>Ga0181530_10000857_pt1 | contig 39192 bp, 30 predicted proteins | sample PEATcosm2014_Bin_42_FD_119769 | JGI IMG/M metagenome (GOLD analysis project Ga0181530, IMG submission 119769) | Peatland microbial communities from MTU Mesocosm Facility, Houghton, MI, USA - PEATcosm2014_Bin10_60_metaG | ecosystem: Environmental > Terrestrial > Soil > Wetlands > Peat | place...
ACAGCGGCAACGACCCCAGCTGGTCGGCGACGCCGCTGTCCGGGGGCGCCCAGGTGGTCGCCTGGGGGTCGAACTGGGCCGGTGGCAGCGAGAGCGCACTCGGGGCCGACGACGGCTGGATGTACGACGACGGCTACGGGGGCCACAACGGAGGCTGCCCGTCCCCGGCGGCGCGAGGATGCTGGGGGCACCGCGACAACGTCCTGCGGCAATGGCGGGGCGATCTCAGCGGCTGCCGCGCGGCCGACTCCCGGCTCGTCATGGGGGCGGCGTACGCCCGCTCATCCAAGTGGGCCACTTCGTTCGCCGAGATCTTCGTTGCCGCCTGCGGGCATGAGCCGTCCGGCGAGGTCTACACCTGGACCGAGGCGCAGGCCGCGATCGGACTGCGGTGACGAGCGACGACGCAGCCCGGATGCTCAGCTTCGCCGGGCGGACCTCCGCTCTCCCGCCTGCGCGGGGACCCCGACTAGTGTGACCGGGCAGTGGAACCGAGGGTCGGCGCACACAGAGTCGCAGTCATAAGGGGCGACGGGATCGGCCCCGAGGTCGTCGCGGAGGCGCTCAAAGTCGTCGCGGCCGCCGGGGTCGAGATCGAGACGATCGAGTACGACCTAGGTGCCGGCCGATACGAGCGCACGGGCGAGGTGCTGCCCGACTCGGTCCTTGAGGAGCTCAGAGAAGCCGACGCCATCCTGCTCGGCGCCGTCGGGCCGCCGATCGGGTCGACGGCGGTGCCACCGGGAGTCATAGAGCGTGGCCTCCTCTTGAAGCTTCGTTTCGAACTTGACCTGTACATCAACCTGCGGCCGTTCCACGGGGTCCCGGGTTCGATCGCGCCTGACGCGGACCTCGTGCTCGTGCGCGAGAACACCGAGGGCCCCTATGTGGGCGAGGGCGGGGCGCTCAGGCGGGGCACGCCGTTCGAGGTTGCCACGCAGGGGTCCGTCAACACCCGTCACGGAGTCGAGCGCTGTGTCCGGTATGCCTTCGGGCTGGCTGAGCGCCGCAAGGCCCACCACGTGACCCTCGTGCACAAGACCAACGTTCTCACCTATGCGGGCGATCTCTGGCAGCGGGCGTTCGATTCGGTGGCTCTCGAGCACCCGGGCGTCGCCACCGGGTACAACCACGTCGACGCCGCCTGCATCGTCCTTGTCGAGAAGGCCACCCGCTACGACGTCGTAGTGACCGACAACCTGTTCGGCGATATCCTCGCCGACCTCGCGGGCGCCGTCACCGGCGGCATCGGGCTCGCGGCGTCGGCCAACCTCAACCCAGCCCGCACCGGCCCGTCTGTCTTCGAGCCGGTCCACGGGGCCGCGTACGACATCGTCGGCACCGGAAAGGCGAATCCCCTGGCCGCGATCCGCTCCGCGGCCATGATGCTCGAGCACTTGGGCGAGGTCGCGGCATCAGAGCGCGTAACCAAGGCGGTCCTCGAGTTGCAGACTGAGATGGCCGGTTCCTCCGCGTCCTGGAGCACGTCCGGCGTTGGCGATGCGGTCATAAGGAGGTTGTGAGGTGCCCATCACCCCGACGGCAAAGATCTGGATGGACGGCGAGCTTGTCGACTGGGACAAGGCAACCGTGCATGTGCTCACGCACAGCCTGCACTACGGGATGGGGGTGTTCGAGGGCATCCGCGCCTATCCGACCGCCAACGGGCCGGCGATCTTCCGCCTGCGCGACCACGTCAGGAGGATGTTCAGGGGGACCCGCATCCTGCAGATGGACCTGCCGTACTCCGAGGACGCGGTCTGCGAGGCGATCAAGCTCACCGTGACGGAGAACGGGCTCGAGAGCTGCTACATAAGGCCGCTCGCCTACCTCGGCTACGGCGAGATGGGCATGAACCCCATCGCGTGCAAGGTGAGGCTCTCGATCGCGGTGTGGCCCTGGGGCGCCTACCTCGGTGACGAGGCGATGCGCACCGGCATCCGCCTCAAGGTCAGCTCCTGGGCCCGCAACGACCCGCGTTCCGTGCCGACGGCCGCCAAGTGCTCCGGGCTGTACGTCAACTCCTCGCTCGCCAAGCTGGAGGCGGCACGCGCCGGCTACGACGAAGCCCTCATGTGCACCACGAGCGGGCTGATCTCCGAAGGCACGGGTGAGAACGTCTTCGTCGTGCGGGGAGGCAGCCTCTACACGCCGCCGCCGTCGGGCGCGGGGTCACTCGAGGGCATCACGGCGGACACCGTCGCCACCTTCGCCCGTGACCTCGGCCACACCGTCACCGAGCGTGAGATGCGCCGGACCGACCTCTACATGGCCGACGAGGCGTTCCTCACCGGCACGGCCGCAGAGGTCGTCCCGATCGGCTCGGTCGACGACCGCCTGGTCGGGACGGGAGAGCCCGGACCGATCACGCGCGAAATCCAGGACTTGTACAACGCGACCGTCCGGGGCACGGTGGACCGGTACAAGGACTGGCTCGACTATGCCACCTGAGCCCAACCTCCCCGACGCCGTCGACATTTACGACACGACGCTGCGGGACGGTTCGCAACAGGAAGGCATCTCGCTGACCGTCGACGACAAGCTGCGCGTTGCCGAGCAACTGGACCATCTGGGCGTCTCGTACATAGAGGGCGGCTGGCCGGGGGCGAACCCGAAGGATGAGGAGTTCTTCACCCGGGCCGCCAAGGAGCTGCGGCTCAAGACGGCGACTCTCGTCGCCTTCGGCTCGACGCGCCGTCCCGACGGGCAGGCAGGCTCCGACGAGACGCTCCGCCACCTCATCGAGGCGGGCACCGAGGTCGTCTGCATCGTCGCGAAGTCATCCGACCTGCACGTCACCGAGGCGCTGCGCACGACGCTCGACGAAGCGGTCGCCATGGCGGCCGACTCGGTGGCGTACCTGCGCCAAGCGGGCCGGCGCGTCTTTTTCGACGCCGAGCACTTCTTCGACGGTTACAGCCGCGACGCCGAGTTCGCGCTCCGTGTCCTGCGGGCGGCCGAGGAGGCCGGCGCCGAGGTGCTCGTGCTTTGCGACACCAACGGCGGCACCCTGCCCCACGCCGTCGGCCAAGTCGTGGCCGAAGTGAGGCAGCGCTCGTCGGCCATGATCGGTGGTCACTTCCACAACGACGGCGGTTGTTCGGTGGCGAACTCCCTTGCGGCCGTACGCCAAGGCGCCACCCACATTCAGGGCTGCATCAACGGCTACGGCGAGCGGACCGGGAACGCGGACCTCTCGGCGATCATCGCGAACCTCACCCTCAAGATGGGCATCAGGACGATCCCGGCCGAAAGGTTGGAGCGCCTGACCTCCGTGGCCCATCACATCGCTGAGATCGTCAATCTCACCCTTGATCCGCAACGCCCCTACGTCGGGACGGCGGCGTTCGCGCACAAGGCCGGCCTGCACACGAGCGCCCTCATCCGCAGGTCCGACGCTTACGAGCACATCGCGCCTGACGTCGTCGGCAACGGGACCCGTGTCGTCGTGAGCGAGCTGGCGGGGCGCTCGACGCTCCAGCTGAAGGCGGCCGAGCTCGGCCTCGAGCTCGACTCGCCGGCGTTGGGACGCGTCCTCGAGTCCCTCAAGCACCTCGAGCACAACGGCTATCACTTCGAGGCCGCCGACGGGTCCTTGGAGCTCTTGATGCGGGCCGCGGCCGGTTCCCCCGGCGGGCGGCTGGGGGACTTTTTCAGGATCGAGTCGTTCCGCGTCATCACAGACTGGCGCGTCCGGGACGGCCTCGCGGGCGAACAGGGCACCGGCGAGGGCGGCCCGGTTCTGGTCCATCCCTGGTCCTCGCCGGGTGAGCTCACAACCGAAGCGACGGTGAAGGCCCACGTCGGCGACGAGCGGGTCGTGGCGACTGCGGAGGGGAACGGGCCGGTGAACGCGCTCGACGCCGCGCTCCGGCTCGCCATCGAGCCGTACTTCGAACAGCTGCGCAACGTGCACCTGACCGACTACCGGGTCCGCGTCCTGGACACGTCCAAGGGGACGGGGGCGGTCACGAGGGTGCTCCTCGACACCGCCGACGCCGAAGGCAGCTGGTCGACGATCGGAGTTTCGGAGAACATCATCGAGGCCTCCTGGGAGGCGCTCGTGGACTCGGTGGTCTTCGGCCTCATCCGTGCCGCGGCCGGCGACACCGGGGCGGTAAAGACAGAGGAAGGGCCGTGACCCAGCCGAAGTTCGCTCCCATCCTGGAGCAGCACGAGGTCCGCGCGGTGCAGCGGATCGGCCCTCCTGCGCCCTGGATGACCCATCGCCCGGGGGAGAGCCGTCCCGCACCGCAGGCGCCAGGCAAACACGGCCTCGGTGTCCCCGGACCCGATCAGGGCTACGCCGTCGCCCTCGCCACCCGTTTCGCACAGCACCTCGTGCTCGAGCCCGGTGAACGCGCCGACGACGTGCTGGCGGGCGCGGTCGCCATCGCGCTGCGCCGGGCGGCGATATTCGGCCGCGCGCCGGTCGGGGCGGACATCGAACTGGCGCTCAGGCTTTTCAAGTACGTCGTCGGCGAGGAGGGGACCTGGCCGTCCGGCGATCTCGTCGCCTTGCGCCGGGCGCGCTTTGACGCCGCGGCGCACGACTACTGGCGCCTGCGGGCGCTCGTCGACGCCGTCCCCGAGCAAACCTTCCGGCTCAACCCCGAGAAGCTCTCCAAGCGACTCGAGAACGAGCCTTCGTGCTGGCGGGAGCTGGTCGGCGCCTGACCGAGGTGGTCCGGCGCCCATCCTGGTCCGGAAGCACGCCGCGGCACGGAAGGCCGGCCAAGCCCGGCGTGCTCACAGCGTCGGGTGGGGGCGAACGTCTTGGGAGGCCAGCGCCGACCGCGATGCCGCGGCAGCAGATCGCAACGCCGCGTCGATGTCACGCAGGTGGTGCTCGCCTTCGTGGACGGCGTGGCGCCCCAGCCAGACGACGTTGCGCTCGGTGGAGTTGTATAGGCAGTGGCGCTGCCACTGGGCCTCGTCGAGGCCCTCGAAGGCCCAGGCGAGCATCTCGGCCGCGACCTTGAGCTCACGGCCCACATCGGCCGGTTCCTCGGCGCCGTAGCGCGCCAGGCTCGCCCGTTCGTCGCGGTACATCGGGGCGAAGCTCGGGCAGTCCTCTACCAGCGCGAGGTAGAGCCGTTCACGAAGGACCAGGAACACGTCGCGGACGTGGCAGGCGTATTCGAGTGCCGACCAGATGCGCGGTCCCGGCCGGGTGCGTATCGTCACCCCGAGCGTCGGGTCGGCGCGCTCGTTGGAGACCCGCATGGCGAAACGGCCTCCCAACGATCGCAACGTGCCGGGCACGGCGCCGGGGCCGAGCGCGTCGTAGTCGAATTGGCATTCTCCGCAGCGGTCCACTCCTACATCGTGGCCGATCGGCCGGCCGCGCGTGGTGGCAGTGGCCTCGACACGATAGCGTCACGTGCTGACAGGCCAGGTTTGGCCGTAAGCGGCCGCGAGGTCATCGGAGGCAGGCCATGGGGTTCATGGACAAAGTAAAGGCGCAGGCGACAGTTCTGGCCGAGAAAGCCCAGGAGGGAGCCAAGGCCGGGCAGGCCAAGCTCTCGGACATGCAGGCGAAGAAGCATGCCGACGCGCTTCTCCTCGAGCTCGGCGGCATCGTCTACTCCCAGCAAGCGGGTCGCGCTCCGCAGGACGCCGACGCAAGAGTCGCCGACCTGATCACTCAGCTCCGCCAGCACGAGACCGAGCACGGGCCGATCGCGGTGACCTCTGCGACGCTGCTGGCACCGGCAGCTCCCGACGGGGGCTCGTTCGTCCCCACGCCGACGCAAGCGACCGACACCCCGGAGCAGCCCTCGACCCCGGCCGCGACCACGGTGACCGGCGGCGGGGGTATCCCCGGTTCTGGGGGCGGAATCCCCCAGTCGAGCGGCGGCATCCCGACGGGTTCCTACTCCTCCGACACGGAGGAGACCTCGTAGCTCGTTGGGGCGGGCCCGGCGCGCCCGCCGTGGTCGGAGCGAGCGCCGCTTCCCATTCGAGGTCTAGCCGGGGTCGGTAGCTCAAGGAGTAAGTGGCCCGGCGACCATGGCTGCCATGGCCCACCCTTGTTCCCGTCCCGGTCCCCTGTGCCGCCGGTCCGGGGGTCTTCTGCAGCGGGGCGTCCGAGAACAGCTCCACCGGACAGCTCGTTGTGTGGTCGCGGGGGTCGTCGCGGCCCTCCTCGGCTCGTGCACGTCCCCGGCGACCCCCCGGGGAGCCGGGACCGGGCGCGTCGTGCAGTCGGTCCGGCCAGCCGAGGGCACCCGGGCGCCGCCAAGCGTCCGTGCCGATCCGATCTCCCCGGCGTGGCGAGGGCTCGAAGCCCGCCCGGAGGTCGCCGCTTCGGTACTCGGCGCGTGGCGGTCCGAGATGGAGGTGTTCTACGTGGCGAGCCGGCACGGCGCCGGGTGGTCCCGCCGCCTCGGCCTCGGCGTCGTCGCGGGGAGCCCGGAAGACGAGGCGATGACCTCCTTCCTCTCGGCCCAGGCGGCGTCCGGTGTCGTCGGGCCGTCGAGATGGCGCATCGGAAGTGGGCGCGTCGTCTCGCTCGGTCGCGCGAGAGCCGTCGTGGCGGGATGTTCCTACGACACCGGTAGTCGCTTCCGGTCCGGTCCCCTCGCCGCACCGGGTGACCTCGGCGGGGGGGCCGCGGTGACGGCGTACCTCTCCTCCATGACCGAGGTGAGGGGCTCGTGGAGACTGGAGCGGACCGTCACCTCGGACCTGGCCGGTGGTGTCTGGCCGGGTGCCTGCCGGCGCCTGGTCTCCCGGCTCGTGGCGGCGCACGCCCGTGCGGGCGCCGAGAGCGCCGACCGTGCCGGCGACGGGGGTGGAGCAGGCTCGACCGGCACGTCGATCTGGTCCTCGGTGTGGTGGCTCGGCACTCCGCTAGGACCGGGACCATACACGGGTGGTACCCGAAGCGGTCTCGCGCTCTGCGTCTGGCGCGACGTCGGGTCTTCATTGAGCAGCCTCAACGCTGCGCTCGCCGGTGCCGGGCTTCCGGCCGACTACTGGACCCCACCGCGGGCCGGCGGCTATCCCGGCATCTGGTCGGTCGAGCTCTGGGCCACGGCGCTGTTGAAAGGGGCCGCATCGTCGGATCACTTCGACGTCGTCGCCTGCCCGAATCCGGGTGAGGTCCCCCGCGGCGGGGGCTACATCGAGGCCGACGTGCCGCCCGCCGCCGGAGCGACCGGCAAGGTCATGTACCTGTGGATCTACTGGGACACGGTGCCGGACCCGACCGCCTCGGGCCTCCCGCCGTTGATCTACGAAGCGCTCGCCAGGGCCGTGCTCCCGTCCCCGATCATCTCCACATCTCCCGCGTCGATCGACGCCTTCAGCGACGCGACGATCGTGAACTTCCCGACGTGGTTGTGGATCCGGCCCTCGGCCTGGAGAACGGTCTCCGCCACGGCATCTGGCGGTGGGCTCGTCGCCACGGTGTGGGCGACCCCGATGAGCCTGACCTGGCGGGCGGGGTGGAGCTTTCCCGAACCGGGTGACGACCCCGAGGGCGGGGTCACCCTCGCCCCGGAGGACCTCGACCTCGTTTGCGCCGGGCCCGGTGTCCCCTATGACGAGTCGCTCGCACCGACTGCGCAAGCAAGCGCCTGCCAGGGTGTCTTCACCCAGTCCACCTTCGGGACCGACCAGGCGCTGGAGGCGTCTATCTCATGGCGGGTTGGCTGGGCGCTGTCCGATGTCGCCGGCATCGTGGGAGGTGAGGGCCTGCTCGGGGACTCCGTTTCCAGTGCCACGCGTCCGCTGCGCGTCCTGCAGGTCGAGTCGGTGCTCACCACGCCCTGACAGGTCTCCGAGGCGCCTACCGCCTCTCGAGGCGGTCGGCATGTGACCTCGAGTGGGAGGCTCCAATGCGATCGGGCGCGCCCGAGATCCGCTCGTCGCCGGGCCGGTGCCTCCGTCGGGCGCACCGTTATCGTCTGACCGGTGAGCTCGGGTCATCCGGAACCTCGTCGGCTACGTAGTCGAAGTGAGGTGCAACCCGAACTGGCCCACGCGAGCGACGCCAACCTCGTGCTCGCGATAGCCCGGTATCGGGAAGATGCTCTCGCAGAGGCGTACCGGCGGCACGCCGGCGCCGTTTTCGGCCTCGCCCGACGGTTGCTGCACGAGCGGGCGGCCGCCGAAGAGGTCGTGCAGGAAGTGTTCGTGAGATTGTGGAACGCCCCGGAGCGGTTCGACCCGGAGCGGGGGACCCTGCGGTCGTACCTGCTCGCCCAGGCACACGGACGAGCGGTCGACCAGCTCCGCTCGGAGGTGGCCCGACGCCGCCGGGAAGAGCGCGGGGCGCGAGAGACCGCCCTCGCCGGCTACGACGTCGAGCACGAGGTCGGGGACATCATCGTCGCCGACCTCGTTCGCGAGGTCCTCGGTGGCCTGCCCGACACCGAGCGGCGCCCGATCGAGCTGGCCTACTTTCGTGGCCACACCTACCGGGAGGTGGCGGCGATCCTCGGCGAACCGGAGGGCACCGTGAAGAGCAGGATCCGGAGCGGGCTGAAGCGTATGCACGCTCAGCTCAGCGTCTCCGGTTTGGGTTTGAAAGGCGAGCAGCTGTGACACACGACGAGATCGAGGAGATGCTCGGTGTCTATGCGCTCGATGCGCTGGATCCGCAGGAGCGCCAGGAGATCGATGACCACCTCGCCTCCTGCCCGCGGTGCCGTGCGGAGCTCGCCGCCCACCGTGAGGTCGCGGCCCTCCTGGGCAACCCGGTCGGCGAAGCCCCGGCCACCGCGCCCGCAGAGGTCTGGGACCGGATCGCATCTTCGCTCCAGGACGAGCCCCCCTTCCTCCCGCCTCTGGTACGGCGCGGCTCACGGCGGAATCTCGCCTTGTTGGTGCCGCTCGGAGCGGTCGCAGCGGGCCTGATCCTGGTTGTCGCGTTGTTGGCGGCCAAGGTCGGCGACTTGAGCCAGCAGGTCAGCAGCCTCAGGCACCAGGCGGGCGTCACCAGCGTGCTCCTCGATCCCACCCACCGGACGGTGGCGCTCACCTCGGCGGTGCACCCGCGCTGGCGGACCACGGTGGTCATCTCGGCGAATGGCGAGGGCTACCTCATCAACCCGTCCCTGCCTGCGCTCAAGAGCTCGCAGACGTTCCAGCTCTGGGCACTGTCGCGTGGCAGGGTCGTCTCGCTCGGCGTGCTCGGTTCGCACCCGGGCGGTGCGCCTGTCCGGGTCCAGCCCACGATGACGGTGCTCATGATCAACGCGGAGCCGCTCGGGGGCACACCGGTGCCGACGACGCCGGTGCTCGTGCAGGGGACCCTGCCGGTCGGCTTGTGAGACCACCCGGGGGACCGCGGGCGGCTCATCGGTGAGAGACTTCTCCCACTAACGGGGAGGCCTGCCGTGGCTATCGAAACTTCGCTCAGTTACCCGGACATAAGTGCTCAGGGTTTCGCCCATCCCGCCGACCGGGCGGCCGCGGCGGCGCTGCACACCGTCCCGATGCTCGATCGCGTGATCAAAAAGCTCAGCGAGGTCGGCTACGAGCGCAAGCTCCGCCAGCTCATGCTCGGCACGGCCGTGCGCCTCGGGGAGGACCAGCTGCCCGAAGTGTGGGCGATGCAACGCCGCTACGCCCACATCTTCGATATCGCCACCTGCCCACAGCTTTATGTGACCCAGTACCCGGTGGGGAACGCGCTCACGATCGGCGCCAACGAACCCGTGACGCTGGTCTCCTCGGGGCTGGCGAGATCGTTCGACGCCGACGAGCTGCACTCGGTGCTCGCGCACGAGATGGGCCACGTGCTGGCCGATCACGTGACCTTCATGACCACATTCGAGCTCGTGCAACTCGTCATGAACGGAGTGCTGCGCGGGGCCCCGTTGGCCGGCCTGCCCCTGAGAGCGCTCTACTACGCCCTGCTCGAATGGTCGAGGGCGGCCGAGTTGACGGCCGATCGCGCGAGCGCGCTCGGGACCGGGGACCCGCTTTTGACCTGCCGGACCCTGATGCGCATGGCGGGCGGCCCGGTGCCGGGCCTGGACCTCGACGCGTTCATACGCCAGGCGACCGAGTACGAGGGAGAGGGCGATCCCTTCGCGCGGTACTCGCGTTTCTGGTCGGAGATCGGCACGACGCACCCCTTCCCCGTGCGTAGGGTCAAGGAGCTCGTGGCGTGGGTGGCGTCGGGGGACTTCGACCGGCAGCGGTCCGGGGGCTATCTCCGGCGCGGCCAGGAGCCGCCACCCTCGGCCGAGTTCGATGCGGCGCTCAGGCACTACCGGCAACGCTTCGCGAAGATCGTCGAACGCGCCGGCGGCGGCGTGCAGCAGGTCGTGAGCCGCTTTGCCACCTGGCTCGACAGCGACAACGCCGGTGACGACGAGGGGTCTGAGCCCTGAGCAGCCCGGCTCAGGCCAGGAAGGACCGGGGCAGAGCCTCGAACATCTCGGCGGAAAGGGCGAGTGACTCGACGTCGACGCGTTCGTCGTCGCCGTGGAACATCGACAGGAACTGCTCGAAGCTCAACCTGTCCGAGAACATCCCGAAGCCGTAGGCGACCGCGCCCCGTCGGCGGAAGAACCGGCCGTCGGTGGCGCCTGTCGAGAAGTAGGGCACCGGCTCGGCGCCGGGGTGGAACCGCTTCACCATGGTGTCGAGCTCGTGCCACAGCGGCGTGCCGACCGGCGACTCGCTGGCAGGGTCGTTGTGGGCCCACGCGATGTCGACCTTGTCGCCCAGGTCCCCGATGGCCTCGGCCAGCAGCGACCGCACGTCGGCCTCGCTCTGGCCCGGCAGCGTCCTCACGTCGAGGTCCACTTCGACCTGATCGGGGATCACGTTCAGCTTCGTGCCACCGTGGACGATCGTCGGGGCGATCGTCATATGCGTGCAGGCGTGCGCCTGGCGGGCGAGCCCGACATGGGGGAACGACTCGCAGATGTCGTCGATCCTGGCCGGGTCGAGGAACATCGCCCCGATCTCGTCGGGCAGCGACATGCCGGCGACGAAACGGCGCCACGCGTCGGGCACGCTCGCCGGCGGCCGGAACGCCGCCAGGCGCCCCACGACCGCGGCGGCTGTCACGAGGGCGTTGTCGGTATGCAACGGAGCCGAGGCGTGGCCTGCCACTCCCCGGACGCGCAGACGGCACCAGCAGCTTCCCTTCTCGCCCACCATGACCGGGAGTCGCCGACCGCCCGGTGTCTCGATGGGGACCCCCCCGGACTCGGTGATGACGTAATCGGCTCTCACCGACGAGGGGGCATGCTCGCTGAGCCAGCCCGCGCCGTGGGAGCCGAGGGCCTCCTCGTCGGCGACCGCCGCCAGGATCAAGGTGCCACGGGGACGAAAGCCACTGCGAGCGAGGCGCCCGAACGCGACGGCCATGGCGGCGGTGATGTTCAACATGTCGACAGCGCCTCGGCCCCAGACCACGCCGTCGACGAGGTCGGCGCCGAAGGGGTCCCGGCTCCAGGTGTCCGGGTTCACCGGCACGACGTCGGTGTGGCCGAGGTAGCACAGCGCCGGCGCGCCGGGGTCGCTCCCCTCGATGCGAGCCACGAGCGATACGCGGCCCGGAAGCGGCTCATAGCTCTCCAGGTCACACCCTGATCCCTCGAGCCGGCTGCGGAGAAGGTCCGCGTTGGCGATCTCCTGGCCGGAGGCGTCGGTGCCGTCGTTGACACAGGCGTTGCGGACCATCTGTCGGAGAAGGTCGACCACTTCAGGATCCCGCACCTCGGAGCTGCCCGTCATCACGCGTTCTTCTGTGCGATCCACCGCCACATCACCACGTGGGGCCCGATGGAATTGATCACCCATTCCTGGCCCCAGGTTCGAAAGCCGGCGCGCTCGTAGAAGGCAACGGCGCTCGTACGCGCGTTGCACCAAAGGAGGTCACCGCCCGCGGCGGCCACATGGTCGAAGACGGCTTCGAGCACTGACGACCCGATGCCCTGGCCCTGGGCGTCGGGACGCGTCGCCATCCCGCGAAGGCGCCATGTCGTCGTTGCGGTCCCGGCGCCGGGAGGAACCCCGGCCCCGGTCACGTCGAAAGGTGCCGGCTCGGCGAACACCGTCGCCACACCGACAATGGCGCGGCTGGCGCGCTCGATCGCGCCGAAGGTTGCCGTGCCCGGATCGTCGTCGTTCTCCCAGGCCACGTCCGCGATGCTCTGGTGCGGCCTGAGGACAGCATGGCGCAACGGGTAGCTTTCAGCTGTCGGGATCACTTCGACGTCCACTTCCACACGCCCGAGCGTACCGAGGGCCCCCGGCGTGCTCCAGCCCGCCGTATCTGAGCGGGTTAACGGCCCCTCTTCGTCGTCCACGCGAAGGTGACATTTCGGGTGACGGCCCGGTGACCCGCACGGGCGACCTGATAATCGACGCCTCGGTATCCGCGACACAGGCGGCACAGCTCGGCGTGGGCCGGATCATCACTTTCCCGAGGGGTCAGGCACGGTTCCTCACTCATCGGATCGTGGCTATCACACCGCCGTCGGGGCCAGGTCTCCAACACAGAGGGGGACGCCAACGACGCCCCCGATGCCGGCCCGGTGCCGTCGGCGAAGGTCATCGGCGTCTACCCGTCCAAGTTCGCCGGCGGTGACACCTGGCTGACGACTACCGGGGGGCGGTCGCGGCCACCGTCAGCTGCTCACCTGGCCTGAACTCGAGACGGGTCCCATCGCGGTCGATCCTCCACACCGACTTGTTACCACGGACCGTGAAGCCGTCGCCGTCGGCGACGAGTGCCGTCTCCTCGTCGATGCCGATCAGCGTCGCGTCCGGCGGCGTCCGGGCCATCATGCGGTCGGCCAGCCCGGGCATCCACTGCTCGAAACGGTCGAAGTGGGGGAGCACCACGAGCTGCGGCACGACGGCGAGGCCTTCACCGCTGTAGCGCCCAGGTCGGCGGAAGTCGTCCGCAAGCCTGCTGAGCGCGCAGGCACCGGCCGAGCAGCCTGCGAGAGCTGCGCCCGAGCGCCAAGCCTGCAGGATCGCCTGCCAGACCGCCGTGCCGGCGAGCGTGTTGGCGAGATACCCGGGATTGCCGCCCGAGAGATAGACGAGGCCGGCTCCGGCCAACTGGGAGGCCAGTTCGGAGCTGTCGGCGTCCTCCCGGTCGAGCACCTCGAGGGGCACGGGCGCGACGCCCATGGAGGCGTAATGCGCGGTGGCGAGATCGGTCCAGTAGCGCACCCGCTCCGGCCCCTCTTCTGCGGAGGCCGTCGGGAGGAAGACGGCGCGTTGCGGGCGACCGGCCAGCAGTTCGGCGTCGACGGGGACCATGACCTCGAGGAACTCGCCGCTCCCCACCAACGCCACCGGCCCGGCGCCATCGGCGCGGTTCACGGCCTCGGACCTGACCGTGTCGGCATCCGGTTTACGCTAATGGTCCGGGAGCTCGCGCCCGCCCGCTCGGGGCCGTGTCGGCTGTCGTGTCACGCGCCGCGCGCGGCTCCCGCACCCCGACCGCTCCCGACCAAGACTGCCCCATGATCACCGCCACCGACGTCGAGCTCACTGCCGGAGGCCGCCAGCTCCTCGAGCCGGTGACCTTCCAGGTCGCGCCCGGGGACAGGATCGGGCTCGTAGGGCGCAACGGCGCGGGCAAGACCACCCTCGCCCGGGTGCTCGCCGGTGAGGCCCTTCCGGCGGGGGGCACGGTTCGTCGCTCCGCACCGGTGGCGTACCTCCCCCAGGATCCCCGGACGGGGGACCTGAACGTCGTCGCGCGGGATCGGATCCTCGGGGCGAGGGGCCTCGACCGGATCGTCCACGAGCTCCAGGTGGCGCGCGCGGACATGGGTCATGGCGACGCCGAGCACCAGAGCCGGATCTTCGGCCGATACGCCAGGCTCGAGGAGCAGTTCCACCTCCTCGGCGGGTGGGCGGCCGAGGCCGAGGCCGGTTCGATCGCCTCCAGCCTGGGACTGCCCGACAGGGTGCTCACCCAACCGCTCGGCACGCTGTCGGGAGGCCAGCGGCGCAGAGTGGAGCTGGCCAGGGTGCTGTTCTCGGGTGCTCCCGCCCTTATCTTGGACGAGCCGACGAACCACCTCGACGCCGACTCGATCGCGTGGCTGCGCCATTTCCTCCGGGCTCACGACGGGGGGCTGATGGTGATCAGCCACGACGGCGAGCTCCTCGACTCGGTCGTCAACAAGGTCTTCCACCTCGACGCGACGCGGACCCAGCTCGACGTGTACCGCCTCGGATGGAAGGCGTACCTGGAACAGCTCGCAGTCGATGAGCGCCGCCGGCGCCGCGAACGGGCCAACGCCGAGCGCAAGGTCGTAGAGCTCAAGGCTCAAGCGGACCGTATGCGCGCCAAGGCCACGAAAGCCCGCATGGCGCACAATCTGGACCGGCGCGCCGCTCGTCTCACCGAGGGGCTCGAGGACGTCCGGCGGGCGGACAAGGTGGCCAGGTTGCGTTTCCCCGCCCCTTCTCCGTGCGGCCGCACGCCCCTCAGCGCGACCGGGCTCACCAAGTCCTACGGCTCCCTGGAGGTGTTCTCGGGCATTGACCTTGCCATCGACCGCGGTAGCCGCGTGGTCATTCTCGGGCTCAACGGCGCGGGCAAGACCACGCTGTTGCGGGTGCTGTCGGGGATCGAACGGCCCGACGCTGGCGAGGTCGTCCAGGGCCACGGCCTCAAGCTGGGCTACTACGCCCAGGAGCACGAGACGTTGGACCCGACGCTGAGCGTGTACGAGAACGTGCGGCACAACGCACCGCCCGCCGTGAGCGACGCGGAGCTCCGCCGCATCCTGGGTTCGTTCCTGTTCGGCGGCGAGCGCATCGAACAGTTGGCGGGCACTTTGTCGGGTGGCGAGAAGACCCGTCTCGCGCTCGCGACCCTTGTCGTGTCCGCGGCGAACGTCCTGCTCTTGGACGAGCCGACGAACAACCTGGATCCCGCCAGCCGCGCTGAGGTGCTGAAGGCGCTGCACAGCTATGCCGGCGCGATCGTGCTCGTCACCCATGATCCCGGTGCCGTGCAGGCCCTTTCCCCCGAGCACGTCGTTCTCATGCCCGAGGGCGTGGAAGACACCTGGAGCGACGAACTCGGCGATCTCGTCGCCCTTGCGTGAGCTCTGCCCGGTCGGAGCGGTGCGGATGAGACGTCACCTGCATAGTTTTGTGAAAGGCGCTACGGGCGGGAGGGCCCTTATGGGTGGCGAACTGCTACCGACGCCGGCCGAGGTCATGGGCAGGGCGACCAGGATGCTGCAGCGGGTCATGTTGCTGCAGGTCCTGTGGTTCGCGTGCTTCATGGCAGGCGGCCTGGCGACGATCTGGACGGCGTGGAAGAACACGCACCTGCCCGCGAAGTGCACGGCTCATGTCCCGGGCACTGCGGCGGTGATCGCGGGTTGTGGTCACCACTCGTACCGTTGGCCGGTGCTCCTGGTGCTGGTCGGGATCATCGGGTTGTTCGTGACCGGGTACATGGCGACACGTCTGGCGGTCAAGTACCTCGGTGCCGGGGCGGCCGCCTTCTTGCGCAGCGGCCGCCGCTTCGTGGGGCCGATGGGCCCGCGTCCGGGGAGTGAGAACATGGCGGGAGGATTCCCCGGCTCTGGCGGAGGCGTGCCGCCCGGCTTTGATCCCGGTCTTCCGCCCGGCAACCCCAGGCCGCCGGCTCCTCCGCCTGTCTGACGGCGGTTCGGACCGCCATCAGGTGTCAGGGCAGGAAGCGGCGGTAGCGCACCTCCTCGTGGCGTTCGTCGGCAACTTCGTAGGTCTTGCGGGCGCCGTCGAGGCGCCAGCCGTGATGCTCGTAGAAGGCCCGTGCCCGAAGATTGTCGGCCAGTACCCACAAAGCGGCTTGCGGGTAGCCATCGCGGGTGAGCCGATCGAGCGCGCCGTCCATGAGGACGCTCCCGACACCTCGGCGCCAGTGGTCCGGGTCGACGTAGCAGGCGTAGATCTCGCCGAGGGGCGGCTCGTCGATGTCCGTGCCGCGGTAGGCCCCACCACCCAGCCAGCCGGCCACTTCGCCGTCGAGCTCAGCGACGAGCAAGAACCGACCCTCGGCCTCGGCGCCGAGGATCTGGGTCTGCCAACCCAGCGTGCGCAGGGGGAGATCGGCGCCCAGGGACTCGAGAAAGCCGTCCGAGATCACACCCGCGTAGCCGCTCTGCCAGGACCGCACGTGGGAGGACGCGATCGCGGCGGCGTCGGCCACTTCCGCCCGGCGCACGAGAAGAGCCATGGTTGAGTCTGTCATCGCCGCGGGCGCGCCGCGAGTACCCGTTCGCGGACGGATCTCAGCCCCTTTGCTTATCGAACATATGTTCGTATACTTCGGCCATGGCCACGTATGCTCTTGCCGGGACGCCGTCAGCTGCCGGTGTCCGACCGGCTGCCGGCATCGCGGGGCCGGATCCCCGGCCCCGCCCTGTGACGGGCCCGTTGCCGGCGGAGCGGGTTCTGCCGGTTCTCCCGGAGCTGACCGGGCTGTTCCCTGGTGGCGGCCTCCCGAGGGGCGGCACGGTCCTGCTCGGGCCGGCAGCGGTACCAGACACGCGCCTTGGCCCTCGTGGCACGCCCGGTCCCGGCCCAGCGTTGGCAAACCGGCGACCGGGATTGACGAGCCTGCTGCTCCTGCTGCTCGCGGGCCCGTCGTCTCTGGGGCACTGGTGCGCAGTGACCGGCCTGCCGGAACTGGGGTTAGTGGCAGCGGCCGAGCTGGGTGCCGATCTCGACTGCCTTGTCATCATCCCCAACCCTGGCGGCGAAGGTCGCTGGCAAAGCGTCGTTGCGACGTTGCTCGAGACCGTTGATCTCGTCTGTCTCGCGCCGGACACCCCTGTGCGACCCGTTGACGCCAGGCGGCTCGCCGCTCGTGCGCGAGAGCGTTGTTCGACCTTGCTCGTACTCGACGCCTGCACTCCTACCGGTGTTGCGAGGGGTTTCCTCTCCGGTGACCCTGCCCGACCGGGACGTGTCATGGCACGTTGGCCAGGCCCCTCGGACCTGCGTTGTGCCGTGAGAGAGTCGAGCTGGTCCGGGCTCGGGCGTGGCCACGGTCTGCTCAGCTCCCGCCAGCTCGAGGCTGAAGTCTGTGGTCGGGGTGCCGCCAGCCGACCGAGACGAGGCCTGTTGCGCCTTCCGGCGTGAGGTCAGCGGTGCCCCCGGTCCGCACCCTTGTCGTCTGGTGCCCCGACTGGCCTTTCGTTGCTGCCGGGCTCGCCGGCCGGCCGGCTGTCGTCCTCGCCGCCAACCGGGTCATCGCCTCGTCTGCCCCTGCCCGGGCGGAAGGGGTGCATCTCGGGCAGCGACGCAGGGAGGCCCAGGCGTGCTGTCCGGAGCTCGTCGTGGTGGACGAGGACCCGGCTCGGGACGCGCGCGGCTTCGAGCCCGTAGTCGTGGCGATTGCGGGCTTCACGCCCCGGCTGGAGCTCACCAGGCCCGGAGTCTGTGCGCTTCCCGCCCGGGCCCCGGCCCGTTACTTCGGTGGGGAGGCTTCGCTCGTCGAGAAGGTCCGCAACACGGTGGCCGGCGCCGTCATGGCAGCTGCCGGTGCGGCCGGAGGCGCCGCGCCCGAGCCACCGTGCCGGGTGGGGATCGCCGACGGCCCGTTTGCGGCACGGCTCGCCGCCCGCGAAGGCGTGCTCGTGCCCCCCGGCGAGGCGCCCGTGTGGCTAAGGCATTTCGAAGTGGAGGTTCTCGGACTGCCCCTGCTCGCCGACGTGCTGCGGCGACTCGGGATCCGCACGCTGGGTGCGTTCGCCGAGCTGGACGAGGGTGCGGTCCTGGCGCGATTTGGCTCCGAAGGAGGTCTCGCCCACCGGCTTGCCCGGGGCCTCGACGAGCGACCGCTCGCCCTCGGGGACCCTCCAGCGGACCTCACGGTTTGCCGGGCGCTCGACCCGCCTGCGGACAGGGCTGACGCCCTTTCCTTTGTTGCCGTCGGGCTTGCCGACGAGCTCGTCGGCCGCCTCGCGCCGCACGGACTTGCCGCTACCCAGTTGCTTGTCGAGGCAGAGACCGAACATGGCGAGTCACTGCAGCGCTGGTGGAGGGGAGACCGTCCTTTTACCGCCCGGGCCATGGTGGACAGGGTTCGGTGGCAGCTCGAGGGATGGCTGCAGGGACCGGTCATCACCGCCCCTACTGCCGGGGTCACCATGCTGCGGCTCACTGTCACCGGGGCAGTGCCGGATGACGGGCGTCAGATGGACCTCGAAGGGTCCCTATCCGCGCCAGGCCGGCAAGTCGAGCGCGGCTTGGCGCGGGTACAGGGCCTCTTGGGCCCTGGCGCGGTCTTGACCGCGGTCCGTACCGGCGGGCGCGGTCCCGGCGAGCAGATCTGCTTCGTAGCTTGGGGCGAGGAACCCGACAAGGACCTTGGCCGCAGGGCAAACAGCGCCAAGGTGGCCCGCCCGGGTGGTGGCGACAAGCGGGCATTTGGGCACGTGCACCCAGGCCCCCGAGCTGCCATCGCGCAAGCTGGCCCCGACGTGCCACCTTGGCCAGGCCACCTCCCGCCTCCCTCGCCTGCGCTCGTGCATCCGGTGCCCATCCCTGTCGAGATCCTCGGTCCTGACGGGGCAGCGGTCGGGGTGACCGGGCGGGGGCGATGCACGGCCGTTCCTTTCCGCTTGGTTCTGCCGATCGGCGGTAGCTGGTCTCTCGGGATCGTTGGTTGGGCGGGGCCGTGGCCGGCAGATGAGCGGTGGTGGGATCCCATCGCGGCCCGCCGGCGGGCTCGTTTGCAGGTGCTGCTCGATGACGGGACAGCTCATCTGCTCGTCCTCGAACAGGGACTGTGGCGCCTCGAGGCCACCTACGACTGACACCTTGGCCGATCGGGGCACCGGAGGGGAGGTGCCGACCGGCCCGAATACTCCCAGCGGACTCACAGTTCCCGTGGAGGAAGAACTGAGTAGCGGGTCGCATGATCTGGGTATCGATACCCGAGCCGCACAAGGCGAGCCCGGGATGGGGGGCTTGGCCCTAGCGCTCAGCGAGCGCCTGACCGGAGGTGAGTTTGATGGACGACTTTGACGATGAGCAGCGAGACCAACACGTAAAGCCCCTGTCGCTCCGCGGTGACCCGGAGGCGACACGAGCCACGGCGCAGGAACCCTCGGGCACACCCTTCGGTCCCGGCGCGACACCGGCCTCTTGGGCTGCGGCCGACGAGGAGGCCTCGCCTGCCGGACCGGCTGGCAACGGGCCCGGGGGTTTCTGGTCCGACGGCTACCAGCCGTTCGGCTACGCATTCGACGCCTATCCGCCGCCCGGCCACGCCGTCCCGGGCCACACGCCCGGGAGCGCTGCGCCCGGCGGCTACGGCCCCGCGGGCTACCCGCCCGGCGCTCACCTGCCCGGCGCTTACGGCCCGACTGGCCCCAGGCAACCGAAGCGCAGCCGGAGGCTGGCGGCAGCTGTCGCGGCGGCACTGGTCCTCGTCGGCATCGGTGGTGGGGCGGGGATCGCCTATATGACCCGACCGAGCTCGAGCACCGCGGCAGGACTGGCCACCTTGCCGGCCGGGCACTCGCTCACTACCTCGCAGATCGCCGCTGCGATCGATCCCGCCGTCGTCGACATCAACACGAACCTCGGCGAGGGGACGGGCATGATCGCCACCTCCAACGGCGAGATCATCACCAACAACCACGTGATCGAGGGCGCCACAACCATCAACGTCGTGATCGCTAACCGGGGCACCTACAAGGCCACCGTCGTCGGGACCGATGCCACCGCCGATGTCGCAGTCCTGCAGCTGAGTGGCGTGAGGGGGCTGCCGACGGTGACATTCGGCAACTCCTCGGCCGTCAGGATCGGCAGCTCCGTCGTGGCCATTGGCAATGCCGGCGGCCAGGGCTTCCCGTCGACCGTCACCGCCGGGGCGGTCACCGCTCTCGGCCGGGCGATAACGGCCAGTGACGAATACGGCCTGAGCGAGTCGTTGACGGGGATGATCCAGACCGACGCCCTGATCGAGCCCGGGAACTCGGGGGGGCCATTGGTCGACTCGTCGGGGGAGGTCATCGGCATGGACACCGCCGCGGCGAGCGCGGGCGGGGCCACGCCGATAGGTTTCGCCCTGCCCATCAACAAGGTCCTGCAGATCGCCAATGACATCGAGCAGGGTAAGGCCGGGCGGGGGATCGTCATCGGCATGGTGGCCTTCCTCGGGATCGAGGGGGTGACGACCTCGGCACAGGGTTCCGGATCGGCGACCGGCGTCGGCCTGGAGTATGTCGCGGCGGGGACCCCCGCCTCCGCGGCCGGTCTGGAGGCCGGCGACGTCATCACTGCATTCGACGGTCACCCGACTCCGACGATGAGCGAGCTGGCGGCCCTGATTAACAAGCTGCGCCCCGGGGATCGTGTGCAGGTCACCTTCGAGAGCCCGTTCGGCGGTACCCAGACCGTCGCCGTCACCCTCGCCGCGGCGCCGCCTGCGTAGCTCGTTCGTTTCTCCTCCCCCGCGAGCACCATCCGGCCGCCGACACGCCAAGTCCTTGGCGTGTCGGCGGCCGAGGCGCGTCCCGACAAGGGAGGGCAGGCGAGCTCCCTGGCTGGCGACGTGTCACCGGAGACCGGCCGAACCGGCGGGGTCTGCGAGGTTCGGCCTGCCAGGTCGCGATTCTCGGCTGCGTGGTCGAAGAACGATGTGAAGAGCCCAAACCATCCGGGCGACAGCCTGGACGCGTCGCGGTGTCGTCACAGAAGCGGTCCCCGCCCAGGATCAGCGAGAGCGGCGGCCGCCTCCGGGGCTCGTCTCGTTCCCCCTGGGCGAACCGCCCTCGGCATCGGCGATCCCGCCGGCAGGTGAGAGACGAGGTCCGCCTCTCCTGCGGACGAGCGGCGCGGGCGCGGCCCGTCATGCGTGCGCCAGCGGCGACGGCGCGCCGGGCTTCGTGGGAGCACCGCGAGATCGGTCGGGAGACCTTCCTCAGTAAGGACGTGGCGGACCAGTGAGCCCGGTCGCCTCTCCCGACGCCGTGCCGGCGACGAACGACCCGCCATCGGCCGCGCCGGTGCCGTTGGCGCCGAGCTCGCGGATGGGCACCGGGTGGGCGCCCCAAGGGCTCGGTCCCGGTCCGGGCTCGGTCGGCAACTCGACGACGAAGGTGGCGCCACCGCCGGGAGTGTCCTCGAGCGAGACGTGCCCGCCGTGGGCATCGGCGATGGCAGCCACGATCGAGAGCCCCAGTCCGGCCCCACCGTGGGCACGGACCCGGGCGGGGTCCGATCGCCAGAAGCGTTCGAACACGTGGGGCGCGGCTTCGGGCGAGATCCCGTCGCCGTGGTCGATCACGAGCACCTTGGCCTGGGAACGCTGGGGGCCCTGCAAGTGCTCGAGCATGGTAATGATCTCGAGGGGGGTGCCGGCGGGCGTATAGGTGAGTGCGTTTGAAACGAGATTCCCGAGAAGCTGGCGGAGACGAGCCTCGTCGCCGGTGATCACGCACCCGGGCGGCGCCTCGCAGGTGACCGTGCGGGACGGGTCGACCGCCCGGGCGTCCTGGGCAGCGTCCGCGACGAGAGGCGTCAAATCAACTGGCTCACGTTCGAGCGGGCGTCCCTGGTCGAGGCGGGCGAGCAGTAACAAGTCGTCGACGAGTCCCGCCATCCGGGTCGACTCGCTGTCGATGCGCCGCATCGCCGTGTCGAGGTCGGCAGGACGATCAGCCAATCCGTGCTGGAACAGCTCCGCGTAGCCGCGGATCGAGGTGAGCGGGGTCCTCAGCTCATGCGACGCATCCGCCACGAAGCGCCGCAGGCGCGCCTCGGACGCCTCCCGCTCACGGAACGCCATCTCGATGCGGCCCAGCATCACATTGAGAGCCCGGCCGAGCCGACCGACCTCCGTGCGGTCGTCGGTCTCCTCGACGCGCTGGCTCAAGTCGCCGGCCGCGATCTCGCCGGCAGTGTCGGCCATCTTCTGGAGGGGCCGCAGGCTCATCCGGATGATGAGCCAAGCTGCGAGAGCGAGCGCAATGAGAACCGCGCCGCTGACGAGGAGTTCGAGCGCGAGGAGATGGTGAAGGGCGGCGTCGGTTCCGGTGAGGGGTATCGCCTCGGCGAGCACGTTGCCGTTGTTCAGACTGGCTTCGAGCACGCGGTAGGGAATACCCCCGGTGCTCGACACGGTCCTGTAGACAGGCGCGCCCCCAGCGTTGGTGGCAGCCAGGCCCGCCAACGACACGGGCAGTAACAAAGACGACTGGGCCGTGCTGCCGAATGAGGTCCAGGGCAGGAGCCGTTGCCCGCTCGGGGCCAACTCCGTGGCGAGCGTGCCCGGCGTGATGACTTCGTTGGCGATGTCAGAGCGCGGGCCACCGAAAGGGTTGGAGAAGCCGAGGTTCTCGGCCACCAGGTTCGCCGACCGGAAGAGCTGTTGGTCGAGCTGGCCGACGGCGTAGCTCCGGAAAGAGGTGTAGGTGATGGCGTCAGTTGCCGCCAACGCGACGATCACGAACGCGCACAGGACGGCGATGAGCCGGACCTTCAACGACACGAGCAGCCCCAGTTGTCGTCAGCAATCCCGTGGAGCGACACGTGAGATGACATCCCCGTCAGCTACGGGGCGGGCGGAGCACGTAGCCAACCCCGCGCACGGTGTGGATCAGGTGCGGCTCGGTGAAATCGACCTTCTTGCGGAGGTAGCTGACATAGGTCTCGAGCACTCCGGCGTCGCCGCCGAAGTCGTAGTTCCAAACGTGGTCGAGAAGCTGGGAGCGGGTGAGCACCCGGCGGGGGTTGGAGAGGAGATAGCGAAGCAGCCGGTACTCGGTTGCCGTCAGGTCGATGAGCTGTCCGGCGCGTCGCACTTCGTGGGCGTCGTCGTCCATCTCGAGGTCGGCGAGCTGGAGAACTTCGCGAGTGGGACCACCCTTGCCGACGCGGCGGAGGATGGCATGGCTGCGGGCGACCAGCTCGGCCACGCTGAACGGCTTGGTCACGTAGTCGTCACCACCGATGGTCAGTCCCCGGACCTTGTCCTCGGTGGCATCGCGTGCCGTGAGGAAGAGAACGGGGATGTCGCGCCGGTCGCGCCGCAGGCGCTCGGCGATGTTGAACCCGTCGATGTCGGGCAGCATCACGTCGAGCAGGATGAGGTCGGGTCGGAACTCGTCGATCTGTTCGAGCGCCCCGTAGCCGCTGGAAGCGGTCTGGACCTCGAAGCCTTCGTAACGAAGCGCCATCGAGACGAGCTCGGTTATGGACTCCTCGTCGTCGACGACGAGGACACGGGGGAGCGTTTCGGCTTCTGCCACCAGCACATTGTGGTCGATGTCGCTGTGAGTTTGCTGAGAATCCAGCGTGGAGGTGGCAGGCAGCTAATCCGGGGATGTACTACGAACATATGTTCGATGAGATCACTATCCTGGATCCGTGGCCGGGTACGCAGAGCTCCATTGCCATTCGAATTTCAGCTTTCTGGACGGTGCCTCTTATCCCGAGGAACTTGTCGCGCAAGCTGCCCGGCTCGAGCTTGGGGCTCTGGCTCTGACCGATCACGATGGGCTCTACGGCGTGGTGCGCTTTGCCGAGGCGGCAAAAGAAGTAGGGGTACCCACCGTCTTCGGTGCCGAGCTCACCCTTGCCGGCCCCGGCCCCGATCTGGTCGGTACCCCGGTCGTCCCGGCGTCCGCGCGTACCGGGATACCCGACCCGCCCGGGTCCCACCTGATCGTTCTCGCCCGCGACCCGGAGGGCTACTCCCGTCTTGCCCGCGCCATCAGTGAGGCCCATCTCGCCGGTGGCGAGAAGGGCCGCCCCCGCCACGACATCGACCGACTGGCCGAGCTCGCGGGAGGTCACTTCCTCATCTTGACGGGCTGTCGCAAGGGAGCCGTTCCTGCCGCGCTCGTGCAAGCCGGTCCTGTCGCCGCGGCGAGGGAGCTCGACCGGCTCGTCGAGCGGTTCGGCCCCGAGAGCGTCGTCGTCGAGCTGTTCGACCACGACGACCCGATCGACTCGGCACGCAACGACGCCCTGGCTGCTCTCGCCGTGCGCAGGAACCTCGGCCTCGTTGCCACGAACGTCGTTCATCACGCCTTGCCTGCAGGCCGCCGCCTCGCCTCGGTGCTCGCTTCGGTCCGCTCAGGGCGCTCGCTCGACGAGCTCGACGGTTGGCTGCCCGCGGCAGGAGCGGCTTACATGCGCGCGGGGGCAGAACAGGCCAGGCGTTTCGCCCGCTATCCGGGAGCCGTCGAGCTTGCCTCTGAGCTCGGAGGTGCGTGTGCCTTCGACCTCCACCTCGTTGCCCCCAAGCTTCCCGATTTCCCCGTTCCGGCGGGCCAGAGTGAGATGTCCTTTCTTCGTCAGCTGGTCGAGGAGGGCGCGATCCGGCGCTACGGCCCGGCGGGAGCCGAGCGAGTACCTGGCGCGTGGCGACAGTTGGAGCACGAATTGGCGATGATCGAGGAGCTGGGCTTCGCCGGTTACTTCCTCGTCGTCTGGGACATTGTCGAGTTCTGTCGACGGTCGGGGATCTATTGCCAGGGCCGGGGCTCCGCGGCGAGCTCGGCTGTGTGTTACGTGCTTGGGATCACCAATGCGGACGCCGTCGCGCTCGGTCTTTTGTTCGAGAGGTTCCTGTCACCCGAGCGCGACGGGCCGCCCGACATCGACGTGGACATCGAGAGCGGGCGGCGCGAAGAGGTCATCCAGTACGTCTATGGGCGCTACGGCCGCGAGCGCGCTGCCCTCGTGGCCGTAGTCGTGAGCTACCGGGCCCGCTCCGCCGTGCGGGATGCCGCCAAGGCGTTCGGCCACTCGCCCGGGCAGGTCGACGCCTGGGCGCGACGCATCGAGCGGTGGGGTTCCCTTGGCGACGGTCACCACTCGACCGCCCCGCACCGCAAGGACCGCTGGTCGTGGTGGAGCGCGGCCGCGCAAGGTGAGGCCGCACGGCGCGACGGTCTGAAGGCCGAGACCGGTGACAGCCGGCCCGGTCGTGACGACGTTGCCGCCGAGCCCGGTCCTGCCAAGGCAGCGACTGAGCTTGGGATCCCGGCCCGGGTGCTGGCGGTGGCGACCGAGCTGGAGGGCTTCCCCCGTCACCTCGGCATCCACCCCGGCGGCATGGTGATCTGCGACCGGCCGGTCTCGGAGGTCTGCCCGGTGGAGTGGGCCCGCATGGAGAACCGGACCGTGCTCCAGTGGGACAAGGACGACTGCGCGGCGGTCGGTCTCGTGAAGTTCGACCTCCTCGGCCTCGGGATGCTCGAGGCGATCCACCGGGCGGTCGACACTGTCGGCACCTACCACCACGACGAGATCGACCTCGCGATGATCCCTCAGGAACAAGCCGTCTACGACATGTTGTGCCGTGGCGACTCGGTGGGGATCTTCCAGGTGGAGAGCCGGGCACAGATGGCCACACTGCCCCGGTTACGGCCGCGCTGCTTCTACGACCTCGTCGTCGAGGTCGCCCTCATCCGCCCCGGCCCGATCCAGGGAGGATCGGTTCACCCCTACCTACGCCGGCGCAACGGGACAGAGGCGGTCACATACCTGCACCCGTGTTTCGAGCGCAGCCTGGCCAAGACCCTCGGGGTGCCGCTGTTCCAAGAACAGCTCATGCAGATGGCGATCGACGCCGCCGGGTTCTCGGCTGCCGAGGCCGATCAGCTCCGTCAAGCCATGGGTGCAAAGCGCTCCGCTTCACGCATGGAACGCCTCCGTTCCCGCCTGTATGCGGGGATGGTCGCGCGGGGGATCACCGGGCAGACCGCGGACGCCGTCTGGGAGCAGCTGGCGGCCTTCGCCCATTTCGGATTCCCCGAGAGCCACTCGGTGTCCTTTGCCTACCTCGTGTATGTGAGCGCGTGGCTGAAGCTGCACTACCCGGCGGCTTTCCTCGCCGCGCTGCTCAATTCCCAGCCGATGGGCTTCTGGGCGCCGCACACCCTTGTCGCCGATGCCCGGCGCCACGGGGTTGTCGTCCTCGGCCCGGACGTGAACAAGAGCGAGGCGGGGGCCTCGCTCGAGCCCGGGACCCCCGGCCCTTTGGTGAGGCTCGGGCTCGCCTCGGTGAAGGGGATCGGTTCCGACCTCGCCGGCGTGATCGCGGGGGCCCGGCCATATGCGGACATGGAGGAGCTCGTACGTCAAAGCGGCATCGGCCGCCCGGGCCTAGAAGCTCTCGCCACTTCGGGGGCACTCGCTTCACTCGGCCTAACCTCGGTCCGCGCCGGCGCCAACGCGGAGGCGATGAGCCCAGTTGAGACCACCGTCCGTCCGCTCAGTCGTCGCGAGGCGCTCTGGGCGGCGGGCGCAGCCGCCCAAGCGCGTCCCGACCGTCTTCCTGGCACCGTGGTCGGGACGGATGCCCCCCCGCTTCCCAAGATGGACGAGGTTGAGGAGATGTCCGCCGATCTGCAGACACTCGGGCTGTCACCAGGTTCGGATCCGATCGCCTTAGCCCGGGCGAAGCTCGCCCGCCGGGGGGTAGTCCCCAACGCCGAGCTCGTAAAGGTGCCCGATGGCGCGAAGGTCCTTGTTGCGGGGGTGGTAACCCACAGGCAACGGCCCGCGACGGCAGGGGGGACGACCTTCCTCAACCTGGAAGACGAGACTGGGCTCGTGAACGTCATCTGCTCTCCAGGATGCTGGACGCGCTATCGCCCGGTGGCGCGGGCGGCGGTTGTCCTACTCGTACGGGGGCGGCTCGAACGGGGGGAAGGGGCCGATCCTAAGGCGCCACCGTCCGCGAACGTAGTGGCGGAGTACCTGGAGGAGATCGACCTCGCGATGGCGCTCAGCCCATCGCGGGACTTCCACTGACGGGGCGCTCGCCCCGGCCCAGTCGTTCTCCGACCGGCGCGCTGCTCGGAGTCCTCGCGCCGGGGAGCGGTGCGGTCCGCGCCCGGGAGAGGCTAGATTTCCTATCCGTCAAGGCCTTCCGGCGCAGCCGCTGGACGGAGCGCGCTCTTGGGAGCTGCGCTCCGGTGGTCGCGACGCAAGACCGAAGGCGATCTGAACGCCGCCCAGCCTCGAGACGGAGACCCCCAGCGGATGAACGTGTTCTTCAATGGCCTCGGACGTTTCACCGTCCGGTTTCGCTGGTTCATCGTCGTCGTATGGATCATCGGGACAGCCGCATCGGTCCACTTCCTGCCCTCACTGGGAAGCCAGGTCAACAACGACAACTCGGCCTTCCTGCCTGCGAGCGCGCCGAGCACGATCGCAGGCAACCTCGCCGAGCCGTTGGTGGGCAAGGCATCGCTGGTGCCGGTCATCGTCATCGGCGTCAGCCAGGACGGCCCGATCAACGCCGCCGACACCCAGGCGGTCACCCGGCTCGCTCTTGACGCCAAGAAGGTCCGCAACGTCGCTTTCGTGCAGTACGTCGGGACCTCCGCCAACGGGCGCGCGGTGCAGCTCCTCGTCGAGGCGAGCATCGCCGGGTTCAGCCCCGGACCATCCGCGGACGTGGTCAACGGGCTGACCGCAGCCTTCGCGAAAGCCGATGCTCCCCCCGGCATCCGGTTCCACCTCGCCGGTGTCGTGGCCACCAACGTCGCGCAGCAGAAGGAGTCGAACTCGACCGGTAACAAGACCCAGCTGCTGTCGATCCTGTTCATCATCGTTCTGCTGCTGTTCGTCTTCCGCTCGGTGCTGGCGCCTCTGGTCACCTTGTTGCCGGCCGCGATCGTGCTGCAGCTGTCGGGCGCGGTCATCGGCGAACTCGGCTCGCACGGGCTCAAGATCTCTCAGATCACCCAGCTGCTCCTGATCGTTCTCATCCTCGGGGCCGGGACGGACTACGGGTTGTTCCTCGTCTTCCGTGTCCGGGAAGGACTGCGATCGGGCCTGGCGGCGAACGACGCCGTGGCACGAGCGGTCGCGCGAGTCGGCGAGTCGATCAGCGCATCGGCCGGGACCGTCATCCTGGCCCTTTTGACCCTCCTTTTCGCCAGCTTCGGGATCTACCATGATCTCGGCGTCCCGCTTGCGATCGGGATCGCCGTGATGCTCTTCGCCGGGATAACGCTCCTGCCGGCGTTGTTGGCGATCCTCGGGCGCGCCGTGTTCTGGCCGGCGAAGATCGTCCCGGGCGAGGCCAACGAGAGCTGGTGGGGCAAAGTGGCCCAGCGCGTCATCGCCCGCCCGGCGCACACCCTCGCCGTCGGTGTGATCGTCTTCGGGGCGCTCGCCTGCGGGGCGCTGTTCTACGCGCCGGCGGGATTCGGCGGAGCCACCGCGGCGCCGAACGGTAGTGATGCCGCCGTGGGCAACGCCGCCTTGATGAAGTACTTTCCCCAGGCCAGCTCGAACCCGACGAACCTCATCTTGAGGCTTGCCGCCCCGTTGTGGCAGGACCCCGGCGTGGTCGTGAAAGCCGAGAAGGAACTAGTGGCGACCGGGCTCTTCAACGCCCTACCAGGCCCGCTCGATCCCGCCGGTGCGGCGATCTCACCGGTGCTTTACACGCGCCTGCACGCGGCGCTCGGCAATCCCGCCCTGCTCCCGGCCCTGGCGCCGCCCGGCTCGCGGGCCGCGAAGTTGCCGATCTTGACCTACGACCTGTACCGGGCGACGGCGCGTTTTGTCAGCCCCGACGGCCACACGATCCAGTTCGAAGCGGGGCTAACCGCCGGGGACGCCGCCTCGACGGCGGCTCTCAATGCAGTGCCCAGCATCCGCCGAGCCTTGACGGCGGTCCAGCACAGCATCGGGGCCAACGCGAGCGGCGTGGCCGGCGAGGCCCCTGCGCTCTACGACGTGAGCTCGATCTCCGACGGCGACCTCATCCACATAGTCCCGATCGCGATCATCGCCATCGGGCTCCTGCTGGCGCTGGTGCTGCGGAGCCTTATCGCTCCCCTTTACCTCATAGCGAGCGTGATGTTGTCGTACCTGGCGGCACTCGGCCTCGCGTCAATCGTGTTCATTAAGCTCGCGAGCAGCGGTGGCCTCACCTTCCTCTTACCGTTCTTGATGTTCATCTTCCTCTTAGCCCTCGGCGAGGACTACAACATCCTCGTCATGACGCGGATCCGGGAAGAGGCGCACCAACGACGTCTTCGTGACGCCGTGGTGACAGCGGTCGGTGCCTCGGGGCCGACGATCACCTCGGCGGGACTCGTTCTTGCGGGCACGTTCCTTGTGCTCGCGGTAACCGCCGGGGGCCAACCGGGCGGAAGCCAGATCCGCGACATCGGCATCGGCCTGGCGCTGGGCATCTTGATGGACACGTTTCTCGTGCGGAGCTTGCTCGTGCCCTCGACGGTGTCGTTGCTCGGCCGATGGAACTGGTGGCCGGGCAAGCTGGCGGAGATGGACCTGGCCCACGCGGCGGCCCCGGGCGACGGGGATCCCGGCGAGCTCACTGCCGGCGGACGAGCGGGAGTTTCGCCGACGTCCGCGTGACCTCATGGTCAAACAGCGCCTGCGGTGCGCTGGGCCCGGGAGTCGCGAGGTCGCCGCGGAGGCGAGGGCGGTTCTAGCCGCGAGGCGGAGGCAATGCCTGGTCCGGTCGCGCCGTGTTCGGCGGGGGCTGGTCCGCGGCCGGTCGCGTGTCGCCCGTCCACTGGCTGCCGTCCCACCACCGGATCTGGGACGGGTCAGCGGTGTCGGTGTACCAGCCGGCCGCCGGCAGGGGGGCGTCCTGGCCCTGGTGGTAAGCGAGCGCCGCCGCTTGCCGGTAACCCGGGGCAGCTATGCCCTGATTGCCGGTGGAGGCCCGCCAGAGCTCCGAGGCGCGGTGTCGGCGGGAGGCCTCGGTACAAGCCCAGACGATCGAGACGATCCAGACCACCGCCGTGGTGAGGCCGAAGGTGTAATAGCCCGTGAGCGCCACCAGCACGAGGAACAGGGCGGGGACCACCTTCACGTACAACAGGCCCAGCGGACCCAGGAACAACGTGAGGAGGAAGGCGAGCACCGGCGACTTGTCGACAGGAACACGATTCGGCCCTAGCCCGGACGGAGGAGTCTCCATGCGAGGAGTCTCTCAGGTTCGCGGTGGCTCTTCTAACGGAGCTGCCGCAGGGCCGAGAGGTGCCGTCGCTTCGGCGGTCATGTCCGCCGGCGAGGACTCTGTCCCGTCTCGCCACGGTTGCGCGCTCACGGTCCAGCTGACAGCGACGAGGAGGGCCGCCACGCACAGGACCCACCCGAGCGTCGTCGTGCTCACCCCGACGTACTTGAGGCCGGAGCCGAAGATCACGAACGTGATGATCGGGCGCACGATCCGGTCCGGTGCCCTCGAAGAGAGAAAGGACCCGACGAGCACGGCGGGGACGCTGCCGACGATGATGGAGGTCGTCACCGAGAACTCCACATGTCCGAAGGCCAACGCCCCGAGAGCCGCCGCACCGGTCAGCGGAACGGCCTGGGTGAGATCAGTGCCGACGAGTTGGTTGGCCCCGAGGAGGGGGTAGGCGAACAGCAACAGGACGATGATCAACGATCCCGAGCCGACGGAGGTGATCCCGACGATGATCCCGCCGAGCATCCCGATCGCGAGCGTGGGGACCGGGCGGACGACGATGTCGTGGACGGCGCCGCGGCGGCGGTGGCCACCCCGGCGGTCGAGGACGTAGCGCAACGTCATCGCGGCGGCGCCCACGAGGAGGGCTGCGCCGAGCGCCTGCTCCACGTTGTCCTGAGCGATGTGGGACTGGCCCATCACGTGGAGGAGATAAGCGCCGAGAAATGCCATTGGCACCGAGCCGAGGACCAACCACCCGACGAGGCGGAGATTGACCGTTCCTTTCTGGAGGTGCACCGCCGCTCCGAAGGGGCGCATCACGACGGCGGCGACGAGGTCGCTTGAGATCGCGGTCGACGGCTTGACCGAGAACAGCAGGATCAGCATCGGCGTCATGAGCGCGCCGCCTCCCGCGCCAGTCATGCCGACCAGGAAGCCCACGACGACACTGCCCAGCACGATGTAAGGATTCAAGGCAGTCCGTCCCCCGGTTCCCTCGAGTCGAGAACCCCGCGAGCGCTAAACAGCGCCGGCCGCGCCGCAGGTGCCGCAGCACCGAGACGTTAGGTCACCGCGACCGCGCGCCACCAGTTCTCAGGGGCAAGGTTCGTTTCGGTCCTCGTGGACCGGTTGCCACGAGCTGTCGGTGAGCACATCGGCGGCGCCAGAGTCAGCGGTGATCGCGGTCGACCTCGTCCACCTCCAGCGCGGTGATCATGACGTGGCCCGAGGCGAGGTCTTCGAACCGGAGGTACTCCACGTGCTCTCTGAGAAAGGCGGGAGCCGGCAGGTGGCCGGCGTTCAGCCTCGTCTTGGCGAGCTCCCTCTCCTCGACGAACGCCGGGCTGTCGATGATGTCGAGCACTCTCTCGAGCGGCACCACGACGGAGATGCCTGTGTTGAGGGGCTCCTGCGCCCATTCGCCGATCCCGTCGGGGTCGTTCTCGGCCGTGGGAAAGAACCCGTGCACGAGGCCCATCAGGTAGGTTCTCCTGGTCGTCGCGGCTGGTTCGGTCGCGTGGCCGGCGTGGCCCCGGGCATCGTCGTGGGCCGGCAGGAGGTGGACGAAGGCAGGCGATCCGCTCAGGCCGCCGAGCGAGCGCACCTCGACCAGATAGGCGGAGTCCTGACCGGTCAAGAGGGTGATGGGGTCCGCGGGGAAGGCGGCGATGTTCCCGACCCGCACGATCGGCAGAACTCGGGACTTGCCCGGGTGGGAAATCAAGAGCCCGGTGATGAACACGTTTTCACCCGGGGTGACGCTGTGGCGCTTGATGAACTCTGCCGTGACCCCGTGGCGCACCGGGTAGTAGAGGTAGTCGAAGGTGTGCTGGTTCAACGCGAGCGGGAGCACCGCCACGTCCGCGGAGGCGTGACACACCCACATCTCGGGCGGTATCTCGAGGTGCATAGAGCCTGCATGGCGCAAGTTGACCCGAAGCCAGGTCTTGTGGAAGGGCCCGTTCTCCTGCTCGTCGAGGGGCTGCACGCAGTGCTTCGCGGTGACCACGTAAACAGCGGCCGCGTCATGCCCCTCGAGCGGGTCACCGACGAAGAAACCGGCACCCACTCCGCGCAAGTGGCCGCGTTGTCCACCCACGAAGCACACGCACTTGCGCAGTTCGTGTGGCACCTGCACCAATCCGGCATTATCCCACTTGGCGAGGCGCGAATCTCGTCGTCTGGCATGGGGCTGTCCCGGGCCGCGACCGGTCTGGCTAGCACCTGGGCCGCCAGCCCGTTCCGGCAGGATGCAACGGAGTCAGCGGGTCGCTCTTGTCGCCGCCAGGATGGCGGCGACAGACCGGTCGACATCGGCCTCGGTCGTACGCCAGCTCGATACCGAGATGCGCATGAGACGCCGACCGTGCCAGTTGGTGGCTCCCATCCAGCACTCGCCCGAGCGCTGGATGCTCTCGACGACCCGGTCGGTCCGGGCGTCGTCACCGAAGCTGACGAGAACCTGATTGAGCACGACCTCGTTGGCGATCGTGACGCCCGGCATCGCGCCGAGCTGTTCGGCGAAGCGGCGCGCCAAGCCACAGCACCGCTCGACCAGGTCCGCGACCCCGCTCCGGCCGAGCTCGCGCAGGGCGGCCCAGGTGGCGAACCCGCGGGCCCGGCGTGACGACTCGACCACGTAATCAGCCGGCGCACGCAACCCGCCCCGGCGGTCCTGTCCCGTCAAGTAGGCGGCGGTCAAGGACATGGCGGCCGTGTGCGCGTCGGGATGGGCGCAGAAGACGTAGCCGACGTCGTAGGGGACGTTGAGCCACTTGTGGCCGTCGGTCGCCCACGAGTCGGCGTTCTCGATGCCGGCGGTGAGGTGGCGGGTGCCCGGATTGGCCGCGGCCCACAACCCGAAGGCACCGTCGACGTGGACCCAGGCGCCGTGCCGATGCGCTTCGGCACTCGCCGCGGCGAGATCGTCGAAAGCGCCGCTGTTCACGTTGCCGGCCTGCAGGCACACGATCGTCGGCCCGCCCGGACCGCGTGCAAGGACGCGTGCGAGGTCGGCGACATCGATCGCCCCTTGGGCATCGGTGGCCACCGGCTCGAGCATGCCGGCGCCCAGCCCGAGGAGGCGTAGGGCCCGGTCGATCGTGGCGTGGCGCTCGCCGTTGGCGACCACTCGCAACCGCGGGGCGCCGAGCAGCCCGTTCTGCTCGACGTCCCAACCCACAGAGGCCAACACGTGGTGGCGGGCCGCGGCGAGCGAAACCGTGTTGGCGCCCTGCCCGCCAGTGCTGAAACCGAACGACGCCCCGACCGGCAAGCCCAGCAGATCCTTCAGCCAACCTCCGGCGATGTCCTCGACAACGGCAGCGCCCGGCGAGGTGGACGCGTTGAATGCCGGCTGGTCCCATCCGACCGTGAGCATGTCCGCCGCTGTCGCGGCGTCGAGCGCGCCCCCGACGACGAACCCGAAGTAGCGCGGACCGGTTGTCGCGACCAGGGCCGGCTCGACGGCACCGACCAGCTCGTCGATCACCACGTCAGGTGGTGTGGGCCCGTCGGGCAACGACCCCAGCGCGGCCCGCAAGGCATCGAGGTCGGCCCCGCTCGGGAACACAGGTTGTGCGGCCACCTTCGCACGATGGTCGGCGGCCCGCGCCGCGGCGTTCGTCACAAGCTCGAGGAGAGAGTCCATCCCTTGATTATCGTCGCCGCACGGGCACGCGCCGGCCGGGATCTCCGAAGCCAGTCTGCGCGCGGCTCACGGGCGAGGTTGCCCCGCGGCGAGCAACAAGACGGGCCGGCTAGGCGAGCGAATCCGGGTCCACGCCCGTGCCACCAGCCGCGTGGCTTGCGTACGAGGCCAGCGCGAAGCGCAGGATGTCGACCGCTTCGTTGCCGCTCCACAGCATCGGGCCTTCACCTGTATGCAGCCAACGCAGCCAATGGCGGCCGGAATCCCTGAAGCTGCTGGCCCAGTCGTCGTCGAGCGCGTGGTACGAGCGCATTTCGCCGTCGCGGTAGACCTCCAGGCTCGGCTGCTGGATGCCGCGGCCGGTGCACCGGTTAACCCGGGCGTAACCACGCCGGCCGGTGATCTCCCAACGCTCGTCGTTGGTGTAGTAGTCGGAGCGCAGGTACATGTCGACGGCGAGCGTGATGTCCCAGACGCCGCGGATCCCACTTTGGTGCTCCCACACTATGGTCGTGGGCGCGTCCACGTCGATCCCGGGAAAGACCTCGGTGTTGCCCACCCACGCCCGCACTTGCTTGACGGGACCGAAGAGCCAGATCGCCGTCGAGAGCTTGTGCCAGCCGTCATCGAAGACGAGAGTGCCGCGGCCACGCCGCATCTGTTGGAACTGCCACTCGTAGGTGCTCCCCGGGACGTCCCAGCCACCACGGCCACTTGCCACCATCTTCATGTGGTATCCACTCACTTCGCCGAGCACGCCTGAAGTGGTGATCTCTTTGAGCTTCATCAACGGTTCGTAGAAGATGTAGTTGTCCATCACCCGCAGCAGCCGGCCGTTGGACTCGGCTGCTTCGACCATGCGCGTCGCGTCGGCCAGGTCGTTGCAGATCGGCTTTTGCAGGTTCACGTGCCAGCCATAGCCGAGGAGCTCGGCAACGCCGTCGGCGTGCAAAGGAATGGGCAGCAGCACCTCGGCGGCATCGACCTCCAGACCGCTGGCTGCCAGCTCGGCGGCCGAGGAGAAGGTTCGCGCGGACGGCCAGTCCGCGTGGCGCTGGGCGCGGCGCTCCTCGCTCGGGTCGACCAGCGCAACGACTTTGACGTCGGGATTGTCGATGTACGCGCGCACATTGAGGTCGTAGATGCGCCCCAAGCCCACAAAGGCAGCGCGGACAGGCCTTTCATACGGCACAAAGCTCACGTTCGGGCCGCTTTCCAGCATCGCCCAATCCTAAGCCCCACCAAGGCGCCCATCTTCGGGGCGGCGAGATAGCGTTGGGCAATGCCAGCGACCGGCCATATCGCGGCCTTTGCGCTCACCGCCGTCGTGATCATCGTCATCCCGGGGCCGAGCGTCATGTTCATCGTCGGCCGCGCGCTGGCCTATGGGCGCAAAGCCGCGGTGCTCACGGTCGTCGGCAACACGCTCGGCGAGTACATCCAGGTGATCGCCGTGGCCTTCGGGATCGGTGGGGTGGCGGAACGCTCGGTGGCGGTGCTGACAGGTCTCAAGCTCTTCGGCGCCGCCTACCTTGTCTACCTGGGCCTCAAGACGATCCGGGAGCGCCGGTCTTTGCTCAAGGTGCTGCAGCCGGCTGAGACTTTCTCCAAGCGTCGCTTCCTGCTGCAAGGCTTCCTCGTCGGGGCCACCAATCCCAAGACGGTCGTGTTCCTCGTGGCCATCCTCCCGTTGTTCGTCGATCGAGCCGACGGGAGCCTCTCGGGTCAGATCCTGGTGCTGGGCCTGGTGTTCTCCGTCCTAGCCCTGCTCTGCGACAACGCTTGGGGTGTGTTCGCGGGGGCAGTGAGAGCGTGGTTCGCAAAGTCACCGAGACGCGTCGAGCTGATAGGCGGCATCGGCGGATTGGCCATCATCGCGGTCGGTGTAAGGCTGGCCCTCACCGGCCGCAAGGACTGAGCCGAGGCACCACCCGGCCCAGCACTGGTTGCAATGCGCCGCCAGAGCGGGGCGCTCCGAACCTGCCGGCACGCCTGGCCCTCAAGGCTGCCCCGCGCTTGCGTACCGTCATAGGGAACAGGGAACGAGGCCCTGGCCACTGCCATCGCCAAGATGAGGACTGCGAGGGTCACGTGATGGCCGAGGATCAGCCTGCGCCGGCAAGTGAGCCGATGACCACCATCATCCACCGAAGCCACCAAACGGAGGTCACTTGGTCATGGCATGACCTCTCGGGCCGGCCAAGAACGGCCGGGCGAGGCGCCCCGCACCATTGCGCCCGGTCAGACGGATGCCCGCGCCTGCCACCGGGGTGTGGGTCTCGTGACGGCCTCTCGCCTTGTTGGCCGATCCTCATCGCGGGGAGCCTTCAGCTGGGGAAGGGCGGCGAACGGCAAATAGGACGGAACTTGTGTCCGCCCCCCGCTCGCGGGGCACGAGCTGGGCGAAGGTCCCGATTTCGCTCGTCGCCCTGGTGCCCTCGCGAACGACCCCCTTACTGCGGTCTCAGGAGACGGAGCATCTCACGGCGCCAGGCAGACCGAGCGCGGGCGGCCTCTACGGTCTCAGGGTGCACCAAACGGTTGATCTTGGGCGGATCTGCGCCCCGATGGAACGCGAAGGCGCGCCCTTCAACCTCCCGGTCCGCGTTGGTGTAGTGGTCGCGCAAGAGCAGGTAGCCGTTCCAGGAAGGCACGAGGAAGGTCTCGAAGAACTTGCCGTGTGCGGTCACATCCTGGAACACGCCCCAGCGCGTTCCTCCGAGGCGTCGCCTCACGATGCGCAGCTCGGCCATGGCGACCAGGAAGTCGTCGACGTCCTCACCGTCGACGCGGTACTCGATCAGGATGAGGACCGGGCCGTCGTCAGGGTGGACATGCTCCCCGATGGGCAGCGACGGGCTCGCGACGACCTGTAACGAGGAACGGTCCACGACCGGCAGGCGGTACCGGGGGATGAGCAGGATGCCCGGGACGAAGGCGCAGGCGGCGACGAGCAGGGTCTCGCGCAGGGGCAGGAACGTGTCGATGACGCCGAACCCGAGCCCACCGAGCACGAACGGTCCTTGCAGCACGACGTAGTAGAGCGACAGCGAACGGGTCTGCACCCACTCCGGGGTCACCTGGCGCGCCGCGACGATGAAGGACACGGTCGCCCAGACCCAGGCGGCACCGGTGACGAGGAGCACGGGCACTGTTGCCCATCGCGTCGGCCAGATGACGAGCGCGGCCACGGCGAGCAAGTCGGCCAACGTCGCGGCCGCGACGACGGTGTCCAGGTGCAGGTGGCCCTGCAGGCGAGGGAAAAGGAGGGCGGCGAACATGGCGCCCACTCCGCTGAGTGCCAGGAGGAGGCCGTAGCCGAAGGCCGAGGTGTGCAGGTAGTGCGCCGCGAAGAGCGGGAACAGTGCGCCGAGCGCCACCCCCGGTGTCACGAACAGAGCGGTGCGGGCGGCGATCGCTCTCAGGCCCGGCGTGTTCGAGAAGTAACGCCAGCCCGAGGATATTGCACCGAGGAGGCTCTCGGCCGCGGACCCGCCGGGTGTGGACAGGCGCAGGTCGGTCCTCCCGCGCCACAGCAAGAGGAAGCAGACGAGAGGAATCATGAGGACTGCGCAGAGGGCGAAGAACACCGTTGTGCCCGCACCCCGCAGGACTGCGCCTCCGAGTACCGGTCCGACGACCTGGCCGATGTTCCACTGGAAGCTGTCCAAGCTGAGCGCGACAGGGACGAGTTCGGGTGGTACCAGCCTGCCGACCGTCGTCCACCACGACGGCGACGAGGTCCCGCCTGCTAGCCCCATGCCGGCGAGCCCGATGAGCAGGGTCGCCGGTGCCAGCAGATGCGACGATGCCATCAAGACGAGGAACGCCACCGAGCTGATCAGCAGGATCTTGGCCAGAAGCAGCACGGCCCGGCGGTCGCGGGAGTCCGCCGCGGCACCGGAGAACACGACGGCGCAGATGCCGGCGAGTGGGCCGATGGCCGCCGCCAGGGTGACCAGGACCGGCGATGTCGTGAGGCGCTCCATTATGTAGCCGCCGACGAGCGTGATCATCCAGACACCAGCGTTGGAGAAGAGGGCCGTTCCCTCGAGCCACCGGAATGCCCGGCTTCTCAGCGGGGCGAACAGCTCGGTCACCTGGGCACCGGACAGAGAAGGGCAGCGTCTTCACGCCGGGGATGAGGTTTCATGGACATCGGATGTTCGCGATCCGCCCGGTCCGACAGGTCTTGTCTGACGGCAGCAGGTGGCCTCGAAGTTTGCCGAGGGATCCTCGCCGAAACGTCACTGCGGCAAGAGCGCGTCGGGAAGGGGCGAGTCGTCGCCGGTCACCTCCACCTCGACGACGTGAGCGATGTCGGCCGACGAGCGTCCGATGTGGAGCTGGTATGTACCCGGATCGAGGTACCAACCAGCTTGGGACCGGTGCAGTGACGACGGCTCGCGGCCGTGGTTGAACACACCGGCCGGCATCCGGGCAGACAGCGCCGGCCAATCCGTGTCGGCGACGTCGTAGTAGGCGAACGAGCGCTCGTTCAGCGCGAGCGACACCGTGGCCGTCTCGCCCGGCTCGAGCCATACCTTGGCGAAGGCTCGCAGCTCCTTCAGCGGGCGGAAACGGCCAGCCGGCCGGGACCGTCCGTCTCCCGGCGGTGCGACATAGAGCTGGACCACCTCGGCACCGCGGCGCTGGCCGACGTTGGTCACCGGAACCGCAACGCTCAGACTGCGGTCCGGCTGCAACCTCGAAGCGGACGGGCGCGGCGTTCCGATCTCGAAGCTCGTGTACGACAGCCCGTGGCCGAAGGCGAACCGCACAGGCAGCCGGCGCGTCTCGTACCAGCGATAACCGACGAGCAGGCTCTCGCTGTAGCGGACACGGCTCGACTCGCCCGGAAAGCTCCCGAACGCCGGCGTGTGCTCGAGGCACATCGGCAGCGTCGTTGGGAGCCGTCCACCCGGCTCGCTCTCGCCGAGCAGCACGTCGATGATGGCGTTCGCCAGTTCCTGACCACCGAACCAGGTCTGGAGTACCGCCGCTGCACTGTCCGCCCAGCCGAGGGTGACAGGAGCGCCGGAGTTCACGACCACGACGGTGCGCGGATGCGCCGAGAGGACCCGTCTCACCAGCTCGTCCTGATTGCGCGGGAGCTCCATCGACTCGCGGTCGTAGCCTTCGCTCTCCCAGACCTCGTCGGTCCCGACGACAAGGACGACGGCGTCGGCTCCCTCGACGGACTTGACGGCCGCTTGGATGCTCGCCTCGTCCGCGACGCCGTTGCCGGCGACGCCGGGCGCGTAGGTGACCTCGGTCGCGTCCCCCAGTCGCCCACGGAGCACGCCCAGAGGTGACAGCACGTAGTGGGGGGTGACGTTGGCGCTTCCGCCACCCATGATCGTGAGCCGTTCGGCGTTCGGCCCGACGACCGCGATGCGGTGGAGCCCGGAGGCTTCGAAGGGGAGGACGCCGTCGTTTGTGAGCAGGACCATGCCGTCGGCCGCGGCGCGGCGAACGAAGGCACGATCCTCCTCTCGGTCTTCGGGGTGCTCGTCGACCGGCGCGTCGTCGAGCGCCCCGATCCGGTCGAAGACCGTAAGTATGCGGTGGACCATCTTGTCGACCTGCGTCTCGTCCAGCTCGCCCGCGCGCACGGCATCGACGAGCGCGGGACCGAACGCCCGTGCCGGGCCAGGCATTTCCA
>Ga0181530_10000858_pt1 | contig 39189 bp, 36 predicted proteins | sample PEATcosm2014_Bin_42_FD_119769 | JGI IMG/M metagenome (GOLD analysis project Ga0181530, IMG submission 119769) | Peatland microbial communities from MTU Mesocosm Facility, Houghton, MI, USA - PEATcosm2014_Bin10_60_metaG | ecosystem: Environmental > Terrestrial > Soil > Wetlands > Peat | place...
CCGCGCTACATGGAGGCGCTGCAGCCGTGCGTGGTGCAGGTTTCTGGCGGCGAGCCGTTGATGCGGCCGGACCTGACCGAGATTGTGCGCAACATCCAGTGCGGCTCCGGCCTGCCGTACACAATTCTGGTCTCCAACTGGTCGCTGATGACCGAGCCCCGCTACCTGGAGCTGCGCGAGGCGGGCATCGACCAGTTTTCGGTAAGCCTGGATTTTCCCGACGAGCGGCACGACCAGTTCCGCATCCATCCCGGCCTGTACGCGCACTTGGAAGGCCTGATTCCGAGGCTGGCCGCGCTGGGCCACGACGACATCGTCCTCAATTCCTGCATCACCAGCGAGAACGTGGGCGAGATCAACGCCATCGCCGACAAGGCCCGCGCCTGGGGCGTCAACCTCTGCTACAGCGCCTACTCGGCGCGGCGCACGGGCTGCCGCGACTACCTGTTGAATTCGCCCGAGCAACTGGCCACGCTCAACCGCGAGCTCGACCGCGTGGAGCGGCGGCGCGACGAGACCAACTGGATCGTCAACGCTAAGAGCACCCTGGCCGCCACGCGGCGGTATTTTGAACGCGCCAGCGCGCCGGGCTGCAAGGCCGGCCTGCGATTCCTGGTAGTGACGGCGGATGGCGCCCTGCAGCCGTGCTCGATGCAGTTCGGCAAGTATAAGCTGGAGGACCGCGCGCGGATGGTGGAAGAATTCACCCGCCACAACACCTGCGACGAGTGCTATGTCTCGATCCGCTCTTACCTAGACAAGACTTTCCCGCAACTGCTGCGCGAGAACGTGCGCGAGTTCCTTTCGGTGAAAGCGCGGTAAGCCGGATCTGCGTTCCCAGCCGCAACGCCGGTGATATACTCGTTCCACGGAGACCAACTTCGATGAAAACAACTCTTGCATTGACTTATTCTTTGCTCCTCGCGCTATCGCTGCCACTGGCCGCGCAGCAGACCGGCACTCTGAAAGCCAAGGTCGACCCCGGCCGCGCCGGAGTGTTTCTGGATGGCAAGTATCTCGGACCGGCATCCAACTTCGGCATGAGCAGAACCTACACCGTGGCCGTCGGCGAACACGAGCTGAAACTGGCTGAGCCGCGCTACCAGGAGATCGTCACCAAGGTGACCATCGAGGCCGGCAAGAGAAGCGTGGTGACGGAGAAGATGACGGCGCTCCCGGTTCCCAAGCCGCCGTTCGGCATCATCAAGACGCACAGCGCCGACAAGTACGCGGCGGTTTACATCAACGGCAAATATTATGGCCACAACGACGAGTTCGACAACTTCGCGCAAGGCCTGCTGATACCGCCGGGCCAGTATGAAGTCCGCATCGAACCGGCCAGCGGCGCGGCCGTGGTGAAGAGCGTCACGGTGGTCGCCGACCAGACAGTCGTCGTCCAGTAAGCTGGCGGCTTGACTTAGTCGCGGGCTCGTTACCCAGCCAGCCTCGGCGCACCCAGTCAGAGCATGCCCTGCAGTTCGCGGGGCGCTCAAGTCCCACCCTTCATCCATAGCTTTTACCGTTTTCCGCAAACCATTGTCCTCATGGGACTTCCACCATCATCCCGCGTTCGGGACGCCGTGCCCGCCTGCCCTTTTGTGCCATTTTGAGGGCGATGTCACCTCACTGTGCGCATTGCATCTGAAACAGTGAAGGAAGGAGTTTACCGTGCCCGACTGGCTGCAGATGGTGCTGGTGATGGCCGCCTACATTGTGCTGATGCGATGGGTGCTGCCGCGCCTGGGCATAGGCACTTGAATGGCAAACTCCTGTGACGCCGCGGCGCGGCGTGAGGCACGGCAAAAGGCAAAGCCGGGCGAATGACGGCCGAGCGCCTGCGATAAGTGCGGGTTGACGAAGAATTTCGCCGCGCGCCTACTGGCTGGCTGCGCCGGCCGGAGGGCGGAAATGCGGCGCGGCGTGTTCGGTCAGCTTGAAATCGGGCGGCACCTGCAACAGGGCGGGCGAAGGCTCGGAGCGGCTCACATTGGTCAGCCGGGTGACGGTTTCGCCGCTGCGCGGGTCGCTGCGCCTGGTCAGGATCGCCATTTGCAGGTCGGCTGAATACCAGCGTTCAGTCACCACCTGAATCGGCGCTTCATTGCCGATGGCGCCGGCCGCGATGGTGACGGTGGTGCGGGTTCCCTGCGCCTGGAGCCCTTCGATGGTCGCGGCGCCGAGCGCTTCGGTCTTAACGGACTGATCGACGCCACCCGCCCACATTTCACGCCGCGCTTCGGCTGCGGCAGAGGGACGCGCGATCCACGCCGACTTGTTGGCAGTCTTGTGAACCGGATCCAGAGCGTAACTGGCGCCGGCCACGGGGTCATAAATGAAAACCACCTGCTGGGCGCCTCCGCCGGCGGCCAGCGCGCCCAGGCCTGCCAGCGATTCCTCGCGGCGGGTGCGGCCTTCGCTGTCGCGAACCAGATGCGCGGTGCTGGTTTGACGGATGCGGTTGCCATCGGCCAGGGTCTCAGTGCTCTCGGTGATCAAGTCGCCCGAGAAGGGAGCGCCTTTGACCACCCGGCGCGGCACGCCGGCCTCGGCGCCCAGAATACGCGGGCCGGCGGCGCCGAAGCGGCCATGCCCGCCGGGCGGCGGATTCTGTGCCCAGGCGAGGGCCGCGGCCACCAGGAAAAAAACGAAACTGCTGCGCATCTTCATCGTCTACTCCCGCGACAGAGCTTCTTCAATTCAGAAACCGGACCGCGCGCGCCATGCCATCCGGGCCCACCAGGACTTCGGCTTCCACGCTCTCCGCGTCGCTATCGTCGCTCGCCAATATACCCAGCGCGGTGATCGCGGAGCGCGGCAACTCCACCCGCACCAGGTCGAGATCCTCATCCTGCGGCGAGCCCGCGGCATTGGGCAGCGGAATGAACGCGCTCTCTTCTTCCTCGACACCGGCGGCGGCCGCCACGCCGGAGTTGGCGGCAACCAGCGGACGCGGCGGCTGCCGCACGCCGGTCGAAAGCGCGCCGGCAACCAATAACACCGCCGCCGCGGCGGCCCACCACCGGTGAATCTCGCGCGCGGGCGGCACGCGCCGGCGGTACCGTTCCCGATACGCGCGCACCAGATGCGCTTCCACGCACAGCGGAGCCGAGACATCCTTCATTTCCGCGGCCAGCGAGCGGAGTCCTGCCACCACCGGACGCTCGGCCGCCCACCGCGCGGCGCAAGAAGGGCATGCGGCCAGGTGGGCGTCGAAACCCTCGCCGGGCTCCGGCCCGGCAACGTCATTCCAATATTCTTCGCAGTTCATATCGCACACCTCGCCGGCTTCCACGCCGGAACCGAAGCGCCCCCATGGCGCTCGTCCCGCAGTTTCCCGGCCAGCAGCAGCCGCGCGCGATGCAGCCGCGAGCGGACCGTGCCGATGGGGCAGCCCAACGCCGCGGCGGCCTCGGCGTAATCCACTTCCTCCAGATCGCACAGCACCACCACTTCGCGGTAACGGCGCGGCAAGCTGCTCACCGCGCGGCGCAGCGCTTCGACGCGCTCGCGGCCGGCAAGGTCCGCCAGCGGATCGGAAGCATCCACCGGTTCGGCAAACCGGCCTTCGTCGGCGCCTGCGTCCACCGGCACGTCCAAACGCCGCCGCTCGAACTGCCGCAGTAAAAGCTTGCGCGCGATGCCGAACAGGTAAGCGGCCAGGCTTCCCCGCTCCGGATCGTAGCCGCACTCCTCCCGCAGCAATGCGAGGAACACTTCCTGCGTGATATCCTCGGCGACTGGCGCCGAGCCGCTCATCTGGAGGGCAAACCGGTAGAGAGCCGGCTGCCTCCGATGGTAGAGGGCCACGAACGCCTGCTCCTGGCCAGCGCGGAGTCGCTCGAATAACTGGTGGTCCGATTCCGGCGGCTTCATCAGCCCTCACCTAATCCTTTCATATTACGGCATTAAAGTTCCACGATTGCCGAACGTCGATAAATCCATCACACCGGTGGCGCCTGAGAAAGTTCACCGGGTGTGTCGTCCTCATAATTTAGTGCTTTACCGTTAGTACTAGGAGATCTATCATCCAACTAGACCATGGAAACGGAAATACGCGCGGCGGTGGCATGTGAAGACTGCTCCGTCTGGCGGAAGCGGGTTGCCGAGCTGGAAGCCGAACTCGAACGGACGAAAAAACGGGCGACAGCGGAGAAGAGAGTTTCCGCCAACTGGCGGATTCCTCTCCGCTGATGATCTGGATGTCGGGCCCCGACGCGATGTGGACCTACTTCAACCGCACGTGGCTGGAGTTCCGAGGCCGGTCGATGGCCGAGGAGTTGGGAAACGGCTGGACCGAAGGACTGCATCCCGACGATCGCGACATTTGCGTCGAGACTTATCTCAAGGCGTTCACCGCGCGGCAGCCCTATCGCATCCAATATCGCCTGCAGCGCGCCAACGGAGAATATTGCTGGGTGGAAGACCGGGGCCTTCCGCGCCTGGACGAAGCCAGCGGGTTCGCCGGGTTCAGCGGCGCGGCGGTAGACATCAGCGACCGGCGGCGCCCGCACTTCGCGCCGGATGAAGAGGCGCTGCGCATCGTGTTCACGCTGACCGAGCGCGAACGCCAGGTGTTGGTGCTGATTGCCGAAGGAAAATCCACCAGGCGCGCGGCCCGGCAACTGGGGATCAGCTACAAGACGGTGGAGTCTCACCGCAGCCGCATCCTGGAGAAACTGGGCGTGCATGAAACAGCCAGCATGGTGCGGTATGCGATTCGCGCGGGGTTGATCGCGCCATAGGCGAAACGCTGGACGCCCGCGGGCGGCGCTACGCTGGCGGCGCGGCGCTGTTGCGGGGAGGGGACGCTTATACGGGCAAGGAACCGGCAACGGTTTCGCGGCTGGCGAGCCAATCGAGGATCTCTCGCGCTCGCATGGGCTTGGTGAAATAGCCGTCCATTCCAGCCGCCAGGCAGCGTTCCCGGTCGCCCAACATGGCGTTGGCGGTCATCGCCATGATGCAGATGCGGTTCCCGGTTTCCTGTTCGCGGCGGCGTATTTCCTGGGTGGCCTCGAGCCCGCCCATCTCCGGCATCTGTACGTCCATGAAAATGACGTCGAAGCGCGATGCGGCCCAGAGCTGCAGGGCTTCGCGGCCGTTTTGCGCCAGTACCACCTGGTGGCCGGCCTTTTCGAGGGTGCGCGCAATAACGGTCTGATTGACGGGGTTGTCCTCGGCCACCAGAATGCGCTGAGGGCGGGCAGTGCGCGCAGTCGGGGTCCCGGCCGGAAGGGCGCTGGGCGCAGGTGGGACCAGTTGCGCCGGCGCAAAACGCGCGGTAAAGGCGAAGGTGCTGCCAGCGCCGGGCTGGCTCTCCACGCCGATCTCGCCTCCCATGAGCTGAACCAGCCGGGCCGTGATGGCCAAGCCGAGTCCAGTGCCGCCATACCGCCGCGTGATGGAGTTGTCGGCCTGCCGAAAGGCTTCGAAGATGGAGTCGCGTTGTTCGGGCGAGATTCCAATGCCCGTATCGGAGACCGAAAAACGCAGCTCGACGACGCCGGCCCATTCCGAGGCCCGCGCGACCGTCAGGGCGACATTGCCCAGATGGGTGAACTTCAACGCGTTGGCGATCAGGTTCAGCAGCACCTGGCGCAAGCGGAGGGCATCTCCGTTGACGGCGAGCGGAACATCGTCGTGGACCACGCAGGTGAGGTTCAAACCTTTCTGGCGGGCGATCGGGTCCAGCGGGCGGAGGATTTCGTCGAGCAGGGGCCGGACGGCGAAATCGGTCCGCTCCAGTTCCATCCGGCCGGCTTCGATTTTGGAGAGATCCAGAATCCCGTTGAGCAGCGCGAGGAGGGACTGCGCGGAGGACTGCGCGGCATCCAGGTACCCCTGCTGTTCGGCGGTGAGATCGGTTCCGCCGATGAGGTGATGCATCCCGACGATGCCATTCATGGGGGTGCGGATTTCGTGACTCATGTTGGCGAGGAACTCGCTCTTGGTCCGGCTGGCGGCTTGCGCGGCCAGCTTGAGGGCCGCCTCGTTTTCCAGTTTGGACCGGATCACCGCGGTTTGCCGCTGAACGCGGCGCCGCAGGATCCAGATCCAGATTGCCGACAGCGCGGCGATACCGCCCATCCAGCCGGCCACCGCGATGGTGCGCTCGCGGGTGAGCCACGAGGCCTGGCGTAGTACCTGGACATCGGCGGGAGCGCGGAGAAGAATCTGAAAGGCGCGCGGGTGGGCGTCGTTCTCGCCCCGCTCGACCGAGCAGACGCCTGTGACGCGGAGCAGTGCCCCATCGCGCAGTTGCGCCAGCGGGTCGGTCGCGCCGTCCGATGCGCCTTCCGGCTCCATGGTGGCGTTAAAGAGAATGTTGCCCGCTTCCAGGGTGAGGGTCTGCCGGGCCGCGTCGACAACCCGATTGACCAGGTACGCTTCGGTGGTGATGAGGCGGGCATCAAACTCCCCGCCCAGTGCCTGCTGCGCGTCGACCGGAACCCCGAGCGGCGCTTTTCCGGTGCCGAGCTTGCGAAGCTCGGCGGCTGCCAATACCGGCGAATACCCGCCGGAAACCGCGAATCCAAGCACTTCGACCCGGTCGCCGGGCTGGAAACGGTCATCCTGCTCGGTCCGCACCAGCACGCCGCCGGTATCATCTGCCACGAAAACTTCGCGGGAGCGGGCCCGCTGGTACTCGACCGTGCCCTGGACGCGCACACGGTGCTCCCACGTGTCCGCCAACGAAAAGCGCAGCAGGCCGATAATCGGCCAGATGGGAGAGGCAGCGGCGGGCTGACCTGGTCGCAGCACTTGGATGTCTTTCAGGGCCGGAACATAAAGAACGACTCCGGCCAACTGCCCCATGGGATTGAACACCGAACCGGCGACGCCGCGAATCCGCACTGTGGCGTCGACGAGATGCGCAGGCAGCGGCAGGAAGGGCGGGTAGGGCACGTGAACCCGATAGCGGTAGAGTCCGGCGGCGACTTCCATCTCGAAATGGGAATGGTTGTTAAAGCGTACGACCGACTGCACGGTCCCTTCCGCCGCAACGCGCTGGCTGTCGAATCTTCCGGAAAACAGTTCTACCAGTGAGACCGTTGGAGGATCGGGCAGGCTGGCTCTTCCGAGCACGTGGAAACGGGCTTCGGAGACCGCGGGCGCGAAGCCGCCCAAATCGGCAACGCCATCCACCTCCGCCAGGTCTCCCTGGCGCACCGGGACGAAGCCTGGCGTGAATACGAAAACGCCGGCGGTTGGATCTTGAAAGAACAGGATGTGAAAATCGGGATCATAATAACTGATGACGCCGCGCAGCCTCACCGGAACCTTGCCGGACCGGTGGCGCAGCGCGCGCACCTGGGCCGCCCAAAGCAGCGGAGGGCCGGTTGTCGCGAGTGGCGGCTGGGGCCTGGCCGCCGGGCTGGACTCCACCCGGATTTCCCAGGCGCCGGCTACCAGCAGTTGACGGCCGAGAATGGCGCCGCTCAGGGCGAAAAGGGTGGCCGGCACCCCCCGCACTGTGACCGCAGCCCCCACCAGCTTGCCCGGCTCGGTGCCGTTGCGCTCCAGCAGGACGGCATCGAAGACGGAGCCGCCGGAATCGACCGTTAGGTCCACGCGCCCGTCGTAACGCTCCGCCCAACTGCTTATGGTGCCGTGGATTTCAGAGTACTGGTTCTGGCGCCCGGGCGAGTCGAGGTCGGCGGCGAGCAGGCGCACGGGACGCGGGAGGGGGGCTTTGCCAACGGCTTCCGCGATGGCGTTGCGCACGATAGGAGAACACGGGCCTCTTGCGGTCACGCCGCGCAGAACGAGCGCATCCCCCTGGCTGAATTGCGCGCGCGGATACTGGAGCTCGACGCGGATGCCTCCGGACGCATCCTGAATCATCAGGACATTCGGCAGCGAATCGTGGTACAAGGTGACGCCTTTGAGTCGAACGGGATAATGCCGGTCGGCCTCTTCCCCCGTGAGTTTGCGGATGTCGGCGACCGAAGTCAGCACGGGGAGGGTGCTGGACCAACGCCAGCCGCAGCCTGGAGAAGATACCGTCAACGCCAGCGCCAGCGCCAGAGCCACAGCGGCAGCCGGCAACAGGAACGCGAACACGCCCCGGCGTTGGCGGGTTTTCGGACCACTCCGCTTAAACGCACTCACCTTGGTCTTATCGGCTCATCTGGCTGTGGACATTAGCCCGGCAATCGTGGCTCCAGGAGCGGAATGGGGTGGTGCGCGGCCGAACGTGTCGGTGAGAAAGCGAATCAGTCCCGCTGCAAGGCAACCGCGCACTCCTTGCGATAGAAGTGTGCCCCCAGGAACAGAACTGGACGCCAGTTCAATCCCATGCCGGTCCGCGTGTAATCGATCAGTTCGCGAATATCTCCGTCCGTCCAGACGTGGTAATGAATACTGTAGTCCAGGTCCATCAGGCGATTGGTCTCCTCCTGCAGGGCCTCACTCCCCGGTGCGCGTCCCCCCACGTGCTCTACCCAGTCTTCGAAGTGAGCCCGCTTATCGAACGCTGCGGGATGCAGGTCCTCTTCGACAAGGTGTTGCAAGGGACTCCGCCGCCGCTTTACGTCAAAGGTGTAACGCTTATCGGGGATCTTCAAAATGAGCACACCGCCGGAACCGAGCACGCGATACCAGCTACCTAGCGACGCGAGGGGAAACGGCATGTGCTCGAGAACGTGGCTGGCAATCACGAAATTCAGGCTGCCGTCGGCGAAGGGAAGCTGGCCAGCGTCGGCTAAGACGTCCGGAGAAATAAGCTGCCGGCCTAACTCCGGGTACTGTCGCCGCAAGTCGCTGGAGTGATGCCGGTCCACATACCAGACCATGGATCCGGCTGCAACCGGGAATCTTCGCCATAAGGCGCCTATCTCGACGCCCCTTCCCCGCAAATGCCTGCCCAGCCTCTTGTTTTCGAACCAGCGAAGCGCCGCTCCCTTTCCCATTTAGCAGACTATGGCTCGGTATCAGGAGGCTGACCCGTCGCCATGTTTTCCCCTTTCACACTATGTGCCGTGCAACCACAAGCGCGAGCTCTCCTGGATCATTTTCGCAGAAACCCGGCCACGATTCTGCGCACGGAATGGCTGGTGGCGCCTCTTACTCGTACCTGACTGCCATCACCGGGTCGATGCGGAGGGCGCGGCGAGCCGGAATGTATCCGGCCAGCATGGCAACGCCGGTCAAAGCCGCTACGGTGGCCGCCATCGTCAGCGGGTCGGCTGGGCTGATTTCGAATAGATCCGACTTCGCGTAGCGCGCCGCCCACAGGGCCAACGGGATGCCGGCCGCGAGGCCCGCCAGGGTCAGCCAAAGCGTCTCGCGCAGCACCAGCCATATAATGTGGCCGCACCGCGCGCCCAGCGCCAGCCGGATGCCGATTTCGGCGGTGCGGCGCGCCACCGTGCAAGCCATCAGTCCGTACAGGCCGACGCAGGCGAGCAGCAGAGCCAGCGCTCCGAAGAAGCTGGAGAGCGTGGCCAGCAGCCGCTCCTTCAGCAGCGACTGTTCGGCTTCCGCGCGCAGGGTCCTGGCTTGGAAGATGGGCAGATTCGGGTCCACCGAAGCGACTGCCCGGCGCACTGCGTCGAGCAGGCCGGCACCGGCGCCGTAGCGCAGCTCGAAGGACACGAACCCCCAGCGATATTCCTGCTCCGGGCCATGCTGGAGAAGCGGGTAATACAGCACCGGCCCCGGCTGCTCGCGGGCGCCATTCAAACGCGCGTCTTTGACCAACCCCACCACAGTGGCCTCGCCCAGCTTGTGGCCGAGCGGATTCCGGTTCGGGAAAGCGGTGCGGGCTAGCGATGCATTAATGACGATCACCTTGGGCGCGGTTTGGTTGTCGCGGGCCTCGAAATCCCGCCCCGCCAGGAGCGGCGTCGAGACCGTGGAGAAATAGCCGGGACTGGTGGAATTCCACTCGACGCGGATGGCGTAGCGGCCGGGCAGCGTGAAGCCATCCACCTGGTCGACCCGATCGACCAGATGGAACTGGTCCTCCACCGGGCGGACCACCGAGGCGCTGGCGGACTGCACGCCCGGCAGGGTCCGCAGCTTCTCGAGAATTTCCCCATAGACGGCGCCGGCCCGGTCGCTCGGATAGCCCGCCAGCCTGGCATCCACCGAAAGCATGAGCACGTTCTCGCGGTCGTATCCCATGTTCACGTTCCAGAGCTTCTGGAGCGTGCGCACGAAGAGTCCGGCGCCGGTGATCAGTACCACCGAAAGGGCGACCTGCGCCACCACCAGAATCTGGTCCAGCGTGCACGAGCGCCGGCCGGCGTGGTGCGTCCCTTCCTTCATCGCCGGACCGGGATCGACACGCGTGCCGCGCAGCGCAGGGGCCAGACCGAAGAGGATTCCGGTGAGCAGCGACATGGCGGCGGTGAAGGCGAAGACCCGCAAATCCGGAGCGACGGCCAGCGGCACGGGCGAATCGCCGGTCGAGATCATGCGCACCAGCAGCCAGCCGCCCCACCACGCCAGCGGCACGGCCAGCGCGCCACCGGCCAATGCCAGCACCATGCTTTCGGTGAGAACCTGCCGGATGAGCCGGCCGCGGCTGGCTCCCAACGCCAGCCTGACGGCGATCTCGCGGCGCCGGCTGGAAGCGCGGGCCAACAGCAGGTTGGCTATGTTGGCGGACGCCACCAGCAACACGATGCCCGCCACCCACATCAGCAGCTTCAACGGAAGCGCGTAGCGGTCCCGCAGGCCGCTCGACACGCCGGTCGCGGCCGGGCGGAGCGCAAGGTGGCCATCGCGAACGAAGTGCCGCACGTTCTCCATGCCGCCGAGCTCCGAAGCCGATAACCGCTCCGCCAGAACCTGCCGGCGAATCACGTCGAGCTCGGCCTGCGCCTGCTCGCGCGAAACTCCCGGACCGAGGCGTCCCGCAATCAGCATCCAGCTCGAAAACGGGTCCGTCCATCGCTTGCTATCGGGCGCCAGACGATCGAGCGCATGGAGCGGCACCCAAATGTCCGGCCCGTTGCCAACCGAAATCCCCAAAAACTCCCGCGGGGTGACGCCAATTACCGTGAAGGGAATCTGGTTGATCGTGATGGCGGCCCCGATGATGGCAGGGTCGGCGCCGAACCGGTCGCGCCAGTAGCGATCCCCGATCACGGCTACGGTAGCGCGCGCCCGGTCTTCACCCGCCTGGAAGAAGCGGCCGTACTGGGGCGCGATTCCCAGCACCGAGAAGAAATTGCCGGTGCAGGCGTCGCCGTCGGCGAGTCCGGATGTTCCATGAAAGCCGACCACCAGGCGGCCCAGGCCGGTGCCAGCAAAGATGCCGGACATAGTCTTCGACTGCGCCTGAAAACGCTCGAGCTGCGGGTAGGCGAACAAGCTGTTCGCGTTCCGGCTGCCGGTGTCCCACAGCGGAAGCGTATTGGTGAATTGCACAAGCTGCCGCGGGCTGGCCACCGGCAGCGTGCGCAGGACGACGGCATCGAGCAAGCTGAAGATGGCGGTGTTGGCGCCGATCCCGAGCCCGAGCGACAGCACGGCCGCCGACGCAAATCCGGGGTTCCGGCGCAACATCCGCATGGCGTATCGCAGGTCCCGCCAGAATCGTTCCAGGGACGCCCATCCCCAGATCGCGCGGGTGTCCTCCATCAATAACGCAACGTTGCCAAGCTCCCGCCGGGCCGCCCAGCGCGCCTGTTCCGCCGTCAGCCCGGCGTCTTCCGCCTCCCGCGCTTCCTCCCGCAAATGAAACTGGAGCTCCTCCTGGAGTTCCGCTTCCTTGCCGCCGCGCCGGGTCACCCAACGCAGCTTGCGCAGAATCCGGGTCATACCGGCTCCTCGTCGAGTGGGCTCAGAACCAGTCCCATGGCACGGGAAAAGGTCGCCCACTTGGTTTGCTCCGCCAGCAGTTGCTTGCGGCCTTTGGGTGTCAGGCGGTAGTATTTGGCGCGCTTTCCGGTCTCCGCCAGTTCCCATGCGGCGGCGATCCAGCCGCGCGCCTCCAGCCGGTGCAGGGCCGGGTACAGCGATCCGGTTTCGACTTGCAGCAGCTCCTCGGAGGTTCGCTGGATGTGTTTGGCGATGGCGTGTCCATGCGCTCGTCCGAGCCGCAGCGTGCGCAGGATGAGAAGGTCGAGCGTCCCTTGCAGGAGTTCCACGCGAGAAGCCAAAGTTGTATTCATTCTGTAGACAGTCTACGCCATTTTCTGTAGAATGTCTACTATGAACACTCTACCGCCGCCACAGGGGTCCCAGCCCCGGCAGTGCGACCGCGCTGCGCGTACACCTGTTAAGATGCAGAACCATGCGGACGCTTAGGAATGCAACTCTGTGGATCGCGCTCGGCGGCGCTTTGCTCGCCCAGGAAAGCCGGTACCACCTGGAAGGCTCGCAGATTCCCGGGCCGCACGGCAATTCCGCGCAGCCTGGGTGGCTGGTGGAGATGGAGAGCTGGATCCGCCAGCAACCGAGCGAGTTCGAAAGCTGGCTGGCGGACCTCCGCGCCTGGCGCGCCGAGCGCCTGGTTCGCGCCGGTTACCACGATTCGGAATACCGGCGGCCGGAGTTTCAATGGGCGCAACGTAACTTCATCGCCCCGCAAGTGATGGTCGAGGACCGCTATCTCTACGATCCCGTTGCCAGCCGGTACACGGTCGATCGCTACTTGCAGGATCTTGACGAACGGTACGGCGGCATCGACAGCGTGCTGGTCTGGCCGGTCTACCCGAACCTGGGCATTGACGACCGCAATCTCTTCGACTTCTATCGCGACCTGCCGGGCGGCATACCGGCATTGCGCCAGATGGTGGATGACTTCCATCGCCACGGCGTCAAGGTCTTTTTCCCCATGATGCCGTGGGACGTGAGCACCCGCCCGGAGGGTGCGCCACTGTGGGACGCGGTAGCGCGACTGATGGCTGAGATAGGCGCCGACGGCGTAAATGGAGATACGTTCTCGGGTATTCCGCGCGCTTTCCGCGACGCTTCCGATAAGACCGGTCACCCGGTGGTCTTTCAGCCGGAGAACGATCTTTCCGGCGATGAGCAACTTATCTGGAACATCCAGAGCTGGGGTTACTGGAGTTACTCCTGGGAGCCGAAGATCAGCAAACTGAAGTGGCTGGAGACGCGCCACATGGTGAATGTGTGCAACCGCTGGGCGCGCGATAAGAACGACGACTTGCAGTACGCCTTTTTCAACGGGGTTGGCTATGTGAGCTGGGAAAACATCTGGGGCATCTGGAACGGGATCACGCCGCGCGATGCCGAAGCCTTGCGCCGCATCGCCCGCATCGAGCGGCAGTTCGCTCCTCTGCTGGTCAGCCCGGATTGGGAACCCCACACGCCCACTCTCCAATACGGCTGCTTTGCATCGAAGTTTCCGGGCGGCGCGCAGACGCTGTGGACCTTTGTTAACCGCAACGGGTATGACTTGGCCGGCGATCAGATACGGCTGCCTCGCCAACCCGGTGCCCGGTACTTCGACGTCTATCATGGCGTCGAGTTGCAGCCGAAGATACAGGGCGAATCCACGCTGCTCGCCTTCGAGATGGAATCGCGCGGCTACGGCGCCGTCCTCGAAACCTCCGAACCTGATCGGAGTCTGACAGCGTTCCTGGCGGGGACGCAGCAGATAACCGCCAAGCCGTTGCGGGAGTACTCGGGTCAATGGAAGCCGCTCCCGCAGCGGTTGGTGGAGATTCCGCCGGCTAAGTCGCCGCTCGCCGAACCTGCCGGGATGATTCGCATTCCCGCGGCGAGCTACGATTTCCGCGTCTCCGGGGTAGAGATCGAAGGCTCCAACGACGAAGGAGTGGACGTTCAGTACCCCTGGGAAAACTCTCCGCGGCGGCATCACTTACACACCATCGGAATCAACAGCTTCTACCTCGACAAGTTCCCGGTGACCAATGCGGAATTCAAGGCCTTCCTGGATCGGTCTAAGTACCAGCCCGCCGACGCGCATAACTTCCTGCGCCACTGGAAGAATGGCGCCTACCCCGACGGCTGGGCCAATAAGCCGGTCACCTGGGTGTCGCTCGAGGACGCGCGGGCCTACGCCAGATGGGCCGGCAAGCGCCTGCCGCACGAATGGGAATGGCAGTATGCCGCGCAGGGCACGGATGGGCGCGCTTATCCGTGGGGAAACCAATGGGATCCCGCCGCGGTTCCGGCGCCCGACCGTGGACGAAACATGCAGCCCCCGGCCGATGTCGACGCCTTTCCGAAAGGCGCCAGTCCTTTCGGGGTGATGGATCTGGCCGGCAACGTCTGGCAATGGACCGACGAGTATGTCGACGATCACACACGCGCGGCGATTCTCAGAGGCAGCGCTCGCTACCAGCCGACCGGCTCGATGTGGTACTTCCCGGCCGCGTATCAGCTCACGGAGCACGGCAAGTACCTTCTCATTGCGCCCAGCAAGGACCGCTCCGGCTCGGTCGGGTTTCGGTGTGTGATGGACGCGGAGTAAAGCCTGGTTCGCGAAGCAACCGTGGCGCGGGCTGTCTTGCGCGCCCAGGGCCGAGATTCGTCTCGACCTTTCTTTGGGGAACGTCGGCACGAATGCCGACGCCGCAGGCAAGAATGCCCGAGCCACGCGGTTAGCTCTCCACCATGCGCAGGCGAAAGTCGCGCAGAGTGCGCAGCAGGTAATCGGGCGCGAGCGCTTGCAGATCTTCGACCGGCGTGATGCCGGTGCGCACCGAGATGATGCGGATACCGTTTTCGCGCGCGGCGATCACATCGGAAGTTGCGTCGCCCACCAGCGCGACAGGCGCCTGCGCGGCGAGCGAGTGCCGCAGCCGCGCTTCGCGGATGGCCCATTTCGCCAGGCGCCCGCGGGTGGCGGCCATCTCGCCGAACGCGCCGTAACTGAAGTAATGAACCAGGCCGGCGCGCTCCAATTTGTGCCAGCCGATGCGGGTGAGGTTGCCGGTGACCAGCGCCAGCAGAAAGCCGCCGCGGGCCAGGCGCTCGAGCAATGCCGGCACGCCGGGGCAGTGCTTGCCCTCGAGCGACGGGCACACGCGCCGGTAGTAGCGTTCCGCGGCGCGCTCGATTTCCGGCATCGCCTGGCGGATGAGCGCGCGCTTGGCTCCGGCCCGGCGCATCATTTCCGTCAGGATGGCCGGGTCCAGCATGCCCTGCACGGGAATCCCTTCGGTAGTGGTATCGAGGCCGGTCGCCTTGCGGATGCCGTGGATCAGCGCCTGGCGGTGATGCGGCCCGGCGCGCCGCATGAGAGTGCCGTCGATATCGAATAAGACCAGCCCGCGATAGCTCACAAACCGATGCTAACGCGAGTGAGCGCGAATTCGCTGGACAAGCCGTACACTGTGAGCCGCGCGCCGGAACAGTTACTCTATGGTCCCGTGCACGGCGTTGGACGCCGGAGCGGCCGCGGTGACCGTGATCGCTACGTCACCAGCGCCCTTGAGCGAGTACGGCACTGTCACATTGACCTGGTCGAGTCCGGGGTATTGCGATTGCGCGCCGGCGTATTGGAGCGGGAGCGTCACTCCGGCAGCCGTTACACTCACCTGCGTTTGCGGAGCGCCGCGAATGGGGTGCCGAATAAGATCAAATACACCGTGCTGGTGGAAGGACCGAGCGAAATCGGGACCGGCAGGAACTAGCCGGGATGAGCGGGGTCCGGCTGCACCGTATGACCCAGGGGACTGACGTTCCGCAGTGACGAAGACGGTTACGTCCCCCGGGGTTCTAGCCTGTCCCCCGGGGTTCTAGCCTGTCCCCCGGGGTTCTGGCCCAGTGAATCTCGGCCCAGTTACGCGGCGCCGCGATGGCCACTTACTATCTAACTATGTACTTATGCGGCGTTTCGTTCCGCCCGCTGGTAACAGGCCGCCTCAGCGACCATTTCGCCCACGTCGCCGCCAACGGAGGCGTGGCCCTCGAGGCCGCCCGCGCCATCGGCCTGCATCAAGCCATGTATCTCATCCCCGCGTGCTTCGGAGGCGCTGGCGGTCCTGTTATGGGCAGCAGGGAGATCGTGGAAGCAGGCGTAATCCGCGCTGTTCTCTCGCCGGACTGGAGAAAATGCAAAAATGCGTCGCTTTGCCCCTTTTCTCCCCTTTTTCTCCTCAAGTGGGGCAACTTGCCCCACGGACTATCGCGCAAGTCCTCGGGTTTAAGAGACCGCCTTCTCGGCTTGTAGGGCAAGTTGCCCCACGGATGCCTGGCCCGCCGCGGTATTATGGGCGGCAGGGCGATAATGGAAGCGGGGTGACCGCGTGGCACGGGTTCTCGCCAGTGCCATACAGACCGCGCTATCATTTGCGCGCGGGCAGGAAAGTGGAAACGCCTGTCACCCGTTTCTTCGCACTATTAACACCGGATGCCCGAACCACCAGTCATAGTAAGGTGCGACATAATGATAGGCAGGCGGTTGATCGAGCCCGTCAAAGGCCCCTCCGGCAACATCATTCCGGAACAAAGATGGCATTGACCCCCATGGAATCGCACCCGACCAGGGAATACCCATATTTTGACCCCAAATTGGCATATGAGGTCAGGCTGGCACCGTAATAAGCGCTTTCGTCATAACGATGCTGAGCGTCGTAGGGCATGACCCATTCCTGATAGGGACCAAAGGTTCCATTGTATTCAATCACAACCACGCGTGGACGAAACCGTTTGGCCAGTGCATTCCACATCCAGTAATCATTACCGTCAACATCGATCACCATCAGGTCAAATTCCTGCGGAACCCCGGCCTCCACGAATATCGGCGCAATATTCTCGGCGGTCAGAAACCTTTCAAGAATGGCAACTGGAAATTGTTTGAACATTTTTCCCCCGTTAGCGACATATTTCGGTGAACATTCAATCCACGTCCCGGACCAGGAGCCGTTTTCAAGAAGATTGCGCGTGCAGCATTGCGTGCCGTCCTGAACGCCGAACTCAATGAAAACACGGTCAGTAGTGCCGATCCGTCGGAATACCTCCTCAAGTATTCCATCTTCACCATTCTGGGAGTAGACGCGGTTTTCGAAATTACGGAGATTGTTGGGCTGCCGTTTCAACAGGGACAGTTCTCGTAACTTGCAGAGTCTTTTCTTAACCCTGTGATACTGAAACAACAGACCTCTGGTCGGTCCACAAGCCATCAATCGACATTGAAATTTGTACCATCCCGGAACATTCCGGTCGTGATTCATAAGTTCCTCTGAAAAAACGTGTTTCCACTTTCCCGCCCAAGCGCAAATGATAGCGCGGTCCGTATAGGAGGGCAAAGGACACCGGGGGACACCGGGGGACTTTCTCGGGAATCCGAGGACGGACACAGGACTGTCGCCGCTGACCTAGCGGACCTAGCGGATCTTACTCCCCCACCCCATGCCGCCTGAGTAACTCCACCCCGCGTGAGTTACCGCTTTGTTCGGCAAGACGGGCGTGGCGCCAGGCGGCTTGGTAGTCGGCTTTCACGGCGTATATCTCGGCGAGGGCGACGTGGGCATCGGCGAACGTGGTATCCAGGTGTACGGCTTCTAACAACAACCCCAGCGACTCATCCTCTCGGTTTTCCATCCGGTAGAACTGCGCGAGGTAATAATAGGGCAGCGGATTGGCGGGCTCGCGCTTGATCCACGCGCGGAGCCCGTCCATCTGTTGCACCGTTTCGTGGCTGAGTGCGAACTCGACTACCTCTTTCCGCCAGAAACTCATACGCGCCGTCCAATCAGCAAGATTCTCACATCGGCCACGTTGGTGTTAGTGGGCCCGGTGATTACCAGGTCGCCCAGCGCTTCGAAATAATGATAGGAATCGTTGGCGTCGAGATAGCGGCGGGCGTCCGGCTTGCGGCTGAGCGTGTCCCCGTCGGCGATGGCGCCGGCCGCGTCGGTGGGTCCATCGGTGCCATCGGTGCCGGCGCTGAACACCACCACGTTATCGAGCCCCGCGATATCGAGCGCCGCCGCCAGCGCGAATTCCTGGTTGCGGCCGCCCATGCCGTCGCCATGCAGGGTAACCGTGGTCTCGCCGCCGGTGATGATGCAGGCGGGCGGCTTCACCGGACGGCCGCACTCCGCCGCTTCGCGCGCAATGGCCGCGTGCATGCGCGCGATCTCCCGGGTCTCGCCGGCGATGGTGCTCGAAAGCACCAGCGTCCTAAAACCGAGCTGCCGCGCGTGGCGCGCCGCCGCATCGAGCGCCAGGCGGTTGCCGCCCACCACCGTGATGCGGACACGCGCGAAGAGCCGGTCGCCCGGCTTGGGCGTTTCGTCAATCGCGCCGGCGACACCCTGATCGATGCGTGCGCGGACCGCCGCCGGAACTTTGTCGCGAATGCCATACCGGTCCAGCACGCCAGCTGCATCCAGGAAGGTCGATGGATCGGGCGCGGCCGGGCCGGAGCCGATCACGTCCAGGTTGTCGCCGATCACGTCGGAAACCAGCAGCGCCTCCACCTTTGCCGGCCACGCCAGCCGCGCCAGTTGGCCGCCCTTGATGGCCGAGAGGTGCTTCCTGACGGCATTGATTTCGTGGATGTCTGCACCGGAGGCCAGCAGCAGGCGCGTGACCTCCCGCTTTTCAGCGAGTGTGACCGGCGGCGCGGGCAACGGCAGCAGCGCCGAGGCGCCGCCCGATATCAGGCACAGCACCAGGTCGCCAGTGCCAGCGGCGGAGGCGATCTCCGCGATGCGCTCCGCGCCGGCCACGCCGCGCTCGTCCGGCACCGGGTGGCCGCATTCGTTCAACTCGATGCGGCGCAGTTTGGCGACGTGGCCGTACTTGACGTTGACCAGACCGCCGGTGACGATCCGCCCCAACGCGCGCTCGGCGGCGCGCGCCATGGAAGCGCCCGCCTTGCCCGCGCCGATTATGTAGACATGGCGGAAGCGGGAATAATCGCGGCGCGCCAGGTAGCGCATCACCGCGTCGTGCGGATCGGCCGCCCGCAACGCGGTGCGAAAAATTCGGGCGGCCTGGCGGCGTAGCTTGGGCCTAGTCATCGAAAGAATTCGTGCGCCAGAATGGCGTCGGCGACGGCTTCCGCATCGTCCGTCTCGATCGGGATGTGGACGTCGGCCAGTTGGTAAATGTCGCGGCGCTCGTTGAAAAGTGCCGCCATTTTCCCGGAATCGCGCGCCAGCGGCCGATGGGAGGCCCACGCCACGCGGCGCGCGATGCGTTCGAAATCGCAATCCAGCCAGACGCTCACGCCGTTACTGGCCGCCAGCTCGCGGTTGGCAGGAGTCATAAACGCGCCACCGCCCAGCGCCACCACGGCCGGCCGCCCGCGCTCAATCGAGTGTACGTGCTGCGCCAGCATCTCGCTCTCGATGCGCCGGAACTCGGCTTCGCCGCGCGTATCGAAGATCTGCGCAATGGTGGTTTGCTCCGCCGCCTCAATTTCGTCGTCGAGATCGAAGAAACTCCAGCCCAGCCGGTGCGCCAGGTGGCGGCCCACGGTGGATTTGCCGCTGGCCATGAAGCCCAACAGGTAGATGCCCGGCGTTTGCTTGAGCCGCAGGTTCATGCCGTTCCATTCATGCGCGCCATGTGCGCTTCCACGGCGCGCGGCAGCAGGCGCGCCAGCGCCACCAGCAACCAACCCACGCGCGGCGACATCACCGTGCGCGCGTCGCGCTCGACGCCGCGGCGGATATCCGCGGCGCACTGCGCGGCCGTGATGGCGAACCGCCGGCCCTTCACCATCTGCGGCGGGACCTCGCCCACGCTGCGCCGCTGAAACTCGGTGAGCACGTAACCGGGGCACACCAGCATGGTGCGGATACCATCGCGGCGCAACTCCATGCGCAGCCCCTCGGTGAGCGCGCCGACGGCGTATTTGGACGCGCTGTACACCGTCAACCAGGGCAGCACGATCTTGCCGCCGATGGATCCCACGTTGACGATGATCCCGCTCCGCCGCGCGCGCATGTGCGGCGTCACGAGCTGGATCATGCCCAGCAGCGCAAAGAAGTTCAGCTCCATCAAGCGGCGCACCTCGACTTCCGGCGCTTCCCACGACGGAATGTATAATCCGCTGCCGGCGTTGTTGATCAGGATGTCGATCGCGCCGAACCGCTCGAGCGTCCGCTCCACCACCCGCCGCCGCACGCTCTCATCGGTGATATCGCCGGCCGTGATCAGCGCACGCTCGCCGCCGGCGCGGCGCAATCCTTCTTCCGAACGGGCGCACAACGAAACCTGCGCGCCGGCGCGCGCAAACTCCGCGGCGCAGGCCGCTCCGATGCCCGCCGAAGCGCCGGTGACGATCGCGACTTTGCCGTCGATCCGCATACACAAGTTCGGGCAGGCTAAAGCATGCCCCACCCCAGAAACGCCATAATAGTACCATGCCTGCGCGGCTGCTCCCGCTGTTCCCTTTGCAGGTGGTGGTGTTTCCGCGCACGAGTTTGCCGCTGCACATTTTCGAAGAGCGCTACAAGCTGATGGTAGGGGAAGCCATCCGCCAGAAAGACGAGTTTGGGATCGTGCCGGCGCGGGAACGGGGCATTGCGAGCGCCGGTTGCAGCGTGGTGGTGGAAAAGGTGCTCGAGCGTTATCCCGACGGGCGCCTGGATATTATGACGCGCGGCCGAAGGCGTTTCGAAATCGTGTCGCTCAACGACGAGCTGGATTTTCTGCGGGGCGAGGTTCAATACTTCGACGATGAGGATCAAACGCAGCCGGAACCCGAAATCCGCAAACAGGTGCTGCGCCATTTCCACCTGCTGAAGAAACTGGACAGCGCACGCCCGCGCGCCGAGCCCGACCTGGCGGACCCGCAGCTCAGTTTTCAACTGGCGCAGAGCTTGCCCGACCTGGATTTTCTGATTGCGCTGTTGCGGCAGCGGTCGGAAGCTGCCCGGCTCAAACAGCTCAACCAATACCTGGCGGATTACGTTCCGCGGCAGCGCGCCATTGAGCGCGTGCAGGGGGTCGCGCCGACCAACGGGTTCGGTGGCAATCGCAGGGAGCTGTAACGTGGGGATGCTGCTCCGTCGCGGCGGGTCGCGGTTCGGGCGAACGCCCGGATTCGCGGTTTCGGCGCTGGTGCACCTGGCGGCGCTGCTCTGGGTGGTGCTCAGCCCGACAGCGCCGCCCGAAGACCCGCGCCCGCTGTACAACCACGAGATTCGCCCTTACGAGTCGCACCTGATCTGGTACAACCTGCGCGACAAGCTGCCCGAGGTCAGGCCGGCCGAAGCGCCGGAGCCGAAGCCGCCCCGCGCGTTTCGCCGCTTCCAGCAACAGATTGTGGCGCGGCAAATCGAATTGCTGCGGCCGCCGCAACTGATCCGCGTTCCCGCCCCGGAGATCCCGCTCCTGCAGCCTCTCGAGTTGCCGAACGTGCTCGCCGCCGCGCCGCCCAAGCCGGTCCGTCCATTCGCGCCGCCGCCGGACCGTCCGCGGCCACCCGAGGAACGCCCGTTGCCGGCCGCGCCGCAGATCCGCGACACCGCCTCAACGCGCGAACTGGCGCTCAACCTGGCGGCGCCGCGCCCACGCCCGCTGCCGTTCATCCCGCCGGCCGAGCGCAAATCCAAACCGGCGCTGACTGCGCTGCCTGCCGCGCCGGTGGTCTCGACAGCCGCGCCAACAGCGGACATGCCGAGCATTCCGCACGGCTTCAGTGCGCCGCCGGAGAAAAAGGCGAAGCCCGCTGCCGCCGCCGACCCGGTGCTGGCCACCGATGACGCCGTGGTCGTGATGCCACCTTCCTCGCAACCCACTTTCGCCATGGTGGGTCTCACGCCGATCGACACACCAGTGATTCCCAAACCGCCCGGCTCGCATGAGGCCGGCTTCTCGGCCGGCCCACGTCCCAAGCCGGAAGGCGGCATGGCGGCTCCCGCCGGCGCAGCCGTCACGGTGCCCGATCTGATGGCGCATGGCGGCGCGCAGGATTCCAACGCGGCCGTGCTCGCCGTGATGCGCCCCATGACGCGCGAGAGAATCGTGGCGGAGATGGTGGCCGCCCGCACCGGCGCGGCGCCGCCCGCGGCCACCGAGTCCGCCCGCACCGTCCAAGCGCCCGATCCGCGGCTGGAGGGCCGCGCCGTCTACACCATCTCCATTCAGATGCCCAACGTCACCAGCTTCTCGGGAAGCTGGCTGGTGTGGTTCGCCGAACGCCGTCCCCTGCCGGGAGCGCCGCGGCCCGATCTCGAATCGCCCGTTGCGCTGCGCAAGGTCGACCCCAAGTATTATCGCGATGCCATCGTCGACCGCGTCGAGGGAACCGTCCGCCTGTTCGCGGTCATCCGCAAAGACGGACAGGTCGATGCCATCGAAATCCTGCGTGGGATCGACCATCGTCTCGACCGCAGCGCCGCCGAGGCGTTGGCCAAATGGCAGTTCGCACCGGCCAAACGCGACGGCGTGCCGGTGGACGTGGACGCGGTTTTCGAAGTCCCTTTCCGGCTGGCGCCCCGGCTTGAGAAATGACGCCGCAATCGCTCATCATCGACGCCGACGATACGCTGTGGGAGAACAACATCTATTTCGAGCGCGCTTTCGACGAGTTCGTCGGGTTCCTCGATCACTCGACGCTCACCCCCCGCGAGATTCGCGCCGTGCTCGACTCCATCGAGGAAGCCAACGCCCGCATCCACGGCTACGGCTCGCTCAATTTCGGCCGCAATCTCCGCCATACTTACCAGCGGCTGGCCGAGCACGACGTGCGGCCGGAGGATCTCGAGACCGTGATGGGGTTCGCCGAGCGCATCCTCGAATGCCCGATCGAGACCATCGCAGGCGTTCCCGAAACGCTCGCCTACCTGGCCGCCCGCCACGACCTGACGCTGTTCACCAAGGGTCATCCCGACGAACAAACGCTGAAGATCGGCCGCTCCGGCCTGGGAGAGTATTTTCGACACACCGCCATCGTGAAGGAAAAGGACGCCGGCGCATATCGCCGGCTGGTGACCGAGCGCGGCATGGACCCGGCGCGCACCTGGATGATCGGCAACAGCCCTAAGTCCGACATCAACCCCGCGCTTGCCGCGGGCTTGCACGCGGTCTTCATCCCCCACGCTCACACCTGGGTTCTCGAAAAGCAGGAGATCGCCGAAGCCGACGGCCGGCTGCTGGTGGTCGACCGGTTCGAGGATTTGCGAAAGCACTTCTGAAGCGGGCGGCTTAGCGCGGGCCTAGCGCCACCGGTGTCTTGCGAGCGCCTGCTGCCGCGCGTGTGCACGCACACTGTGTGCGCAAGGCACGGTGCACAAGCGCACAGAGTTCAGCGAATCTTCACACAATCTTCAGGCTGCGGTGTAGGCGTTGGCGCCGCTGCGCGCGTCAAATCGATATGAGCACTCGAAATCAGCAAGCGGACTTTGTCCCGTTTTTCGCTCCGCCAACCGGCGAGAACCCGTTTCTCGTTTTTCAACCAGCGCAGGGGATGGAGAGCTGGCCGTTTCCCGGCCTGGACTACTACGGCGCGTGCCGGCCCGCCAGCAACCCGACCGGCGACTTCTTCAAGTTCATCCCGCTCGACGGCCATCGGCTGCTCGCTTCCATTGGGCAAACACCCGGGCCCGGCCTTTCCGCTCCCACTGTGATGACCGCCGTTGAGGCGCACTTCCGTGGAATTGCCAGCGGCGGTCCCGATGCTCTTGCCGCGGCGGCCTCCCGGCTCAACCGCGCGCTGTGCGACATTGCTTCGGACGGTTCGCTCACGACGCTCTTTTTCGCCTGCATCGACCCGCTGCGGCGCTCGTTGCGCTACCTGAGCGCGGGCCATGAATCGGCGCTTCTGTTCCACGCCAGCCGTTTCCGGGTACACCGTCTGGAACCAACTGGAACCGTGCTCGGGCTTACCAGCCGAACGGTGTACCGGCAGCGTACCGTTTCGCTCGGTCCCGGCGATATGCTGATTGCGTTCACCGGTGGCGTCGCCGACGCGGTGGACCGTGCCGGCTGCGTTTTGGGCGAAGAGGGTGTGGTCAGGGCGCTGCGGGAGCATGCGGACCATCCGCCGCAGGTCCTGGTGGAGCGTATCCTGGACGCCGTCGCGCGATACGGCGATGGCGCGGGCCAGCCTGCCGATCAAACCGTGCTGGCAGTCCGCTTCTCTGACTCGGCGGGCAGCCTCAATGAGGACCGCGCCGTCAAACTGGCCTTGGCCGCAGCGTAACCCGGCTGCGCCTAAGAGAACTGATCGTTCGGCGAACCCGCCGGCATCCCGGTCACGACGGAAGAGAGCCGCACCAGCCTGCGCTGCCGGCGGATTCGGGCGCGGGCGATCACGCGGACAGTCTGTATGACCGTCGCGCAGGCCGCCAGCAAAAAGATGCCGATCACTGCCAGTGCCGATGTTTGGGTCATTCCGACTATATAGTACCTGGGAAACCGCTGGTATTGCAGTTCTGGGAGTACCAGGGACGTCCTGGTACCGTCCATGTAAAGAATTTCGACATCTGCACCGTCCAGTTTGGTGCGAGAAGACGCTGCGGCTACGGCGCCGGCGGCCGGTACGCCGCCAGGCTGGGCGGCTGCACATCCGGCTCCAGCACCAGCGCCGTACGATCCGCGTAGTAGCGCATCAGTTGCTGGTTTTCCGTATCGCCCAGATCGCGCGCCCACACGATCCGCGCTTCGTCTATGGCTGCCCGGTTGTACACCCACTCGTCCTGGAAAATGTGCCGCGGCGAGTAGCGGACGAACACCAGCACCTTCCCGGGTACACCGTCGAGCTGATGGTTGACGAAAATGCGGCGCTCCGGATTGCCATGGTTGATCGAGTCCCAAGTTTCATAGCGGCGCACCGCCGCCGACCACTCCGCGGTGTCGAAAAACGCATGCAGGCTGTACCAGAACACAAACTGCGCCACGCATAACAGTGCCACCAGCCGGGCGGCTTCCGGCAGCCGGCGCGATATGCGCTCCAGGCCGACCACCGAAACCAGCACAAACAGGCAGGTGACGGCGGCCACGTAATGCAGTTGAAACGCCGGAAAGAAATTCGTCCCCAGGGCGAACAGCGCCAGCGTCAGCGCCACCCACTGGAAACGGCGCTCGCCGAGCGCGGTCAGAAATGCCGCCAGCGCCAGGTACAGCGGCGCCAGAAAGAAAAACCGGTAATAGCGCACGCGGAATTCCAGGCGCAGCAGATACGCCCCCACCGTTTCCGCACGTTCGCCGAGGAAGGCCCGCTGCATCTTGTAGTCCATCGATTGCTGTTCGGTCAGCGGCACATGCGGCTCAACCTTGGCCTGGAACGTCAGCGCCGAAGGCACGCCGTATTGGTATTGGCTCAGCGCCTCCGGCATGGTGGTCCAGTTCCCCGTGACTTGCTTGTTTTGAACGGCCAGCAGCGCCACTGCGGGCAGCAGCACCAGCGCCACTTCCGGCAGGAACCTGGCCGCCGCTTTTAGTTCCACCCGCCGCCAGGGCGCCCAATACAGCGCCACCGCCAGGAACAGGAAGATGGATTCATAGGGCCGCGCGATCAGGTGAATTGCCAGGCCCAGCCCCAGCAGGATCGCATCGCGCCGCCGCGGCGCCGCCCGCAACCGCGGCAGCGCGCCGAACACCAGGCAGCCCGCGGCCGCGATCCATTCCCCACCCCAGTATTCGTTCATCCACTGGTTCAGCGGCCCGAATTCGATCACCGCCAGCAGTCCCCCGGCGAGCGCCCACCGCGGGCTCACCCAGCCCCGCAGCATCCAGTAGCACAAGCCGCAGAAGGCCGCCGTGGCCGCCAGCACGCCGGCCCAGGGGTGGCCGAACAGCGTCCACCCGAGGGCGAGCGCCAACCCCTGGCCCGGCGGATAAATCGAGGCATACGCCGGCCGCTGCAAAACGAAAAACGTTTCGAAGAATTGCGGCAACGCGTGGGGCGGATTGGCGAGCCGGAAATGCCGCAGCGTATCCGCCGCCAGCAAGTGGCTGAATTCGTCGTAAAGGTCGGGCGTCGGGGCGGGATGATGCGGCAGCAGCGCCAGCCGGAGCAATACCGGCAGCGCCGCAAAGAGAACCACAAGCCAGCCCGTGCGCTCTTCGAAGCGCCGCGCCAGCGGCGTCAGCCACGGGTGCCAGATCAGCACGCCCAGCACCAGCAGCGCCGCCACAACTATTTCCACCAGGTCGGCCGGACTGAGACCCTGATTAGCGATCATCGTCCGCAGGCTCCTATCGGCTCAGAGAGACCAACGCGGCGCGGGCTGTCAAGCCTGCTGTGTGGAGAGTCATCTCGACATTTCTTGGCTGCGCGCGCCACCCTGCCTTTGCTCGGAACGTCGCCAATAGGCCGCGGTGCTCTCATCCTGAATTCGGTGCTGCCTTCCCCGGTGTTTGGTCGGGTCGGCGTCCACATCGCCGCTTTCGAGGCCCGCTCTCGAGTGGGTCCTTCCCCCACTGGTAATCAGCCCCTTTGGGGCACACGCAAGACCGCCGGCGCTACCGGACCTCTACGCCTTCCGCCGTGCCTTCCACACCTCGATGAAAGTGGGCATCAGCGAAAGCAAAATGATCAGCAATATCACTTTGTCGAAGTTGCGTTGCACGAACGCCACCTGGCCCAGCAGGTAGCCCAGCGAGGTCATCAGGAAGACCCAGCCGATGCCGCCGCACACGCTGAAGGGCAGGAATCGCAGGTACGGCATCTGGCTGACGCCGGCCACAAAGGCGGAAAAAGTGCGGATGATCGGCACGAAACGCGCCAGCACGATGGTCTTGCCGCCGTAGCGCTCATAGAAGTGGCGGGTGCGCGTGACATACTCCTGCTTGAAGAATCGCGAGTCGGGGCGGCTGAAGATTTTGGGGCCCGTCTGGCGCCCCAGCAGGTAGCCGGTGGAATCGCCCAGCATCGCCGCCAGAATCAGCAACAGGTTTACCTGCCGGAAGTCCAGCGCGCCAAAACCGGCCACCACGCCGATGGTGAACAGAAACGAATCGCCGGGCAGAAAGAACCCCACCAGCAGGCCGGTTTCCGAATACACCACGGCGAACAGCGCCGCGTAGCCGGCCCAGCCCGCCAGCAGCGTGTGCAGCAGGTGGCTCAGCCGCGGCGGGTCGGTGAGCGACCGGTAGAGGTCGAACAGATCTCGCAGCATGCGCTTAGCTGGCGCGGTACTGCGCCACCAGGCGGTTGATGACGTCCTGGTGGTACTTCAGCTTGCCCTGCCGGCGCAATTCCTCGCGCACGCCGGTTTCAAACAGCGTGTTGCGGTCGCGCGCCCGCTGGCTCTTGATCTCGTCGCGGAGGGCATTGCGCATCTGGGGCAACTGCGACATGTCGACCGGCGCATGGGCGATCACCTTGGCGACGATCGAACCCGACGGCGTGCCCACCGGGCCGAAGACGGCGCCATCGGGCAGCGAGAATCCCTTTTGTACGTAACTGGCCGGGCCGACACCTTCCACCGCGCCGGAACGGTTGAACTCCTGGGAGATCTTGACTTCGAGTCCCATCGACTTGGCTGCCGCCTCCAGGTCGCCGCCATTGGCCTTGGCCTTGTCGGCCAGTTCTTTGGCGTGAGCTTGCACGGCGGCCGCCAGCCGGCTCTCCACGATCTTCGCGCGCACCTGGTCCTCGACTTCGGCCAGCGTGTTGGGCCGCGACGGCGTCACACCGGTGACCACCGCCAGCGCCAGCTTGTTCCCCGGCAGAGCCACCGGCTGTGAAACCTGGCCCTGTTTCAGCCCGGCGATGGATTGATCGAAGTCGTTGTTGGTACCGATTTCCGGCAGCGGCTGGCCGGGCCGCGCGCCGTCCGCGCGTATCACCTGCATGTGGAACCGCGCCGCGACCTCGTCGGGATGGAGCGGATCCTTCTGCAACACCGCTTGCGCCTTGTCCGAGATCTGCTGCACGAGGTCGTTCACCCGGTCGTTCTTCCAACCGGCGGCTAGCTGCGCTCTTGCCTGCTCGAACGGGGACAGGTGCGCGTCTTCGTGCGCAATCACGTGGATGATGTGATAGCCCACTTCGGTCTTGACAATCCCGCTGGTTTCGCCCGGCCCCAGGGAAAACGCGGTGCGCTCGAACTCGGGCAGCGTTTGCCCGCGTTCGATCCAGTCGAGGTCGCCGCCCTTGACGGCCGAGCCGGTATCCTCGGAATATTTCTTCGCCATCTCCGCGAAGTTGGCGCCGCCCTTGATCTGCTTCAGCAGGTCCGCCGCCTGCGCCCTCATCTTGGCGTCCTCGGCCGGCGGCTTGCCCGCGGTTTTCAACAGAATGTGCTGCGCGTGCACCCGCTCCTTGGTGCGAAACTGCTCCTTGTTCTGGTTGTACATCCGCAACAGTTCGGCGTCGGTGGGGACGAACGATTCGGCGATCTTGGCCTGGTCGGCGATCAGAATCGCCAGGTTCCTCGATTCCGGCACTTTGTAACCCGCCTGGTTCACCTGGAAGAACGTCTCCATTTCCTTGGCGGTCGGGGCCGTTTCCGCGCGGTACTTGTCGCCGGTCACTTTCACGTACTGGATCTTGATTTTCTCGAAGCGCTCCCGGTAGGAGTGCTCGATTTCGAGCGAGGAGACGATCGTGCCTTCCACCGCCACCTCGCGCAGTTTATTGATCAGGATCTGGCGGCGCAGGTTGGCCTCGAATTCCGGAATGGTCAACTGCTGCTCGGCCAGCACTGCGGCATAGGCGTCCTTGCCGGCGAACTTGCCGTCGGGAAACAGGTTGGGGATCATCTGCTGGATCACCGCGCGCACGTCGTCGTCGCTGACCTCGAAGCCCAGCTTGGTGGCCTCGTAGGCGAGCGACCGCTCGTTCACCATCTCGTCGACCATCTGCGGGATGTAGGTGGAGATCAGTTCGGGGGGAAGCTGCCGGCCGCGCATGGTTGCCTGAATCAGGCGAGCGACATCGCCCGACGTTATTTCGTCCCTGCCGACCGACGCCACCACCGTATCCGGCGTGGGAGCGCCCGTGTTGTACTGGGGCACCAGGTAGGTCAGCATGGAAAGCGCCACCACCATCAGCAGCGCGCCCAGCAGGATGCGCACCGATTTTTCTCGGCTGCGAAACAGATCAAACATGAGTGAGAGAACTCCTGATTACAAGGGGAAAACAATAGTATAGCCAATCCATGGCAGCCGCGGGTGCATGTCTGACACGAAAGCCCGGCTGCCGCCGGCGGCGCGCCTAACCGTGGTAGGCCGGCGCATTGCCGGGTTTCCACTTGATGTTGCAGCCAATGCTCGGCTTCTGCCGGTCGCCGATGGCGCGGCCGGAGAGCGCGGCATCGATGGCCGCCCGCAAGTCCCGGCCCGTGACCGGCAGTCCGTTGCCCGGCCGCGAATCGTCGAACTGGCCGCGGTAGGCCAGCTTGCGGTCCGCATCGAACAGGAAGAAATCGGGCGTGCAGGCAGCCCGATATGCCTTGGCCGCTTGCTGCGTTTCGTCGTAACAATAGGGAAACCAGAAGCCGAGCTCGCGCGCCATCAGGCGCAGCCCATCCGGCCCGTCGTCGGGATACTGGCCGGCGTCATTGGAAGAGATGGCGACGATATCGAGGTCCGTGCCTGTGTAATCCTTGGCCAGCGCCGCCAGGCCCGGCGCAATATGCTTCACGTACGGGCAGTGCCGGCAGAGGAACATCACCAGCAGCCCCTTGCGCGTGAAGCCATCCAGCCGCACCGTGCGATTGCTTACAACGTCGGGCAGTTCGAAATCCGGCGCGGCCGTGCCGAGCCCCAGCATGGTGGATTCTTTGGCAGCCATTTCACCCTCTACCGTAACACGCGAAGCGCGGTACCGTCGCGCGTGACAGGTGCCAAAACAATGGAACGTTGTCCGGCCCGGCGCGAACTAGTTATTAGGGGAGCCGGTTCCGGTCCAGCGGAAAGTTGCCGAAACGAGAACGCCGGGAAAGTCATCTACTGAAGAAGAGAATGCCACTGAGACCGTGGGGAACCCAGGTTATCTTTGCGCTTTTTGCCGCTCTGGCTTGGAGTGTGCCGGCGCTCGGGCAGCCCGCCCCGCAGGCTGATTCACTGCCCGTGCTCGCCGCAGGCCCGCCCGCCGTGCGATCCGTCGCGCCGATAGCTGTGCAGGCGCCGGAGGACAAACGCATTTTCGGCGTGCTTCCTAACAATCGCACCACCGAAGAATCCATTCCCTTTCACAGCATTACGGCAAAACAGAAAGTCACCATCGCGTTTAAGGATTCTTTCGATTGGCCGGTGTTTCCCACCTCCGCATTGTTCGCCACGCTTTATCAGATCGAAAACCAGAATCCTTCCTTCGGCCAAGGTATGCAGGGATACGCCAAGCGATTCGGCACCGCTTACGGGGACCAGATGATCGGCAACATGATGACCGAAGGACTGATCCCCGCCGTGTTCCACCAGGACCCGCGCTACTTCCGCCTGGGGGCAGGATCCAAACTGCACCGGACGCTGTATGCACTCGAGGCGATCGAAGTAGCCCGCATGGATTCCGGCCGCCGCTTTTTCAATTTTTCCGAATGGGGCGGCAACGCAACCGCCGTGGCCATCTCGAACGCATACTACCCAGACACGCGCGACTGGCATGACAACCTGGAACGACTGTTCGTGGCGTGTGGCACGGACGCATTTTCCAACGTCCTCAAGGAATTCTGGCCGGACGTGAAGCGCAAATTCCGCAAGCATCGCGACCGGGAACCGCTGGTCTCCACCGGCACGCGGTAGCTGGCACGCGGTAGCCCGCACCGGCGGCGTCCGGCCTGATATGATAGGCGACGGCCATGCCCGATCTCGAATCAGAGCTTGCTCCAATGTCCGACGCGGTCACCAACTCCATCCGGGTCGAAGTCATGTCGCGGCACTCCGCCGAGAACTCGCGGCCGAATCAAGGCGAATGGGTCTTTGAGTACACGGTCCGGATTACCAACCAGGGATCGGAGACGGTTCAACTGCTCAGCCGGCACTGGATTATCACGGATGCCTCGGAGCACGTCGAAGAAGTCAAAGGTCTCGGCGTCGTCGGTGAGCAGCCCGTGCTGGCGCCGGGCGAGTCCTTCAAATACTCGTCGTGGTGCCCCCTCAAAACGCCCATCGGCAGGATGCGGGGCACCTATCGGATGACCCGCACCGGCGGCGCCCAATTCGATGCCGAGATCGCACCGTTCGCCCTCAAGGCCGCCTACACCGTCAACTGATTGCGGTGGGGCATGCTTTTTAGCCTGCCCGGAGTGCAAAGAAATCGCGTGCGCTACCCGTTTTTCAAGCCGTTCGCATCCCCCTTTTCCGGCGCGCGAATGTGATGTACATTTAAGCAGTACCGGGGCGCCGGCGAAAGCGCTCCGCCAGCGGGAGAGTTCTCTATGCCTGTGCTACATGCCGAACGGGCGGAAGTTACCTGGGACAGCGGGAAATCGAAATGGCTGGTGCGTATCCATGTGGGCGACGAAGTGATTCGCCGCTACTGGAAAGGCGCGAAGGACGCCGACCCGGAGGCTCTCCGGACGGATGCCGTGAAGACCGCCAAGGACGAAGGATACGACTTGGCCGCCGACAAAGTAGCGGTCCAGGTCTGAGCCGGTGACGCGAGAATAACCTCGCGGCGGCTGCCGTGGCGCACGCACTCGTGCGTGCAGCGTCGAGACTCTTCTCGACGCAAGCTGGACAGATCATCGCCCTTCGTGGTCTGTTGGGATGGGCCTTCGGCCCGCGGAGTTTCATGAAAAGCCGAGCGGGCCATGGATGCCACCGCGCCGCCAAATTTTCGCCTTTTCGGCTCTCGTGTTTTCATGAGGTGGCTGTCACGCCTCGCCAAAGCACGGCGCCTTGACGACAAAAACCGATCGTCCGTCCTACCCTTGACTGGACCGGAATGTAGAAACTCCGGGCGTCGGCACGATTGCCGACGCGGCACGCACGAGTGCGTGCGCCACCAAAACCCCTAGAACTTCGCCTTGATTTCCGCGTACGCCCAATCCAGCCACGGCAACAGGGCCTGGATGTCGGCGGTCTCGACGGTTGCGCCGCCCCACACTCGCAGGCCCGCCGGCGCGTCCCGGTAGGCGCCGATGTCGTAAGCGGCCTTCTCTTTGTCGAGCAGAGACACGATCGCTTTGGCGCTCTTGGCCTGCTCCTCGGCAGGCAGCGCAAGATAGGCGGGATCGACGATTTTGAGACAGATCGACGTGTTGGATCGAATCGCTTTATCCTCGGCCAGAAACGCGGCCCAGGAAGACTGCTCGACCCAATCCTCGATGGCTTGCAAGTTGGCGCTCGAACGAGCCAGCAGCGCCGGCAGTCCGCCGATCGACTCAGCCCACTTCAGCCCGTCCAGCGCGTCTTCCACACACAGCATCGAGGGCGTGTTGATGGTTTCGCCTTCGAAGATTCCCGCCATCAGTTTGCCACCCTTGGCCAGTTGGAAGATCTTGGGCAGCGGGCGATCGGGTGCGTAACCTTCCAGCCGCTTGACGGCGCGCGGGCTGAGCGCGAGCATGCCGTGCGCGGCCTCGCCCCCCAGCACTTTCTGCCAGGACCAGGTCACCGCGTCCAGCTTGTCCCACGGCACCTCCATCGCGTAGACCGCCGAAGTGGCGTCGCAAATCGCCAGCCCCTCGCGATCGGCCGCGATCCAATCCCCATTCGGAACGCGCACGCCTGAAGTGGTCCCGTTCCACGGGAACACCACGTCGTGGCTCCAATCCGCCAGGTGCAAGTCCGGCAGCTTGCCATACTCGGCCTGGAAGAGGCACAAATCTTTCACCTTGAGTTGCTTCTTGCAATCCGCCGCCCAGCCGGCGCCAAAGCTCTCCCACGAGAACACGTCGACGCCGCGCTCTCCCAGCAACGACCACAGGGCCATCTCGAGCGCTCCGGTATCGGAAGCTGGAACGATCCCGAGTAAGTAGCCCTCCGGCATGCCAAGCAGCTTCTTACTCCGCTCGATGACTTCCGCCAGCTTGGTCTTGCCAATCTTGGCCCTGTGCGACCGCCCGACCGCGGCGTCCTGCAGGGCGTCCAGAGTCCAGCCGGGCCGTTTTGCGCAGGGTCCGGAGGAGAAGCACGGATTCTTGGGAGTCAGTGATGGCTTCATATTACTTATACCTACTCGAACTCGACTTGCTTACTCGAACTCTACCGAGCGGGCGAATTTGACCCCGGGGTGGTCCCGCAACTGCGCCAGCACGGACTCGGGCACCAACCCGTCGGTGGAGACCAGCGCGACGGCATCGAGCGGCTGGCCGGGAGCGCCAGGCTTGTCGCGCCGCCCGAGCGAGAAATTCGCGATGTTGATCCGGTTCCTGCCGAGCACGGTTCCCACGTGACCGATGACGCCCGGCACGTCCAGGTTCTTCATGAAGATCAGCGAGCCGGCCAGGGCCGTTTCGCACTGAATGCCGTCCACCTGCAGGAGGCGCGGCTTACCCAGCAGCACGGCGCCTTCGACGGTGGTGACGCCGCTGTCGGTAATCAGGTCCAGGCGGATGGAATCGGTGTGGCCGGAACGCGGCTCGCGGCCTTCCTGCACGGTCCAGCCGCGATGTTCGGCGATCGTCATGGCGTTCACCAGGTTCGCCTTTTTCGAAATCGAGCGCGCCAGCGCGCCCGCCACTCCGGCGTTGCGCAGCAGGTTGGTGTTGCCGTCGGCGATGCGGCCGAAGTAAGTCAGCCGCACGATGCGCGGATTGCCGTTGGCGACGTACGCCGCGAAGTTGCCCAGCCGCTCCGCCAGCGCCATGTAGGGGCTGAGCGCGCGGTATTGATCGGGCGACAGCGCGGGCATGTTGACGGCGTTGATGGCCACCCCGCTTTTCAGGTATTCGACCACCTGCTGGGCGATTCGGATGCCCACGATCTCCTGCGCCTCCTCGGTCGAGCCGGCGATGTGCGGCGTCGCCAGCACGGCTTCGGAAACGAACAGCGGACAACCGGCGGGGACCGGCTCGGTCGAGAACACGTCCAGCGCGGCGCCGGCGATTTTGCCGGAGGCCACCGCTTCGGCCAGTGCGGTCTCGTCCACCAGTTCGCCACGGGCGCAGTTCACGATCCGCACTCCCGGCTTCATGGCCGCGAACGCCTCGCGCGAAAGCATGCCGGTGGTTTCCGGCGTAGCGGCCACGTGCAGCGTGATGTAGTCGCTTTGGGCGTACAGCGCGGCCAGATCCAGCAACTCCGCGCCGATATCTTCGGCGATCTTCGAAGTCACGTAGGGATCGTGCGCCACCACGCGCATTTCGAAGGCGCGCGCCCGCTTCACCACTTCGCGGCCAATGCTGCCCAGCCCTACGATGCCGAGCGTCTTGCCGCGCAGCTCATGACCCATCAGCTTTTTCTTTTCCCACTTGCCGGCGCGCGTGGAGGCGCTGGCTTGCGGGATGTGGCGCGCCATGGCCAGCATCAGCGCCAGCGTGTGCTCGGCCACCGAAACGGCGTTGCCGCCCGGGGTGTTCATCACCAGCACGCCGGCCGTGGTGGCGGCCTCCAGATCGACATTGTCGACGCCCACGCCGGCCCTCCCGATCACCCGCAGATTGGGCGACTTGGCGAGCACCTCGGGCGTCACCTGGACGGCGCTGCGAACCAGCAGTGCCTCCGCTTCCGCCAGATGCTGAGCGTATTCTTTAGGATTGGAAACGATGACATTCCAGCCAGCTTCGCCGCGCAACAGATCGAGGGCGGCGGGAGCGATGGGCTCGGCAACAAGGATGTTCATAAGCGTAAGTAGTCGTCAGGCGCAGAAGATTGGCACACCATCACCTGGTCTCCCCGGGAAAAAGGGGGTCTGGCCGGGGGTCGATAAAGGTTGCTTTTTGATGTGCATACGGCAAGCCAGTACCATAGAATAACATTACATTATGCCTCTCATCGATCAGGTGCAAATAGACATGGTGGCGGCCATGAAGGCCAGGCAAGAGGCGCGGTTGAGCGCGCTCCGTATGGTCAAAGCCGCGCTCATGAAGTTGAAGGTGGATTCGCCCAAGCCGCTCGACGAAGCGGCCGAAATGCAGGTCCTCAAGTCGCTCATCAAACAGCGCATCGATGCGGCCGAGGCGTTTCGCAAAGCCGGCCGCACCGGGCAGGCGGAGAAAGAGGAGGCCGAGCGCGCGCTGATCGAAAGCTACCTCCCGGCCGCCGCCACCGCGGCCGAAGTGGACGATGCCATTGCCGCCGCGCTGGCGGAAACCGGAGTCACCTCGCTCAAGCAGATGGGCGTGGCGATGAAAGCGGCGCAGGCGCGGCTCAAAGGGAAGACGGTTGACGGCAAAGCGTTAAGTGATAAAGTGAGGGCGAAACTGCAATGACGCCTCCTCAAGAAACGAAATTCCGGTCGTACGTGCCGGACAAAACCGATTTGCGGGAATTCACAATTCGGGCGATCATATTGGGTTTGCTGATGACCGTGGTCCTCGGCGCAGCCAACCTCTACCTGGGTTTGCGCGCCGGCATGACCATCGCGGCCACTTATCCCGCGGCGGTGATCGGCATGGCCATCCTGCGGCTGATGAAGGGCTCGATTCTCGAGGAGAATATGGCCCGTACGATCGGCTCGATCGGGGAATCGGTGGCCGCCGGCGCGGTGTTCACCATCCCGGCGTTCGTGCTTTCGGGGGTCTGGCCGGCGTTCGACCTGGAGCACGGCTACTGGAAATCGGTGGCGCTGATGGCGGTGGGCGGCACGCTGGGGATTCTGTTCGTCACTCTCCTGCGGCGCGTGATGGTGGAGGATCCCGATCTTCCGTTCCCGGAGTCGGTGGCGGCGGCGGAGATTCATAAGGCCGGCCAGCAAGGGGCCAGAGCCGCCAAGATTCTCTTCGCTAACATGGGCGCCGGGGCGGTCATATTCTTCCTGGGCGCCATCAACCTGTTCGCCGCCAGCCGGGATTTCCTGGTGCATGTCGGAGAACTGGGAAAGAGCATGGTCAAGCTGACAAAAATAACGGGCACGCCTACGGTGCAGGCAGGCGCCATGACGTCGTTCTCCGCTCCGGCGATCAGCCCGGCGTATCTGGGCGTGGGCTACATCATCGGACCGCGGCTGGGCGCGCTGAACTTCGCCGGCGGCGTCTTCGCCTGGGGATTGCTGGTGCCGCTGCTGGTATTCTTCCTGGGACCGCAACTGCAGCCCTGGGTGGCCGGGACCGAGGGCGGCTGGACGGACGTGGCCGGCTCCACCTGGTACAACATCGTGCGGCCGATCGCGGTGGGCGGCATGCTGGTGGGCGCATCGTTCACGCTCTTCCGCATGCGCAAGAACCTCGGCATCGGCATGAAGCGCGCGGTGGCCGACCTGCGCAAGTCCGCGGCAGCCCATGCAAGCACCTCGCGCACGCAGCGCGACCTGAGCAGCAAGGTGGTATTCGGCGGGCTCGCGGTAGTTTTCGTCTGCATGGTAGCGCTGTATTACTACCTGACCGGCCAAATTGCCGGAGCCACCGTGGCGGCGATTGTCATGATCGTGCTGGGTTTTTTCTTTGCCGCCGTCTCGGGCAACCTGGTAGGAATGATCGGTTCGTCGAATAACCCCGTCTCGGGCCTGACGCTATGCACGTTGGTGATCGCGGCGCTGCTGATGGTGGCGATGGGGTTGCGCGGCAACGCTGGCATCGGCGCGGTGCTCGGGGTGGCGGCGGTGGTTTGCGTCTCCTCGGCGGTGGCGGGCGAGATGCTGCAGGACCTGAAGGCCGGCCACATTCTGGGCGGCACACCGGCCAGGATGCAGATCGGCGACCTGATGGGCATCGCGATTTCCAGCCTGGCGCTGTTCTTCCCGCTGATGTGGCTGCACCAGGCCTACACCTTCGGCACGAAGGAACTTCCGGCGCCGCAGGCGGGGCTGATGTCGTCGCTGGCACAGGGCATCGTGGGCGGCAACATGGCGTGGCCGCTGGTGGTGGTCGGCATCCTGATGGGGTTCGGTCTGATCCTGGTCGAGGTGAAGAGTCCCATGCTGTTCTCGGTGGGCATGTACCTGCCGCTGGAGACGACCTTCGCCATCTTCCTCGGCGGCCTCTTCCGCTGGGCGACCGATAAGTACCGCGAGAAGGGCAACTTCAACGACGCGCAGAAGGCGCGCATCGAAAATGCCGGCGTGTTGACGGCGGCGGGGCTGATCGCGGGCGAGGCGTTGTGCGGCTTGGTGGTGGCGGGCTTCCGCGCGTGGGAAAAGAACGTCGAAAGCCAAACCCACCACCCGGCCCATATCCTGCCGGATTGGACCTGGGCGGGGACGCCCTGGCTGTCGATCGTCGTGCTGGTGGGGCTGGCGGTGCTGATGATCCGGCTGCCGCTCGCCAACGCCGGCCAGCCGGACGAACCCGCGCCGCCGACTGCGATTATGTGAGACTGAGAGGCTAACGTGAACTACTATCAAGAGCACAAGGGCGAGTTTCTGGAAGGGTTGAAGACGTTTCTGCGGATTCCGAGCATCAGCACGCTTTCCGAGAACAAGCCGGACATCCGGCGCGCGGCCGAGTTCGCGAAGAGCGAGTTGCTCGGCGCTGGGATGACTTGGGCCGAGCTGATCGAAGACGCGAACGGCGGCAATCCGCTGGTCTATGGCGAATGGCTGGGCGCGCCGGGCAAGCCGACGGTGCTGTTCTACGGTCATTACGACGTGCAGCCGCCGGATCCGTTGGACGAGTGGAAGTCGCCGCCGTTCGAGCCGACCGTCCGCGGCGATGACATTTTCTGCCGCGGCGCCTGCGACGACAAGGGGCAGGTCTACATCCAGATCAAAGCCGTCGAAAGCCTCACCAGTATCCACGGCAAGCTTCCCGTGAACGTGAAGTTCCTGCTCGAGGGCGAAGAGGAGACCGGAGGCGAGCACATCGAAGCGTACGTGAAGAGCAAGCCGCCGCGGTTGAAAGCCGATGTGGCGATTGTGTGCGATACCGAAATGTTCGCGCCCGAGATGCCCACCATCTGCATCGGACTGCGCGGGTTGGTGTATTACGAACTGGCCGTACAAGGCGCCGATCACGACCTGCACTCGGGCATCTATGGCGGCGCGGCGCCGAACCCGATCATGGCCATCGCGGAGATTCTCTGTGCCCTCAAGGACCGCGACGGCCACATCCACATCCCGGGTTTCTACGATCGGGTGGTGCCACCGGCTGCCAAGGAGCGCGAGGCGTGGGCTCGGCTGCCCTTCGACGAAAAGGAATACACCGAAAAGGAAATGGGCGCCAGGGAACTGGTGGGCGAGCCCGGCGTTCCGCTGTTCGAGCGGGTGTGGGCGCGGCCCACGCTGGAAGTGCACGGCATCAAGGGCGGCTTTGTGGGCGAAGGCGCGAAAACGGTGATCCCGGCGCGCGCGGTGGCCAAAATCAGCACGCGCCTGGTGGGAGACCAGCGGGTGGACGAAGCGATCACGCAATTTCAGGCGGCGGTGAAGGCGGTATGTCCGAAGGGCGTCACGGCCGAAGTGAAACTGCTGAACGCGGGAGCGCCGTCGCTGACCGATCCCGACAACCCGTACATCCAGGCCGCGGCCGAAGCCATGAAACAGGTTTTCGGCAAGGACACGGTGTACATCCGGTCGGGCGGGTCGATTCCGATTGTGGGCGTGTTCGACAAGTACCTGGGCGTGCCCAGCGTGATGATGGGCTTCGGGCTGCCCGACGACAATCTGCACGCGCCGAACGAGAAATTCCATCTGCCGAATTTCTACCGCGGGATCGAGGCCGTGGGGCGGTACCTGGAGATGCTGGGGCAGTAGGTGGGGCATGCTTTAGCCTGCCAACGCCCGCTTGCGGGCGAGTTTCTTTTCGCAGTGTCACCATGACCATTGACGATTTTCGCCATCTCGCACTCGCTTTCCCGGAGACGGAGGAGCGCGCCCACATGGATCACCCGGATTTCCGGGTCGCCGGCAAGATCTTTGCCACACTCGGCTATCCGGAGCGTGGCTGGGCCATGGTGAAGCTCACGCCGGAGCAGCAGCACAATTTCGTGGAAGCCTACCCGGCTGTCTTCGTGCCGGCAGCGGGCGCGTGGGGACGCCGTGGTGCGACCACCGTGTGCCTGAAGACCGCTCAAAAAGCTACCGTACGGCGAGCTCTGGTAGCGGCGTGGCGCAACACGGCGCCGAAGCGCGTGGTAGAGCGGTTCGACGCAGGGGAATCGGAGTAATACGTGGCGCACGCACTCGTGCGTGCCGTGTCGGAGGCTCTTCTCGACACCCGCTCCCGCATGGGAAACTGGCCCTTGCGTGGCGGCGCAGTGCGGCCGAGAGATGTGGATGGAAAAAGTTTAGGAGTGCGTTGCGGGTGGCCGGGCTTCGCGGACTTATCGCCGTGCGTATCGGCCACCCGATGATTTAAGTAGGAACTTCGATGATCTAGGCCCGCTGTATGGCGGACATATCCTTGC
>Ga0181530_10000859_pt1 | contig 39175 bp, 54 predicted proteins | sample PEATcosm2014_Bin_42_FD_119769 | JGI IMG/M metagenome (GOLD analysis project Ga0181530, IMG submission 119769) | Peatland microbial communities from MTU Mesocosm Facility, Houghton, MI, USA - PEATcosm2014_Bin10_60_metaG | ecosystem: Environmental > Terrestrial > Soil > Wetlands > Peat | place...
CATACGCCGGGTCGAGTTCGAGCATGAAGCAGCAGCGCGCTATTTTCTCGCAGGCGATCAGCGTCGTGCCAGACCCGCCAAAGGGATCGAGAACAACGCCGCCTCGTGGCGTGCTGTTGATTAAGCACCGCTCAACAAGGCCGACCGGCTTCATGGTCGGATGGTTCTCGCTCGCTCGCGGCTTTGGAAAAGGCAGCACGCTGCGCTCGCTGTCCGTCCCATACCATCCCTTGCCTCCGCGCCCAAAGCGCCCCTGCCCGGGTGTATAGCCGTAAAAGATTGGCTCGTGCGAGAAGTGATAGTCCGAATGGCCCAGAACAATCGTGCCTTTGTCCCAGATCAGCGTCTGGTGCAGCCGCCAACCAGCGGCAAGGAAGGCATTTCCGAAAGTCACATTGAGCGCACCCGGCGGGTGCGCTACATAGACCGGCGAGCCGGGTTCAAGGGCCAAAGTCACATTTGAGAACGCCGCATCGAGCAGCGCCTTAAGACCGTCTGCGCCGTCGTTCTGAAAGATCTTCGCCGCCTTGGTTTTGCCGACGTAGTTCACGCCGTAAGGCGGATCGGTCCACATAGCCTGCGCCTTTTGAGCACCAAGCAGTCGCCCAAGATCCAGCGCCTTCGTGGCGTCACCACAAAGCAGCCGGTGGGCACCCATGGTGTATAGATCCCCGATTTTGCTCTTGGGGACGGCCAGCAGCTCAGGAACTGCATCCTCTTCGCCGGCGAGCGGATTCTGCGGCCAGAGTTTCTCGAGCTCACCGGCAGACCAGAATGGGGACATATCGATCCCGTCGGCAGCCAGCGACTTCAGGGTATCGGGATCCCAAAGAAGCGAAAGCTGGCCCGATCGGTTATCGGCGATCGCCAGCTGCCGGGCCCGCGGATCCTTGAGATCGAGGTCTGTGCGCTGAACAGCGACAAGCTGAGATCCGTCCGTCTCGACGATGATCACGTCCTGCTGGCCGAGCGCGCCGGCGTTCTCTGCGGTCTTGTTGCCGGCGATAATCGCGCCGTGCTTGTCGAGCAGGATGGACCGCCCGGCGCCGTAGTTCCGCAGGCTGTCCCTGATCATGGCCGAGCCACGCTCAGTACCCTTGTTGGCATTGCGCGCGTCTGGTGTCAGATCAGAAAGTTTCTTCGTAGAGATCAAAGGGCTGGCTGGTTTCTTCATAGTTATCCGGCAAAATAGTGGCGGGCCTTCCACCCGCCTGTGCCGATCTGTCCCCAGCTCCTCCCGATTTCCCCCCGCATCGGACCCGTGCGCGGCCGGCGCGTCCCGGTTGCCCATCGTCTCCCGGTCGCGCCTCTCCATTGAAGCAAGAGGCGTCGAGGCCGTTTGCTGCCGACAATCGCCGAAGGGCCAAAGCCGGCGCGCACATGAGTCACGCCGGCGCTGGGAATCTTGAGGTTAGAAGCCCGCCTGGGCTTCAGCTTGAAACCACTTGTCCACTGGCACCTGGGCGACGCCCGTATCCCTAGCCACGCGCGCCGAAGCCGCCCCGAGCGCGTCGGGATCCATGTATGGCCGCACCTGGGCCAGGGTGACGTGTACCTGCTGCGCCATAGCCGCGAGCTGCGCCGGCGAGGAGATCGACTGCACCAGGGCCAGGATCGTGTTGATCACCGTCGCCACCAGGTTGATCTGCTTTGTGGCGGTGGCCTGGCTGGTCGGGTTCGTGATCTTCGCCGCGGCCAACAGCGCTGAGCTCACATTCTGCTGGATCTGGGTGACCAGCGCCTGCAGGAGCTGCAGCGTCGTCTGGTTCGGATTCTTCAGGTAATTCTGCGCCGCCAGCTGCAGCTGTGGGCCAAAGGCGTCGATTGCCGCGGTGAGCGGCAGCAGCACAATCGTTGTTTCTGGCGCCAGGGATTCCACTGCGGCGTTCACGGTGTCGGCTGTCGAGATGAAAACCGGCGTCCAGGTAACGATCTCCTGGGCGATCGTGATCTTCTGCTGCTGAGTACAACCGACGGGGAGGGCGATCATGGCGCCCGAAAGCACCCCGATCGTCAGCGCGTTCAAAAGCCGTTTCAGCATTTCCGTTCTCCTATTTGAGCGGCCACTTTACGTGGACCGAGGTTATGACGCCGTCCGCATCCTTGCCGATCTGAACGGCCTCGTTTAAAACAGCGGTGACCTGGGGCAGCATGGCATTTACACCGGCCAGGAATTCTCGCGCCAAGGATAGAACGAGGAGCACCTGCAGCGCAACAGCATGCTCATCATCGGCGGCCTGCTGGGCCGTCGCGTTCAGGTCGACAGGCGCGCTCATGCTGCCGGCGCCTTGGGCGCCACGGACGGCACCTGCTCCTGTTCCTGCCGCTTGTTGCTCAGGGCCTGGCCGGTCAGCAAGCCGATGCCGGCGCCGATAACGCCGGTCGCGGCGTCCGGGGCGATCCCGTTGTGCTTGCAGGCTATGTCAAAGCCCATTCCGATCACGATCACCACGATCGCAATCCAGGGCGTGTTTAGCGAATTTAGAGCAGCGATCAACTTCATAAGCTCCCCTTAGAGCATCGTCCGCCGGTCCCAGGCGTAGAGCAGCCCAACCACCAGGAAGATCGAAAGGCAGATTGCTAAGTCTTTCATTTGTTGGCCCTTGCTATCCATTGCGGCAGGTCCGGACCGCCGATGGCCTCATAGGCTGCGACGCGCGCCGCCTTGAAGGCCGCGACCAGGGCATCCTGATCACAGGCGTTCGCCGCGGCAATTGTGAGCGGGCCCAGAGCGCCGTCGACCTCGAGGTTTTTGCCCAGGCAGCGGCAGGCCTTTTGCAGGAGCTTCACGCCGGCGCCGGCGCCCTCGTTGACCTCGGCGTCCATTAGCCTCATGGCCACCGGGTTGCTGAGATCAGCTAGATAGAGCGTGAAATACGCCTTGCGGTAGAAGGCCGCAACCAACGGAGCCCGCTGTGCCGGCGTTTTCTCCGCGAAGATTAGTTCGAAGTCCTCGGGAAATTCGGCGCTGTTGATCCCAGAGATGGCCAGGGCAAGCGGGTCGGCCTTGGTGGGATCAGGGACCGTGGCATAGCGGGGAGGCGTGTAATCTTCGTTCGCGAGCACAAAGGCATAACAGCTTGCAAAATCAGCCACGTTCAGCCTCCTGCGCGGCCTGCCGGCGTTCTCTTTCGCGGTCCCGCCGGTCAGTCCGGCAGGTGGCGCATAGCGTGGGCGTTCTCTTGCCCACCTGCGCTGCGATCGGATTCAGGCCGCAATCCCGGCAAAGGCCCTGCTTCACCAGGGAGGCGCGCCGCTTCAGTAGACTGGCCTGGACCGTCTCCCGTTTTTCCTCGACCGTGCGCATGCCAGCGATCCTAACACAAAAGTACCAAGCCTGTGGAAAAATAATGGTTGCATTTGTGTGGAAAAAAGAGCAGTGTGGAAACTATGAGTAGCATCCAGATCTACGAAGCAAACCGCAGCACCAGGAACGAGGCCGAAGCCGGCGCGCTGATCCTCAAGCACGCCCGAGCTCGTCTTCTCGACGCCGCAGCCAGCGTCGACATCAATCAAGTGGACACCGCCGACATTCAGGCCGGCATCGTCCTGCTCAACCTCTCGCTCGACGTGTTTCCCGAGCAAGAGCCAAAAATCAGAGGGTAACCTTATGACTCTAGTAATCATTCTTCTTGTCCTGGGCTACGCAGCGCTGCTCATCGGCGTGCGCCAGATCCGCCGCGAATGCCGCCGCGCTGACGCCACACGCCTATGGAGGCGATGCACATGGCGCTAACCTATCCCACCAACTCGAGCGGCTTCGAGCGACAGGCGGTACCTTCCGGATCCCACATCGCCGTCTGTGACATGGTCGTCGACCTGGGCATTCAGGAAGGCAGCGAGCTCTACCCGAAAGCCCGGCGCAAGGTCTACATTCGCTGGGAGCTGCCGAACGAACGCGTTCACTTCGAAAAGGACGGCCGGAGGCAGGACGGCCCGACGGTCGTCGGAAAACATTACACAGCCTCGATGAACGCAAAGTCGACGCTGCGCCATCATCTCGAATCCTGGCGTGGGCGGCAGTTTACTGACGACGAGGCGGGCACTTTCGATATCGCCGCCATCCTGGGCAAGCCCTGCATGCTCACCGTCATGCAGACGGTCAAACAGCAGAAAACCTATGCCGACATCGCCGGCGTCGGGCCCTTGCCGCGCGGCATCGCGCCGCAGACGATCATTCCTGAAATGACGCCCCTGATCTATACGCCGGAAAGCCCGCAGCAGGTCTATGCTCAGCTGCCCGAATGGCTGCGCAAAATGATCGATGCCCAGATCATCGAGGAGCCAGCTCAGGAGCCCGACCAGCCGCCCGTCAACGCCTACAGTGACACCGAGATCGGCGACGACGACATCCCGTTCTGACTCGGTAAAAGCCGGTAGAAAAGAGCTTGCAAATGAAAAATCAAGGCGCTGGGAAAAGGCGGGTTTTTCCGGTAAAAGCTGGTACTGAGCCCCGCGTCCTCTGGAAGGCAAACCTCCGCATCGGCGACCGCAAGGACTGGTTCCTCTATCGCTCAGGCGAGGAATTCGAGCTCGCCGCCACCACGGCTGAGCAGCTGCTTCAGCAATCGACCGCGGCTACGATGGTCGGCGCCGTGATCATCGGCATCGAGCGCCAGGCCCGGCTCTGGAATTGAAAGGACGAAATGCGCCCCCGAAAGAAGATCATCCTGGCCGGTGACTCGGCCGACGACCTGGGCAGGTTCAGCTTTGTATTAACTGCCAATCGCTACCACGTGCAAAAGTGGCTTCCTGGCCATCACTGGCCGCTCACGCCCTTCGAGGGTGCGATCCTCTTCTGTTCAGGCGACGGGAAGGTCGACGCCGACCGCGCCCGCAATTTGCAGCTGATCGCACCAGGACGCGTCCTGGCTCTGACGCGCGACGGGCACGCATCCCCGCTGTCCACTGACACCTTCTGTTCAGCGAGCGTCCAAATGGCTGATTTACTTGGGGTTTTGGCCGTACTGACAGCTCGCAAGCGAGGCCCGCGAAAGGGCCAACAGCACAAGATTTCCACATTATCCACAGGAGTTATCCACAGCCTACAGAAAACAGTGGACAAAGGGGCATGAACTTGCTTGCGGCCGAAAGTTTTCCACTTTCGCACATTTCGATCCACAGAACGATCCACAGGATCGAACGCGCTAAGAACATGATTCCTTGAGAGATGGAGAGATTTCCACATTATCCACAGGGCCTACTACGGTTACTAGCTTTTAAGTATCTCTCTTTTCTAACCGTAATCCCGTCCCACCAGGCCAGAGGGCCGGTGCAAAAAGGAGCTTATGGGCAGCAAAAGGACAATCGCTCGCCGCGGAGGCACGCTGATAGACGAGCTTCGTATCGAGGTCCCTGGCATTCCGCCGAGCGCAAACGAGTACAAACGTTACCGGATTCTCACGCCCGGCAGAGGCGCGCGGCCCATCGCGCAGTGGTATCACACCGCGAAGGCGAAGGCCTGGTTCCGAGACGTGGCCGTGTTCGCCGGCGGCCGGAAGATTCGCGGCGAGTCCTATACCCTGAGCTTCGTCGTTTTCGTGCCCGACGCGCGCACCAGGGACGTTGACAATTTCTTTAAGTGCATCCTCGACGCCATGGCCGAAGAGCATGGTTGCGGCCTGATCGATAACGACAAAAAGGTGGTCGAGGTCCACGGATACCGGCGCATCGACCGGACGAACCCGCGGACCGTCGCCGTGATCCGGACCGCTCAAAAAGAACTTCTATAACCGCTCACGGAGGCGTGGGAATGGAGATCGCTATGGAAAAGCTACTGATCACAAAAGAGCAATTGGACGCTCAAGGATATTATGCAGCGTCGCATTCGATTGAATTTGCGGGCCAGGTTGAGATTGCGCCTGCGCTCGGTTGCGTGAAGTTTCGCGGGTCCCTAATTGGCTCCATGTCAATTTTTGCTGGCGCTGGCTCGGGGATCAAAGCTGGCTGGCGGATCGAAGCTGGCGACGGGATCGAAGCTGGCGGGGGGATCGAAGCTGGCGACGGGATCGAAGCTGGCGACGGGATCAAAGCTGGCTGGGGGATCAAAGCTGGCCTCCAAATACTCGCGAAGACAATCATCAGCACAAAGCTGCGGATTTTCGCTGGTCTTTGCCTCCGGCGGGTCCCAAAACTAGAGGAGACCACTATTAGAGCTCAGCGTGTTGAAGGCACGGTTTGCTACGGGAAAGTGGAACTGCTGCCCGCAGGAACCCAAAAAGCCGCAGCTAGGAAGTGAAGCACATGAGCCTAGAAACCGGGGAGCTGCTGCGCTGGTGCACAAAGTGCGGCCGCCCGATCGATGATCAGAAACGGATCCGGCGCAAGTCCCCCTATTGCTCAGATGACTGTCGCCGGGAGGCCCGGCGCGAGATGCGGGCTCTCCTGGCCCAGGGGCGCTGCCGGCTATGCGGCAGGACCCAGCGCCGGCCAAGCCAGGCCGCTGTAGAATCTGCTTGCGTTGCCCCCGGCGCACACGCTATTCTGCCGTTCGACCTAAACCAGCTCCATAACCAGAAAGGATGACCATGCGACAAGATGAATTTCTAGCCTCTTCGCTGCACCGGGTGATTCTGGGCAGCGTAACCAAACAGTCCTCGAATGGCCGCATTGTGGTTTCGATGCGCATGCCCCTCACCGGCGAGTCCCTTGCCAAGCTTCCTGATTGGCTCGTGCGCGGCTACGAGGCCGTGACGAAGCAGTTCACCGAGGTTGATCCGGACGTTCAGGCGATGGAGGATCTGGCGATCGCCTTCACGAACGAAAGGAAGAGCGGGGAGCTCTTCGCCCGGCGCGCCGCCAAGATCGCCTCGGCCAGCCTCCGCAGCTTCAAGATCGTTCGCGCCGGCAAACCGGACGATCCCGAGGTCGAGCTGCACTTCAAGCTCTATTGCGCCTTTGCCCGCGACTTCTGGGCCTGGGCCGGGGAGATGGCGTCCGAGGAAGTCTATATGACCTTCCCCGCGGGCCAGCCAGCCCAGAAACCTGCGGCTGAAACGGCCGATCTACCGCTCGAGGAAGTCGCTGCCGAACTGCCGGCGACTGAGCCCAGCATGGAAGAGGCCACCGGCGAAGCCGAGCCGCCGACGCCGATCAATTCAGGCCGCAAGGCGCCAGGGAAGAAACCGGGCAAGAAGAGCCGACCCGTAGACCTTGCCCGCGAACGTGAAAGGCAGCTTGACGCCGGCCGAATCCAATGATCGAACGTCTCCAGAATCTCGTCTGTGATTGGATGCCAGCCGTCATTTTCGCTGGCATTGTGCTCACCACCGAGCTGTTCTGGATCCTGCTCGCCTGCAGGTAGGAAGCCATGGAAAATATCGAGAATTGGAGCGTAGAGCGCCTCGAGGCTGCGCTGGCTCTTGAAGGAAAGCGCCTGATACCGCCGGCAGTGAGCTCGCCTGAGCAGCCGGTCTGTTGCTGCGAAAACGGTGGCAGGCCGTTCTTGCTCGACGGCGTCCTAGTGACCTGTTGGAACGTCGGCTGCAAGGTCCACAAGCCTCTGATCCCGCTCTATGATCCCGTCGACTTTGCTGAGCCGATCGGCCGCTACGTTCGCCGCGAAACGCTGATCCGGGATCTGCGCAGATGAGCGCTTGGTACAACGAGATCGACCCGGTCAAGGCCGAGTGGCTGCGCGAACTTATACGCGCAGGCCTGATCGCGCCGGGAGACGTGGACGAGAGGAGCATTGCCGATGTCAAGCCAGCAGAGCTTTTGGAATACGCCCAATGCCACTTCTTCGCCGGGATCGGAGCCTGGTCCTACGCACTCCGGTGCGCTGGCTGGCCTGACGACAGGCCCGTCTGGACCGGAAGCTGCCCCTGCCCCAGCTTCTCAACAGCGGGAAAAGGCCAGGGGTTTAGAGACCCTCGTCACCTCTGGCCTCATTGGTTTCAACTCATCCGCGAGCTTCGCCCTGCAGTGCTCTTTGGCGAGCAGGTTAGTGCGGCGATTGGACACGGCTGGCTCGACCTTGTTCAATCTGACCTGGAAGGAGCGGACTACGCCGTTGGGGCGGCGGTACTTGGAGCGTGCAGTGTCGGCGCGCCGCACATCCGGCAGAGGCTTTACTTCGTGGCCCACGCCAACGTCAGACGACCCGAACAATGCGACACGGGCGAGTGGCCAGTTTCAGAGCTTGACGCGCGATGTGTTGCAAGCGGCCTGGGCATCTCCAAAGACGCGGGATTTCAAGAGCGCGAGTTGCACGCCGGAAGTTTTGGAGAAGCAATTTGCACATCCACGAGGAAAGGATTTGAGCGTCGAAGTGACCTTGAGTTCGTGGCCCACCCCGAACGCGATGCAGGCCGGCCAGACCAGCCGGAGCAGGGACCGAATCGGGGAGCCGTTGATGGCGGGAGTGGCACAGTTGGCGAGTTGGGCGACGCCGCGCAAGGAGGACTCGGAGTGTACCGGGGCGCACCGGGGAGTGCCGGACACGCTCAAGAGCCAGGAAAGACTCTGCGGCCCAGCCCGCTTAACGGCTTCTGGCGAGATGCTGACTGGATCGGATGCCGCGATGGACGCTGGCGGCCAGTTGAACCCGGCACATTCCCGCTGGCTTCAGGGGTTGCCGCGCGCGTGGGACGACTGCGCGGCTACGGCGATGCTCTCTGTGCGCCAGCGGCCCAGGCGTTTATCGAGACCGTGATGGAGGTTATAGCGTGAGCGCGAGCGCTTCCTGGGCCGTCATGCGGCGCGCTCGGCTGGACTGGATACTCGCCGCAGTCAAGGCGGCCCACTGGAATCAGCAGGCCGCGGCCGCGCGGCTCGGGCTGCACCGCAACACGGTCTCGCGCGTCCTGCGCGCCGCTGGCATCAGCAGCCGGCGGCGCCACGGAAAGAGATACCGGCGCCTTTCCTAATTGCATTTTTCCACATTCCTGTGTTACGATCTGGGACGAAAGGAGGTCCTGGATGCTTATGCCGTGCAAAGCCCAACCAACGCGTAAGGGCCCGATCTCCTATCCCTGCGTGGCTTGCGGATCGATGGTGCTGTTTGAAGCAGTCTACTGCCCGAAGTGCCTCTGGAATATCCGCTACGGCCTGCCCAGGCCGGACCGCTTCATGGATCGCATCCTGGCTGAAATTGACCGGAATGACCAGGTCGGTCCCGATACGGACCTCGAGCGGGATTGGCGCCGCCGCAAGATCGAGCGCGCGGCCTAATTCCAGGCCGGCGCGCTCGGGTCAGTCTCGTTCGATTACTCTGGCATGCAAGGTATCGCAGCGCAGCGTATTGCAGCGCACTTCGACGCGAGTGATCCTCTCGACGTGATCTTCCATCTTGTCCTGCAGCTCGTCGATTTCGGCACCGTGCGCGGTGATTCGCCGCCCGTGCTCAGCTAGTAAAGTGTCCACCACGCCAGAGTGCTTTGCGTCGCGCCTGGCTCCAAGGATAATGCTGATTCCCACTCCGACGAGCACGAGCACCGGACTGACCCACCAGACTTCCATTTAGCCTCCGTCTTTGATGCCAGTGCAGTCGTAGCGAACGTCGTCTGCTTCTCTCAGATCGCGCGCGTGGTGGCGCTCCATCTCGAAAAGCGCCATGACGTGTGTCAGTAATGTCCCAAAGGTCCAGCCGCCGTTTGCACCCATCCATTTTGCTCCAGCGCGAAAGTCACTCCCTACATGCCGCGGAACACTTCCTGGTCAGAAAGGTTACGAGGTTGCACCAGAAAGTGTTCCTGCAGCTAAAGGGCTTGTGGGCGTCCCAAAGTAGATGGCTGTTGGAGGCGCCAGATTCGTTCCTTGGGTGCAGATGGCCGTGTAGCCGTAGCTGGTCCCGATCGCGCCCGTCGAGTCGGTGTAGCTGCCGCTGGCGGTCGAGATGGTCCCCAACTGTGCCCAGTTGGTGCTGGTCAGCGTCACGGTTGAGCTCGTGCCGGTAGCGCGCCATATCTGGCTTCCCGTTGCCGGCGAGGGACAGCTCACGGTCAGCACGGTGGCCGCCCCGGTCGCCGCCGGCAAACCACTCAGAGCCTGCGCTGGAACCGCCGAGATGCTCAGAAAGAACATTGCCAAAACTAGAACCAGGTTACGCATAAAATTCTCCTCATCAGGTTGTCTTTCCGGCTAAAGTGCCGGCCGTGAGAACTGCCGGGATGGTTGCCGCCGCCATATTGCTGGGCGCGCTGGCGACGCCCTGGGCGTCGACGCTTTCGGCGATATAGTTCCAGGTCCCTCCGGGAGTCGCGCCAGTGTCAGTATAGCCGCAGCCAGTTGTAGCCGTTGCGTTCAGCTGCGCGTAGCTCGTCGATCCACTGGGCGCGCGGAAGAACAGATACCCGGCCACCGGATCAGGCGAGCTCGCCGGCGCCGTGCAGGTCAGGTTCACATCCCAAGCCGTCGCCTTCGGCAACGCGCTTTGCGCGAAGCCGAAAGGGCAGGCCAGGCCAAGAAGCATGATAGAAAAGCGGTAGTTCATCAGTTCATCACCAGGCTGGCCACGTTCAGGCCGACCAGGACGCCACCCGCAAACCAGATCAGCCGATAGTTCATCAATTCACAACCACGCTCAGGACGTCCACTGTCGTCGTTCCCGGGCCGGCAATATAGTAGCCCGCGTTCGAAACCGTCCCCACCGAGTGGCTCATTGCCGTAATGAAGGTCTGCCCGCCATCGATCGAATATTCGAAGTTTAAGGTGCCTCCCGACGCAACCAGCTTAAAATGAACTGCCGCCCCGAAGCCCCACGCTCCGAACGCCGATCCGTACGTGTTGATGGTGGAGCTGAAAGACGGGCTTCCGCTGCCGCTGTAGGTGTAGATCTGGCCCTGCAGCATCATGATCTGACTGGTCGCGATGCTCCCATACTCGGTCGCGTTCAGGGCGTAGATCTTTCCGTTCGTTACGTCGTAGACCCAGATGCCTCCGGTTGAAGTGTTCGCATTGTAAAGAGCGGTGGAGGTCACCGCCAGCACCGCTTCAACGCTAGTCGAAGCGGAAGCTGAAGCCCAGGCTGTGAACTGCGAAGTTGTCTGCAGCATTTGGTTGCCGTTGGCCCCGTTGGCGCAGCTGGAGGGAGTTACGCTATTGAGCCAGCTATAGGCGCTGCCGAAGGTGCAACCGCTCGAAAAGGCAATCGGCAGTGTAGCCAGATACATCCCGTCGTTTGGAATGTAGAATTGTGTGCCGATCTCAAGGTACGGCGGTGCGGCTGCCACCGTCGTTCCGCAGGGCGCACCAGCATCGGCAAGTTGACCGAGAGTTCCGCTGAATTTCGCACAATCATTGTTGGTCGTCGTCGTCGGACCAGTCGTAAGGCCAGCCCCCGATCCTGCCAGCGGCTTACTGCTCGTAATGGTGTTCGCTCCACCGGCGATCGCAGCCTGGCCCGCTGTCATTCCCGAATTCGGGTTGTAAGGGGCATGGTAGGTCAGCGGCACTCCCGGCCCGTTCGAGGTCAACACATAGCCAGCTGTGCCAGGGTGGAGTGCCTGCAACGCGCCCAGCGCACCCACGACGATAAGATCGCCACTGGTCAAAGCCGCCGAGCTGGTAGTGGGCTTCAGCGCCAGGATCCCGGCATACGCACCACCAGGGCTGTTCGTAAAGCTCAGGCTGTCCGAGAGGCTTCCAGCCGTGGCCCTCGTTCCCTGCCAGCTTTTGTAAGTCAAGGCGGAATCGACCAGCCCGCTGCTCTCAAGGACCGAATAGCTATTGCCCTCTGTGATCGTCGTCCCGCCGGTGCCGGTGCGCCCTGCGCCAGAGACAAAAATGAAATCGTTCGGCTGGGTCGTCATGATCGAGCCCGTGGAAAGAGGGCTCGACGGATTACTGGCCTGGGCCGAGCTATGGCCATCAACGCAGGACGAAACCGCGACGTTTGTGACCTCGTAAACCGAAACGTAATTAAAGTTTGGATAGCTCCCAGACGATCCCAAGGTGATGGTCGTCGCGCCGCCCACAGCATTGCAGGCGACATATTGCGAAAAATCGAAGTTGCCCGTGATCGTTTGATAGTTCTCTAGCGTGAAGGTGTCGCCCTGGCTGTCAGCGATGGCGATCGTGCCTCCGTTTGAATGAAAAGTCTCCACGATGATGGCGTCACCCGGCGTCACGTTGCTCGGCAGGGTAATCCAGTTGCAGTCGCTTCCGCCTTGCGAGCTGCCGCAGTCGTTTTCAGCGAAGCTCTGACCCAGCAGCGGCGTCACAGCGGCCGGCGTCAGAATGCCGCCCTGATTGGCGTGATAATTCACACCATCTGACCAGATCGAGACGCCCATGCCGGTATTGAGCGAGCCGGTTCCAAGATTGGCTCCGTTCGCCGCGTAGAGATTCGCCCCACTAGTGGGCACGATCGAGCAGCCGGCGAGGCCTTCGCACGAGACGAAAACGGTCCATGGCGCCGCCGGCACGCTGGCGGGCAAGGTCAGCGTGCAGGCCGACGCGCAGTTAAAAGGAATCGCCTTGTTGTTATCGCCGGAAACTGCTGTATAGCTGGTGGTTTTCGCATTTACGCCGGCCAGGCCGCTGCCGCCGGTGATCGTCACCTGGCCCTGCGCTGTGGTCAAGCCCTTAGCATTCACGGTGACCTGGCAGACATGGGTCGCGTCACCGCAGGTTCCTGGGGAGCTATTGACGGTCGCCAGCGTTGCCGCCTGCGAACCGGATCCGGGCCCAGCCGTTACGTCGCCTGTGAGTTGATTGATGCCGCTGGCCGGGGACCCGAGCGGCGTGTGGACGTGGGAATAGTTAGTCGATCCTCCCCCGTAGACTGTCCCGGTGATCGAGGAGCCGCCGGTTTTGGTCATGGAGTACTTGATCACCAGGCGATCGGTGGCGCCAACGGTGAAGGCCGGCTCGATGATCTCAAGCGAGACCGCCTGAATGCCGGTTCCGTTGCCGCTAATCGTCTGCGCCCCAAAGGAGAAAAGAAGGGTCTCCACGCCACCAGAAGTTCGGTCGTAAACGTCGAGATTCAGCGTCGTCGTGCCGTTCGCGTTCGAGACCTGGACATAGGTGTCCGCCTGCCACTCACCCGCGGGAATCACCGTCGAGTTCGGCTCACCAGACGCTGTCGCGAAGGCCTTGATCAGGGTCTTGGTGGTGGTGGTGGGGATCGTGTTTGTGACGGTGAATTGAGAGCCGAAAGGCCCGGTGTCCCAGAGGTTGTAGCCGCTGATATCTGACGCTGTGTTGGTGAGGTACAGAATCTGGGCTGCGCCGCTCCCAGGCGGGCATGGCGTGTATTCGACGCCGTCGTAGCAGATCACATCGTCAGTAGCTGGAGCCGGCGTATTCGTGAACGGGATCCCGCCAAAGCCTGCGACCTGCGGATTGGGATAGTTGCCAGAAAGATCGCCGCCAGCCGCGCCGGTGGAAGAACTGCTCGCGGCGAATCCGGTGGCAGAAGCATCCCAATTCGCGCCGTCGTAGCAGAGATGAATGGGCTCATTCGCTGGGATTTGTCCGGCGATCAGAGTCGTCGTCCAGCCCGTCGCGCTGGCCACAGCCACGCTCTTTGCGCCGAGCGAATTCACGTTAACAGTCAGCCCGGTGCCGGAATTCGCCGTCGTCGTCTGATACACCACGCAATTCGCCGCCTGGGGCGTGAAGCTGTTCGCTGTCGTGCAACTCTGAGCGGCCCCGCTGCCGCTCGAATCAGCGCAGACTTGGGGCATGAAGCCTGAGAATGGGAGCGTCGCGATCGTCGAACCGCCGTTCTGGTTCACGGCCGTCCCCGTCCCAGACGGAATCACACAGGTGTTGGTCGCCGGCGCGTAGACGCAGCCGGTCGATCCGGTGGGCCAGTTGATCTGATTGGGGTTAATCTGCGCCACCGCGGGCCGGCACGCCGCAAGGGCGGCCAACATAACGAAAACCCTAATACTGATAGACCGCAATGAAAACATCGCTTCCTCCTGCTGCAGTTGAAAGTGTGATGGCCGTGCCGATGGCGCTGAAGGTCTGAACGGCAGGCGAGCCGGCGAGCGACGTCATCCTGATCCCGTTACGGTACAGACCAAAGAGGCGCGCTGGCGCGTGGCTAAAGGCCCCAGCTGTCCCGGTGAAGGTGATCAGCTCTTCGACGAACGTCCCGGCCGCGGGCACCGCCCAGGTGCCGTCTGCTTTGAGAAATTTACCAGCAGCTGCAGTGCCCGCGGCAGGCGCAGGAACGTTGCCAGCCAGGCCGCCTGCCCCTGAATCGCCCTCCATCACCGGATCGGTGGCGCTGAAATTGACCGTTGGCGCCCCGCCGTCGTTGGCGAATACGACGGCCTGCTGGCCGGTAGGGGGCGCCGGCACAGCGCTCGGTGCGGCAGCTGTGGGCGTGAGATTGACCGTCGTTGCGAGAGCCATGGTTGCTCCTTATGCGGCGCCCGGCACGCCTGTCGGCACGTAGATGTATGGTGACACATCGCCGAGTGACTGGAGAGCGGCTCCGAAGGTGTTGAAGGTGCAGATCTTGAAGTAGAGCGCCTGGCCGATATACGCCGGCGGCATGGTCATTTTGAGGATCCCGGCCTGGCTGGGACCAACCACGGCGAAGCGCATGCCGAGCGGATGATCGATGCCGACGCCGCTAGAACTCGGCGCGTCAAAGATCGATCGGCGCAGGAAGTTGCCGGCGCCGGTGGCCTTGAGCGTGTACTTGTTCGTCCCGGTCAGCGTGGCCACGGCATAGGTCATGAGCTCATATCCGAACCCACCACCGCCGGCCGCGGCGACCGCCGTCCCGCCAGCCTCGAGCGTGCCGAGCAGGGCCACCAGGCCGCCGCCAGTTTCAACGGCCGCTGGATCCCCGGCCGCGACGGCGACGCCGCCCTGCTGAATGACAATGGCCGCGCCCTCGACGTAACAGGGCGTCTCGAAGTTGTTCTCGACGACCGTGCTTTGGCTTTCGAGGACGCCATTCGATTCGGTGAGATCCACCTCGAGGTCGTTGGTCGAATCCGGATCGTTGGCAGCCGGCCAGTCGGCAATAAGCTCACCCGTGACGGCCGAGCCGGTGACGATGTTTGAATTCCCATCGGCGCCGCCTGGCGCTGGGTTGTAGCTCGCGCCGCCGTCCGTCGAGACAAACACCTGGGCGCCGCCGAAGTTCGGGTTATTGCTCGACACCGCGATCCAGATCTGGTCGCCCGAGGCGCCAGGGTAGAGCCCCGGCGTCGGCTCGAAAATGACGGGTGGATTCGCGTTTCCGGCACTCTGCTGCGGATTGGCCGGCGTCGGGCTGGGGTTCGTGGCGGCGAGCAGGTTGGGTGCGCACATACCGTAAACGAAAGGCTCGGCTGTGCCTGAGAACGTGCCGTCCTCGACGTTTTCGGTGAAACTGGTGATCCGGACCGGCAAGCCGACGATCCCCTGCAGCTCGTCGGTCAGTGTGACGAGGTCCATGGGCGAAAGCAGCGACCAGCGCGCCGTGAGCTTGAAGCTCCACTGATCACCGCCATACTGATTCCGCCGCACCTGGATCCCGAGGATGGTTCGGGCGATCGTGGGGTCCTGAATGGCGTTATTGCTCTGTGGATCCTCCTTGCGCTGGCCATAGAGGCCGAGCGTGGCCGGATCGGGCGTCTGGACGGTGACCTGGACGTAATTGGCGCTCCGATCGAAGCACTGCATCTGCAGGACGTTCGGCAGGTCGACGCGGTCCGCGGTCATTAGATCCGGGCAGCCGTCAGCCCCTACAAAGTCGCCGTTTGCGGCATCGAGCTCGGCCACGGGCCCGGCCGCCGTCGGGGCCTGGTAGAACGCCCCGTTGCCGGCATTACTGACCTCGGAATACGGGTACAGGTAGAACTTCGAGCCCAGAAACACCGGGGCGGCGTTGGCTGCCTGGCAGAGCTTCTTGATCCAATCTGAGGCCGTCGACTGCGAATTCATGCTCAGGGAGCCGTAGAGGCCAGCTGCGCGGCATTGCGCGCGCACGAGGTCAAAAGACGGAATGTCGATAAAATCGCCAAGCGGTTTCGGATAGGGCACAGGGCCAGCCGCCTTCAGGGCCACTAGGCAGATAGAGGCCGGTGTGCCCCCAGCGCCTGCCGCCGAGAACGAGCCGGGCGAGTGGATGATCCGCTCCTGCATCTGGAAGGCAGTCGGTGACTCGCCGGCGAAGTTTACCGGCGTAACAGCCCGCCAGAGCGGCTGATCGCCCACCGGCGCTGCCCCGCCGCTCGGATAGAGCGAAATCGCCAGTAAATAGCCTGGGAGGCCCTGGGGCACAGTGCTGGTAGCATTAACAGGCCCGCGGCTGGAAGTGGCCACAGCGTCAACCGTGTCGCCGCCTAGGGCTCCTGCAGGAATGGTGTAGCTCACCAATAAGCCTATGGAAGTGACGGTAAGGCTCGCCGAAACGCCAGTGGCGAAAGATTCCGTGCATTGCATCCAGAAACCCATAACGCAGGATGTCAGTGCGGCTTCGTCGGTGCCAAAGCTGCTGCCTATCCATGTGCCCGAAACTGAGCCGGCGCCTGCTGGTGGGATGGGAAAGAGCCCGATCGGATATTCAGTGGCGCCAGGATAAGCGCCAGGCTGAAAGGCGAGGGCGCTAGACGGCGTGGGAATGCTCTGATCGCCTTCATATGTGATGACAGGTTGAATTCCCGTAACCACAGCGCCGGCAGGCAAGGTGGGCCACTCAAAGCCGCTCCACGACATATTAGCTTCCAGGCCGCCGCCGACGCCGCTGATTGCGCCGCTTGTGTTCGTCGAGCTCGCAGAGCCACCGCCCGATGCCGCATGCGAATTGACAGTTGCCGAAACCATTACCGAGTTCGGCACCGGGCCGCCGACACCGCCGATCTCGAGCACCGACATCTGCCAGGGTGCGCTGGCGCCTGAGACGGTCACCGTATTTGGGCCGCCCACGGCTTTCGCGTACCAGACCTGGTAGCCGAGCGCGTCGACGTAGACCTTAGTCCAGGCCTCGCCATTCGTCGACGCGATTCCCAGGATGCCGCTGCCCACGGCCACCGCCACCAGCACGTTCTCGGCGGTGTTCGGCATGTCGTATTGCATCGGTGGCAGGGCAGCCGTCGTGCTGGCGTCGACCTTCTTCTGGATCGTTCCGGGCAGGTCGTAGCTCGACAGGCCACGCTCCATCTGTGTCCCGGCCGGCGTAGGCTGGGTCGAGGTTTCAGCGGCGATCGCGGCCTGGGCGACGCCGCTCTTGTAGATATCCTCGATCATGTCCACAAAGTCGGCATCGCCGGACGAATAGACTCCCCACTTGCCCCGGATCTCAGGGTTCAGCTGCGGGATCGCGCCCGAGGCGCCCAGGTTGAGCTCAGAGCTCTGCAGGCCGGCAAAGTGGGGGTAGACGATCTGCTGTTCGGTGTACGGGTGACCCGTGGGATCATTGCCGGCGTTCGCGTACTCGTCACCCGACCCGAGTTGAGGCTCAAAGGCCATGTAGAGCTTCGTCGCCGGCGGCTGGTGCGAGGTTGCCGCGGTGAGCTGGGCATAGTAGACATTGACCTCGCCCGCGGGAAAGCTTTCGGCATCGATCGCAACCGCGGCGCCCATGCCCGGCTGCCAGCGGTAGCAGAAAGGCCAGCAGCGGTAAGACATCGGATTGGTCGGATCGGGACCGAGCTCGAGCTCATTCCAGAGCGGAATCTCCCAACTCCCCGAGAGGGTCTGCGGGCCCTGGCCGCCGTAATCATTCACGCTGAAGCTGTAGCTGGCGGTCAGCGTGACAGCGATCACAAAGTAGAAATTCGGGTCGGTGACGCTGAAGGACTGCCGGCCGCCGGCGCCGCTGAAGGTCTGCTTCGTGAAGGCCAGAGGCGTGTTCGACCCGTTGTTCATGATCTGAAGCACGCCCATGATCGGGTTGTGCCCCAGGAGAAAGTCGATATTTTCGCAGTAATTTGTGATGCCTTTTTTCGACTGCTTAAACTTCTTGATGCCCAGGCCGCCCTGGCGCAGGTTCGCCGCCCAGATGGCCAGTAGGTTCGATTGCGTCTGGCCGTAGATCACAGGAATGGTGGCGCCATAGGCCGACGCCTGCAGGAGCGATCCCATAGCTGTGGGCCGCTGCTGCGCCTGGGTTTTGAAGCTGGTGGTCATGATCCAGGCTCCATCTTAACGAAGGGATCGAAAACCTCCATGGGCTTGAAAGCCGTCAGCCGGTGCGTCGTCAGCGAGATCTCCCGGACGCCGTCGGCGCCCGCGTGGATCCCGTGAGGCCAGTCCGTCACAATCGCGCCGTGGTTAAAGACCTTGCTGTTGACGACCCGGAAAAGGGCAAGGTCGCCTGGCTGAGCTGCGGCGTCGGAGCGGCAAAGGGTCTGGGCTGCCAGGAAGCCGAAACGCACCAGGCCGCGCAGATACCGCTCGGTCGGGTCATGGAGGAACCAATCGTGCCGGTAGCCGCCGACACTCGAGAACAGGTCCGCTGGTGCGGCGCCGATCTCTACCAGGTAGAGGCCCAGCAGGGTCGCGCAATCGACGCCGGCACCCTTCAGTCGGCCACCCAGAACATAAGGCGTGCCAACGAAAGAGCGCGCGACGGCGACGGCCTCAATTCTGTCTTTCATTCGGAACCTCGCGCGCTTCGACTGGTTCGACGAGCACTTCCGATCCCATCACGCAAAACGGCGCAATCCAGACCTCTTCCCCATAGATCAGCCGTCGCACTGGCGTCATGCGGCGTTCCCTGATCTCTGCAGATTCTTTTTGCTTTTCCCTCATACGGCCGCCTGTGGGTCCGGTACGAATGGGAAGCCAAAATAGCTCTCGTCGCCCAAGTTGACCGGCGGCGTGGTCGAAACGTAGAAGCTGTCGACGCCGGGCGTCGGCGGCCAGGGCAGCGGGCTGTAGATCACGAAGATCGAGTGCTTGTTACCGTTGCCGTCGGTGAAGGCGCCGTTCTGGCCGATCGCCGACCAGGCACCGGCGAGCGTGGCGCCTGGCCCGGACAAGAAGACCATATAGCCGCCGGTGAAGAGGTCCCCGGAATAGATCTTGCCCGACGCCGGCGAGATACAGTCCGCCACGATCTGGGTCGTCGTCGAGGGCCGGATGCAGCTGAACACCGGGACTGACGCATCGCCGGCCGGCAGCGTCACGGCGCCGCTCGAGGCCAGCGTGTTGGTCGTTTCTACCACGGTGGACGGAACCTTCTGCTTCAAAATGTCGAGGAAGCTCTTCGTGGCAAATTCGAGCTTGTTGCGGCACACGTGGCAGGTCTGGACCCGCCCGCCGAACCAGGCCGCGCAGCCGAGCGTATCGGCGTCCCCTGGCGTGGGCATGAAGCAGCGCAGGATCAGGACCGGCCAGTTGTCATAGAAGTGCTGGGCGGCCAGCTGATACGGAGAAGCCGTGCCCGTGTTGGCGGTCTGCGATGCCTGGGCGCTGCGGCCGGGCGTCCAGGTGATGGTGAGCGACTGAGCGTCGAGCCCCACCTTTGCCTCCACGCCTTCGCGCGTCACCACGGCCGGGTAGAACGTTCCATAAGGCCGGTAGAAAACGGGCGCTTCGTGGTTGGTCAGATAGAAGGCGTTCGGGCTTTCTGGCGGCCCGATGATGTAAAGATCCCGGATAATTGGGTCATCGGTCGAGTTCAAATAAGCCTGGGTCGCCAGTGTCGTGTCCGACCCATCGCCGCCGATCACCTTCCGCATGTTAGCCTTCCCCCGATCAAAATCATTTCGGCGACCCGAGTTTCGCACCTTTGGACGTGATTGGGAAACCGCGCGCAGACTCCACAAATCGGATACCAGACCTCTATGGAAGCTGCCACGCCGGCCTGGCGCAGGAGGGTTGTATCCGGAAAGCAGCGCGCCAGGATCTCAGGCTGCTGGCCGCACAGCAGGCAGCCCTTGCCCTCCAGCTCTTTGCCGGCGAGCTCGAGGCGTTCTAACACCGTGCCATCGATCACAGAGGGACCGGCCTCGCTGTGCGCAGGACCAGGGTCCCGCTGCCGTTTTGGGAGTTCTCGCCGCCGATCGTCCAATAGCCGCCGCCTTGGCCAGCCGGCGGCGCGCCAGCCGAGGATCCGGCGCCCAGGAACTTCTCGAAGTCCTGAGAATCCGATTCGAAGCGAACCCGAAAGTAGAACCTGAACTGCGCTGTGACCGGCGCCGGCGGGCCTGAATAGTAATTTTCATCGATCCAGACGAGCGTGCCAGTGCCATCCGGCGTGCTGCCGCCGGCGTCATTGAAAACCGGCGCTGTGGATCCGCTGGTGCCGGCTGTCGTCACCTTCTGAATGTGGCCCGCCGGGTCAAGGATCACGTCGTTCATTAGATAAGCATGGCCAGCTGCCCAGGCAGGCGCGCCTGGACCCCATTTGAGGACCATCCCCATCCAGGAATGGCCGGGGATGGCCAGGCCGGGCCCCTCGAGCGTGTATTGGTTTACTCCGGATCCAGCCGCGGCCAGCGTCCCGTCGAGGTAGACCGCGATCGCGCCGTTCAGATCCGTAATGTCCTCGAAGCTGGTGCCATCGAGCGTCCGCTGGACCGGGGAATAGTAGTTTCCCACGCCGTCAGAAACGAGCGCCAGCTGCGCCAGGGGCACGTTTGGCAGGCCGCCCACAAGGGCGGGCCCAACCGAATTGTCGTCGGGATCCGTGTAGAGGAAGCTGGACGCCTTGCCATAGTTGTCATTGACAAAGCCCATCAGCGTCCGAAGCTCGCTCACGGTCTCAAAAGAACCCCAAAAGAAGTCATGCAGGAAGTCGAAGATCAGCGTCCAGGTCCAGACCGGATTCGTGTATTGCGGCAGCCGGACCTCGTATTCGTTGGCGCCGCTCTGCACCAGGGTGTTGAATTTTGGGGTCTTCATGCTGGTGTAAGTCAGCCCCGGCAGGCTTGGAAAGACTGAAAGGCTCATGCAAAGGCCTCCGGTTTGAGCATGCCGCGCAGGGCGCGCATCGTCTTGTTGGTGTGCTCCTCGAGCATCCGAGGCGTCACTCCTTCCCCAAAATGATTTGTCTGGTTCAGCGTCGCGCGCCGGCTGCCGCCGTTGTTCACCAGGCTCTCAAAGTTCGAAGTCTGCGAGGGCGAAAGAATGCGCTCGGCGGATCCGGAAGTGTTGAAAGCCATGGCCATGTGAGGCAGCATGCCGCCGGTGTCCATCGTGACGGTCGAGAGGTTCGACATAATCATCACCGTCGCGACAGCGCCAGCTGCTGCCATGGCTTCCGGGCCTGCCGGTGCAGCCGCGGCCTCGGCGCCCGCAGCGCCCACCGCGGCGTCCGAAATGATCTTCTGCGTATTTGCGATCATGTTCTTCGCCACCGACGACGCCAGGCCGCCAGCGTCCAGGATCTCGTTCATGGCCCACATTTCGGCCTTCTGCAGGAGCCATTTGGCCACGAAGTCGACAACCTGCAGTTCCATGTCACCGAGCATCCGCGAAAACGCCTGGCTGGCGGTCTGGCTTTTGGTCGCCCACTCGTTAAAGGCACGCGTGAAATCAGTGTTGAAGGTATTCGCGACCCGTTTGTAAATCTGCTCGATCTTCGTGGCTTCCTGCTGGACGATCCGTTCCCGCTCGGCCGCGGCCCGCTCGGCCTCCCTGGTCATCTGCTGCTCTAATTTCTGATATTCGAGCGCTTGCTTTTCGCCGAGAGCTGGATCGAAAAGGGACTGCTCCTTCTTGAGGGCGCCCTGGGTTGTGGCTTCGCGCAGCTTCAGCGCGTCGAGCAGCCTCTCCATGGCCACTTTGTGGCTGACGATCCCGAGCTCCTCCTCGCTGTGGATCTGCTGCTGGGTGCGCTCAAATTCGAGGTTCGCGCTCTCGATCGTCGCTTGAGCCGTTTCATGGGCGGCAGAGATCCGCATCTCCCGGACCCGGTTATAGTCCTCGAGCGCCTTTTTGGCCTGATCCTCCTGGCGCTTCTGCGCTTCGGCCTGCTCCTTTTGTTCGGCATTGAAGGTTTCGGTCAGCCGCTCGGTGCCAAGCGCCGCGATCTTCTCCCTGGCCTGCGCCAGCGCCAGTCCGTTCTCGATCAGACGAAGCTGCTCGCGCTCGGCCTCGGTGCCCTCCTTGGTGGTTTCGGCCTTGAGGTTGTTCAGCGCGATCTGCTTATCCATGGCCGCGATGATTTCCTGCTCCGGGGCCAGCTGGGCATCGGCGGCGTGGGCGGCCTCAATCTGGGCCCTGGCGATCTGCTCGGGAAGATTGTCGGATTTCGCCCTGGCACCCTTTCCTTCGCCGGTCAGCTCCTCATGTTTGGTCTGCGCGTCACGGAGCCGCATCTGCTCCTCGATGGCCGCAGTCTCTTTCTTGGTGTTCGCGACCAGGAGCTCCGTTGCGGTGATTTCATTGTTGAGCTCATCCGGCTCCGTGCTGAGCATGCGCTCGACCCGGAGATCGTGCAGCTTCTTCTCCTCGACGGCCGTGAAGCTCTTTGTTTCGGCGAGCTGCGCCTCGAGCGAGATGGCCTTTTCCATCCACAGGGCATGCTGTTCGAGGTCGATCTGCTCTTGGCGCGTGCCGGTCGTTTCAGTCAGCCGCTGCAGCGTCGAGCCGGCGAGGGTCTGCATCTTGAGAAGCGACTCCTCTTTGTCGATCAGCCCCTGCACCTTGCTGTTCATTTTGTCGGCCTCGACCATAGCCTGGTCGATCGCCTCCTTCATGGCGTTGGGGTTCGGCATGTGCTCGAGCTTCGCGTTGGCGGCCTCGATCTTGTCAGCCTCGAGGCTGGTCTCGTCGATCAAACTGCGATAAGAGGCGTCCAGTCCTGAGAGCTTCAACTCGAACTCGCGCGCAGCTTCGCCGCCCAGGTCAAAGGCCTTGTAGATCGCGGCGCCGAGCTCATAGAGCAGGAAGGTGCCGGCGGCGAAGATCGCCACGGGAACCATGCTCGCGAGCAGGGGTCCGAGCACAGAGGATCCGGACGCCAGCTTTACCAGTCCCATCTCCATCATGTGGGTGGATCCAGTCATGGCGCCCATGCTGATTTTGGCGGCGCCCATAGCCTCGGCGTGGCTGTACGTGGCCGCAGTGTCGGCGGCCTGAGCGGCTGTGTCCGCGACCGTGGCGGCTGTGCCCTCGACCTGGGCCGCGGTGAGCGCCTCGACCGACGCCTGAGCTGCAGAGTTGGCAGCGGCGTATTCGGCGATGATCGCCGCAGCCTGAGTGTTCCCGGCTTCAGCGGCAGCCCCGAGCTCGATCTGGGCCTGGGTGAGCAGCCTTGTAGCTGCAGTGGCCTTCGCTTGGGCGGTGGCGATCTGGTCAGCGGAGGACTTGACGGCTGCGGTCGCCTCGGCTACGCCAGGCCCCACGCCGGAAGCATCAGCCGTGATTACTACCCTGAGCTCGTCTGCCATTGCTTTTTCATTTCCTCGATCATCTTGAGCTGGTCCGGAGTGCGCAGGAACGCCGGCATTTCTGCCAGCTTTTTGATCTTCTTGCGCGCGGGCAGCTGCGCCAGCGCTTCCGAATTCATCCTAGCAGCCTCACGAACTGACGGCCGCGGACGTGGCTCGTCCTCGCTCGCCGGCGATTTATATCCCAGGTGAGCGGCCAGGAGCACGTCGATTGGGGGATGGTTCAGGATGAAGCGATCGAGCAGCCAGAAGTCGGTAAGCAGCACGGCGCGCACCCGGTCCAGGGGAATGTGATGCCAGTGCACCAGCGACCCGATGATGTAGGAAAGGTCTACCCGGCGGCCGGGACGCCCGGCTCCGGGGCGTTTTTTTCCTTCCTCCGATTGAAACCGTTCACTTCGTTTCCGGCCTCCAGGAGGAGCTGAAAGGGCGGATCCCCGCCCTCGGGATCGAACGCGTGGACGGTGCGCACCCAGGCCTCGGTGCCATGCTCAAGGTCACCGGCAGCGCGAATCGATGCCGCGATCATGGCGATGTTAAATTTTCGTCCCGTTTTGCCGCTGAGATCGACCTCCTCGAGGTCGCCCACGGTGATGGTGGCCAGCCTGATTTCCTGGCCCTCGATGAGAACCGGCTTCTCCATCGTCTTTCCTTTCAATTGTATGCACCGAACTTAAAGCATTACATTAAGTCGGGATTTTTAGAACGCCTGGTAGCTGTAGAACGGCACCCCGTTCGGGCCGGCGAAGCCCTCGTAATCGACCGAATACATGGCATAGTCCTCAAGCTTCGAAGCCACGTCGATCTTGCCGAGGCGCACGTTCGGAAGGTAAAAGCCGATGCCACCGCCCTCATACGGAAACACCAGGTTGAGGCCGACGATGGGCCCGTAGCCCATCGGGTGAGATTCGGCCGTCAGCGTGGATCCCTGGGTGGCGCTGGTCCAGCTGTAATTGATCAGCATCGGCGCGCTGGCGTCAGCCGCGGCGAAGCTGTATTTCCCGCCTGCGCCCAGGGCATAGGTCCCTTGGGCCGGCAAGCCCTCATCGGTCCATACGACCGTTCCGTCGGTGACCGTTCCGCCGATGTCACTGAACGTCGGCAGCGTGGCGCCGCTGGTGCCGGCTGTCGTCACCTTCTGAATGTGGCCGGCAGCATCGATCGTGATTGCGCCCAGGGCATAGGCCGTCAGCGTCACCCAGGCCACGCCCACGGCGACGCGCGTCAACGCCACGCCCGTGTTCAGGTACGCGACGCCATAGTCCGTGGAAAATGTCGTGTGATTGGTGGCCGTGATCAGGAATGGAGTCGAAGCAGGAACGTCCTGCTGCTCACCGGGAAACTCAGTGGTCAAGGTCGAGCCCGCGGCCGTTGCATCACCCGTGAAAAGCTGCGAGATCAGCAGGTTTGAGATCTGCGCGAACTCGAAGCTGCCCTTGATGGTGCGCTTCCCGATCGCGGTATCAACCGCCCACTGGCTGATTCCATAGAGCGACTTGATGTCAGCGCCCAGCGTCAGCTTCACGTTCTGGAGCACGCCCATGCCGGTCGGCGTCGGGTTTGGGGCTGGGTTGCCCGAAGTGGGCTGCGGTGTCGCCAGCGCGACGCCAGATCCGAATTGCAAGCCTGGAACCTGCATGATCAACTCCTTCGCCGGCGTCCTTTTGAATTTTCAGGCGCTGGGAGAGCGCCCGTCAGAACCATTCTACTGCCCACTCAAAATCGAGATCGGGAACACCAGGGCGCTCCGGTTATTCTGCAGGCCCTCGTTCAACAGGATGCGCCCCTTCACTCTTGCATGATACACAACGCCTCCGAGCGTCTGACGCTGGCCGCCCAGGAGCGGAACCACCGTGGTGCCGTCAGCCTTGAGCGTCTGCTGCTGCAGCTGGTAGAGGACGGCGTCCCGGAGGTTGTTCAGCAGCGTCGAGGCGATCGCGTTCTGGCCGCCGGTGATTTCGGCGAGCACCACGGCAGCGCAGTGAAGCTCATATTTGGGCAGCGCGATCGCGTTCTCAAGCACGTCCTGCTCGCCCTCGATCTGCCAGAGCCCAGGCAGCAGCGCCGACGAAATGGCGTCGCGCTGCGGCAGCCGACGCCCCGTGGCCGGCGGATTCACGAAGACCGGCGTCCCGTCCGGCGACCAGGGCGGCGTCAGCTGGGTCTGCGAAAGCAGGTTATACAGATTCTGGAAGATGGTCTCGGTCGCCGTCATGATCCGCCTACGATCCCTGGCGGGAAGTCGCCTCCATTGTAGCCGTCCAGGATCAGGAAGACGTGCCAGCCACATCCCGAATCGTCGCCTTCCGGATGCTGAGCTTTGGTCGCGTGGAAGAAAGACCTGGTGACCCGCCCATCGGCGTGGACGTGATGCAAGCGGATGCCGGACCATTGCCCGCAGTTGCACCGAATAAACGGCTTTAGCGGACGTCCGTCCTGCTGTGGTTGAAACCAGGCGGGGCTGCGCGCACTCCAGTCATCGCCTTCCTTCCACTGCGGAATGTGAACTATATCAGCCATTTGGCACCCAAGGTGGACTAGATTTTAATTTTCGTTGAAAACGAGGCCAGCGTTTCATGCCGCTATCACCCCCGCCAGCGCCTCAGTTATCTGGGCGCGCACCGTTTCTTCAACCTGGCCCAGCGACGTCCGCAAATAAGCAAACTCCTTCGACGGTGGATGGTGGACGTGGGCTGCGAAATGCTCGCCGCCTCCGTCGACCCAATGTAGCGCATGCGGCAGGCGTCCCTCGAGCAGCGCGATCGATTCCTCGGCCGAGAACATCGACTCCTTGCCGGCGCCGCCCTCGGGACCCAGGTGCTCGGCGAACCTCACTTCCAGGGGAAAAATGTCGTACCACTCGGTCCCGCCGAATTCGAGGACCATGCCCACCAGGTGCTCAAAGCTGCCGGTGTCCGGGATCTCGCACCAGACGCTGGCTGTCGGCCCGAGCCGGACGACCGCCGAAAGCACCACCGAGGACGAAAGCAGCCCCGTCCGCGCGTGGATGATTCCGCCGGTCATGTTGTACATGATCGCCTCATAGAGCGATTCGCCGGCCAAGCCCACGGCGTCCGCGACGGCGTCCATCAGCAGCTCGCCTTTTTCGACCAGCAGGTCGGCCACTTCCTGGCTGTTGATCGTGTAATTGATTCTCATACCAGGAACCGCATCTTATAGCGTTCGATGACCATGGCCGAGCCGATTTCGACCTCGAGGCGCGAATATGCCGTTGTGCCCACCTGGGGCTGCATTTGGGAGCTCTGGCCGATCCAGGTGCGCTTCCGGTACATTTCCGCCACCAGCCGACCGGCGGCCTCCTGGAGGTCAAAGGGCGGCGCGCCATAGGCGTAGCTGAAGTTCAGGGCGACCCCAGCCTGGGCTGAATTGAAGGTATAGACCCCCAGCGGCGCCACGTTCCACTGCGGCGCTATGTACTGCATTGCCCCCGGCGCACTGGCCACAGCCTCGAGCGACGTGCCGTCATCCAGGGTGACGCCCTGGTCGGCCCAAAATGTAGCCTTGTTGGCGACCGCGACTGTATAAGGGCCGGGCGACACGGGCGCCGTGTTGGCTTCAGCGGCCGCGTTGACCGTATAGCCGGCCACATAGGCCACCGCCACGTTCTGGAGGCCCTGGGCGAAACGATAGGGCGCCTCCCCGAGCGGTGGCGCCGAGCCATAGCTGCCCCAGCTGCCGGGCCGGACCGCCCAGCGATCGTCGGGCAGCGCCGGGCCCAGGCCGTTCTGGCTGCCGATCAGGCCAATAAAGGCGCCGGATCCCTCGGTGTCGATCACGTAGCCGGCCTGCTGATAGTCCGGCGAGGCCGGAATCGCGATGCCATTGATCGAAAGTGAGCTCACCGCCAGGATCGGGTAATTGCGCAGGGCCAGCTCGAGCGAGCCATTCCCGTTATACCGCTCCTTGTACGCGCGGACGCCCGAAAGGAAGCCGCGGCCGGTCCTGGTAAGGATGTTCTGGCTGTAGGCAGTGATTTCCGCCTGGAGCAGAGCAGAGTCAGCGGTCGGGGCCTGATTCAGAATGGCGTTTACAGCAGCGACGGTCGTGAGGTCGATGGCATTGGGCATCCGTCACCTGGATCTAAGGGTTGCCGGGGATCCTCCCAGATCCCCGGCCTGGAATTGCGCCGCGCCGGAAGCAACGCTCCTCCATTCACTAGAAGAGGTTCGTGGCGCCGAAGCTGCCCAAGCCCTTGATATAGGCGATCAAATTGGGCGTCTTGACGGCCAGGACCTCTTCGGAGAACACGCCGAACGGATACTTGCGGCTGGTTTGCGCAAACTCGATGCCGTAGGTGTCGCGGCGCGTGAAGACTCCGCGCGTCTCGCCCAGCCGGCTGTTCGAGTACGTTTCCTGCAGCTGGTCGACGTCAAAGAGGATCGTCCCCGCCGGCAGATACGGGTGCTGGATCACGTCGACGAATTCGCCGCCCGGCAGCCCATAGATGTTGTGATACTTGGCGATCCGCCCGTTGACCTGGATCCCGCTGCCGTCCGCCTCGGGACCGCCGCCTGGGAAGAAATAGTTCAGGGCGGTGGAGCTGGAAGCCCCGACCATGAATGCCGAGCGGAATGCCGGCACCTGGTCCGTCGAGAGGTAGATCTTCGTCGGGCCGGTCAAAGCTGCCTGCTGGATCTGGAAGAGGATCGAGTCGATTTCCTTGATCGATCCCACCAGACCGCCGTTGGTCAGCCCGGCGCCGTGATTGTCCCAGCCACCAGGCAGCGATGTGCCAAAACTGTTCAAGTTGAAGGTCGCCGTCGGCAGCCCGGTGGTGTAGTTCGAGTTCGCGGCAATCGTCAGCATGCCGTCCATATCCAGCTGGTTCGTGCTGAGGTCGGTCGCGAAGCCGGCGTAGCCGCCGGTGCCGGCATAGGCCGCGGTCTGGCTGCCCTGGGTCTGGCCCGTCGCAACGAAGGCAGAAGAAGTCGTGATCCCCGTCAGCTTGGCGCTGGCCGCGGATGGCGAGAAGGTCGTGGTCTTGTTGATTTCCACGAACCAGGCATAGCCCCAGGCGCCGGCCTGCGGCGTGCAAGAGAACAGGACCGTGTTCAGTGAGCTTGTGGTCGGGCCAGCGACGCCGGAAGCCCCGGAGACGATCGCTGTGCCGCCATTGATCACGTCCTGCGAGGAATCAGCGTTGGTGCGCAGGTATTGGGTGGTGATGCCCAGCGACACCGTGTTGTTCGGGTTCGTCACCGCGCGATAGTTCAGCGCCACCGCATAGGCCGCGGCGTAGGATCCGTTCGGCAGATTCGTCGCGTTCAGCTGGCTGGCGTTGACGTTGCTCAGGGCTGCGGTCGGCGTGTTGGTCGTGGTGATCTGCAGCGCGCCGTTCGAGGCCGTGGTGCCCGCGCCGCCCAGGTAGGTCCGCTCCTGCTGGCGGATGAAGCGCAGGAGCTGCCACATCTTGCCGTCGCCCAGGGCGTCCTCGTAGCCTTCCGAGGCCGAAATGGACTCGTAAGTCACGAAGTCATCGGTGCCCAGGGTGACATAGGGCGCCGAGAAGTTGAGCAGCCCAAACTGGCCGTTCGAGTTCGTGTTGCCCTCAGAAACTCCGGGAAATTGATACCCGCCATCGATCGCAACGACCGCCTTCCACTGCGGCTGGACGCCGTAGCCGGCGTTCACCTTGTCCCAGCGGGGCGTCGTGTTGCGGATGTGGGCGAAGATCGGGTCCAGCATGTAGGCTGGCGCCCTGAGATCGATGAAGTTCAGCCCGAGGCCGGTGGTGATGCCGGTCGAGGTCGATTCCTTGGCCAGCGACTTGCCGTGCTTCTGGACAAACTGGCGCCATACGGACGGCCCGTTCTCCTTGACCAAGGCTTCGATGCGCCGCATGTCGGTCTTCGACATGAGCTGAGCGAACTGCGCCTGGGTGATTCCGTTGTGACCGTCAACCGCCGACAAAGGGTGCATGGGTGTTCTCCTCTTTACCGGCGAAGTCGTTTTTTCCTGCTCGCGCTGGGAGAGCGCGTTTTGCTAAGAGCTACTTAACCGCGATCAGCTCGCCAAAGGCGGCGTCGGCGCTCATGCTCTTCACCGCGGGCGCCAGGGCGATACCTGTGCCAGGAATGTTCTGGGGCGCCGGCGTGGTCGCCAGCTTGGCCTTCAGGGCCTCGATCTCCGCGGTCAGCGCAGCGACGGCCTTGGCGACAGGATCACTGGCGGCAGCGGCCGCGGCAGCCTTGCGGGCCTTTTCCTCTTCGCTCTCGCCCTCGGGCTCCTGGCCATCCATGGCGTCCTTGGCGGCCTTCATGCACTTTTCGATCAGCTCTTTATGAGCTTTGTGGAGCTCGACGTGGGCCTTATGCAGTTCGAGGCCTTTCTCGTGGTGCTCCATCTGCTTCGCCTGGTGGGCGACGATCTTTTCGTGGTGCTCGGCCACCTTGGCCACGTGCTCCTGCAGGGTCTTTGCCGCCTTGGTAAGACCAGCCTGATCGGTGATTTTCATGCTCGTCGCTCCTTTTGCGGCGCCTGCCGCCAATTCGTCTGCTTCCTCGATCGCCATGGCCTTGAACTCGGCCAGCAGCGCCAGCCACGCCTCGCGCAATCCGTCTGGAACCTTACTGCCGTCGTCCTCGAGATCACGCTCAAACTCGGTCTGCAGGCAAAGCCAATTCAGCCCTTCGACGATGTCTGCCAGCCAGGAGACCTCGTACATCCCCTTTTTCAAGGAAATCTTAGCACAGGCCCGCGCGATGGCCGCCTTATCGGCCTCATCCGATACCTCGATCCCGTGCTCTTTGGCCGCAGCCACGATCTTGGCGCGCGCCTTCTTCTTCTCTTCGGCGCTCATGCCCTCGGTCTGTTCGAAGCGGGCCAGCGCGTTCCGGATGTGCGACTTGGTCTTTTCGTCGTCACCGGGGAATTTGATCGGAAGCTTCCAGGTGCTGGTGTCGTCGGGATCGCCAACATGGGCAAAGCAGTCGGCCGTCAGATCCGCACCGTCCACGCGCTTGGTCTTCTTCTCCTTGAGGAGTTCGAACAGGGATCCGAGCTGGCGCTCCATCTTCTCCATGCGCAGGTCGCTCGGCGCTGGAATCACCAACGGGATTTCGACCGCGGCGGCCTGTCCTGCCTTGCACAGCGTGACGGTCCGCCCTTTCATTGAATCGACCAGGGCGGACGGCAAGCAGGGCGCATCAACAGCCGACCATTCGAACGGGTCCGCGGTATAGCGCACGCAGCCGGGGAAGTCGGGGTCGGCCCACTTTTTCACGTAGTCGCCGCCCTGAGAGAAGCCGATCAGGACCCCGGACCGGAACTTCAGGACCGCGGTGGGCTCGACGATGTGGGTCAGCGCGTGAATGCTCTTTGTGGCCTCGTTGTATTCGACCGAGCGGCCGGCGCCGATCGCCTTGAGCTGGTGCATCTCCCGGACAGGCATCACCGAGGGTGTCATGCCGGGGATCGAGGTCTTCTGCAGGTTCTCGGCTGCGCGCTTCGCGTAGAACTCCTTCGTGGTGGCATAATCACAGACCTCTTTTTCGAGGTCCGGCTCCTGGGCGGTGATCAGGGCGTGAACGAGCAGCGTGCCGTCGGTCTGCTCCTCGATCTTGGTCAGCGGGGCGAACTTCTGAAATTTCATTGGTTGTACTCCAGGAGCCACCAGGCGGAGCCGTCCCAGACGAGACTCGCAATGCCGCCGACGGCCGCGCCGCCAGGGATCGTGAAAAGCTGGGGATTGCCAACATACTCCGCGGCGTTGGAAGTGTTCACATTCAGAGCCGAGGCGCCAGTATCTGCCGAGGTCACCTTGACAGTAATCACCTTGCCGAGCGCGACATCGGCGGTTGGCAGGGTGATGCCCTGCGATCCATCCATGACTCCGGAGTAAAAGATCACGCCGTCAGTCGGCTGCGCTTCGTAGCTCGCCGAAACGGATTTTGAGGCCGGGGCAGCCGGCGCCACGGCTGCCAGGATCTGCTCGTCCTCGAGGAGCGCCGTCACCAGGGCCTTGAGGGTTTGATCCGGAGTGCTGGGGTTTTGAAGCAAGCGCTGGAGATTTGTCATCAGCCTTGGCCCTCGCTCAATAGCGTAGCACGCGCCAGTTTGCGCGCCATTCGCCGCAGGCGTTTGCGCTGGCGCCCTGAGACGCCGTTCGGGCGGCGCTGGGCATGCTCGACGCGCGCCGCGGCCTCGATCTTGGCCACTTTTTTCCGGTAGAGGCCGAGAGAATAGTCGGCAACTCGCCGCTCCTGGATCTGGCGCTTCGCGTTGGCGATGAACTCTGGCGACTGGACGCGATCGATGAACTCCTGGGGCATCCCGGCGAGCTGAGCGGGATCGATCGTCCCGTCCTCGTTGAAAACGAGCCCACGTTGTTCTTTTGTGTTTTCTTCCATTTAGCGTTCGCTCGCGGAATCGCGCCGCTTGTCAAGAGCTTTATTTTTGGCCGGGATCACGGGCATCATCGGGCGGCGGTGCTGGGCGCCGTTGCCGTTGCCTTCGGCGGCCGGACGCTTGCGCAGAATGAGCAGAACCTCGATGCGGGATCCGTAGCCTGAGCCGATCTGATAGGGCGAAGCTATCAAGGGATCCCATTCAGTGGCCTTTTTGTTCAAGAAGTCCTCGATCTCTTTGGTCGCGAGACTGACCACCATGTGCTCAGGCGTCTGCATCCGCCGCCTCCCGGATCTTCTCGTCCTTTGCCGCGAAACGCGCCCGGTCACCCTGGGCGGTGGCGAGTTCTACCGCAAGGGCCTCGTAATCGGCCCGCGAAACAAACTGCCCGGCTGGATCCGGGACAGCGACCGGACGCTGGTAGATGCTCACGTCTAACCTTAACGTTGGATTCATCGATTTACTCCGGCTGTGAGTTCGGGCGGCGCTTCCCCAGCGAGCGGATACCAGAAGCCAGGAAAGGCCTCGATCTCGTGAGGCGCACCTACGTTCAATGGAACCTGGGAGATGAAATAGGTTCTGTCCCTGCACCAGGCGAGCGCCTGCTCGCGCGAATCAAAGATCCCAGCAAAGTGCCAAACGATGTCCGGGTACTCACCGGAAATATACTGCCCGACGACCCAGAGTGTCATCTGCTTCTCCCTGGATCTGCGGGCACGGCTGGTTTTACTCGTTCTCGAAGCGCCAAGACGGCCCCGTCTGCGCAGCCTTCAAAAAAGGCCTGCCAGGCATTAACCTCTTCTTTGCTGTAGGCACGATCTGCGGCGCTAGGTATGAGCCGCATGCTTTCTCGATAAGCTGTCTTCCAAAGATTGGTTTCTTCGAGCGTGTTAAGAATCATTTCTGTCCCTCAACCTTGGTGACCGTCAGCCAGCACCGGCAGAACGGGTGGGCGCCAGGCGCGTAGATCATCGGCGCGAACATATAGCCGGCCGGCACCGGGCCCAGCATGTTAAAGCTGCGGCACAGGGCGCAGCACCCGAGGTCCATGACGGTCCACTGATACTCGAGCACCTTGCCTGAGCTCATCCAGGCTGTAAGGTGGCCCGAGGCCTGTTGCCGGTCGATTTCATTGTCGGCGATGAGTTCGCCATGCTCAGGCGTCCAGACCACGTTGGCCCGAAGGACGGATTCGAGCTGCGCTGGCGTCCAATTCTCGGCGATCGCCTGCTTAATGGTCTCGAGCACAGCATCCTTGGCGGTGGTCGAAATCGCCCAGGCCGGCGCCGTCGCCTCGGTCAGCGTGCCGTCCTCCTCGAGCTGCAGGCCGACCATTTCGGCTGCCCGATCGCTGGCCGCGGCCTTCGCCTTCGGCATGGCGTCCGTCAGTGTGCTGCCCAGCGGGGCGGCCAGGTTCGCCGCGGCCTGGTAGGCGCCAGCCTGAACGCCCTCCTCGGCCGCGATCTCAAGATAGGGCTGCGCGACCTGGTAGAGGCTCGGATAGTCCCAGCCCAGCAGCAGGATCATCTCCGCGACCCGCCGGTCGGTGTCCTCCTGGTCCTTAAACAACGTTCCACGTGAAACAAACGCCTTCAGGGCTGAGAATTCCTGGGTGGCCTTCTTCGAAACCCGATCCCGCTGGTCAGCCAGGAACTTCTTGAGATGCCTGGCCAGATCATTGCGGGCCTGCCGGCTGCGGGGCGTCAGATCGCCGGCGCGCACTTTGAGGCTGGCGGCCTTGCGAATTTTGACGGGCGTCGAGCGGCCAGGGTTCGGATCCTGATCATTGTCGCCGGCGGCCGGCTCTGCGGGCTCGGCATCGATCGGCACCACACCGCTGGGCGTGGTCACTGAGAGCTCATTCGCCGCCTTCTCGGGCCGGGGATCGTCGCCGCGGGCCTCCCGGATCTCGTTTCGGGTATAGGTGCCGTTGTCGACGTATGCCTTGTCGACCTGGGACTGCTTCACCGGGTCCATTTCCCGCTCGTCCTGGAACGCGAACTCGACATCGGTGATCTTGAGCGTGGTCTCGATGGCGCTGTTGATCACGATCTCGGCATGCCTGGCCCAGGGCTCCTCGCCCTCGATCTGCGCGATATCGCTCGATTCCTTGGCCGTCCCACGGTTTACCTGCTTCAGCAGGTTCTGGGGCGACAGCGAGAAGGCGTAGCAGACCGTCCGGACCAGAAACTCATAAACCACCGGGTTCACGATCAGGGATTCCTTCGAGAACTGCGGTGGGTGCTTCGCATCGGGCACCATGATCATGCGCCGCTTCATGGCCAGGTTCCCGGCGAGCATCGAATCAAACCACTTCTGGAAGTCTTTGATCTGCTGAGCGGTCCAGGATTCCGGCATGGGCAGCAGGCCCTCGGGCACGTTGCCCGACGTATAGGCCAGCCGGGTCGACTGCTGGAAGTTGGCGCCGATCGACAGGGTCGTAATCACCTGCTCCACCGGAGAAAAGCCCCAGCGCGAGTCGACCCGCGGATTCCGCGGCGAATAGATCAGCTGATCGACGGTGTACTTTTTGGGCTGCTGAGCGCCCTGGGCGGCCAGGTTCGAGGTCGGGATCCCGAGAATAATCTGCTGATAGGCCGGCTCGGGCGGCTGTGGCACGAAGCCGTAATTGTCCACCAGCGGCGTGATCGTGGCGCCAGAGATCAGCCGCCAGCTCAGGCACTCGCCCGTCATGGACATTACAGGGTAGAAGCAGGGCGCATCGAACACCAGGAGCTGCTCGAGCCACATTCGGAACCAGATATCGAAGGTGTGCACGCCGTCCGGGCGCTTGAGAAAGTTCGTTACCAGCGCCACATTCTTGCTCGTCGACTGGCGCTTGGCCTGGGCCGCCTTGGTCTCGCCAGGCAGGGGTTTGATCCGTACCACCCAGGAACGCCCGACCAGCTGGTCCTTGCGCGTCTCGATCGCCAGCCGGCAAAGGTCAAAGCTATTCGAAACGTTCCACAGCTGCGCGAATTTAATCGGCACATCGCCGCGCGGCGTGAACTGCAGGTTGATCCCAGGCGTGAAGTCCCACTGCCGGATCCCGACGCCCAGCTGCAGCGTCGGCCGGATCGGATTCTGCGGGCTGGCCCAGGATCCCGGCTGAACGCCCTCGATCAGGTTGCCCGCCGGACGGAAGATCGGAGAAAAAGCATCAGAAACAGCTTTTACAAGGCTCGTGCCCATGATTCCTCGCTTCCCTCCGATCCTAACGCAATGACCTATTCATCGATCCGGATGAGGTTTCCGCCCTTGCCGACCCGGTACTTTGTGCCGGCGATGGTCACCTCCTTGCCTGGCTGGTAGATCTTGGCCGACACGAAGTCTGGCCGTGCTGCTTCTTGGGCCAGCTCTTCTGGAGTGTACGGCCCGATCTTATGCGAGCCGTCTTCGTAGCTGATATTCATGGATCCTCCTTGACCAATCGCGCGGGCAGCCGGCCGGCTGGGGTCCCGATCCGGCCGGCCGACAATGGGCATCGACGTTGGGATCGCTAACGCCCATCTTGCCCACGCGAGCTATTACCAGGCAGCCAGCCGTTTAGCTTCCTGCCACGCCTGGCTTTGCCTTTGCCGCTGCAGCTGCAGCCGCGGCCGCCGGCGCTGGGTAGAGCGCCAGCGAAAGGCTGAACGTGTTCACGGGCACCGCCGGCCCGATCCCGATGTTGATCGTCTCCTCGATCGTGCTCCCGTCCGGAGCGACGGCCGTGACGGTGACCGCATCGACGGCGCCAACGGTGTCGCTGGCAGAGTCGGTGAGAAGGAACTGCTGGGACAAGGGGACGGCGCCGCCGGTAACGTCGGCCGTGGCCGGCGCGCTGGTGACGTTCGGGTCGGTCGAACTGACCTGTGGCGCGAAGGTGTAGGGTGGGGCTCCTGCTGGCGGCACATAGACCGCGCCATTTTCCAGAAGCTGGGCAACGAGCTGCGCGCTGCCGCCGAGGGCGATGCTGGTGATCGGTGAGGACATAACGTCTCCTGAATACAAGGTGAGCTGCAGGGAATAGTGCCGAGGAACGACTTCGCGCTGGATGGCCCGGGTTTCGATAAGGATCTTCTCGAGCAGGCGCTCGATCCTTATGAGGACATGATCTTCCGGCACGTCACTCCTCCACTTTGGGTAGTGTAGCCCAGATCTCAGGCTTCAAAACTGGATTATAAGCCCAGCAGGCCAGATCGATCGGGCACTGGCAAATCACCTGGCCGGTGGCCTGGTCGACCCGGATCTCCACCTTAACCTTGTTTCCACACGCCGGGCAAATCTGGCGCCGGCGGATGCGGCGGTGCCGATAGTCATAGCTCAGGATCGGGAAGAGCCGAATCAGCCAGAGAACGAGCCGAGCGAGCATCAGCCGGCCTCCGTTTCCATCAGAGCTAGTTTCTCGGCGGCCCAGGGATCGCTCGAGTCCTCGACCAGGTCCAGGTCCGGCCGCGCGTCGTGCATTCCCTTGGCGTAGATCGTCAGATGGATCCAGCGCTTGCCGTTCCACTGCACCCGGCGCCGGCAGGCTGTGCATAGCGTCTGCGAGTTGGGCGAATAGAGATCCGTCATAGCCCACGCCCCTGGCTGCGCCAATAGTCCTCGGCCTGCCCAGGTTTGACATCGCCCGGCGCCTCGGGCTTCGCCGGCCTCCTGAACTTCGGCACGCCATGGACCAGGCAAAGGCCGGGACAGCTGCAGAGCTCCTTGAGATCCTTCTTGAGCTCGCCGGCCCGGACCGGCTTCTTCAGTTCACCCGGCTTCTGCATCAGCGCGCCCTGGGATGCGCCTGGCGCAGCCCGACGGTGCAGATCGCCAGATCTGAGAGGACCGCGGAGTCGCGGATCTGGACCACGAATCCGGACCGGCGCCCATCCATTGCCGCCTCGATCATTCGCCGGCGCAGGGCAAGGCCAGCGCGCTCACGCTGGCGATTCATGGGCTCGAAGTGGCCCGGACGTGCTTTCCGCCTGTACATTTTGTTCCTCCTGCCGCACCTGAGCGGCTAGTTTTCTGAAACATCGAAAGCAAAGATCATGGTCGCGCCTGGCGCGCCGGCTTCGGTTTTTGCTGGTGATGAAGGTTGCCGGCCGCCCGCAGCCCGAGCAATAGTGCTTCACCCGAAACGCGCCTTGATACGTGAATTCAAAACCCTGCGATCATTTGGAGATAGGACCTCCTCAATGCGCGACGCTGTGGCCCAGGCGCCGAGACGGTGGCCGGCCACGAGGCCAGCGAGAAAGGCGAAAATCACAGCGAAAATTACCATCGGTGTGGAACCCTCCCCAGATCACGGGCGCGGCCTTGTTCCTCGTTCCATCCGCGGCTGCGCACCAGCTTGTCGGCCTCAAGGTCCAACTCGTCAGCCTCCGTCCTGAGCTGCCAGCTCAGGCCGCAGCTGTTGCAATGACGGCCGCGCTCGTCGTCTTTGACCGCCGGCGCGCCGCACTGCGGACAGTTCGGAAGATCCTCGCTTACCGTGATCGCGGTCATGACTCGCGCCTTTTATGGTCGTTACAACCGGCAGGGTTCGCCCAACTTCTCAGCTGCAGCTTCGAGGGCCGCTTGCGGATCTGACGCCAGGCCGCTCCAGATCGTCCCCGGCTCCCTGATCAGGGACTGCTTCAATTCGTAGCTTCTCCCGGTGAAAACCACAATCCAGTGCTTCATGGCGCTCTCCTTGCTTTTCCACACAATACACCGCCTCGGGCCGGTGCGCAAGCTAAATCTGTGGTCGCGGCCGGCCGCATTTCCAGCACTTCTCGTCCTTCCAAATGACGGATCCGCACTCGCACTTGTCACGATTGCCGCCCTCGAGGTTGACGCGCGGCGCCGGCTGCCCCTGGCCAGCGGCGGCTTTCTCGCCCTCTTCCTTCACGAACCCAGCCCAGCCGCTCGATCCCTCGGCGAGCTCGGTGATTGCCCAGACCATGGCATCCATCCTATCCGGCGAGTCTTTGTCGGTTTTCGGGTTCCAGCTGGTCGCCTGGTCCTCGAGCTGAGCAAAGATGCCGTGGTGGTGGACCCGGCCTTGCTCATAGAGCGCCGAGACGGGTTCAGCCCGCACTTGCTTGCCCCGGCTGGCCGTCACCTTCTTGTAGGACACGTTCGCGTCCTGGTGGCGGACCAGGGCCTCGATCATATCGCCGCCGTTGTTAGCCTCACCCACCAGCCGATCGGCCGCCAGGCGGTGATAAAGCCGCACAGCCTGCTTCGCAGCCTCGTCGGGCGTATAGATCGCGCTCTCGTCGGCCAGAATGTAGAAATGGGCTGGATCCCGGCCGTCCTGCCCCGCGGCAATGATGCCCCACTCGTCCGATTCCTCGCTCGATGTCACCGCCGGGTCCATGGCCACGACGATCCGAACCAAGAGTGGCAGCTTCTGCACCCTGGCCCCGTCAATGTCGGTTTGCTTGAACAGGGCGCCTGGATTGTCATCGAGGACCTCAGCGAGCAGCTCCTGCCGGCCGAGCCGCGTGCCCTCATATTTGCGAATGATCTGGCTGTAGAAGGTCGCCGCCAGGTTCGCGCGATTCTCGTAGGTCGTGCCGGCGGTCAGCACCGTAAAGGGATTGGCTATGAGCTCACGCACCAGCTTCGTCGGCCGCGGCGTGGTGGTGATGATCGCCTGGGGGTTCGCGCCGAGGCGTAGGCCCATCATTGCGTTGTCCCAAGTGTCTTGGCTATACCTCCACGCGGCTAACTCATCGCACCAAAGAAATTCACACTCAGGCCCGCGCAGGGAATCGGGTTCCTCGGCCGTGAATACGAAGCTGGTCGCGCCGCCGGGCCACTGGAAGAGGCGCTTATTGGCCACCCAGGTAGGGCGCTCGTCGGGTGGGCAGACCTTGAGGATCCCGCCTGAGCTGCGCACCAGGACCTTCTCGATGTCACCGACCGTGCGGACGATGATGTTGGCCTGCTTCACCCCATCCTTGATTCGCTGCCTGAGCGTCTCAGATCCGGTGCGCGTCTTGCCGAAGCCGCGGCCGGCCTTCACCATCCAGTAAGACCATGAGCCGGGAGGCGGCAGCTGGTTCGGGCGGGCCCAGGACGGCCAATCATACCGCAACGCGAGCGCCTTCTCGGCCGATAGGCTGAGAATCAGGGCATCCCGTTCAGCTTTGGGGAGTTCGCTGATCCGCTCGACGATCGAGGGCGGCGATAAGCTCATTCCTCACGTCCTCGACGGCCAGGTGGAGCGGATTCTCGGCCGAATCTCCAGGCGTGCTCACCCGGCCTTCTACGCGATCGGCCATCTCGGCGGCGGCGGGAACCTTGCCTTTGATCGCCTCTCTGGCCAGCGCCATGGCGATCACCTGGGCATACGTAGGATGGCCTTTAAGAGCCAATTTCGCAAGCACATCCTTCGGCACGCGCCGCTTCAGGATCAGGTTGTATGCCTCGGTGAGAGGCTTTTTTTTGGGCCGGCCGCCCGGATTTCCGCTCTGGCCTGGCTTCCAGGGCTTCAGACCGCTATACCGGCCTGTGTTTTTCGCTGTGTTTTGAGTGTCAGCCACGCTCGAGGACCGCCTTCTTGCCCGTCGCATTTTGCCAGCGCTCGACGATCACGTCGACATACGCCG
>Ga0181530_10000861_pt1 | contig 39122 bp, 33 predicted proteins | sample PEATcosm2014_Bin_42_FD_119769 | JGI IMG/M metagenome (GOLD analysis project Ga0181530, IMG submission 119769) | Peatland microbial communities from MTU Mesocosm Facility, Houghton, MI, USA - PEATcosm2014_Bin10_60_metaG | ecosystem: Environmental > Terrestrial > Soil > Wetlands > Peat | place...
GCGAATCGATAGCGTCCCGAAGAGACTTTCGAACTGATTTCCCCCTTCCGGTCGCGATTCCCAGCAGCACACCATTGCGGAGCAACGAGTTCAACGGGACCTTCACCGTATCCGGCAAGCTCCCAAAACGGTGGCATTCATCGCATAACGTCCCGTCGTAGTCCAAAACCAATCCTTGAAAATCAACCTTGGTGATCGCAGCGACGAATCGCTTGTACTCCTCGCGCCAGTGTCTCAGTTCTGCAGTGCTCAAGGCCTCCAGCGGTAGCGATGTCTTTCGTACGATCGCTACTCGTTCTTGCTCCGGAACAGAGCTATCCCCTTTGGACGACCAGCCGTTCAGGTGGTAAATACGCCTGCCAAAACCGGGTACGCCGGGGCGACCCGCATCAATTCCACGAGCCGATGCGGCATACCCTGCGATGTACAGCGCTTTCACAATGGTCTCGATCCCTGCCGTGGTTCCCGCGTTCTTGATCGGAATTCTTGCGATTGCAATGTTTTTCGGAATCAGTCGTAAGGTCTTTTCGGCGATTTCCTCGTCCTCGGCAGCAACGAAGGCTAGGACGCCTGTTTCATCTCCCTTCTTCGCCAACCAGTGATGCCGGCCATGTGCGAAATTGCGATAGTCGGCAAGTTGGATTGCCCCAATTGCCGCCTCGCTGAATTTCGATTCAAGGTCCATCACTCCGGCAACGGTAGCTCCTCCCCCGTGCAAGACCATGAGGTGCGGTCGTTTCCACAAATGCTTACAGGATGCGGCCAAGTTCGCCGACCATTTTCGCAGCCCGACATCGGCCCGCAACACGTTCTCCAAAGTCACACCTTTCTGAATCGGAGCGCCTGCCAGTTCGGAGTACGCCCGCCACACTAACGTGCTTAAGGCCAATAACGAATTGGTAGCTACAAAACCATCTTTCCCGCTCGGCGGGGCAAATTCTGCGCATGACACAAACTCGTATCGGCGACAGAGTTCCCCTAACGGAGTGTCTTTCGCTAGGCAGAGAACGCCTAGCGAGCGCGGTTCCAGCTTCAGAAAAGCCCTAAATACACCGAGCACATCTGGATTCTTACCTCCAGCGCTCAGAATGACAGCCGCGCAGTTCCGGACCGCTTGCATCTTCGACGCCTGCCAAGGAGTTGCCGAAACCGCAAGACGTCCTGTCAGTTCTTGATGGAGCCAAGCTACAAGGGCAGCCGCACTGAACGATCCTCCAGAACCGATACAGACAAGCTCGGAGCCCTGCGTCGCCGCAATTGCCCGCAACACTTCCTTTATATCCACCTCCAGCGCCCAGGCAAACGTTTCCGGCAAGAGCTCAAGCTCAGTCCAATAGGGTTTTCCCAATTTGAAATCCTTTGCTCTCGGTATTCTCGATCATAGCCCGAGGATTGAATACATCGCAAGTCCTTGCTTTACTGATACTTACAAAGTGTCTAATATTGGCGCCTCCCTAATCCAGAGCAGCAATAATCGGCCTCGCTCTATAAACTGATTGGGGGCACACAACATTTCGGCTAGTCTAGTCTAGTACGCGAGACTGCAATAGCTGGGACTACCTCGACTTGCGGACGGCAGGTGGCGCAGCCCTTCTCTCCACGGGACCCGCTCGTTCAGCACCAAATCCGGCGATTCCTGATCGATAACAATCGACAGGAGCGGCGCGAGGACAGAAACCCAGGCGTTTTTCTTGCTATTCATTCGGAGCTATCTCCGGCGCCGCTTTCCGGGCCAGCGAAGGTTTCCGTCCAGCTCCTGCAGAAGCGCCTCATTTTCCTTTTCCTCTTCTTCGTGGATTTCGCCTCGATCATCTCGAAACTTCTGTGGCGGAACCTCTCCGTCCTCGAACCAGAGCAGCGTAAGGGTCTGATCCCATGGTGCGAGCTGGCGGGCCTCCTCCAGCAGCGTGCCGCCGCATTCCCAGTCACTGAACCAGATGTCCGCATCGACCTCCTCGGGGCTGTCGCAAGGCGCGCCGGCGCGCACCTTTTTGGAGAAGCAGCCGTCGGGCAAATCCAGACGCGGCGGAATCCAAGCGTAGGCGTCCCGCAGCGGACTCGATCTCGATGCATACCGCACCTTGCCCTGTTCCGAAAGCACGAACGCTAGCGGCGTGCTGACCACGGCCGCATAGCGCGAACCGGTGGCGGTCACGGATGCCTGAAAGCGCTCCGCCAGATCGTCGATAGCCGCGAGGCTGATGCTCGACTTCTCGGCTTCCGGCTGGAAGAGGTCATACGGAAGAAGCAGTTCCGCCGCGAAAATATCACAGAGTATTTCGGCAAGTGGCCTTTTCGCGTAACTCCACCAGGGGGATGCTCCATGCTGCGAAGGTAGTCGGAGCGCGATGTGGGCGATCTCATGACAGACCGTGAACCGCTGACGCTCCGCCCGGTCATTGGCATTAGTGCAGATGAAATGCTTGCCATTGTTCTGGAAACAATATCCCCCTTCGTCCGGTCCGAGATCAGTCTGCGGCCGGATAACGGCTCCTACTTCCCGAGCGTACATCTCGACAGGAACGGGAACGGTGGCAGGGTTCACCTTCCGAACAAATTCCCGCGCCTTGAGGACGGCCCGGAATTCATCCATTGCCATTTTCTTCCTGCAAAATTCTTCGCACGCGTTCGATCAGTTTAGGGTAATCCGGCCTGCCCGTTCCACGAAAAGCTACGCCGGCCACGGAAGAGAACTCCTCGATGGTCACGGTTGCATCAGCGAGCGCGTGCGCGACCAGCCCTGAATCGGTGTGCGGGTGCTCCGCGAGATACCGAAGCATGTCGGCCTCTCGCTTGCCGGTCTTCAGGGCGCGGACTAATTTACTCAGAACTTCTTCCGATGGAGATTCCTTGTCGCCGGTTTCCAGACGGTAGATATAAGCATGATCAATGCCGGCAAGTTGCGCCAGTTCGCGCAACGACAGGCGCCTTGCCTCACGTAGTCGTTGAAGCAGAAGCCCGAATGCAGGTTGAGCCATTACACCCCCTTGACAGGAACATTAACTCTGATAGACTGTTGTCTGGTGGGACAACTCATCAAGTAGAAACCTTGTTTTATCGCTACAGCCTCGATGCCGGCGGTTGCCGGTAATGTTGCTCATGCGGACACCAACTATGGCACTTTGCGCTGGCGGATGCAAGTTCCCGGCGAGGAGCGCCCAGAGGAGACGCCAAATGACCGGTGAAGGACTCGAATTGTACATCCACAGCCAGGGTGCGAAGCCCAAAATCGCTGTGGTGCGTCCGCACGAGGTCCTCAGGGATGTTCTCGTGCGGGAAGAAATTGTTAAACAGGGCCAGGACGACGTGCTGATCTTCGTCGGCGAGTGGGAGGAAGCCCTCAGCGAGGCCGACGAAATCGACGACGGCGAAGACAAGCATAGCCCAGTCGATATTCTGCTGACCGTTGAAGTTCTGGAACTCCACCGGCACCGGCACGTGCACGTGCATAAATGCAAGCGGGTCGCCGTCGAGGTCAACTTCAACGGCCAGACCAAGCGCCACCGCTTTTCCCCTGCGACGACTATCGCCGTCGTTACCCAGTGGGCGAGAAAGAAATTCAAGCTGGACGGCGCTGCCGGAGCGGAATACGTCTTGCGCGTCTGCAAGACGGACAAGCAACCGCGTCCCGGCGAGCATCTGGGCGAATTGGTTGCGCCGCCGGCATGCGCGATTTGCTTCGACCTGGTGAAGGAGATCACGCCGCAGGGGTGACGGATGGATAAACCCGATCAGCGTTGGTTCGAGGCTGACCTCGCAACGGCCGAATTCCGCGCGGGCGCCCTGAAGGGACATTGGGGTCTGGCAGGCGCGGACGTCTTGCCGCAGCAGCCAGCGTGGCCGGCGCGCGTTCTCTGGATGGCGGCGGCTCCGCGGCCCAACGCTCCGGATCGCTACTTTGTTCAGCTCGACCTTTCGAACTACAGGACCCTCCCTCCTACAGGCACGTTCTGGGACCCAAGCACCAACGCCACTCTCGAAGTTGACAGGCGCCCCAAGGGCAGGTCGGATAGCCGCTTTGCCAAGGTGTTCCGCACCGACTGGGAAGGCGGCAGAGCGTTCTATCACCCCTACGACCGCGTGGCTGCCCAAGGTCACCCCGACTGGCCCAAGGATCAGCCCAGTCTCGTTTGGGACAGCAACCGCACGATCGTCGACTATCTCGAAGAATTCCATTCACTGCTGAACTGTGGAGACTATCTTGGCCTCTGATCCTGCTCGAATCTCGATCCGCATTCCGATCTGGCTTTGGCGCCGGGTAGTCATTCAGCTGCGGCGGCATGGAAAGGTAGAAAGCGAAAGCGGCGCCTTTCTGTTGGGACCGCAGGACGACACTTTCGATCGCGTCACCGCGTTCATCTGCTACGACGATCTCGATGCGAACGCTTATCAGGGAGGCGCCATTGCTTTTCACGCGGCTGGCCACGCGGCGCTGTGGGAGCATTGCAGGAAAAACGAGCTTCGTGTTGTCGCCGACGTGCACACACATCCGGGGTGGAATGTCGGACAGAGCCCCATCGACAAGCGAAACCCGATGATGCCAGTGCAGGGCCATACTGCCATTATCGTTCCCAATTTCGGGAACACCTCGTGGTGGTCGCTCGAAAGGGCCGGCATACACGAGTATCTCGGCAATTTCGAATGGCGCGGCCACACGTTATCTCGCGGAAAACGCCGCGTAAGGTTGACGATGTGGTGAATATGGACGTTTCGCGCATCACTCTCTCTCGCATCTCAAAGCTGCTCGTCGACAGCAGCGCGTTGTCACCCCAGGAGGCGCTCGCGAGGCGGGAGCGCTTCGCGATCACTCTCCGATGCGGGGCGGATGTCGAACAATCGCGGACATTGCAAGTGGCTGTGCTCACGGCCGCCAATATCGCGGCCCGCTGCTTTCCCGGTGCGGTGAGGGTGGTGCTAGAGGGTGCCGTCGCCAGTGCGCGCCTTTTGGTCTGGCCTTCAATCGTGGGCGCACTCGGTTCGGCCCTCGCAGACATCGTTGGTCCGGATAACCTATGCGATGCGGCCAAGACTGGAATCGAGGGCCCCGCGCTACTATTTGGCAATGTACCGCGAGTTCGAGGCGCGCTGCGCGTCACCTTTGACGGGTGGATCGCGAAGGTAGGCCCGGCGGCGAGCGTCGATCCGCTCCCGCAGCGGCAATATTGCGCTCTTTCGGGCGTCCTCGCCGGCGCGCTAGCGGTTTCCGAAATGTTCCTCTCCTTCGCGGAACTCAGCATCGAGGCTGGACGGCGCGCAGTCGTGCTTTCGCTCTGGCGGCCCGATCTTCCCATCAGCGATCCCGCTGCGCTTGGCGTCCCGGTCGAGGTTCTGCCGCGGGACCTTTGGGTGCTCGGTCTCGGCCATCTCGGCAATGCCTATCTATGGGCGCTTGCGGCCCTTCCTTACGCGCTGCCGAACACAACTGAAATCTATCTCAACGATTTCGACTGGGTTGAGCCGGAAAACGTCGAAACGGGGATGATTTTCACGCCGAAGGATGAAGGCCAGCTCAAGACGCGGATATGCAGCAAATGGCTGGAAGATCGCGGCTTCAGGACCAGGCTGGTCGAACGGCCTTTTGATTCCAATTTCCGCTGCCGTAGCGGGCCGCCGCAAGCAGAGCCTCGGCTAGCCCTCTGCGGTTTCGATTCAAATCCCGCCCGCCGCGATCTTGCTACGGCGGGGTTTGCACGCGTGATGGAAAGCGGCCTCGGCGGCACCAAGGATAACTTCGACACGGTCAGCTTCCACACGCTCCCGAATCCGCGGGCAGCCGCAGAGCTGTGGCCTGATCTCACGCCGGAGCAGGAAGCGAGGCAGCGCCAAAACTGGGAACGCCTTGCGCGACAAAATCCTGCCTACGGGCAGCTGGCCAAGGACGAGTGCGGCCGCGCCGAACTGGCGGGCAAGTCCGTCGCGGTTCCGTTCGTCGGAGCAACTGCCGCCACACTTGTTCTGGCGGAGGCGATAAGGCTTCTGCACGACGGGCCGGCTTACACCGACATCAAACTCGCACTTGGGGATTTTGGCAGTAGATTCGCGGAAACAAGCCGCAACTACACCGTGCAGGATTGTGCCGGAATAGAATTCTGCGATGCCGGCATTGATCGATGACACCCATGGGAGCCGAAGAATATTGCGTAAAGCCGTAGATACCGGGCCGTTTTCGTTCCTTCCGAGATCGGCAGCGGCGTAGCGTAGATGGGCACGTGTTGCTGCTGTTTAGATCGGGTCAATCACCGTTCCGTGCGCTACGAGGCCGTTATCACAGTCGAGCGATCCTGAGTCGCCGGCCATAGAGCGCAAGATTCAGAGCGCAGATGATTACTGCGGCAATCGTTAGCATGGTTGAAGAAATATCCGGATAGACCAGCTTGTCCAAGTAATGGAGCGGGAACCCGCCCTGGGCAGGCTCGGACTCCGGCGTTGCCTTCGAACCAGTTCTCCAGCGTCCTCGGAGTAAGATGTTGGCATTGTGCGCGAAAGATACGGCCCATGGGCGCGTCGAACGGTTCGTGTTCAGCCCTTCTGGTTCATGTATCACTATTGGGCTTGGATGTTCGGCGAGATGTACTGGACTGCGGAAGAAATGGCTGTTCCGCTGCAAGAGCGCAGGGTGCCACGTATGTTCTGGCCTTCTTGCATCGTGTCACTGCTTGCGATAACGGGCCTGATGATTTTGTTTGTTAGCTTGGGTATTCAGCGATTTTAGACTTCGCTGCGCCTGTCGAAATTTGACGATGGTGTTTCTGCTGCCGTGGCGGGCAATAATATACTTGAGAAGTCACGGGAAATAAAGCGGCCCGAATTGGCCGTACTGTCCGCCGATCCGCGCGGTATAGTGTCCCTGCTATCCATGCTCCAGTTCTACGCACAACTGTTTGTCAAGAACCTGACGGAGATTATCGCTGCACAGGCTCTATTGAAGGGCAAAGAGGCGAACTCCAATCTAGGCGCGGACGAGTTCCTGTTGATCTACGCGGGTACAGGAATGGTCGCTGGCGACTGCAAGTTGTATGGACTCAAAAGCGCTCTAGATAAATGTGAGAGCATCCGGCAGCAGCTTGAGAAGCGCAAGACCTCGGTCAAGTGCAGCGATGTTCAGCACTGGCTAGAAGACCTGCGCGAGCGCATCGAAAGCGACTTTAGCCGTGAGTATTTCTTGCAACTTTCCCACTCGGAAGCAGAGCAATTTCAGAAGCCTTTAAAAGACTGGGATGCGGTTGTCAGCCGCTTCCGCAAAGTGCAATACAACGTTGAGGAGTCCTCGAAGAGCTTCGCCCTTGGTCGATACGGGGCCGCAGTTTTCCATGTTCTGCTTGTCGCAGAGTTCGGAGTTATCAAAGTCGCCGAATTGTTCAATGTTCAAGGCGATAAGCCCGGATGGGGTTCACTCAAGCGCTTACAGGAAATCAAGGACAGAAATTGGAAGGACAAATCTCCGTTAGAGCAAGAGCACGCCAGGTTCTTGGAAGACCTTTTGCCGCTGGCAATTTCCATCAAGGATTCGTGGCGGCATAAGATCAGTCACGTAGACAATCAACTCGAATGGATTGATACTGACTTCAGTCCGCAGGTCGCTGGTGAAATAATCTCTGCTACTCGCGGATTCATGCGTAGGCTCGCCGCCGATCTGCCGCGCCCGCCAGCTCCGCACGTAAAGGTGGATACACCGTATGGGCGCCACTAAGAAGCCTGAATACGTTGAGGGTCGCAAAGCCGTATGACTTGTAAAGTATATTATTGCCCCGTGGCGCGTATAGTGGGTGCGAATAGGCCACTAGGACGTGAACGAGCAATTCGAGGAGTTTGTCGCAGATTGTGGCGCGTACACACGTACACATGCCCCTGAAAGAACGCGATTCCTGGATTGAAATTCTGAAACCGGACGGTTGCTGCGAAGGGACGGTGCAAAAACCAGCGCCTGCCGGCAAGACGTAGTATTGCGAGCCCGAAACAGTGATTTCAGGACAAGGTCTTTCGGATCTGATGACGATCGATCAGCAGGCCGGCCGACCCGCGTCGCATGAAGTACGAAACGAAGGTCCTTTACTGAAGTGAACGTCGGGAAGTGGACGTCAATCGGTCAATCAGCGACCTTCAATTGCACGCGTACCAACTGCGCCAGTTTTTTGTGTATTTTTCCCCGATTGAATACGATCACGCCGGCCTCGGCGGCGACTGCCGCTCGCGCAGCATTGGCGCCAGTTTCATCACCGTAGGTTGCGATTGCAGCGGCAGCGGCAGCGTGCGCAGCAACGACGGCATTTCGGGCCGTCATAGGGAGATTAAACATCAGCACGGTATCGAGGGCGGCAACAGCACGGCGTACTTCTTCCAGCGATGCTTTGCCGTTTGCCCAGGCCCTCGCGGTGTCAATGGCCTTGCGCGGATCGCTTTGTCCAGAACGTTTGTTCTCATATAGGGGCAAAACGGTCTCAGCGCAGGAGCATGCTGCTAAAACAACCTCGCTCCTCGTAGGCCATTCGGGCATGTTCATCATTTTTCCACAGAACCACAGCATCCAATCGGCCCGTTCACATCCTTGCCAAAACTCACGTAATGATTTGCCTGCGGACCAGTCCAGAAATTCGCGAGACGCTCCGAGCGCAACCAGAAGGTCACAGAGCTGCGCTGAGTTCATACTCTTGGCTGGCTTGGGTCGCGGCCGAGTCCAATCGACCGGGCAATGGTCGAGCAATCTCTTGGTCGAGACACAAGCGCCCACAAACTGACTGCAGATGGCGGCTGCGGAAATCGGATCGTAACCATTCACCAAGGATTCATTGGCAACCATTATTGTTTCGGGCTTGCCCAAAACCCTGTTTAGGTAACGGCCAAAAAACTTAAGCATCTCGGTCCCGCTGTCGCACTTTGCAAATGTCTTCACATCTGCGGTCAGACTGTCGTCAAGAGCTGAGATTCGGCAGATCCTGTTCCAATCTCTGTACGCTGCCCAGCCAGCAACCGCGACCACTAAGTTTTCGAGCCCTTGCCAGACTGCAAGAGCCTGATCGAAAGTCCGGCCGGCTGGCAGACGGTTGTGTTTGAGAAAACTCGCGAGCTGATCGTGCGTGAATGTTTGCCCTCGCCCATCGGCGAATAATTCGGGCAGCCGTTCAGGAGCGAGCATTTCACCCGTTCGGAAGGTCGCAGCATGTTCGGGCGCTTGCATGCGCATGCTATCAGGCTCCTCGCCGTGCATGTTTCCTATCAGTCTCGCATCCTTGGCAAGCCGAAATGCAGCGTTTACATGGCCTCGAATTTCCTGTGATAATTTGACAATTTCCGGCGTTACCTTCCGTGAATCGACTGAATCCAATACCCGTGCCGCCGTATTCATGTCACTGCCACAATTGAAACAGTGTGCTGAACCGGCCGGATTGTGAGTACCGCAGTTTGCGCAAAGCATTTGTGGCTTAGTGTTGCTTCAACGGTTCACGAACTGCCAGAGGCGACCGTCTTCGCAAAGAAAGTCGAACATAGGGCCAAGACAGACAGCGTTCCATGTCTCGCGGAGCGCAAATTGAGCCCAGACGGTTTTTCCCCGATACAGGCGAAGATTGCCCGAGGCAAAACTGTGACCGCCATATTGATTCCATGGCAGGTATCGATGTTGACGTTCGCGCTCCTCGGCCCGTTGTGCTCCGCCTAGCAGCTTGTGAAAGCCGCTTTCAACTGCACCCAGCGTCCCCGCACGATGCATTCCTGACTTGTTGAATGTAAGATCGCCCACAGAAAAGCCATTTCCAGTGTCCAACGCGACAAGGAACCGTTGGATGAGCGGCACCATCACTGCCTGATAAAGCGCCGTGAGGGCATCCTCATACCGTTTCTGGACTGTCGAATCCGAGACAAAGAAGCCCTTCGCACACTCAATCTGCATCACTGAGGCGTTATCCGTCAGCCAGATACCGTAAGACCGTGATGAGCGAATTCCATTAATGTAATGCTTGTAGATTCCGTAGCGAATGCCTGCGACCGCACTGGTCTGTAGTCGTTGGTCGCCAAAGGAGATTTGTTGCTCAGCGATGACAAGCGCTCTGCCAGCAACGTCAACGCGGCCGAATTCGTTAGGTGCTGCTTGGGAGCGAACAGCCGTCGGGGCACCACCTTTTCCCGTTGTAACTGGCTGGGCTGGCGGCTTGCCCATGTCCTGCCCACAATTAAAGCAATGAGCGGACCCTTCGGGATTCTTTGTGCCGCAACGTGTGCAGAACATGTCAGGCCCGCAGGTCCACAAAGAGAAAGGTGTTCACGAACGATGAGCCAAGAGAAAACATGTCGCCATCGGCGAGACTCCGGCTGACCCGTCTAATCTCGTCGATATCTTCGGAGGCGGGCGGTTCTAATTTCTCGTTATTGACGTATGTGCCGCAGGTGCTACCCCTGTCAATGATCCAGTAGTCGTGCTTCTCGACCCCTTCTTGCCGATAAATTGAACAATGAACCCTGGACACTTCTCGCGGGGTCAGCGTGGCGGCATCGTTTACGAAAATATCTACCGGCCGATCCAAAGGTTTTTCGAGAACCGTTGCCAGGCGTCCAACGACGACCTCATCGCACATAAGCGAATACACCCCCTGCGTGTAAGGACCAGTGCCCACCAGGTACACACCCGGATCAAGATGATCGAGAACGGCCTGAATCTTCTGGAGCCGCACTGACTCTCCGTTCTGCATGAAGAATGCGAGATCGTGAAGCCGGGCGGCTACACCCAGTTTCTCTAGTTTGGCCGCTAGTCGTTTTGTATCGGCGGTCATGTTTACGTGCTCCGAGCCCGAACGGTGCTGCCGCCGTACCCGTGCGCTAGAACGGCCCTAGGTAAGAGCGACATGAGCTGGTTACATGCCGACTTCAAGGCCTCCAAGTCTCCGCTGTTGATCGCTCTATCTGCATGATTGAACCAGAGCTTGGCCTGCGACGGGTCCATCATTTCCAACTGGCGTTCCAATAAATAATTCCGATAGCCGACCCAGTACTCTGGCGTTCTTACCAAGACTCGGATACGCAAGCGATACATTTCTTCGATCTTGCGACGAAGAATGTCTGCTTCTCCTTTTGTTGCTGCTTCAAGCTCTGGTTTCAAGAGAGAGAACTGACTCTTCTCCTCCGCATTACCGTGCTCTTCAATCGTCGCAGCCGTCCATTCAATCTCGTCTGCCGCCTCGGCCAATAGCATTGGCAATTCGGCTTCGGCTTCAAATCTTCGAATCGCGGCCTTCAAATCCAATAACTCCTTTTCGCAGGTACGCGCTGTTTCAGGGTGATCGCCAGCGGCCAATAACCTCTCAATGGTGTTTACCGTTTCCTCCTGTTGTAACTCGTTTAACCCTTCAGCCAGATGAGTGTTGGTCACAGCAGTCTGAGCAATTTGTCGCACCTCTTGCAATTTCCGCTTTTGCTGGTCGAATTCCCGTTGCAACTCGCTTACGTCAGGCTGTGGCTCAACCAGGCCTTCCAGGGTGATAGCGAACTCCTCATCAAGAACTGGCACATATAACGATCCCTTGAGCAGGCGGGAGCGATCGATTTCTAATTTGATCTCGATTTCACTCCCCGCGGGCAGGTCGCGATTGACCTTTGTCGCTGGAATGACCAGGTGTCCGATTTTGCGATTCAGATCTGCGTCAGTATGGTTACCTTCAACGAAAGGAACCTTAACCTCTTCTCCCGATGATCCCCTATGAATCGCAACCACAGTCTTGTGAACGCTCTTCGCTCTGGCAGGCAACGGCGTACCCTTCTTAAACAAGACATCGACTTTGTTATCTGCCATTGCGATTCCGATATTGTGGGTCAGTGGTGGATCGGTAATCACCAGACCAACGGTGTAATTGAGGGCATCGGGAGCGACGCGACACCTTCTTCCTGCAGGGTCGATCAGCTCAATGTGAAACGAATTCTGTCGGCCCTTTTCCGCCCAAAGTGTCGCCATGAACGAGCCGTTCGGCTGAAGGGGAATCGTCCCGCTGTCCCAAGGCGGCTTTGCCTCAGAATTCGCGAACCTGACGCAAAAGCCACTGAAATCACGTTCGGCCGTTGCCATCACCCTCCCTCCGACCAGAGGCTGGGTTTCCGCGCCAATGGCCTTGTATTCAAGCTGGAGCACGAAATCGCCCGGCTTGGCGTCCGCTTTCGGGGTACTTACCTTCTGACCACCGGCAAATAAAGCCGCGCCTTGAGCGACTACTGTGAGGGGATCGAGCGAGAAATCAAGCTTGATCCCCAGTCCCACCCTATCGTCGCTAAGCACCTGTCGCAGATAAGGTGTATAGGTCGGGCCGCCAACTAACAGGACTTGCTCAATATTTGCAGGCGAGAGCTTTTGTTCCGACAACACGCGTCTGGAGATGTGTATCGACTTTGAAATGAGCGGGGCAATGATGTCCTCAACATCTTGGCGTGAAATGCTCAGTTCCAGCTGGACGGGAGTTCCAGATTCATCGAAGCAGACAAACTCCTGTGCAATGTCGAACGATTGATCCTTCGATAGCGCAATCTTTGCTTCCTCAGCGAGGTTTTTCAATTTGGCAAAAGCGGCGTACCACTTTGGATTACCTCTGCGAAAATCCGAAAGTGTGAAGTCCTCCAACAATGTGGGCACAAATAACTGCTCCACGATGCCCCAGTCGATCAACTTGCCGCCAAGATCGTTGTCTCCGCCATGATTAACGACTTGGATTAGCCCGTCTCGAACATGAATGACGGCAGCGTCAAAGGTACCGCCACCAATGTCATACACCAACCAAAAGACGTTCTCCCGCTCGTTTTGAAATCCGTATGCGAGTGCGGCCGCCACCGGCTCCTGGAGAAGCGGACTGACCTTGATACCTGCCCTTAGCGCCGCGCGCCTTGTTGCCTCGGAGGCAGGTTGATTGAAGGCGGCGGGAACAGTGATTACCGCTGCCTCAATATCCTCAGCAGCGGACTCCCGTTTGACATCTTGCTTCAGGCTCTTAAGAACCTCCGCCGAGAGCTCCTCAGCCGAAAACGTTCGACTACCTCGTGCGAACGTTTTCGTTTGAGCTTTGCCCATCCAGAGTTTGAACTCTGAAGCCGAATTGTCAGGATCGTTGACAAGTCGTCCCCTGGCAGCCTTGCCGACATGCAGAGCCCCATTCTTGTCCATCCACACGGCTGACGGTGTGAATTGCGATCCATCATTGTTTCGGATTACGCGCGGCCCCTGCTTTTCAAAGACCGCAATGCTGCTGTTTGTCGTTCCCAAATCGATTCCGAAATCAATCGTCATACGAGGCATGTGCCACCTGACCCCGACTGTGGGTTTTCTGGAGTTGCGACAATTACTTGACCCATTTGAAGGCGATGTCCGTTCAGATAGATCGTCGGTTTGACCGTCTCACTTACAAACTCCTTGGTTGTACCTGGTGTTGGCTGAAAAGCGAGCACTTCGAGCGATTGGCCTGAATCGAACGGCTGATTTGTATGGTCCTGGATATCTAACCCTACTGTCGAGAGAGCTTCCCAAATCGAATCAACATAACGCATGAGAGGACGCATCTCTTCCTTCGTTTCGTGTGTGACGGGATCTGTGATCTTTTGTCGCAGCTTCCAGACCGCAGCTGCGATATCAATCCAGAACTCGCCGTTCACTTGCGGCAGCATGCGCGACTCGGATGAGTCCTCACCCTTCTTCGAAGGTTTGCTGCCGGCCGTGCCTCCGCGATCCTGTGCGTGTTTCGACATTCGCGAAAATAGCTTGTCAAACTCTTTCATCTTGATTTGGCCAACGTGTTGTACCGGTCGACCTTCTCGTTCGTTGTGCGAAGCAGGTCCTTATATTCCGCCAATTGGTGGTTATATTTAGCCACGCCATCGTTGTACATCTGGACAATATTGTTGTGCCTTTGCCGAATCATTTCGTATTCGGATTTGTCGACGTTCAACCCTAATTGGTTGTCTCGTTCGATCTGCCGCATTCTCGATTTGTCCGAGTCAATCTGCGTTTGATATCCGTCTAACGTCTCCTGCGCGCTGGTTAAGTCATTCTCGATAGATTGCAGGCGAGCCTTTTGTTCCTCGATTTCTGATTTCAGTTGAGCGCTTTCCCAACTCGTATTGCTCGAATATTGCGGTCGGGTTCCTGAGGAGGGAGTGCCCGAGTACGAGCCCGGAGTTGACTGATCGACGCTCGAAGCGGCCGTGTCCGACCTCGGCTGTGTTGCTCGCGACCTCGCGTCATCATCGCACCCTTTGACCATCCCTACGATCACCACGAATCCAATCACCGCTACGATAACCCATCCGCCTTTCGAAGGACGGGACGACGGTATGGTTCTTGCAGTGGGAGGTGGCGGCGAAGACGCGGGGAGTGGTGCAGGTTGTGACTGCGATTGTCGAGCTCGCTGCGCGGCGAGATTGCCGACGATGATTTCGAGGTCTTCTTCTAAGCGTGCACGCAGGGCATTCCCTTCAGCCAGAGCGAGACATTCTTCAAACAGCATCTGTGCTATAGACCAATTTTCCGTCTCGTTGGTGTAAGCAACGAGGCAGGTTCGGCCTGTTTGGGCCACCAGGTCAAATGCGGCATCCCGCATCGGATCGCCCAAACCGAGAAGATAATTGAACGCCTGTAGCAACCTCTTCTTGTCGTTGAACAGCCGGCGGACGGCAGAGTCAGCCCCTTTAGGATTGGCTATGGCCTCTGTTTCCGCAGTCGAACAAAGCCGGCCAATTTCCCCTTTGACCGGAACGAGAGCGCGTCGGAGCGCGTCGGTAGCTTGCTGCAGACCTAATGAGCTGTCACACATGAGCCGACGCTGGCGACCCGCTTCTTCAAAATCGGCCCTTTCGGCAGCAGCCACTGCAAGACGCGCATTGATAGTTAGCAACGATGTCGAAAGGGAGGACCAAATGCGCTCGGCGGAATCAATGGTCAGGCGAGGGTCGGCGATTTCCTTAATCCGAACAACCACCCGATCCCAATACGCGTGGCGGTTCAGCAGTTTTCCCCAGTATTGGTACGAAGTCCTCCAAGAGATATCGTTTTTTGGCGTTGCGCCGGCCGTTGCTAGTTCGTCTTCCAGCGCAGCGAGATGGTAGTACACGGCGAGATTGTGGGTCGTTACACCGCTCCCATCTTTGTTCTCAGATTCCTTCCATATCGAAACGGCTCGGTCATAGCTGTGCTCCCGAAGCGCGCTTAGGGCGCCGTCCTCGTTGCTCGACCGAGCCAGAGGCCAAAACCAGAAAAATTCGTGCATTAACCGCTGTTCAGGATCTTTGAGGGCTTGAAAAGCCGCCCTGATCGCGGCTGCATCAGGCGCTACGCGCGGCGGAAAGACTGTACTATGAACATGCGCCAACCCCAGTTTGTTCGCCATCTCCAGCTTTTCTGCCTCTTTTGCCACCTCTCTCAACGGCACATCGACATTCAAACCAGTAATGCGAAACGCATTCTTCTCATAAAGGTGATCGTTGCATACCGCGAATAGCGGTTCGTAGTCACCAAGAGGGTCCCTAGTGGGAGCAGTCGCAGCAGCAACTGTTGAGCTTGGCCTTGGCTGAGTGCTCACTTTGCCCTGGCTTTGAGAATCCTCAGGTACATTATCGACGGCATCCGTCAGAACAATTGCAGGACCAATCTCGCGGCGGACGTAGTTCAGGAGTTGTTCTTTTGTGAACGGCTTCGGCAAAGCTCCGCACTCAAATCCTTGCTGTCGAATACCCTTCAACAGCTCTCTGAAATCGCGATCGCCAGAAAGCGTAGTGAGAAACAGGATCTTTGAACGTGCGGTCTTTGCGATCTGTGTGGCCGCTTCTACCCCCGAAATCCCTGGCATGATTGGGTCGATAATCACGAGATCTGGTTTGAAAGCGGGGCCACACCGGACGGCATCGGATGACGAATACGCGACCGTTGTTTCGTAACCGTCTTGTTGCAACAGTGAGTTGATCCGATTGGCCAGAACCGGTTCGTGATCCACAATTAGTAGGTGAGGCTTCGCCATAAAGCATTTGCTACATCGAGATTCCGCGTCGCCAGAGCTTCACGCGCCCTTGGTATTCACTTCGTAAGGCGGGACATTTGTTGAATGCCTCCTCCATTAAGTCTGCTGCTTCACTTAATCCCCCCGATTGTTGCGCGAGAGCAACAGCGTTCCCTGCCATTCGTCTCGCAACATCTTCGTTGACGGGAGAATGTGGACCTAACACCTCCTTCGACGTTCCAAACGAACTCTTGCTTAAAGAGTCGGCGGTAACAGCCATTGCCAATTTTGGTGTCCATGCTTCCAGTTCACCTAGTAAGTCTTGAGCTGTCCGATGCCGCTGTAACGGATCACAGACCAAAGCCTTCAACACAATGCGATCCAAAGCTGAGTCACACAGCGCGTTGGTCCGGCTAGGCGGAGGAGGAGGGGGCTCAAACGACTTCGCAGTGATGCCAACAAAATCCTCGGGGAGGTTGAATGGCAACCGATCAGTAAGCAACAGGTAAAGCGTAGTCCCAATTGCCCACACATCCCCAGCCGAAGAATCGCTGTTGAAATCTCGAAATGCCTCTGGAGACTTAAACGGACGGGTGCCTTTGGCGCTTGCCATGAGAGTCATCGGGTTCACGCGCTTCGCCAAACCAAAATCTGACACGCGAGCGCGCAAGCCGTCCACTTCATAGCCGATTAGGATATTTTGCGGCTTGATATCTCTGTGGATGACTGGGGGAGACTGACCATGAGCTGCAGACAAGCCGCGGCAGACTTGCTTAATGAGGTCAACCGCCGTAGGAACAGGGACGAACTGGGTGCCGAATGACCGCCAAAATTGGTCCAGGCTTCCGCCCGCGATGTATTCCATTGTGAAGAATCCGAAATCTTGGGCATGCAAGGTGACTACATTGGCGTCGAACACGCGGATGATGTTCGGGTGATCGAGCCGACACAGGAGCACCGCTTCGCCCAGCATCTGCTGGACTTCTTCCACGCTCAATCCTGGCGACTTGAATATCTTCATCGCCTGGCGGCCGAGGAATTGATGCTTTACTCGGTAAACCTCTGCAAACGCACCTTCGCCAAGAAAGCGCTCGACCTCATAGGTGTCGCGGATTGTTTGGCCCTCGTCGAGCAGCGGCATGCCGTTGAATGAACTTGCTTGGAACCCGCAATAATATCGCGATTGCGTCAAAATAAGCGAAAATCTGGCCCTGTGAGAGCCGAGGGCGGATCGAACGGGGCGGCCTGTGATCTACCCGAAAAGGCCACTCTGAGCTGGCAATGAGGTAGGCGTCAGCAGAACGCAATCCGGGTCATCGTTTGTCACTGCGTTAATTCTAGTACTTACCGGAAAGCGTCTCATCTGCGCCGCATCGAACGGCACCAGAACCTCCGCAAGCGCCTTTACATCGTTGAAGCCGGGATCGAGCCACAAATCGTAGCGCTCTGGACGCAGAATTACCGGCATTCGGTTGTGTATGTCCGCCAACAGCGAGTTCGGAGTGGTGGTCAGAATCGAACAAGACTCAATCACAACGCCGGCCGGGTCTCTCCATCGATCCCACAACCCGGCAAATGCAAATAGGGAATCGTCCTGCATTCCAAAGTGGAATGGCTGCTTCTCTCTCCCGCTGCGCAGCCACTCAAAGAATCCGTCCGCAGGAAGCAAGCACCGACGGCTCGTGAAGGCATCTCGGAAGGCGGGCTTGCTCGCGACCGTCTCCGAGCGCGCGTTAATCGTCTTGAAGCCGATTGTGGCGTCCGTGGCCCAGGGCGGAATCAGGCCCCAGCGGGCTAGCGAGAAGTGCCGCGCCGGCCTGGATGCATCTTGGCGAATAATTCCGACAGGCTGAGACGGGGCGATGTTGTAGCGAGGCTCCCAATCGACCTCGTTATCGGTTTCGAAGTATTCGGCGATCAATTGTTTGCGTCTGGACAGACGATAGCGGCCACACATCACTGACTCCTGCGATCCAATTCTAATCCGATGGTCCGGTTCTCCCTGCGATCCAGACCTGCCGGCCATAGAACGCAAGATTCAGAGCGCAGATGATTACCGCCCCAATCGTTAGCATGGTTGAAGAAATATCCGGATAGACTAGCTTGTCCAAGTAATGGAGCAGGAACCCGCCCTGGGCAGGCTCGACTCCGGCGTTGCCTTCGAGCCAGTTCTCCAGCAGAGTCAGAGGACACGGCCAAGGAAGCAGTTCCGTAAGGATCCCCCACACAAGAGAACCGACATGCAGCCAGCGAAGAATCGGGCGCGAGCGTGTCAGCAAGGCACCGAAAACAACCCACAAGATGAACAGCGCATGCAGGAAGAGAACAGAAATCGCGAGTGCGGAATAGAAGTTCGAGGCCAGGACAGCTGCATGCATCTCTAGAATTTATCGCAACGACAGTTAACGATCCGCCCGATACGCGTTCGCCCTGTTCTGGGACCCGGAATAGTATTGTTGCCAGAAGATTGTGCGAAAAATCATCCATTGCGACATGGACGCGTTTTACGCTTCGGTCGAGCAGCGCGATGATCCGCAGCTGCGCGGCAAGCCAGTAATCGTTGCTTGGCAGGGCAATCGCTCTGTCGTTTGCGCTGCTTCGTACGAGGCCAGGAGCTTCGGTGTGCATTCGGCCATGCCAGCAAAACGAGCGGAACGCTTGTGTCCCGATGCGGCCTTCGTGCCCCCGGATTTCACGCGCTACCGCCAGGTTTCGCGCAGCGTGCGGGAGATCTTCAAGCGTCACACAGACCTGATAGAACCACTGTCTCTCGACGAAGCATATCTCGATGTCACCGAGAACAAGACCGGCTTAGCGACAGCCACCCTGGTGGCGCGCACGATTCGGCAGCAAATTCGCGAAGAATTGAGTCTGATAGCTTCTGCGGGAGTAGCGCCAAACAAGTTTTTGGCAAAGCTCGCCTCTGACTGGCGCAAACCCGATGGGCTCTTTGTCATCCTGCCTAAGGACATAGACACGTTTCTGCTGCCATTGCCTGTTGGCCGCTTGCCCGGCGTCGGCAAAGTTACAAGAGAGAAGCTGGCGAAGCTTGGAGCACAGACGGTGAGGGATCTACGAGCTCTCGACTTGCCTGTACTCGAACAGCACTTTGGCCGCTATGGTCAGCGTCTTCACGAGCTCGCCCGCGGTGTCGACGAGAACGAAGTTATTCCGGACAGGCCCACGCAATCTATATCCGTCGAGGATACCTTTGAGCGCGACGTGCTGTTGGCGGAAACTGATCCGATGATCCGGCGCCTTACAGAAAAGCTTTGGTCAGCTTCGCGCAAAGAATCACGGATGGCACGCACAGTTGTCCTCAAGCTGAAGACAACCGAGTTCAAGATTCTCACTCGCAGCCATACGCCAGGCTTCCCACCCTCCTCCTGCGAAGAATTGACCGCCATCGCCTTGAAGCTGCGAGAGCGGGTTGATCTCGGTCCGCAGCAACACTATCGGCTCGTTGGTGTTGGCTTGAGCAACTTTCTGGAACCCGAAGACACCCCTGCGCAGCCGGTCCTTTTTGAGTAGCCCGAATATGGAAACAATCCCCATCCCGGGTACGATGCAAAGCGCCCTACCCGTCACCTCTTTCGCGCCACCATCAGATACAGCTTGGGTTCATCCCGAACCGCGATCACTTCCAAGCCCAGTGGCCCGAGGACGGTCCCAAACTCCTCTTTGGTGGGAAGGGATTCAATAAACAGGCCGCTGGTGGCCCGCAGTTGATCAACGAAGTCCCTGCCTTCAGGATGGCTGACCACAAGCCGTCCGCCGGACCGAAGCATGCGTGCCGCATTGCCGCACGCAGCAGGCTTGTCTGCGATGTTGCCATACATGCCATTCATGAAGATAGCGTCCACGCTGGTCGAGGCCAAGGCCAGCGAGATGATGTCGGTGTGGTAAGGACGCACTCCAGGATACTTGTGCTGCACACGCTGCAACATCTTTTCCGCCACATCGCAAACCAACACCGTGGACGGCTGGTAGGACTGAATCAACGGGATCAAAACCCCGGCTCCCGTCCCCACATCCAGAACCACCGCTCCGGGATGCAGCTCTGCTGAAGCAACAATCTCCCAGAGGCGTGCCATCACCTCTGGTGGCTGTGGTCGATCAAAAACATCCACCAGTTCATTGAAGCGGCGACGCTGGTGCTCCGCTATCGCTTTGGCTTCTTCAGGGAGCATTGCACTCCCGTAGATTAGCCTAGAACAAGCAGTCGGGAAGCGCTGGGCCGCCCTCGGGTCGTTTGTTTTACGCGGGTCTCGCCGAGCCCGCATGCACCAAGCCGAGGTGCGGGGAAGCAGGCTCTGGAGGCCATAGGAGGAGACATGAACGGACCAACAGCTTCGGCTCACACAAGTGTCTGCTGGTGAATGTCAGCGTTTTTCGCTCTGTCGATAGCGTCGCTCCGCAGCTTTGATTATGGTGGAGAGCTCTATCGAAAATGCTTTGGCGATATCGGCGAGTGTTCGCAGCGTCGGGCTCTTGGCTCCCCGTTCCATCTGGCCTATATACCGCTCGGTATACCCGAGCGCATCCGCCAGTTTCAGTTGACTCCAGCCTCGGTCGACACGCAGCTTGGTAAGCTCCGCACCCACAGCCTCACCTAACGTGCGGGACTCACGGTGTTTATCAGCACCAATTTTTTTGGGCACGCACCCATGGTTGCCGTTTGACGCTAAATGATTGAGGAACTATAGTTCCGTATCGCTACGGAGCAGCATCTTGGACGCTGCGCACGGCTCGCCGGCCCGACTGGATTGACGAGCCCGCAGGGAACTAAGTCCGCTGGAACCACTGGTGGCAAGCCCCTTGCGCCAGCAGCATGATCGACTACACTGGTGCGGCAGCGCGCTCCGACGCAACACTAGAGGTGCCCTGACCTGTGCCCCCTGAGGTACTGCGGTTTGCAGAAAACGAAAAACTACACCAGGCGTAACTCGGCCGCCCAACTTCAGCGAGCCGCCCGCGAGCGCGCAGACGATCAGGCTCGCCGCATCCCTTGGCAGCGGCTTTACGACGTTCGTAATCAATACATTGACTGGCAGGAGTTTAGTCTGTGGGCTCGCTCGATTCTCGAAGTCGAAGAGGGGATTCCGGATTGGCTAGCCAAGATTCTGAACGATCGTTGCCCAGGATTTCTTCAAGCCGAGAAAGAACTCACTCCCAAGGCGGCCAAGAACAGGCCTCCTCCTCTTCGCCTGGAAGATTGGATTGATGAGCACGTTTTTGAATTTGCCAAGAAAGAAGGCTGGTTCAGCGCGATCACCTATTACGCGGTAAGAGATCCACGCTACCAACGAGCCGAAGTCTGCTGGTCGGAATGCGTAGAGAAGTGGAAGACAGCCAAACCGCTCCGCTATCCATCGTTCGAAGAATGGAAGGGCTTGGCCGCGGAGTGCGACGAGACTGCCCGTCTTGTGGCCAGTGAGCGGGAGGCGAGATCATCTTCAAAACTCGTGGATCCTGATCGCCTCAGCGAGGCTGTTTCTCGCTATATCGATTGGGAGGCTCTAGCGTACTGGGCTCAGCCGGCACTGGAGCGCTGCCCTCAGCTTCCCGCAGAGGTAGTGCGCGAGCTTGAACGGCGCTGCCCTGGATTCTTGGGGCTGAACGCACCACAAAAAGATTCCAGAGCTGCTTCTCAAGCCTGGCACCGACTTATGCTTTGGATTACCGACCACTTTTTCCAGGACGCGAAAACCGAGGGTTGGTTCGATGCCATACTCGCCCAGGCCCGAAGCTATCCGCGCGCGATTCGCACGATGGAATACGCCGACCACTGCGATGAGCAATGGGGTTCAAGAGTGCCAGAGCCATACCTGTCATTTGAGAATTGGCGGCGAGAAGCGGATTCCTATGTTGAAGTGCCCGGCGAGTAGCAGCGGCGCCCTGGTCCGCCGTGCATAAACTGACTTCTAGAGAGCCTTACGCTTTGCCTCTCCGGTCGCGGCATTGCAAGACTTGATGTGCTTGAAATAGACGTTGCCAGCTATTTTCTTTCCACACTTGCACGTTCTAATCGTCAGCGCGTGCTTTTGAGCCCGAGAAACCGCACGATCTTTGGATGCGGAGGCTGGCACGCCGTACTCCTTTACCAACCATTTTGCTGTGGCCGGATCCATCAGTGTCGTATTGATTTCGCCTCCGTGCTTCTTGCAGAACTCCTCGAACGACCTGTCAGTGACAAACGGGTCAACGACCCGTAGCTGGCCAGTGCAGATCCAACTCTGCACCTGGGCAACGGTCACGCCGATCAGGTCCGCTCCCCGTTCCCACATGTATCCTTCCTCTCCCTTGAGCAGGGCCGCCGCCACTCTGTCGCGAATGGATGGCTCAAAAGATGCAGGGTTTTGGTCGCAGAACACTGCCAGAGAGCTTGTGCTGACGCGCGGATCGCGCACTCTCAGCATGCCGTTTCCGATCAGATACCTCAGTCGAGCGGGGCTGACATGCAACATCTTCCGCAATGCCCGCAGCGACCACCCGTCAGTGACCCTGGCGCTGATCCCGAGTGCTCCGAGCCGGAAGCGAACCGCACGGGCGGAACGTCCCAGGCGCTGAGCAATTTTCTTTACTGGTTCGTACCCAGCCCAATTCAACAATCGGTCGTCATCCGCCGGTGTCCATGGGCGTGGTGCGGGTTGCGAGACTGCGACGGTTTCGCCCGCCGATTTCTTTGCCTTGTCTGGGTGGCTCTCCTCAAGAGCCGCAAGTTCGGGGGCCTTCCGCAGATGTCGGATCCGATGCCAGCAGTCCCCACGTCTCCATTCTGGGACGAGCTCAAGGACGCGGTTGATCGCGTCACGCTTTTTGGCAGGCCCCTGTTTGATCCCGGCAATCAGCAGTTGATCGATGGCCGCCAACCTCTTAGCGGCCTTATCGCGCTTTTGTCCCGGAGCGCTGGACATTGCCAACCCCATTGAATACGGACCTGAATCGTGAGGGTGCTTCGCGCGACGATGCCAAATGCACAGGTCGCGATCGTCATCCTCGATCAATCCGCAGAAGACGAAGTTGGCGGCTGTTCTTGGGCGCGGGACCCGTGCTCTTAATCCCGCAGTTCCTACTGACCGACGGAGCGGCTGATTCTCAGTTTTGGCCGAGCTGAAGACGGGCGTGCGATTCCTCGCGTGCGATTACCGATGCAGCGCAAGACCGCCCCAGCCTGCTGTCTACCGAAGCAGCTGTGCTCGGTCTGTTTTGTTTATTGGCCCATATCTATTGAAGGAACATCTGGGCGGAAAAAGTATCAGAAGAAAATTCGATTACGCGTGACGAGCCTTTGGATAAGGACGGTAGCAGTCGCGCTCCGTCCTGATAAGTGTCTGCGATTGTGCTCTGGTCCTTTTGTTTCGAAACGACAAAAGAACGCGGCAGCCTTGACACTTCTCCCCATTCGATGGCAATCTTCAACTCTGGCCGGCGAACCCAAGGTGTAGGTGTGAGCCCCGGTGCCGAGCCAGGAATTTAGCCCAGAGTGGGTCCTTTCTAACAGCTCCTCAAAAACCAAGGAGCAATCTCTCCGCAGCGACGACGAGTTGATAACCGTCGCCAGCCGGCTTTGGCCGCGGGTACAGGCCCATGCGCGCAAGGAATTTGCGAACAAGAACCCCGATGAAAGTGCGGCTTTGGCTGCTGAAGTTTGGGAGAGCGTGCTGCAGTCGGTCTCGAAGACCCTCCGGCGGCGCAATGGAAAGGCCTCGGGGATCGTGGATTTGGAGGCCTATCTGTTCGGGGCCTTTCATCATCGCTTCAATCGGGCACTAAAGAAGGAACGAAGAAGACAGGAAACGATCGGCCTTGTTTCCTCAACCGGTGATCTTGCGAAACTTCCGGGGGCTCGGGACACGAAATCTCCGCGCGCTCTGGAGGATTCAATCCAGGTCAAAGAGGTCGTCCAGAATATGGACGACTGGACACGCAAGGTCTGGACGGCCCGGCAATACGGATACTCCTGGAGGGAAATCGCAGAGCATATGGGGTTAAGCGAACATCAGGCCAAACTTCGATTCCGTTATGCTCTTCGCAAACTCGCGGATCGTTTGGGGTACGGCAGATGAGCGGAGGAGGGCAGACAAGTGGTATGCATTCTGATCCTGACGGTTAACTTGGCCTTTCCGTAGAAGATAACCACCTCAGCGGGGGCAAGCAAATTCTGAGCGACAAGGAAGAATTCAACAAGGACGAAAAGCGCGTGTTGGATCTGCTGACGCGAGGTCTGTCACGCGAGTTTCCGAACCCACAGCGCGTGGGATGTCCTGACTCGGCGGTCCTCAGAGGCATCGCTTTCCGCAAGCTGCGACTCGCAGAGGTCGACCAATGGCTGGAGCACCTCAGCTCCTGCAGCCCGTGCTATCAAGAATTCACCGAGCTGCGTAAGCAAGCCGCGAGCCAACGGCGTCGCATGCAGGCTTGGATTGCCGTAGCCGCAGTTCTAATTTTCGCAGTTGCGGGATGGCTGTGGGTGCGGATTCATCATTCGGTGCCGCCACCCGAAACAGCGGTTTTGGATCTCCGTGAGCTCTCTGTGGCGCGTGGGCAAACCCCATCTCAGACCAATCAACACCCTCTCGAAATCAGTCGCTTCGCAAAACACCTGATTCTAGAGTTGCCAATCGGAAGTAAAGAGGGCATTTACGATGTTGCATTGGTCAGCGAATCCGGCAATCAGATCCAGAGCGCCAGCGGCACTGCACAATTGCAGAACCGGGTTGTGACGCTCCGGGCTGATATTGACGTGAGCACTGTTCGGCCAGGCCTGTACGTCCTCGCTCTCCGGCAACCCGGTCTGGAATGGACCCGATATCCAATCCGCGTATTTTGACCTGCGGCATAGCTCCATTTAGGCGAATAAAAAGCGAACATGATAGGATGCCCTCTATGGACGAGGGGCGCAAACGCGTGCTGGCGATTGTGGCGGGAATCCTCGTGGCGCGTCATTTGAAGACGACCGAAGATCTCTTCGACTCGAAATCGAGCCCGAGGACAGAGTCATTGGTTGCGGCTGCCGTTCAATGGGCCGAGAGGATCATGAGGAAAATCGATGGCGTCTACCGTTAATCGTAATCGTGTCGATTTGGATGGCTCGCATGGAACCGGAGAGATAACACTCGGCGGCGGGAAAGATTCCCAAGGTATTTTCTGGAGTCAATAACTCTCCGACCAATTCAAACAAATCGGCGACGCTGAACTCGCTGCTTATCGACGCGCTCTGGCTCCGGTCGACTTGCTCGGCGAGCGACCGGCCGCCCGCCGCTTTTCGGCAGACGCCGCGTCCAATCGAGCAGCGAGCGAGTCGAACGCGGGTGTAGGCCCATTCCAGCGCAACTGGTCCACGTCGTCGAAGAGCGGGATGTCAGTCCGGAGAGTGGCGAGCGTTCGGAAAAGCATTGCATGCTCCCGCTCGCGGCAAAGAGTGCCTGCAAGGGCACTCGCGTTAGCGGCGTTGACGCGCCACTCGCGGCAGTCCGTGGGAATGGATTCGATATGGAGAAACTTGGCCAGCACGGCAGCCGAGGACTTCGCGCCCCAACCCGGCAGACCCGGATAGCCATCTGCCGCATCGCCCACCAGCGCTAGATAGTCCGGGATGGATGCCGGCGAAACGCCAAACTTCTGGATGATCGCAGGCTCGTCTAATGTGACATGCGTTCGGCGATTCAACTGGACGATGTGGGCGCCACGCACACATTGGGCGAGGTCTTTGTCCGGTGTGCAGATAATCACGCGTTCAACACGCCTATCACGAGCGGCCGCAACCGCCGCGGCAGCAAGCGCATCGTCCGCCTCGAACTCCACCATTGGCCAGACGACGACGCCGGCCGCGGAGAGGACCTCTTCGAGCAAGGGGAATTGCGCCAGCAGTTCGGGTTCAACACCTGCGCTGGTCTTGTACCCAGGCCACAATTCGTTGCGAAAAGACTCGATGACATGATCGGTGGCAACGGCGATGTGTGTGGCGCCATCGCGGATCATGCCCAGCACCGACGCCAGGACACCTCGGACGGCGGCGACTTCCCGGCCGTTCTCATCCCGTGCCGATGGCAACGCATAGTAGTGCCGGAACAACTCGTATGTTCCGTCGACCAGATGAACGTCCACGCGCAGCTCCGATCCAACCCTATAAGACTGACGGCGCGCCAATCAGCTGCTACTGCTGGTCGCGGGTAGCAATCTGGGGCATGGCCGATAACTCCAGGGTTGTCCGTAAGCCCTTGCACATCACTCCAGCTCGGCCGACTTCACAGGACTTATCTGCATTTTAGCGATGGAAGTACGGCTCAAAAGACGCAAAGCTCAGAATTGCCGTCTCTAAAGACAGTCTTCATCTCGTAAGGTTCTCGAGCAAAGCAGTCGCAGAGAAATCGCGAACCGGCCGCGCGAGGCCTGTCGCGATATCCGTCCCCATGGAAGCGGCGATCGAATCTGGCGGTTGATCGCACTGGTTGCGGCACCACTCCCGAAGGCTCGGCGTGAGCCCCTGAACTGACACCAGCAAAGACAGAAAGCTGCCGCGCTCACTCGGATTACGTGTGTCCGGCAAGGCCTTCCAAAGCAGATCCTGTAGATCTCGATCTCTCCCAACACGACGCAGGATGGGTCGGTAGAATCCAGGCGCAAAGTAGCGGAGATTGGGCCGACAGCCCCGCAGAAGAAATCGAATAACAGAGAGTACTTCCTCGCTCGTCCCTCTTGCACAGACGAGCGCCATATCAACGGAGCCATGAATCAGCCATTCACCATCGACATAGCAGTTTGATCGAAACTGCTTCATTTCCTCGGCGAGCAGTTCATCACCAGGGTCGATTTCGCAAAGCGCCCAAATCGCACGACCACCGTGCATATAGAACTGTGCGCGCATCTTTGAATCAATCGCATCTCGCGTCAACGAATCCTCTGAAAAGTCGCGCCCTAAAAGCTCCACCGCTTTCGCAGGATCGTTCTCGTGCTGGTTCGTAATAGGAAACAATGAATGCAAACAAAGCTCGCGCAAAAGCGCAGATCTCGGTTGGACTCTCGCAACGAACTCGAGAAATTGCGGGTGAACCGCTACTGCTCTCGCTTCGCGAATGAAGTCCAAAGCCTCAGCCCGGGGCGCCGGGTAATTGTCCGCCAGCGCGCATAGGGTGGCCCAATCGGACATGCGGTCCCGATCAGAAATGCATTCCCAGAACCTTTCACGAAGCACTCCATGCAATTCTGTCCAGTTTTCAAGAATGAATTCAATCAAAGGATAGTTGGTTTTTAAGCCTTCGGATAATTTGATATGCGCATGGCGTCCCGATTGATAGACCTCAGGGATCGTAAGCATTGCGTCGAGTGCGCCAACGATATGCAGGCCGCAAAATGCCGCTTGCCGACGTTCCACGTGATCCGGGCCGTAGGAAATGATTTCCCTTGAAAGTCGTTCCCTCTCTTCCGCTAGTCCGCGTCCAGAACGCACGAGATTTCGATAATGGGCGATAGCCATCTGTGTTTTTACACCCGCATCTGCCTCGAGGTCATACTGCGCAAGCAATGAATCAGCCCACGGTAGATTCCCAGTGTGGTCCGCCAGAAATGCAACGATCATCGATCGGAGAATAACCGGAAGTGGAGTCGCGGCGGCAACAAGCCTTGGCCGCAAGTTTGCGTCACCGTTGATTAACTGGGCAACCGCACCGAGGTTTCCTTCTCTCAAATCGAGTTGTTGCTGTGCGAGCTGGCGGACCGATTCGAAGCTGTGATAGTTGGCGATCAGGATGCCCTTCAGATTTGAATCCCAGATCGACTCACGTTCTGCGAATGGAAATGCAGCTTCCACAATCTCGCCGCTGTGTTCCGGCTGATTCAATTGCCAAAGACCACTAAGAACAAAGTCCGGTCGCCTGCATTGGGGATCGCGAAGCAGCATCATCAGTCGCTCACGGCACCTCTCGCCATCCAGAATGATTCGTGGGAGGAGAAATCCAATTTCTGCTGCTTTAGGCGACATTGCCAGCTGGCTTAATGCGGTGGCAACTTCCGGGTCGTCCATGCCCCAGTGATCAAGGAGAGCCTCAGCGGCCCAAAATGGAAATGACTGCTCTAGGCCTTCAAGAAGCTTCTTCTTGCCAGTTTCAGTCCACCCGACCCTCACAAAATAGGAGACTTCTCGTAAGAGAACCGGTTCATTTCTGAGCAACCATCGATCAATAGCGTCAATTATTGTTTGATCACCCGCGAAGCATTCTGAAAGACGCTCGCTGTGTTCGAGCCATAAGTAATGCTTTTGGTCGTCATCTATGAGCGCCGCGATCGCATGGGGAACCTCCTGGTCCTTTGCAAATCCTTCGAAGAGGATGCCGAGTGCAATATCCTGATCGAACACTTCATCGCCCCAACTCCCGGGCTGAATTGCTTCTAGTGCTTTCGCCTTAATCTCGCTGTCTTCTGGCCAGCCATGTGCGAGCGCCCATACCAGTGAGCCACCGTGAGGCCAGCGAAGGTGTACCCGCCGAGTCGCCCAACCGAGAAGCAGATTCCGATCCGCGAGTGACTGGGTACCCATGAGGATCTTCTTGCGCAACGCAATCAGCCGAAGACCAGCGCTAGGTGAGTCTTCGATCTCGGTCAGAATACGGGGCCACTCCGGACAATCCGGCCAACCCTTAAATAGAGCTTCGAGCACGGCAGTTTGCTCCGAAACCGGATAGGGCTTCTGCAAGAGGCAGACGAGGCGATCTCGAGTGTGTGGGAATCTTTCGGCCAAGCTCGCTAACGCTTGTGCTGCTTGACCTGCAAACATCTCTTCCTCGTCGAGAAGCATGCGAAACAAGCAGTCAACAACTTCCAGTGCAGGCGCATGTTCAGCAAGCGCTGCTGCGATTCCGTACCGCCCTCGTCTCCCCGGAATCCAATCTCGGATGCGAGCCTGAATAAGGTCGCGAAGTCGAGGTGAAAAGAGACCAAAGAGCAACGAATGAAGGAGATTCCTGCGATGCATTAACCACGGGCCACTCTCGATTTCATCGATTACTTCGCTGACTATCTTCCTGGACAGTGCCACCGGGCATTGAAAGTCTCCTGCTGCGACCTCGCAGAGGATGGGAAGAGTGATGAATCGATCGGATGTAGACCGAGTGTGATTCTCGATGGCTTTTGCAAGTTCGGCCACCTCCTCGGGGCGTTGGGTCAGGTGCAACAGGGAAAGGAGCACCTCGCGCCAAGAAGGCTCGGTACAGCGTTGTCCGACAAATCTGCATTGCTCGTTGAATGGCATGCGGGCAATATGCTCGGCTGCAAGATGCTCCTGAAAGGAACGATGCAGGAAGCCCAATTCTTGCGGGCCCTTTCTGACAAGCAGACCGAGCTCCTGTTCTCCAAAGCTGAGAAGGATGCGAGACTGTCGTCGGGCCTCTGCTCGGTCTAGCCCGAACCCGAGTATTTCGTCTTGGAGGAACTGACTTATTGCACCTTCCGCAGTGCGACCGTCGATCAGTCCTTCCGGATGGTTCAACTGCAGATAAAAGGCCAGATTCGCAAAGGCAATCCGGGCATCTTCCGGCGATAATTCTGATTCGTCCGTCGCCACCATTGCGGCACGCCTTCTGGCGATTGGATGCACAGAAATCAAGTGCTCCACGAGGCGGCCATAAGCGCGAAAGCGGCTGTTGGGGAGAGGCAGGCTCGACCCCTTCAGATAAAGCAAGAGGCCCAGAAGCAACGGGATCTTGGCGAGTTCACCTAAATCGACCGAGGATCGCATCTCCGCCATAAAGCTGGCTGCTGCCGCCTCGGCATTCTGTCTCTGCGAAGAATCAGAGGCGGTAAGGGCACGAAGCTGCAGTTGAAACCATTTCGTCGCAAATTGTTCTTGCTGAGTCGCAGTCAGTTCTGCCAGGTACGACGAAGACCAAGTCGTACGCTGAATGCCGAGTCGTTCATATCCTGTTGGGCGAGTCGTCGCGATCACACGGCAATTTCTTTGCTCGGCAAACACCTGCAGCTGAGCCAAGGCGCTGCGTGCAGCATCCTCGTTGCTATATTCATCCAAGCCGTCGATCAAAAGAAGTAAACGCTCATCAGTGAGAGCCTGTTCAATCAACGGCCACAGCCGATCTTCACTCCAGAGGTGAAGCCACGAGCGAACAATATCAGGCAGAGAGAGAGTCGTTTTCGATTGTTCTATTTGCCTCGTCCAGAAGGGAAAGGACAGCCAAAGTGGCAGAAAGGTGTCGTGAAAAGACGAGGCGTGCCTAAGAATCGGACTCTCATTCAGCAGATCAAGCGCCACATATCGCAGCAACGCACTTTTGCCAAGGCCCGGCCCACCAATCAGAATTTGACGAGTCTGGTCGGCCAGCCAGTCATTCAGACTTCGGCGTTGGCGCGATATCTGAATCGATGGAGCTGCGGAAGAGCGAGACGCGTCGCTGCTCTCGCCATGTCCCGAGAGCGCTGCATCCGAACGCTTGGCCGACTGCGGAATTTCTGCAGCTATGGGGCCGCTGTCGAGACGGTCTTCATAGACGTCTGGCAATACATACCGGTCGCGCAGCGGTGTCGCAGTCTTCGCGCCCAGTTCAACGGGAAGTCCGGGATCGTGGGCCGCAAAAATACGCGTGTAAAGCGTACCCAGTCTCACACGCAGGTTAGCAACTTCTGGTCCAGTAATATGATTGCGCAGCGCGCCAATGGCTTCGGGCGGGCAGAACATTTCAGCGTGATCACGCCCGAAGAAATCATCTACGATCGCGGCCTGATTTTTGAGGAGAACGTCCAGTTCCGCAGCGTCCCAAATTTCAAGTCCAATCCCCAGTGTCTTAAGACGCTCCCGCTGCTTTTCAATCTCATCCGTTAATGTCCTGGACTGGAGGCTGTGGCTTGTGCACAGAACAAAGCTGACCGCACGCGAGGCCCAGCCACCAGCCACAAACAGATCCACTGCAGCGCGTATCTTCGCTGGGGTGAACCTCTTCTCTCGCTTGCATTGCAGCGCGCGATACTTGCCGGTGGCCCTATGGATCGAATATACGTCGATGCCTTCCTGCTCCTGACCGGGAATCCCGTACAGTCTGCAGCATTCAAGATCGGCGTTCAGCCGTTCGAGCCGTAGACAGAGGCGTTCGAAGTTCTCCCATTTTAGTTCCCCGAATGGAAGAGACTGAATCCGGGTTACGGTCAGAGGCTTCTGGGGGAAATCCGCTGGATGGGCCAGCAGACGAGATGGAACGAGAATGAGATTTGAATTCACAGGGTGTGATGCAATATTAGCGTAGGCACCGAGAAAATCGGTACCGACAAGCGCCCCTTCTCGTCGCTTTGCTACCGGATGGTGAGCAATGCCGAAGCAATCCTGAAACCGGGATGTGGAATGGGCCGGTCTCTCCTTAACAGGGGCGCGGCGGCGCTAGCGAAATCGGCTTCGCGGACATGCGGAGAAACCCTATTGCAAGACTGCCTTCACACTCAATGTTGGGTCTTAATTACAAGCTCTTGACGACCTCGACCGCTTTTTCCAATTGTGTGTCCCTACCGTCCCGTAGCGCCTCTCGCGATAATTCAGCAGAAACCGTCGGAATGACCCCATTGTTTTCCAACATCCTGCCGTGCCAGGTCAGATACCCAGCAACTGGCAATCCCAAAATGTAGCCGTGACCGACCTTGAAAGCGCCTCCGCTCAGCAAACGACCAGGTGTTTTGGTCCCGACGATCGTTGCCAGATTGTTCTCCTCTGCGAACGCGGCCACCATTTCGCCGGCGCTGGCCGTGTGCTCGTTCACCATGAGGACAACGCGTCCGTGGAACCGACGTGGCCCAAGTCCTTCGGTAACTACGAGAATGGACTTGTCCACGAGGGCATATCGGGCAGCGAGCCAAAAGAGGGTGCCTTTGCGAGACGGAATTCGTCCAAAACGGGTTAGCTCCTCCCTCTGATATCCACGCTCCCGGCGCTTTCGAGTCAGGCTGTAGCCAACCTCCAGTTTGCCCGGAGTCAGATAGCTCATCAGCCGCAGTCCACCGATACCTCCGCCTGTATTGCCGCGCAAATCGACGATGAGACGGCTACAACCATTGAGAGCCGCAATTCCCCGATCTATATCTTTGGCGACATCGATTCCGATCGCTCCGGGAAACATCGCGACTTTGAGCAGGCCGATCTCGTCGGTGAGCATCTCCGCATGAACTGCTTCGGGCGCGGTTACGGGGTGTTTCTTGGACTTCGGCATTGGCAGCCGAAGCTTCATCCACTCGACGTCTCCGTGCAGCTTCTCAACCGCCAGTTCCGCTGATCCTCCAGCGGAGAACGTCAGCTCTTCTGGAGGACGGATCTCTCGCTCGCCTGTTCCGAGCAACAAATCTCCTGGTCTTATACCAGCCAGGTAAGCTGGGCCCCCTCGGTGCACATCCTGAAACATCCAGCGTTCTGTTCCATTCACTGCGAAGCGTTGCAAAGTTGCATTGATCGCGTGTCTCGCCGGTATGTTGCGCATTCCGGCGTGCCGGAACCCGGTGTGGCTGGTCTTGAGTTCTGCCACCAATCTATGTACTTCCTTCTCGAATGCCTCAGCCCCATCGCACGCAAGGATTTGATCCCTTCGGCCCTGAACCAGAGCATTCCAATCCACCCCATTCATCGCAGGATTGAAGTGCTTGGTTTCCACCAACCGGCAGACCTTGTCGAAAATCTTCTTGCGTTCGTCCAGAGTCAGATTCATTTCTCCCTAATCCTGATAGGCGTTGATGCGTCCCCAATCGCTACGAATGCTGCCCAATAAAATGGGCTCACTTGTTCACCGTATTTCGCCAGCAGGTCCAGCTTGGCGCCTCGCAACGCCGAACTCGTCTCCTCCCCAAGCGCTAGACGTTGGTAGAAGCGTTCCATCAGCGCACTTGCAAAGGTGTCATCCGCACTCCACAGGCTCGCAACAACGGTTTTTGCGCCAGCCGCCAGAAAGGCCTCCGCCAAATCGCTGACGCCTTCCTCTCCCTGCAATTTGCCCACTCCCGTGTCACATGCAGAAAGAGTCGTCAGCTCGGCGTTTAATCGCAACTTCTTGATTTCTCGCACCTGCAGCAAACCGTCTTCACCAGCTTTCGGGTCGGCCCCAAGGACTAATGCTGATCGCTCGGGGAATTGCGGGTCGGCGAAGCCGTGGACAGCCAAATGCAACACGCGAAACTGATCAAGCGGTTCTTTCTTGAATGCAGTCTCGGTAGCGCTCACACCAAAAAGGGTTTCTGCGTCCTTTCCCACAATTCTACTGATGCTCTCGACCTCTTCTCGTGTCTGCGGCAGGTCATGAAGGGGCATTCCGACGAAATCAGCGAAACCGCGAACGAACCGACCCCGCAGTGTCTCAGAAGCCGAGATTCTTCCCCTGGCGCCACCTTGATTGTCGTAAGCAACGTCACCCACTCCGAGAAACGGTCGAGGGGCTTCTTGCTGCTTGTCCCCCCGGCGCAGCGCATCAAGAACGGTGGCCGAAGGAGCATAGCTGATGACATTGGACGTTAACAGATACTGCCCTTCGGCATTCCGTAGCGCTTCGAAAGGCAACAGGTTCAATATGCCGTCCGGCACAACGATGAATCGTTTGCCCGTGGATGTTTCAGGAATCGGTTGCACAAGAAACGCTTGCAACTGTCTCGCCTCTTCAACTCCAGCTTTTTTCGCGCGGATTTCATCAACGTACCGCTGGACCAGTTTTTCGATCTGTTTGCGACCAGCCGGTAGCACTCGCAGGTTTGCGGTCGTGCGCGTAATGGAAATGCAAAAGGAGTTCGGCTCGTCTAGTACGTACTCGAGTAGCAATTCCTCTGACTTCAGGCTTTCTTGAACCTGGGTTAGCGGTGCGGGGTCAATGGGAAAGCGCTGATCTCCCTGGTTCCATGCCAACCGCGACCGCCACTCGTATTCGGCCAGAGCATCGAGCAGCTTTTCACGCTCGACGGGACTATTGGTCTGCATCAGGCGGGTTTGCGTAGTAGCAACGTAACTGTCCAGTGTCGCAGCTTCGGTAGACCCTGACTTCGGATCTGCCTTTCTGTCTCCCAAAGCGCTAGCCAAAGTTCGTCCTCGGACGCGCTTCATTATCTGAAACGCACCGGCTGTGTCAGCCTCTTTCGCGACGAGTTCGAAATGTTGGAGGTACGTCTGACTCATGGCAGCGGCGATGGAGCTGTTCCAATAGGAGTCATCGCCGCCAAGCATGCCGTCAATGACGTCTTCGGCATGCTTGTAAAGTGCCTTCGCTTCTGGGATGCGCCCGCGCCGTGCTTTCAGGTCAGCCAATATTGTTAAGTTCCGCGGGACGTAGTAACGATCTCCGACACGCTGGCTCGCAACCAGACCCTGTGTCGCACGGGCGTCTGCGGTGGCGAGATCTCCGAAATCACGATAAAGTTTCGCCAGCTCGAACATGGCGTCAGCTTCCATTCGGTAGAACTGGACTCTTGCTGCGAACTGCCCCGCATCCTCCAAATCGGCGATGGCCTCTTGTTTGTTTCCGGTTTGCGCCGCGAGCTTGCCGAGGACAATCAGCAATTGTGCCTCATGCCCGCGTTTCTGCTGCGATCGGGCCTTCGCAAGTGCGCCCTGGAGCACTCTCTTTGCTTCATCTGGCCTCCCTAACGCAACTAGCGCTTGCGCCTTTCCTTCGTACCCCATGAAAGGAAGTCCCGAATCTTCGTCAGCCTCCGCTATCTTGATGGCCCTCTCAAAAAACATCAGGGCATCGGAGGTGCGGTTGACCTCGACCAGGCCGTTTCCTATCATTTCCAGAAAGCGAATCTGACCGCCCTCGTCGCCATTAGCCATCGTTGAGACGAGGGCTCCGCCCAAGAGCTTCGCCGCCCGGCCGGAATTTCCCTCCAGGAAGGCGATTACGCCCAATTCACCCGAGGCCCTGGTCGCCAAACGGTTGTCCCCGAGACTCGTTGCGATCTGCTGGGCCTCCGACCAGTCTTGTTTCTCCGCTCGATAATCAATCTCGATGTCGGTGTACCCCTTTGCGGCGAGGCACCAGACGCGCAACTTGGGATCGTTACGCATGATCGGGTTCTGCAACTGGTCGTTCAAGAATCGCGAAAGATCGACGAAAGACATCGTCTCGGCTTCTGATCTGAGGAGTCCAATCTTAGCGTAGAGCTCATTCCGGGTATCGCCTCGATTTGCGAAGAGACTCTCGGCTTTCGCATACAACGGGGCAGCTCTTGGCCCGTTGTTTAGCCAGTAAAGGCGATTGGCTTCCGCCAGGAGGACTTGCGGATCCGTGGAACTTTCCGGATGCTCCAAACGACCGTAACTGAAGTGTTTATCGGCAGAAATGTCGCGGAACCAAGTGTAGGCGTAGCGCGAGACAGGGATTACGACCGCAATAAGGGCCGCTGCAAATACCATTCCCCTTGGGACACTAATCCTCACCGACTCAAATACCGGGCCTTGCTGACCAAGAATTGTTCAGAACATCGCGGAATGGCGCTGATGTGGCGGCTTTTCGCAATTTTACAGGAAGCATACTGGAATACGCCAACGCAGCGTTTTGGAGTTCTGCAAGACGACCCTATAATGCCCGGCGAAAGTATGCTCTCGACGTCCTCCACTTCGTCTTCGTCCACTCCCATCTGCTGCGAGCGTGTGGTGAGTGTTCAGCGGCAGGAGACGCCCGCTATCTGTGTGTTCGCGAATCAAACCAAGCTCTTGGTGTCCCGTTTCATTGGATCTCACGTCGCTATCGGTGATGACATCGCTTTTCCTGTCTCGATGGCAGATGCAGTTCGTACAGAAATCTTAATCACCAAGAATGGTGGGTCCGGCCCCAAGCATTATCTCTACCACGTGCCAATCGGGTACGTGAGCCAGCCCAAACAGGACAAACGAAATCAGTACTTCGTTTCGGCCGAGGTTCACTGCGGAGGCCTTGGCATCAGTACGGTTTTCCTGCCTTGCGAGATCCTGCGCGATTACTTCTATTGTTTACCCCATACCGACGACAAAATAGATCATCAGACGCTGTACGAGATCCTGCGTATTCCAGCCAGCGCTTCTCCCTCTGAGCTGCGCGTAGCTTTCAAGCTACGCGACCTGGAACTCCAAACGGCAGGGATATCACGTAGCCAGCGCGTAGCGCTGGAGCGGGCCTTCAACATCGTTGGCCAGCCGGAACTGCGCGCCTGCTATGATGCGCTGCTGGCCGATCCCGAAGTCCCTGCTCCCTTTCCGTATGGTGGATTTGGCTCCCTGTTGGTTGCTGGCGAGCCTTCCCGCGACGGACAAACATTCTTCGCTCGTCGCATTCTTGCGTTTTCACCCGATCTCCGGCGCCGGCGCTTCCATGTGCCACTGCGTAATTGCGATTTTTATGAGGATCGGGCGCTGTGTCGCGATGTGCGTCGCAAGCTGGAGTTCTGGCTCGATCCAGCCGCCCTACACACATTCTGGGACCGCACTTGGAATCAGTGGAAGCATCGGTTGGGAACCAAGATCGAGGTCGAAGGCACGTTCGTACAAACTGGCAAATACCGCAAACGTCGCGGAGAGTGGAAACTCGTTGCTTGGGAGACTGCATTGCCGAGCCGGCTGGAGGTCAAACTTCCCGCCGATTTCCAGCAATGCTCGGAGATGGCCCGAACGACCTATCATCGCTTCGGTCACTACTCAAAGGCCCTTGATCAGATCCGCCTGCACCTGGAACATCGGGCAGTCGAGAAAGCGGAGCTGCAGCGAATGTGTTCCGAACTGCGCATCCCGGGTGACTTTGATGTCGCCCAGATCAGCTGGCGCGCTGATTATGACCCGTTCTTCTATTGCCAGCTCGCACGCCGGGCACGCCGGATCTACCTATTTCGGGATGAATACATTTTCGACGTTGAGAAAGCCGTCGTTGTCGAAACCCCTCAGCTGGGCCACGCTACATACGTCTTCGCCAAGCCCCGGAACATGGATAGCTTCCTCGCTCTGTACACCAAGATCACAAAGGATGACATCCGGCGAAACCGCAACAATGCCGCCGAGCGTCTCAGCTTTCTGGGGCGCGTGATTCACGGCACCAATCCAAGGGCGTGGCTCAAGGAAATCCGGCAGCGCGTGGGGGAAGACGTTGATTTTGCAGCGGACATGGCGGAGTGATTCACGGACCCATGCGCGCTGACTTTTGTGGCATTCGATTTGCCGGCGGCTTCCTGCGCACGTGCTGCTATGACCAGTCAAAGTGTGATCGCTGGAATAAATCTATTGACGGTCATTATTCCAGGGCGAGGCCAGACTTTCGCAGCCGGAGTAGCGGCGCCTTGCAGTAAGAACGGTCTGAGCAAGAGATTCCTGCCAGCTCTGCCAAATAACAAGGAGGTCTACGCGGACATCCACGGTGTCTGGACGCCGTTCGCCTGATCAGCCTGTTTGACTGCCACTCGATTTGAAGCTAACAAGAGCCCTGAAGAAGCCGTTCCTCCGCCGGTTCGCGTTACCGAAGCTTAGGCGTGCACGGGGTCGCAGACGTGCCGGAAACCACAATTGGGATCCGGCCCTTCGCAGCGGGGACGTGCGAGTTTATGAGGAGTCTATGTCAACCCAGCTTAGTCCGATTACCCCGGCCAGCCCGCCACGCCTTGAGCCTTACGTTGACAGCAAGCAGGCGGCTGCGTTCCTGGCTTTTGACTGGAAGCAAGTGCAAAAGCTGTCTCGAGAGGGAAAGATTCCAGCACACCCTGTCCTCAGTGGACCCCAGAATCGGCGAAGAACTTGGCGTTACAAGCTCAGCGAACTTGACGAGTGGGCTCGCTCTCAGCGAAACTCCGCAGCAACCGGGAGTGCCACCTCTTCAAAGGAGAAGTGATGGCACGATTTCAGAGCGGATGGCTTCAGAAGAAGCCACGTAAATCAGGGGATATTTGGGTGTTCTGCTACCGTCGGCAGCGACCGGAAGATGGTGCATGGGTGCAAGCCACGCCCATTAAGGTCGGCAAAGTCAGGGACTATCCCAGCGAAGAAGCAGCCTGGCGGCGAGTGGAAGAACTCCATCTCAATCCTAACCAATCACCTTTCGACGTCGGTGCACAGCCGCTGTTTGGGGAACTTGCGGCCCACTACATACAGAAAGAACTACCCGAGGATCAGCGCCAGGCCACGATCGAGAAGGCCTACTCAACGATCCGCAAGTACAAACGCTATCTCAGTCGCTGGGCCTTGCCTCGCTGGGGCACCTCTCCGGCTTTGGCAGTCCATCCGCCTGAGGTCGAGGACTGGCTGAGGGAACTCAAGAACAAGTTCGCGCTTAGGAATCCAACCTTGGGTGAAATCCGCAAAGCCATGAACAATGTTTACGTGCACGGACAACGACAGGGATTTCTACCGCGCACGCCGGACGGCAATCCCATCGGATTCGTGCGCCAGTCGCTGGTGAGTGACTTCGAGCCGGTTATCCTCACGCTGCCCCAAGTGCTTGACATCCTCGACACCCTGGATCTGATGCGCCGCACGATGATCATCACCGATGCGGCCACAGCGCTACGCGTCTCTGAAGTCCTGGCGCTCAAGTGGGACGACCTGGATTTCACGGACCAGCTAATCCGGGTACGGCGGGCTTACGTCGAACGCCGTTTCGGCCCGCCCAAGTCGAAGGCATCGAAAGCGCCTGTGCCAATGCACCCACTGCTGGCGGCGCATCTTCTCGCCTGGCGCAAGGAGACGCTCTACCCCAACGATGAAGACTTGGTGTTTCCCAGTCTTCGTTTGAAAGGAACGAAACCACCTGCAGCGAACATGCTGGTTGCGGACTACTTGAGAGTAGCGGCGAGGAAGGCCGGAGTGGTCGCGCCACCCCGTACCTTCGGCTTTCACACCTTCCGGAGAACGCTGGCGTCTGTTTTGGTGAAGATGAGAGTCGATGTCAAGACGGTGCAGGAGATTCTGCGGCACCAGAACTTGAAAACGACCCTCGAAATCTATGCCAAGTCGATGTCGGAGGACAGGCTGAAGGCCCAGGGAATGTTTCTTGAGCTTCTGTTCAGCCACAGGAGGACGGAGCTGATCGGACGCGGCTCGGTCGAGTAAGAGCAGCAACTGCCGGTAAACTGCCGGTAATATGGGAAATCGGAATGGGAATTAAAGCCTTTGAAATGTGGTGGCCAGGGACGGAGTTGAACCGCCGACGCCAGCCTTTTCAGGGCTGCGCTCTACCAGCTGAGCTACCTGGCCAC
>Ga0181530_10000863_pt1 | contig 39041 bp, 31 predicted proteins | sample PEATcosm2014_Bin_42_FD_119769 | JGI IMG/M metagenome (GOLD analysis project Ga0181530, IMG submission 119769) | Peatland microbial communities from MTU Mesocosm Facility, Houghton, MI, USA - PEATcosm2014_Bin10_60_metaG | ecosystem: Environmental > Terrestrial > Soil > Wetlands > Peat | place...
ACGTTGGAGCGCCACTCGCCGCCGTTGGTTGCGGCGTTTGCCGCGGGGTGCGTGAGAATGCCGGTGGCGTAGAAACCGGAGCTTCCCTGAAGAAGCGCGTAGTCGATGTCCACGTCCAGGTTGTTGGTGCTGCCCGTCGTGTGAATACGGACCTCCGCTTGTTTTCCGCCGTTGGTCGTGGGATCGGAAGTCAGAGTGCACGTGCCGTTGCCGGCTTCCAGCTCCCAGTAGACTTGCCCGCCGGAGTCTCCTCCGGCGAGTAGGTCCGTTCCGTTATACGTCCAGGTCTTGATGGTCCCACTCGCACAGGTGATGACGATGTGTTCGATTCCGTTGTCCAGTGTGTAGCTGCCGTTGCCTGCGGTCGCCGTGACGGCTTTTCCGCCTGGCGTGATCGCCCCCGCAACGTGCGCGGTGGTAGGCGGGCAGGCCGTCAGGTACATCCCGGGGTAGTCCGTACCTTGGGCCACGAGAGAACAGGCTGCCGCGGTGCCGGCCGGCATACAACCTCCTGGGCTCCCGCTGGCGCCGGAGCTGCCGCCGGACACGGTCGCGCCGCCGGATGTGGTGGCGCCGCCGACGGTGGTTACGCCGCCGGATGTGGTGGCGCCGCCGACGGTGGTTACGCCGCCGGATGTGGTCGCACCGCCGACGGTGGTTACGCCGCCGGATGTGGTCGCACCGCCGACGGTGGTTACGCCGCCGGATGTGGTCGCGCCGCCGACGGAGTTCGTGGAACCGCCGGATCTCGTGGAACCGCCGGGGCTCGCGGAACCACCGGGGCTCGTGGAACCGCCGGGGCTCGTGGAACCGCCGGGGCTCGTGGAACCGCCGGGGCTCGTGGAGCCGCCGGGGCTCGTGTTCCCACCGCCAGTCAACGATTGCCCGCCGCTGAGGGATGTCCCTCCCGAAGCCGAGGTAGTGCCTCCGCTTGGTGTGGAGCTCCCGCCGGGGGCAGCGGTGGAGCCACCCTTCGCCTGCCCGCCGCCGGCTGTCGAGGTGGAACCCGGACCGGACGAGCTACAACCTTGAAGCAAGATGATGGCGCCACCAAGGAGCAGAGCCACGGATTCTCGAGCTAGAGCTTCTGTCACATTCCGCGTGTCATTTCGCATCACATCCTCCACGGCGCAATTCCTGCGCATTTCTACAAAAGACCCTGCTGATCGATCACTTCAGCAGTGAGATGGCGAAGATAGATGGATCACACAATCGCACAGCATTTCCGGTCAGCCTAACTTCACTCAAGAACCATAGCCGAGCCTCGTGCCATTCCATCTGCACGGCATCCTGATTCCCCCGTTTCCCCCAATTTGGCGTAATCTCTGCCCTATACGTCGCAAACAGGAGCAGGGTTGCATTCATCCGACAAGAGAGTGCATTATTGTTTTCCGAAATAGCAGACCCCATCTTTAAGAAGCCGATGTACAGGAATTGGGTTCTCACCTGGATCATCCCCGCACTGCTCGCCAGCGCCTGCATGGATCTTGACGCGCTCCAGCCGCCGGTCACCTGGAGAGACGGGGATAGATCCAGTGACAACCCCGACGCATCCAGTGACACCGCCGGTGGGTCCGCATCGATACCATCCCCCGATGCCAACAGCCCCCAGGACACGGTCACGGGTGGCGGTGCCACCCGTCCCGACGGGTCAACCGGATTGCTCCTGGATGGAAGCTCGCCGCCCAATCCCACGGTGGTGGTTCTTCCGGACACCCAGTTCTACGCGGCGGCCTATCCCGACATCTTCGCTGCCCAGACCAAATGGATCGCCGACAATCGCGACTCGGCCAACCTGGTGGCAGTGCTGCACGAGGGGGACTTGGTCGATGATCCCAGCAGCGTGGACCAGTGGCAGGTCGCGTCGGACGCCTTCGCCACACTTGATGGAGTGATTCCCTATCTGGTTCTGGCAGGCAACCACGACGAGGATCTTGCGCGGCAGGGCTACATGGACCAGTACTTCCCTGCCTCGCGCTCTGACCAATATCCCTGGTTCGGTGGCACCTTCGAGCCCAACAAGACCGAGAATAGCTTCGCCATCGTCCCCATTGGCGGCACACCCTGGCTATTGCTGGCGTTGGAATTCGGCCCGCGCAACGCGGTGGTGAGTTGGGCCAACGAGGTGCTCAAAAACAACGCCGACAAGCCCGCTATCTTGGTCACCCATGCCTACCTGTTCAACGATGGCACTCGCTACGATTACACAAAGACGCCGCCACAACCTTTCGATCCTCACGACTACAACTTCACGCCGCTGGCAGGCGTGAACGATGGCGAGCAGCTTTGGCAGAATCTGATTGTGGGCAACGAAAACGTGAAAGTGGTGTTGTCGGGACACTGCCTTGGCGCTCCGGCGGTGGCCAGGCTGACCAGCCCCCGCCCCAGCGGGTCGACGGTGCACCAGATTCTGGCGAACTATCAACAATGTGGCGATCTGTCCTGTCCCGAGATGCCCCAGATCAAGGGCGGCAACGGATATCTGCGCCTGCTGGAGTTCGACAAGGCGAACCAGGTCCTTCGCGTCCACACTTATTCGCCGTATCTCAACCAGTACGTCGAGCAAGACGACTCCGAAGACTTCGTGCTGCCCTTGCCATAGAGCAGGGGTGGAAGACACCCGACGAAGCAGCGATGCCCTTGGGCAGTTGTGGCTCAAAACGTTGCGTGGAGGCGGCCAGAGAAGATCGAGACCGGCCCGCGATCGGCGTTGTAACCAGGAGATTGTGCAGAGCTACTCGTTTGAGCGCTCTCGGCTATTGCCCCTGGCAACCTCGCTCATCGGAATGCCCAGCGCCTTGGCCACACCCTCGCCATAGGCGGGATCGGCTTTCAGGCAGTTGCCGATGTGGCGGAGCTTGATCTCATTCGGGGCATCGCCCATGGCGCGGGCGGTGTTCTCGAACAGAACCTTCTGCTGCGCCGGGCTCATGGCCCGGAACAACGCGCGCGGCTGGGGGTAGTAGTCGTCATCGTCCGTGCGATGACTCCAGTAGTCGGCCGCGCCGTCGAGGGCAAGCGGCGGCTCGCGAAAGTCCGGCTGCTCCTGCCACTCACCGTAGCTGTTGGGCTGGTAGCCAAGCGTGCCGGTCGGGAAGCAACCCGCTCACGGTAAAGATGATCGTCGGGTACTCCTGGGAGAGAACAGAATCGCCCCTGCCACGCTCCGTGGGGTTGGTTGACGAGCCGGCCGCGCGCAAGAACGAAAGGCTTACAATGCGTGGGCTCAACCCGGACGCGGCATCCGACGATAGGTATAGGTAGGATGGAACTTTCGGCAAACAGCGCGCGCGCCTGGCGTCATACTGGCGTGCCTTGCCTTGACGTCAGCCTTCCATCCGGAGGCAGTGGATGCGCCCCATAGCAGGTGTGATCGCGGCGCTCATTCTGGCTCCTGTGGCTCTCGCCCAGGAACCGGGCAGCGCCGTTCCTTCCCTGCCAGGCCAGATCGCGGTCAGCAAGCCTATGACGCCTGCCCAGAAGATCGCCACCCTGGAGGAAGCGTTGAACAAGGAAACCGACCGCCGGGCCGATCTCGACGCGAAGGTTGTGGCGCTTGCCCAGGAGAACAACAGGTTGGCCTCGGCCCGCGACGTCCTGGCACGGGACAAGGCCTCGACCGACACCGAGCTGGCCAGAACGCGCGACGCTATGGCGCTCCTCCAGCGCGACTTCGAGTCGCTGCGTGGCGACTACACCAGGATCGCCAAGAGCCTCCGCCTCTCTCTTGAAACCCTCGCGCCCCTCGCCTTGCTCATCTTCGCTCTGCTCGGCTGGCTGCTCTACATCACGCGCAGGCTGGCTGTCCACGTACACGACGTCCCCACCATGGCAAAGATGCACGAATACGAAACCCTCGTCGCCCACTTGCACGACCAACTCAAGGCCGAGAAGGGCCACAACGCCGTGCTGAAGGATCGGCTGGCCCACCTCGGAATTGTGGATTGACAGCGTGGGTCGTCTAACGGCGTGGATCGCCGAGCCTCCCTGACTGTTCACCAGGGCTTCATTTCTTGGCCAACCATGCCGATGATGAGTACGCTTGAGACTGGGAAGCTGCGATGGAACACACATGAAGCGCGACGCATCAGTGGCACGCGTGACGCTACGGATGCGCCGTGGGGTGCGTTCTTGGGTTCAGCTATCGGTGGTTTGCGTTCTGGTATGGACCGCTGCTTGCAGTGCCGACGATCGGGCGACCGTGTGGTTACAAGAGGGACCGGCACCAGCGCCTGACAGTGGCCCCATCATAGTCCTGGCTGAACCGCGCACGACGGATGGTGGTATCTGTTCGTCCATGACCTGCAGCGCGGGCAGTACCCAGCGCTGCGGAGACATCGACAATTGCGGACAGACGTTGCATTGTGGCGACTGTCCTGCGGACCTGCAGTGCAACAAGCAGAATGTCTGCGTAGGGACCAACTGTGTTGCAGGGTGTACTTTTGCAGGCGGGGCGTATTGTGGAGTGATCGGTGACAACTGCGGCGGCACACTCGACTGCGGGGCCGTGTGTCCGCAGCCCGGCTGGACATGCGGGGCGGACCATATCTGCAAGGGCGATCCCACCGTCTGCCAGGCAGACACCTGCGTCGCGACCTCGGGAGACCACTACTGCGGAACCATCGGAGATGGCTGCGGCAACACGCTCGACTGCGGGAATGACTGTCCCACTGGCTGGAGCTGCATCAACAACCTCTGCGTGGGTTCAGGGGTGTGCAATGCCGTGAACTGCGCGACGGACAGCGGAGACCACTACTGCGGAACGATCGGCGACGGCTGCGGCGGGTCGCTCGATTGCGGAGACGACTGTCCCGCGGGATGGACCTGCGACGACCACGTGTGCAAGGCCACGCCGCCCATCTGCACCTTGGCAAGCTGCACGTCTGGCAGCGGGGATTACTACTGCGGGACCATCGGCGATGGCTGCGGTGGGTCGCTCGATTGCGGGGCAGACTGTCCTGCAGGGTGGACTTGTGTGAATTCTGTGTGTGTCGGCGCACCGCCGACATGCGTGCCGGCCACCTGCGATGCGCCAGGTGGCGGACGGTACTGTGGCCAGGTCGGGGACGGATGCGGAGGCACGTTGGACTGTCCGACGGATTGTCCGCAGCCCGGCTGGGTCTGTCAGGATAATTTGTGCATAGGGCCGCCGGACGTTTGCACGAAGATCACGTGTGTGACTACGACCGGAGATCACTACTGCGGCACCGTAGGGGACAATTGCGGTGGGTCGCTCGACTGTGGAAACGATTGTCCGGCAGGATGGACCTGCGGACCCGACCAGATCTGCAAGGGAGGCGCGGGCGTCTGCACTCAACTGAGCTGCACCACCTTGAGCGGGGATCACTACTGCGGAACCGTGGGGGACGGGTGCGGTGGCAGTCTGGCATGTAGCAACGACTGTCCCGCGGGGTGGACCTGTGGAACTGACAACATCTGCAAGGGCGGCACAGGGGTGTGTACCCCGGCAACGTGCGATGCACCGAACGGCGACCGCTACTGCGGGGCCATCGGAGACCAGTGCGGCGGCACGCTCGACTGTGGAACGACCTGTCCCGAGCCCGGCTGGACGTGCAATAACAGCATTTGCCAGGGCGGCTCAATCTGCACGCCGCTGACCTGCGTGGCGTCGAGCGGAGACAACTACTGCGGCGCGATTGGGGACGGCTGCGGCGGGACGCTCGACTGCTCCGCCACCTGCCCCCAGACGGGCTGGGTGTGCGACAGTGGTCTGTGCAGGGCGGGCCCCACGGCCGACTGCGTGCCGAGAACCTGCACCACGGCGGATGGCGCTCAATACTGCGGCACCATCGGCGACGGCTGCGGCAACTCGCTGGACTGCGGCAGCACATGCGCAAAGACCGGATGGGTCTGCCAGGACAACTTGTGCAAGGCAGGCCCCACGGCCAACTGCGTGCCGCTGGCGTGCACAACCGCCGGCAACGATCAGTACTGCGGGACCATCGGCGACGGCTGTGGCAACGCACTCGACTGCGGAACCACATGCGCCAACCCCGGCTGGACCTGCCAGAACAACCTGTGTATAGGACCACCCGGTGTCTGCACGCCACTCACCTGCACGACGGGAAGTGGCGCCCAGTACTGCGGGACCATCGGCGACGGCTGCGGCAACTCGCTGGACTGCGGAACCACGTGCACCAACGCCGGCTGGACCTGCCAGAACAACCTGTGCAAGGGCGGCTCAACCTGCGTGCCAGTGACCTGCACTCCGGCCTCGGGTGGCCAGTACTGCGGGACCATCGGCGACGGCTGCGGCAATTCGTTGGTGTGCAGCACGGATTGCTCGGCCGCCGGCAGCGGCTGGGCGTGTGGCAGCAGCAACGTGTGCATGGGCGGACCCAACTGCGTGCAAGTCACCTGCAACGACGCCAGTGGCGCGCAACAGTACTGCGGCAACATCGGGGACGGTTGCGGTGGGACGCTGAGTTGCCCGGCTACTTGCCCAGCGGGCATGACCTGTGGCGCAACCATGGCGAATGTCTGCGGAACCTGCGTCAATCTGTGCCAGAGCCAGGTCCACTGCGATGGTGGGGCCACCACCAGTATCAGCGGTACGGTGTACGACCCTGCGGGGCTGAACCCGCTCTACAACGTCATCGTAGCCATACCAAATGCGGCGCTGGATCCGATCCCGGCTGGTGCGAGCTGCACCTCCTGCGACGCCCAGGTATCGGGCCAGCCCATTGCCACGGCGTTGACCGACTCCAACGGACACTTCATCCTCAACAATGTTCCGTGGGGTACTGATTTCCCTGTGGTCATGCAACTCGGCAAGTGGCGGCGCCAGGTTACCATTCCTGCGTCGATGGTCACCCACCAGTGTGCGGACAATCCCATCGTCGACAACCCGCCGGACGCCGGCACACTGCTCGACAGGCTGTTGCGCTTGCCAAGGAACATCTACGACGGGGACAACAACGGCCAGTACACCAACATGCCCAAGATCGCCATCACCACGGGCCAGATCGACGCCCTCGAGTGTTTGTTGACCCGAGCCGGCATCGACACCGCCGAATTCACAAATCCCGAAGGCACCGGGCACATCAATCTTTACAGCCTTCTCGCCACCAGTGCGGACAACGGGGCCACCCAGTACGCCGGCCCCGGCGGGGCTACCTTCCCGGTTGCAACCACGCTATTCGACTCGGTGGCGACTGAACAGGCCTACGACATCATCATAGTCAATTGTGCCGGTGCCGACTTCCTTGGCATAGGGGACGGGCAATACGTGACCGAAGCCCGCCGTCAGAATCTCAAGGCGTACGTCAACGGCGGCGGCAAGGCCTTTCTCGAGCACTACTTCGCCAGCTTCCTGATGTCCACCAGCACGCTCGCCGCACCCTATGGCGAGGTGGCGACATGGGACGGGACGCTGGGGACACCTGTCGCGGGCGCTGACCTGATGACAAGTATTGATCAGTCCTTTGCCAAGGGGCAGGCATTCGCACAGTGGTTGACCGCCGTCCAAGCCTCGACGATTCTAGGCAGCCTGCCACTCACCGACTCCACCAACGGCTCACTACAGCCGAAGTACACCGCCGAGACCACTACCGCGCCGGCCACGCGATGGATCTTCAACCCGGTTTCCAGTACAGACAATACGTCGAGTCACGTCCACTACTTCGACCTGCTGACTCCGACTGACCAGACGACCAAATGCGGCCGCGTTGTCTACACGGGAATACACGTTTCCGCGGCCAACTCCGGCGTGGGTCAGGATGCGGTGCGTGTCCTTGGTGGTACGCCCGTGTTCCCGACAGAATGCAGCGTTCGTCCGCTCTACGGCCAGGAGAAGGCGATGGAGTTCATGTTCTTCGACCTCTCCGGGTGCGTGACCCCCCCTGCGCTATCGCCCACACCACCGCCCACGGTGGGGGCCACGGCGCCCGCCGCTCCTCCGCCAGCTGCCAGCCCTCCGCCACCGCCGCCGCCACCCCCTCCGGCAGCTCCACCTCCTGCCACCGCACCACCCGCGGCTGTAGCGCCATCGCCGCCAGGATCTCCGCCACCACCGACTGCCCTCCCGGCCCCACCACCACCGCCACCACCGCCTGCGTCCCCGCCACCATCGGTGCCTCCTGCGGCAGCGCCTCCTCCTGCGGCAGCGCCACCCCCGCCATCACCACCGCCACTTCCAGCGCAGGCGCCGCCAGACGCCCAGATCATCCCGTAGCCCGTTCCCGCGGCAAGATCGTTCTCGCATCTGAGGACACGGCGTCCAAGTCCATGATCCGCGCGACAGCATCGACGGTGACTACTTCTTCAGCGATGTCGGACATCCGAGCGGGATCGGGTTTCTGCCCCATCTCAAGAGCCTCAATCTCGACCCTCGGACTTCGGGAATTGGGCGACCAGACTATGCTCATCCGTGGCGGTTCTGGTGTTCTCTAGACGAGGTGTGTCCAATGTCAACAGGCGCGATTTCCACCCTTCTCGGACCCTCTATCCCAAGAAGTTACCGGGCGCTGCTCATGACCGGTGGCGTCGTTCTGCTTGTAGCAGCGAGTTGCACCAGCGCAAAGGTCGATAACAGCCAACCAGCGTCGACGTCGACGGTGGCCGGAGGTGGAGGTGGAGGTGGGCAGGGCCAAAGCGGAGGGGGGAATAGCAGTGGCGCCACCGGCGGCAGTGGGGGCTGCATTGTTTGTGTCGGTACCGGCTCAACCAGCAGGGACGCCGGGACAACCTCTCTGTCCCCCAAGAACTGCGGGAATGGCGTTCTCGACCAGGGCGAGCAATGCGATGACGGTGTACCCCCTGCCCAGAAAGTCGGTCCCAATGCTATCGATGACGGCTGCAATGCCCTGTGCCAGATCGAAGCCAACTGGAGTTGTCCAACCCCGGGGCAGGCATGCGTGAACATGGCCATATGCGGGAACGGAATACTGACATCCAACGAGGCCTGTGACGACGGAAACACGGTCAGCGGTGACGGTTGCTCGGGAGACTGCCAGACCGTCGAGCCGGGCTACATATGCCGTGTCCCGGGAAAGCCCTGCACGACCTTATGTGGAGACGGCATCGTCAAGGGGACAGAGCAATGCGACGACGGCAACACTGTAAGCGGCGATGGCTGTTCCTCTTCCTGCAAGGTCGAGGCCGGTTTCCAGTGCACCGGCAGTCCGAGCGTATGCACGCCAACCGTTTGTGGAGACGGCAAGGTAGAAGGCGGCGAGGGCTGCGATGACGGCAACACCATGCCTTTCGATGGGTGTTCGGAGGAGTGCCAGATTGAACCCAATTGCTCGGGAAGTTCCGGCTGTACCTCTCCCTGTGGCGACGGCATCATCATGGGCACCAAGCAATGCGACGACGGCAACCAGACAAGCGGCGATGGCTGCTCCTCGACCTGCCAGGTCGAGCCTGGCTGGACCTGCACGCAACCACCTCTTGGCAATGAGATGAAGGTGCCGGTGATCTATCGTGATTTCCGCTTCCACAATCCCAGCGACTTTGAACCTGGGGTTACGGGGTCGAACAATCCTACCACCGGTATCGTTGAAACCAGCCTGGACCAAGATGGGAAGCCGGTCTTCACGGGCCTGGCCACTGCACACATCGAGAGCACGAGCACGTTTGCCGAGTGGTATCGCACGACTCCCGGCGTGAACGACCCAACGGCATCGAAGATTTCGCTATGGGACAATGGACAAGGCGGCTACGTGAACCGCTACGGACCCAACGGCGAGCAGTGGAATGTCACCGATATCGCCTACTACTGCGGCACTGTCGGGCAGGAAATGCTCGATGCGAACGGCAAAGCTATCCCGTGTACCTCGGAATACCAGGCCACTAGCTCGACGGACTGTACCACCGCCGCCGCCAAGGGCTGGACGATGCTCGATTGCTACCAGAACGGTAACAATTGGAGCGCCACCTTCATTGTCAAGAAGGTCGACGGCAACCCCCTCTTCTTCCCCATCGACAGCGACCCATTTTCGGCCGACCAACTCGAGCCCGCTCAAGTCCCCTCAGTACCGGCGGGGCTATACGACGACACAGGAACCTGGCCGTGGGACGTGGACGCGAACGGAAACGAGATTATGCACAACTTCAGCTTCACCAGCGAGACTCGCTACTGGTTCAAGTACGACTCGAGCAAGTCATTCACCCTCGATTTTGTGGGTGACGATGACGTGTGGGTCTTCATCAATAGGAAGTTGGCGGTTGACCTGGGCGGTATTAAGACGCCATGTGAAGGGTCGGTCACTCTGGATGCCGCAACGATTTCCAGTCTGAACCTTGGACTTCAGGACGGAAATGTCTATGAGATCGCAGTCTTCCAGACCGAGCGTCAGACCACTGGGTCTACCTATAAGTTGACCCTGAACGGATTCAATGCTGCCCCCAGCAGTTGTGTTCCGAGGTGTGGCGATGGCATCGTGGTCGCCGGCGAGGAATGCGACTGCGGCAACGGCACGGTGCCTGTCCCCGCGGGCTGCCCAGGCCCGAACAGTGATACCGCCTACGGTGGCTGCACTACGCAGTGCACGTGGGGGCCGTTCTGCGGAGACGGCATAGTCAACGGCCCAGAACAATGCGACCTCGGCAAGCTGAATGGCTCGAATGACAGCAAATGCACCTTCGCATGCACGACGCCTCACTACTGTGGCGATGGCATTGTCGACACGAATCTTGGCGAGCAATGCGACTTGGGGGCACTGAATGGCGTGCCCCTTGATGCCAACGGGAACCCAACGGACGGCGGCGGCTCAATCGAATGCACCACGAATTGCCAGATTCCGCCGACATACTTCTGATCAATGGCTAGGGCAGCCAGCGCATAACACCACTCCCTGGCGTTGAACACGGCTGGCGAGCATACCTACGTCATTGGCGGGTGAGGATGCTTCGTTTTTCGACGATCCTGTTTTGGTGCCAGACGCGTTGTCAGCCTCGGCCACTCCTTGGCCGGCGCTCACCGTTGGGGCTGTTCGTCATATAGCTCCGCGCTCGCGAGACACTGGCCGCTGCCATCATCGCCACCGACGATGAGCACCAACCCATTGGGCAAGAATGTCGCCGTCTGCAGCCACCTTGCCACGGTCATGCTGCTGGTGGCTGTGAATCTCCCAGCTGCTGGATCGTAGATCTCCGCGCTCGCGAGAATCCCACCGTCACCAAAGCCGCCAGCGATGACCACCGTTCCGTTGTCCAACAACGTCGCCGTGTGGACGTCCCGTGCCGTGGTCATGGTTCCAGTGGGAGTGAATGTCCTGGCCGCCGGGTTGTATACCTCCGCGCTCGCGAGAGATGCGCTGGCATCGCCTCCGCCAGCGATGAGCACCGTCGCGTTGCTCAACAATGTCGCCGTGTGATATGCCCTTGCCGCGGTCATGGTTCCGGTGGGCGTGAATGTCCCGGTCGTCGGATCGTATAGCTCCGCGCTGGCTACATCCCCGTCGCCCCATCCGCCGGCGATGAGCACCTGCCCATTCGGCAACAACGTCGCCGTGTGCCCGAGCCTTGCCGTGGTCATGGTTCCGGTGGGCGTGAATGTCCCGGTCGTCGGGTCGTACAGCTCCGCGCTAGTGAGAGCCCCGTAGCTGCCATTGACCCCGCCCCCCGCAACGAGCACCTTCCCGCTGCTCAGCAACGTCGCCGTGTGGAGATCCCTTGCCGTGGTCATGCTTCCAGTGGGAGTGAATAGCCCGGCTGCCGGGTCGTATAGTTCTGCGCTCGCGAGAACCGTGATGCCGTCCGATGTTCCACCGGCGATGAGCACCTCTCCGCTCGGCAACGACGTCGCCGTGTGCCTATCCCTTGCCACGGTCATGCTGCCAGTCGACACGAAAATTCCCTGCAGCCCCACCACATCCGACCATGCGTCGGCTGCAAAGTTCGCGTCCGCGGCAACGGCCGGGGCGTCGGCACTTCGGTCTGCTGCCGCGTCCACGACAGGCCCGCTCATCCCGCCTCCCGCACCTCCTGTTCCACCAGAACCGCCCACCAGCCCCCCGCCACTGCCGCTCGAACCGGCGCTGTCCTCTATGAGGAGAACGTGGACGATCCCGCCGCCGCAGCCGCCGAGGGACGCCACCAGAAGACACGAAACCAGGATGCGCAGTCTCGCTACCATGCAGACCATGGTCGCTCCATTCGGGACTCGGCGCAAACAGTTCCGGGGCGGCGTGTCGCCCTCGCCGCCTGACCTCGACGAGACTGAACGATTACGCTATTTTTTGCTTTTGGACTTTTTCATTCCTTTCAACTCGCCGGTTTGACCGGCGCGCCGAGGAGTCCACGATGAGAAGAACTTTCTGGAACGCGGCAGCTATCGGGCTACTCGCTGCTTGCACAACCGGTTGCGGTAACGGCAAGAACTTCGTCGCGGACCTCTGCAACAAACTGCAAAGTTGCGGCGAGCTTTCCCTGAGGAAAGTCTCGACCGTCTCACAATGCACAACCAACTGTCTTCGGCAACTGAGCCAGCTGAGCAGCCAACTGGGTGGCAGTGATCCCGCCGCCGCGGACCAGGCCTTAGCCGCCGCGGACCAAGCCATAGAGCAATGCCTGGAAATTCCAGACTGCCCGAGCTTCTCGAACTGCGTGAGCACTCTGGTCAACGGGAACCTTCCGCCGTGAACTCCGCCGAAGGCGCCCACACGCAGGTGAAGTGAACCGACGGCGAACCCGCTGATCCCGCCGAGGGTTTCCCTCCGACCCGGGCTGGCCGATTCCGAGAGAACTTGAGAATGCTGGCTAGCGCCGCGGATCGCCGACCCGGTAGTTGTCGGCGCGCAGAAGCAGGTTGGTCAGCCGCGTGCGGTTGTCCTCGTCGACGGGGGCCACGGTTGCACCAAACCCCGGGGGCCGCTTGCCCGGGCTGCCTTCGTCGATGCGGATGATGGTGGCCCGACAAACGACATTGAAATCGGGATCGTCGCCGATGCCATCTTCCGATCCGAAGATGACGATCCCGAAATCGGTTCCAGGCCTCAGGTCTGGATATTCCGCCGGGGTTCCCACCAGGTAAACGCCACCCGCCGAGAGGTTGCGCACATCCATAATATGGACCTCGCGACTCTTGACTTCAGCTTGGGCGTACACCTCGATGCGGGGGCTTCGGCGTTTGGATTCCTGTGGCTCTCCTGGCACCCGACCATTGTATCCCGTTAATCAGGTAAATGGGGGGCTGCCGGTTGGTTTTTATGTCAACCACCGGCAACCCGCCTTGGGGCGACCGCAGGTCGCCAGTACGGCCTTTGAGTGGGGGCGACCGGCGGTCGCCCCTTCCGACATGACTAGTAGTCGTCGCCCATACCGCCCATGCCACCCATGCCGCCGCCGCCACCGGGGGCCGCTTCCTCCTTCTTCTTGGGCTTCTCGGCCACCAGAACCTCGGTGGTCAGCATCAAAGCGGCGACCGACGCTGCGTTCTGCAAGGCCGCTCGCACGACCTTGGTCGGATCGATGACACCGGCTTTCGCCAGATCTTCGTATTCCTCGGTGGCGGCGTTGAACCCGAACGCGCCCTTGCCGTTCTTGACCTTCTCCACCACGATCGAGCCGTCCACGCCCGCGTTCTCGGCGATCTGGCGCAACGGCTCCTCAATGGCCCGACGGACGATGTTGACGCCGTAGCGACGGTCGTCGTCGAACTTCAGGCCGTCGAGCGCCGGCAGCGCCCGCAGCAGCGCCACGCCGCCCCCGGGCACAACGCCCTCCTCGACCGCCGCCCGCGTGGCGTGCAGGGCGTCCTCCACCCGCGCCTTCTTCTCCTTCATCTCGCTCTCGGTGGCAGCGCCAACCTTGATCACGGCAACCCCGCCCACCAGCTTGGCCAGACGCTCCTGCAGCTTCTCGCGATCGTAGTCCGACTTGGTGTCCTCGATCTGCGCCCGAATCTGTTTCACCCGCGCCTCGATATCGGTCTTTTTGCCCGCGCCTTCCACCACGGTGGTGTTGTCCTTGTCCACGGTGATCCGCTTGGCGCGCCCGAGATCCTTCAAGGCCACATTCTCGAGCTTGAGGCCCAGATCCTCGGTCATGCACTGACCACCGGTCAGCACCGCCAGATCCTTCAGCATCTCCTTGCGACGATCACCGAAGCCCGGTGCCTTGACCGCGCACACGTGCAAGGTGCCGCGCAGCTTGTTCACCACCAGGGTGGCGAGAGCCTCGCCGTCCACGTCCTCGGCCACGATGAGCAAGGGCTTGCTGCTCTTGGCCACCTGTTCGAGTACCGGCAGAAGATCCTTCATGTTCGAGATCTTCTTCTCGTTGATGAGGATGTAGGCATCCTCCATCACCACTTCCATGCGCTCGGCATCGGTGACGAAGTAGGGCGAGAGGTAGCCACGATCAAACTGCATACCCTCGACCACGTCGAGCGTAGTCTCCATGGACTTGGCCTCCTCGACGGTGACCACGCCCTCCTTGCCCACCTTTTCCATGGCCTCGGCCAAGATGTCGCCGATCATGCCGTCGCCATTGGCGCTGATGGTCCCCACCTGCGCGATCTCGCTCTTGCCCTTGGTGGGCTTGGACTGCTCTTTCAGGCTCTCCACCACCTTGACCACTGCCGCATCGATCCCGCGCTTGATGTCCATCGGGTTCGAGCCGGCGGCCACCAGGCGGGCGCCCTCATTGAAGATGGCCTGGGCCAGAACCGTCGCGGTGGTTGTCCCATCGCCGGCCACATCCGAGGTCTTGGACGCCACTTCCTTGACCATCTGGGCGCCCATGTTGGCCATCTTGTCGGAAAGCTCGATTTCCTTGGCCACGGTCACGCCGTCCTTGGTGACAAGGGGCGAGCCCCACGACTTCTCGATGATGACGTTGCGTCCGCGCGGACCCAGCGTTGCCTTGACGGTGTTGGCCAGGATGTTGAGCCCGTGGGCGATGGCCTGACGGGCGGGCTGAGAGAAGATGATTTCTTTGGCTGCCATGATGATTTCCTTTCCTGCCTACTCGATGACGCCGAGGATGTCGTCCTCGCGCAAAATCAGGTGCTCGACGCCGTCCATCTTGATGTCGCTGCCCGAATACTTGGCGAACAGGATCTTGTCGCCCGCCTTGACTTCCAGCTTGCGCAGCGACCCGTCGTCCTGCAGCTTGCCGTGCCCCACCGCAACGATGACACCTTGCTGTGGTTTTTCCTTGGCCGTGTCGGGGATGAAAAGACCGCCGGCGGTCTTGGTTTCTTCCTCGACGCGCTTGACTAGAATGCGATCGTAAAGTGGTCGAACCTTCATTGTCTCCTCCTTGTTCCTGAAAACCACCCGCCTTCGTTCAGTAGGCCGGGTGGAACTCGCCGAATTGAAACGCGGTACACATGCGCGGGGAAATCAAGCCGCCGCGATCTTGGGCTTGCCGCCAGCCTTTGCTCTCGCCTCCCCTGTCGATGCCGGTGACGCCGTGGCGGCAGTCCCCGCCTGGGCTGATGACGGGGCCGCGTTCGCTGCCTTGCCCTCCCCTTCCCCGCTAGCCTTGGCGCTGCCGGCCGGCCGCTGGCTGGCATACAGATCGCCGTACCAGCCGCCACCTTTTAGCTGGAACGAGGTGTGACTGATCAGACGTTCCACCTTGCGCGCCTTGCACTTCGGGCAAACCTTGACCGGCTTGTCGTTGATCTTTTGCCATTCCTCGAACCGATGGCTGCAGGCGCTGCATTCGTATTCGTAGACTGGCATTTGGTGCTCCCTGAAGAAACCAGCCACCGGACGAACCTGTGGCGCTCGTAAGGTTAAGCACCCAATAGCCGCTGTCAAGCGACCACGGAGAGCGCCGAACTGTTGGGGAAGACCGAAATGATTCCAACTTGTTACATACAATCTCAGCGCCTGGCGCTCGTAGCACGCGAGTGCCAACCTCCGCGCAATGCGCGGGCCTTGGCCCAATCACGCTGACGGTTAGCTCGGCTTGTGCAGGGCTTCCGCCTGGAAATGGGCGCGCAGGCTTTCGATGACCTCGGTGAGGTCGCCATCGAGCAAGGCCGGCAGGTTGTGCCGCGTGAGCCCGATGCGGTGGTCAGTCAGCCGATCCTGCGGGAAGTTGTAGGTGCGGATCTTCTCCGAGCGATCGCCGCTGCCGATCTGGCTGCGCCGGTTGTCGCGCTCGGCAGTCTCCTGCTTTTCCAACTCGATCTCGTACAGGCGCGAGCGCAAGAGCTTCATGGCCATGGCCTTGTTCTTGTGCTGGCTCTTCTCCTGCTGGCAGTGCACGATGAGCCCGCTAGGGATGTGGTGAATGCGAACCGCAGAGTCTGTGGTGTTGACCGACTGGCCGCCCGGCCCGCCCGAACGCATGACCTCGATCTTGAGATCCTTGGGATCGATGTTGACGTCGACGTCCTCCACCTCGGGAAGAACCGCCACCGTGGCGGTCGAGGTGTGAATGCGGCCCTGCGCCTCGGTGACGGGTACGCGCTGCACGCGGTGCACGCCGGATTCGTACTTGAGCTGCGAGTAGGCGCCCTTGCCCTCGATGTTGGCCACCACTTCCTTGATGCCACCCGCTGAGGCGCTCGACATCGACACCAGTTCGACCTTCCAACGTCGGCGCTCGGCGAAGCGCGTGTACATGCGGTACAGGTCGGAGGCGAACAGGGCGGCTTCCTCGCCGCCGGTGCCGGCCCGGACTTCCAGCAGGATGTTCTTGTCGTCGTTGGGATCCTTGGGCAGCAGCAGGAAGGTCAGTCGCTCCTCGAGTCGCCCTTGCTCGGCGGCAAGCTCGCCCTCTTCCGCACGGGCCAACTCGCGCATCTCGGGATCCTTCTGCAAATCGCGCGCCTCTGCCATGCGCTGGGTGACCTCGCGGTGGGTGCGAAACGTCTCCACCAGTTCGCGCAGGTCAGAATGCTCCTTGGCGAGCTTCTGCATGAGCTGCGTCTGCGCGAGCACCTCAGGATCGGACAGCTTGGCGGTCAACTCCTCGAAACGATTGTCGACGGCCGACAGCTTTGCGAGGAGCAGTTCGTCCAGCATGGTGGGGGCACGGCCAGGGCGAAGCCCGAGCCGCGCAAAATCGCCCTAGGTGGCGGCCGGAGTCGGCGGCGTCGTCTTCTTGGCGTACTTCTTGTTGAAGCGCTCGATGCGGCCGCCGGTGTCGAGGAACTTCTGCTTGCCCGTGTAGAACGGGTGGCAATTCGAACAAATGTCCACCATGAACGACCCGCGGGTGGAATACGTCTCAACTGTGTGACCGCAGGCACACGTGATGGTGGCGGGCTTGTAGGCCGGGTGAATCCCCTTCTTCGGCATGACGAGCAACCTTCCGTAAGAGCCGGCGTTTATAATCGCCCGCGGCAGCAAGAGCAAGCAGCAATGCGCAAGCCCGAGTCGGCGGGGCTCTCTGCCCGCCTTCTCGCGTTACTTTGGGCTGTGCTTCGGGGCCTCACTGGCGTGGACGCGGTCTCGCCATGTATAGTCCGCCGCGCATGGCCGAAAAAAGTCCACCCGACCAGGGGATTCGCCACTCGGCTGTCTACAGCTACCTGCGTCCTATCTTGATGGGCCGCCGTGTGTTGGAACTCGGCTGCGGCACAGGTGAGGGCACAGCTCACCTGGCGCGGCTTGGCGCGCGCAACGTCGTCGGGGCTGACGACTCGGGCGCAGTGGGCGAGGCACGCGCGCGCCAGAAGGAAAACACGGTCAGTTTTCTCATCATGACGGCCGCGGCGCTGGAGCAGGCCGGTCCATTCGATGTGGTGCTAATCCCCGAAGCCGCGGACATCCTGCTCGACCGCGGGCCCCTGGCGCTGCCAGCCGTGCTGAAGCTGGTGGCACCGGGTGGGCGCCTGGTTTGCGTGGTGCCCAACGGCGATCGAACCGACACCCCTGGGACGGGTGTTTCGTACTACGAAATCGTCGACCGGCTGACTCCCCACTTTCCCAAGGTGCGCATGTTCGGTCAGACGCCGTTCGCGGCCTGGGGCATTGCGGAGTTCGACGAAGCCCCGGCCGAACTGCGCATCGAGCCTGACCTGGCCCAGGCCGAGAACGAGGAGCCAAGCCACTACCTCGCTTTGTGCGGCCACGACGAGCCCTTGAGCCTCGGCTATGCCTTGGTTCAGATCCCGGCACGCGCGAGTGAAACTCGGGCGGGCGAGGCGCCCGCGTCTGAAATTCCGACCAAAGTCGAGGCGCCCGACGCGGCGCTGGCCGACTTGCGCCACAAGCTGGCCGAAGCCCAGGGCCAGGCAGAGGGCCTGGTGCGCGTGTCGCGCGCGCAGACTGAAGAGATCGAGGAGCTGCGCGGTCGCGTGCGGCGCACGGCTGAGGCCCGCGCCGAGCTGGATGAGGAAGTGCAACGCTTGCGGCGGGCGTTGCTGGAAGCGGACGAGTCGGTGGTCAATCTGACCCGCAAGACCGCGGACGAGATGACGGTTCTGGCCCAGCGCCTGACCGCAGGGCTGTGGCCCAGCGAGCCGTTGCCTGCTGCCGGCCTGGCCGATGAACTCAAACGCCGCGAGGCTGAACTGGCCGAGCGCGAGTCGGCGCTGTCGGAACGCGACGATCGCATCGCGGCGCTCGAAGCGGCCCGGCAGGAAGCGATCTGGCGCGCGGACGCCGCCGAGGACGATCTCGGCCGCCTGCGCACTCAGCTCGCTGAGCTTCGCCAAGCGCCGCCGCTGGCAAGCCCTGTCTCTGATGAGCTGCTGGCGACGCTGAAATCGCGCGAGCAGGCGCTCGACGAGTTCCAGCGGGCCGCGGCCGCGCACCTCGACGAGGTGGGCCGGCTGCGCGACGCCCTCGCCGAGCAATCCAGCCTGGTGGCTGAACTGGAAGACGATCTGGCCGCGGCGGAGAAGCGGCTGGCTGACGCGCTGGACGAGGCGGCGCGGCTGCACCAGGCGCTCGCCGAGGTGGAGGAAGCCGATCGTCAGCGCCGCTCGCGGCTGGCGGAGCTCGAGGGCGTGATGCTGCGGATCGAGCACAGCGACGACGAACAGCCCAAGCGCCGCATCGCCGATCTGGAAGCCGAGACAACCGACCTGCGCAACCGGATGGGCGAGGCGGAGCGCCGCCTGGCAGATTCGCTGCGCCTGCGCGACGACACCGAGCGAGCGCGCAAGCAGGCTGCCACGCGCGTCGAGGAGTTGGAGGGTGCATTGCAGGCGAGCGTCGCGCACGTGTCCGAACTGGATGATGAGTTGCAGGCGAGCGTCGCGCGCGTGTCCGGGTTGGAAGCCGCATTGCAGGCGAGCACCGCGCACGTGTCCGAGCTGAATAGCAAACTGCAAGCCGCGGAGGCGGTTTCGGCGTGTGCGGCCGAGTTCGAGGCCAAGCTCGCGATCGCCGAGACGGCGGCCGTGCAGATGAACGATCTCTTGCCTCGCCTGAAGGCGGCTGAGGCGGCGGCCGCGCGAACCCGGGACCTGGAAGCGCTACTGCGAGTCGCGGATTCCAAGATGGCCCGTCTGGCCGAGTTGGAAGCGCAGAGCAAGATCGCCGAGGAAGCCGCGGCCAGGCTGGCGGAATTGCGCGCCGAGGCTCCAGATCCCGAGGAGGTCTACGAGCGCCTGGTCTTCCTCGAAACCCAGCATGATGCGGCAACCCTCGCGGCGGCGCGCGTTCCCAGTCTGGAAGCAGAGTTGGCAGCGGCCAACGCCCGCATCGCGGAACTGCAGGCCAGCCTCGACGGCAATCCCCATTAACCCCGTGGGGTAAGCGTTGCCCACACACATCGACTGTGTGGCGCGAGAAAGCGCATGCTCGTCGGGCGCGGTCTGCTATCTTGAAATTGCGAATGAGCGGGCCGACGGATTTGCTGCTGTTTGCGCATCTTTTGCGCCAGCCTGATCACGAGCTGGATCTCGAGAGCACGGCACTGCTGCTCTGCGAACCAGAGTACCCGGGTCTGGATATTCCGAGTTTCATCGCCAAGCTCGATGTGATGGGTGAGCTGGCGCGCATCCGCCTGGAAGTCGATCGTCGCTGCGGGCCTGCCCCGGCTGACCGCGTGCTGCCCATCCTGCGGCTTCTCTACGGCGAGCTGGGCTTTCAGGGCAATGTGGCCGACTACTACGATCCCCGCAACAGCTTCCTCAACGAGGTCATCGATCGCCGCAGCGGCAATCCCCTGTCTCTGGCCATCGTGCTGATGGCGGTGTGCCGGCGCGCGGGCGTGGCCACCTTCGGCATCTCGTTTCCTGGCCATTTTCTCGTGGGCGCCCGGCGACGCGACGATTCCCTGGCGGTGGTGGACCCGTTTGACGGGCGCATGGTGAGGCGGGCCGAATTGCGCTCGCTCTACGAATCCGCTACCGGGGATCCGAGCGACGTCGATGAGCGTTGTCTGGTTCCGGCAGCGCAGCGACAGATCCTGGTCCGCATGCTCAACAACCTGCGCGCCATCTACGAGGTGCGCGGCGATCAGCGGCGCCTGCGCTTCGTGCTCGAACGGATGTCGGTGCTCAACCCGTCGGAGGAGGTCAGAAGTCGCCTCAATGCCCTGGTCGCGGACGTGACCATCGCGCCCCGGGTAAGCGTGAACTGAACCGGTGCCAGTTGACTCCGGCACGGTGACGACCGACCGTTATGGGTAAGACGGTCGCTCTTTCATGCGTTTCCCCTCGCTCCTGGCACTGTTCGCACTTCTGCCCTCGGTGGCGCAGGCACAGCCTCCGCTCGAAGGCATCGAGCCGTTGGGCGCCAACTCATCCGACGGGTTCACCCTGCGCTACACCATCGAACGCATCGAGGTCCGCGGCAGCCACAAGACCCGCACCGACCTGATCCTGCGCGAGGTCGCTCTTTCGCCCGGCGACACGGTGACCGCCGACGATACGCGGGTCGAGCGCGCGCGCCTGCGCCTGCTGGCCCTGGGCTATTTTCTCGACGCCCGCTTGTTCATGATCAAGGGCGAGCGCCGAGGGGGCGCGGTGCTGGTCATCAAGGTGGAGGAACGCGGCACCATCATTCTCAACGCCGTCCACCTCGGCACCAGCGAAGCCACGACCTTGTGGGGCGGGTTGGACGTGAGCGAGCGCAATCTGCTCGGCCGCGGGCTGACCCTGGGCGCTGGCTTCGTCAGCTCGACCCGTCCCAAGGTCGACGGCGCGGAGCCAGCCCTGGCCTTTTCCCTGCGCATGGCCGGCCCGCCGCGCCTGCACGGCTTGCTGTTTTCGGGAAGTGCGCTCTTCTCCCAGGGCAGCGAATTCTTCCGCGCCCGCGGGGCGTCGGACCAGCCCGCCCCCGCCGACTTCGTCGCGTTGAACGTCAGGCGCGCCGGCGGCGTCGTGGGCGCTGGCACAGTCCTCTCGCGCACGGCCTATCTTCTGGCTGAAGGGCGTTTCGAGGCTGTGCGCGCCGATCTGCCCACTCTGCGCGAGCGCGACCTGGGGCAGGGCCAGAGTGAACCGATCGCGTTTCTGGCGCGCGAGGGATCGAGCCGGCTGGGCTCCCTCGCCTTGACGCTGGATCTGGATTCTCGCTCCGATCCAGTGTTGCCCCGCGCGGGCCAGCACCTGGTCGTGTCGCTGGAAGCGGCGACGCCCGCCTGTGGCTCACAGTACACCTTCGTCAAAGCAACCGCGCAGGGCTCGCTCTATTTCCCCTTGTCTGTGGGCCATGTCTTTGCGGTGCACGGCCTGCTGGGCGGCGTGGTGGGAGACGCGCCGTATTTCGACCGTTTCTTCGTCGGCGATCTCAACCTGCTGCTGCCTCCGCGCGCTTATGGCATCAACTTCTCGACCCAGCCTTCGCCAAACCTTCTCGGCACCGGCGTGGCCGACCATCGTTATGACAAGCTGGCCGGCCGCCTGCTGCTGGAGTACGCGGTGCCCCTGTGGCATCGCCACGGCCTCTTCTACCGGGGCGACGCCTTTGCCGCCCTGGGCATCTTTGCCCTGACCAATCCCGATGATCTGCGCCAGCCGGGCGCCAGCCTGGGACAGCGCCTCCCGGCCGATCTCACCGCCGATCTGGGTCTGCGCCTGGACACGTACATCGGCATCTTCACCCTCTCGGTGGCCAACGCTCTTGGCCGGCTCCCCCTGTGATGCGCTCGTCGGCAAGTCTAGTAGCGATCGCCACGCTGGCTCTGGCAGCCACGCAAGCCATGCCGGTTCGGGCGCAGGAGCCGGAAGAACGCAAGACCGGTATCACCCGGCGTGATGGGCGCCTGCTGGTCAGCCTGGGCCTGCAGGATCTGTTCAAAGCGCAGGACGTGCAGCACCTGCTGTCAGGCTTTACCAGCCGGGTGCTGGTGCGTGTGGCAGTCTTCCGCCCGGACAGCCCGGAGCCAGTGGCCCAGACCATGCGCCACACCGAGATCGTTTACGACCTTTGGGACGAGAAGTTCCGCGTGCGCCGCTTCGACGCCGGCGGCAAGGTCGAGACCCGTGAAGTGGCGACCGCAAGCGAGGCCGTCGATCTGGCCACCGCGCTGATGGCTCTTCCCGTGGCCACTCTCGACCGCATCGAGCCCGGGGCGACCTACCGGCTGAGTCTGCGCGCTGATCTCAACCCCATCTCGCAAGAGCTGCTCGCCGACGTGCGGCGCTGGCTGGCGCGACCCTCGCCGCGCAGTCGCATGGGATCGGGGGACAGCTTCTTTGGATCGTTCGTGAGCATCTTCGTCAACCCCCGCATCGACGAGAGCGAGCGCCAGCTTCGCCTGGTTTCGCAATCGTGGGTGGAGCCGCCCCGATGAGACTACCCGGGCGTTTCGAGTGGAAAGTCCTGGGCGCGATGCTGGCCGCGGCCTTGCTGGCGGTGGCCCTGTCAGCCTACGCCCTGTATTTCATGGTGCAGAGGTTCGCCGACTTCTCACTCGAACACGACGCGCGGATGGAGGGATCTTCGGCACGCGCTGCCGATGTGTTTCGCTCCTACTTCGCCGATCGCAAAGACGCGTTTCGTCGACGCGCGCATGCGATCGCGGCGGACGCGCCAGCCCGCATGGCTGATCTGGCGCGCACGGAAGGTCTGCTGCGTGCGCAACTCCTGGTGGGCACCGAGGTGGTCGATGCCTGGGAGGCGCCAGCCGAGATGCTCAACCGCTCGCGCGAGGCGCCGCCCATCCTGGTCGCCCTGCCCGCGGCCCAGGGCGAACCGCCCCGCGCGCTAGAGCTGGTGTTCGGAATCCCGGCACAGATGTACCAGGACTTTCTCGCCCTACGTGCAGCCATTGAACAGGACCAGCAGATCCATCGCGCCTACAGCCTCTTGCTTCCACGCTTTCTGCACCAGTACCTGATTCTGGTTCTCGGCGTCCTGGCCGTGGCGCCTCTCGGGGGCTGGCTGGTCGCGCGGCGGGTGACCAAGCGGGTCGCGCGCCTACACAGGGCGGCGCGGGCAGTGGGGGCCGGCGATCTGTCGGTGCGGGTGGCCCCCAAGGGCAAGGACGAACTCGACGAACTGGGACGCGCCTTCGACCGCATGGTGTCCGAGTTGGCGCAGGCGCGCTCCCGCCTGGAATACCTGCAGAAGGTGTCAGCCTGGCAAGAGGTGGCACGCCGCCTGGCGCATGAAATCAAAAACCCGCTCATGCCCATCCAACTCGCAGTGCAGGAGATCGCATCGAAGTACTCCGGCGACGATCCCTCATACCGGCGCCTGTTGGACACGGCCACCGAGATCCTGCGCGAAGAGATCACGGGCCTGCGCCGTCTGGTCGAAGATTTCTCGGCCTTTGCCAAGCTGCCCAAGGTGGAGCCGACACCTCTCGACTTGGTGCCGTTGGTCGAGGAGATCGTGCGCCTGCAACCCGAGTGGCAGTCCTCGGTCACGGTGCAAGCCACGGGATCGGTGTCCGCACCCTGCGACAAGGTGCTTTTCCGGCGCGTGATCGCCAACCTGGTCGAGAACGCCTTGCAAGCAGCCAGCGGGGCCGGCCGGGAGCCCCAGGTGGTCATCCGCGTCGAGCGACGGCCGGAGCGCGAACGTGCCGCCATCGTGGTCGACGACAACGGTCCTGGTGTTCCCGAGGCCGAGCGCCAGCGGGTGTTCGATCCCTACGTCACCTTCCGGCCGGGCGGCACCGGCCTGGGCCTGGCCATCGTACGCAAGATCGCGATCGACCACGGCGGCGATGTGTCCGCAGGCGAGGCGCCCGCGCCTCTGGGCGGCGCGCGTTTTGTGGTTGAGTTGCCCTGCTGACGCTGACATGGGAACCTTGGGAGGGTTCCCAACCCCTCCCGCGATGGTGCGCCGCCGGCGGAGCCGGCGGGCTCCCCACGCGATCGGACCGACGGGCTATGCGGCGGGTGAACGGGGGAGGAGGAGCTGGATGCGATCCTTGATCGCCAGCTTCTCCTTCTTGAGCCGAGCGCGTTCGGCCTGCTCCGCGGCGGTCAGCGACAGGTGGCGGTCGAGGGCCGCCAGCCTCGATTCCAGGTCCTTGTGTTGCTTCCGCAGTGCCTCCAGATCCTCGACCGAGCCCATGTCGTCCATGCGGGTGGCGTTCTCCTCCATGCGACCCCCTTGCCGGTCATTGCCGGCTAAGATCTATTAGATTAGGTCGAACTGTTGCCGCGGTCAAAGCCTGACGGAAGTTCTGGAAATCGGAGTGGCAGGATGCGCTGTGGGCGACCGCGCACGGGCGCGCTATGGTTAACCCCATGCAGCGAAGAAAACTCGGACAGCTAGATGTCTCCGCGCTCGGGCTCGGGTGCATGGGGATGTCGGAATTCTATGGCCAGCGTGACGACGCTGAGTCCAGCGCCACCATCCATCGCGCCATCGATCAAGGCGTCGATTTCATCGACACCGCGGACATGTATGGCCCCTTCGCCAACGAGGAATTGGTGGGCAGAGCGCTGACGGGACGGCGCAACCAGGTCGTGCTGGCCACCAAGTTCGGCATCGTGCGCACAGACGATCCGCTGGTGCGGGGGATCAACGGACGACCCGAGTACGTCAAGACCTGCTGCGACGCCAGCCTGCGCCGCCTGAAGACCGACGTCATCGATCTTTACTACCAGCACCGGGTGGACCGGAACACGCCCATCGAAGAAACCGTGGGCGCCATGAGCGATCTGGTCCGCGCCGGAAAGGTCCGCTTTCTCGGGCTGTCCGAGGCAAGCCCGCAGACCCTGCGGCGGGCGCACAAGGTCCACCCCATCACGGCGTTACAGAGCGAGTATTCCCTGTGGACGCGCGATCCCGAGGACAGCGTGCTGACCACCTGCCGCGAGCTGGGCATCGGCTTCGTGGCCTACAGTCCACTCGGACGTGGCTTTCTCACCGGCCGGATCGCGCGCTTCGAAGACCTGGACGTCAACGACTACCGCCGCCACTCGCCGCGCTTTCAGGGTGAGAATTTCGGCAAGAACATAGCGCTGGTTCGACATATCGAGACTGTGGCGCGCAACAAGGGCTGCTCGCCGGCCCAGCTTGCGCTGGCCTGGGTCCTGGCGCGCGGCCCCGACATCGTTCCCATCTTCGGCACCAAGCGGCGCTCGTACCTGGACGAGAATCTGGCGTCTCTGAAGATCGCGCTGTCGGCCGAGGATCTGGCCGAGATTGATCGCATCGCGCCCAAGGGCGTGGCGGCCGGCACGCGCTATCCCGAGATCTTGATGCACGTTCTCGATGGATGAAGGCAATGCGCGCCAAGCTGATCTGGAAGGAGAATCTGCAGTTCGCCGCCGAGGCTGACGGCCACACGGTGCTGATGGATGCCAAGCCGCCGGTCGGCCGGGGAACAGCCCAGACTCCGAAACAGCTTCTGCTCGCCGCCCTGTGCGGTTGCACGGCCATGGACGTGGCCTCGCTCCTGCGCAAGCAACGCCAGAAGGTGAAGAGCTTCGAGGTCACAGCCGAGGCCTCCATCCGGACGGGAAACCCCGCCGTGTTCACCGCAATCGATCTCTCGTTCCGCATCGAAGGTGCTGTGGATCCGGCGCTGGCCTCCGAAGCGACGAGGCTGTCGCAGACACGTTTCTGTGCTATCAGCGCGATGCTGAGCCGGGCCGTGCCCATCCGCTACGAGGTACTCGTCAATGGCGCGTCCGCCGGTCGCGGCGAGGCGCAGTTCGCGTAGTGTCTCTCTTGGACATTCCGTCACCGATCGCTGGCCCGGCTTTCGCACGGGCATTGCTTGCCTGGTACGACCGAAAGAAGAGAGACTTGCCCTGGCGCCGCAAGCCCAACGCCTATCGCACCCTGGTGTCCGAGTTGATGCTCCAGCAGACCCTGGTGGCCACGGTGGTGCCATACTTCGAGCGCTTCATGGCACGCTTTCCGACCGCGCAGGCCCTGGCGGCTGCGCGCGAGGACGAAGTGCTGGCGCTCTGGTCCGGTCTCGGGTACTACAGCCGGGCGCGCCATCTGCACCACACGGCACGGCTGGTGGTCCATGAGTTGGGCGGAAAGCTGCCTTCGAACGAGGAGGATCTGTGGCAATTGCCCGGCGTTGGCGCATACACGGCCGCGGCGGTGGCGGCCATTGCGTTCTCGCGGCGCACCCTCCCGGTCGACGGCAATGCGGCGCGCGTGCTGGCGCGGCTCTTGGGCGAGCGTAGATCCATTGACCGTCCGGCGGTGCGCGCGGGGCTGCGCTGGCAAGGACAGAAGCTCGTACCCACGCGTCGGCCAGGCGATTTCGCCCAGGCCATGATGGAACTGGGCGCGCTCTGTTGCCTGCCGCGCGAGCCGCGTTGTCGGCAATGTCCAGCGGCGCGGTTCTGTCGAGCACGTGCCGAGGGAGCGACGGGCAGCATTCCGCTGCGCGCGAAGCGGCCAGCCAAGCGCCACATTCACCTGGCCTGTGTCGCGGTCGAACGCCGGGGCCGGCTGCTGCTGGTGCGCCGGCCGGCCGGAACCCTGCTGGCCGGAACCTGGGTGCTGCCGCTGCAAGAAATGCGCGCGGGGGAGGCGGCTTGGCAAGCTGCGAGACGGGCACTTGCCCGTCTCGGCTTGCGCGCGGAAGGGTCGCCCAGGCCGGTCGGCAATCTCCGCCACGTCTTCACTCACCGCGATGCAATGGCCTCGGTGTTCCGCGTCCGCGCCCGGGGACGAGTCGATAAATGCGACGCGCGCTGGGTGCGCGCCGATGAACTGGCTCTGCCGCTGTCGACCTTCGGGCGCAAGATGATCGCGATCGCCGAGGCTGCGTCCACGGTGTGACGGTACGCACACTGATCCTGGGTGAGGAGGTGCTAACCTTGGAGCCTGGCGCCTGGTAACAGGCACGTTTTCTTGGTCAGAAAATGGAGGTCCAAAATGCGACTTACTCTCGTTGGCGCTGATGTCGAAGAGAACCTGGGCATGGGCATGATCGCGGCAGCCGTGACCGGCGCCGGTCACCGGGTGGAAGTCCTGGGCTTCAATGACGGCGCCCAGATTCCGGATCTGGTCCAGCGGATCGCTTCGAGCGACCCGGACGTGGTCGGCCTGGCGGCCCAGTTCCAGCACCGCGGCCTGGACTTCCTGACTCTGGCAACGGCCCTGCGCAAGAATGGATTCCGCGGGCACATCACCGCCGGGGGCCATTTCGCCTCCATGGGCTATGCCAGCATTCTGGCCGGCCGCTACGGCGTGGACAGCGTGGTGCTCTACGATGGCGAGGAGACCACTGTTGATCTGCTTGCGGCGCTCGCTGCCGAGCGAAGCCTGGCCGAGGTGGCCGGCATCGCCTTCCGCAACGCACGTGGTGCCGTGGTGCGGACTGCACCGCGCTGCCTGCCGCAGAATCTCGATGCCTTGCCCATCGCCCAACGCTATCGGCCGCACACGCGACATATGCGCATCCCCTTTGTTCCGGTCAGCGGCAGCCGCGGCTGCTGGGCTTCTTGCAGTTTCTGCTCGATCACCACCGTCCTGCGCGACGCCCGCGCCCATGGCGCGCACGGCAGGTTGCTGCGTTTACGTTCATCGGAGGATGTCGCGGCCGAGATGGCGATACTGGGCCGAGCCGTGGGCGGCAGCGCCATCTTTTGCTTCCACGATGAGAATTTCCTGCTGCCCCGGCCCGCGGACAGCCTGGCGCGCATCGAGGCTATCAAGCGGTATCTCGACGACGCCGGCGTTGAGCGCGCGGCCTTCGTGGGCAAGTGCCGGCCCGATACCGTCACGCCCGATCTCGCGCGCCGCCTGGCTGAACTGGGCGTGATTCGCCTGTACGTCGGCGTGGAAAACGCCTCGCAGCGCGGGGCCGACCACCTCAATCGCCGGGTTGCGGTCGCCTCCATGGGGCAAGCCCTCGACGCTTGTAGCGACGCCGGCATCGTCCCCTGCTACAACCTGCTGCTCTTCGAGCCTGAGACCAGACTCGACGATGTGGCCGAGAACATCGATTTCATTCGCCGCCACGCGGAGATCCCGGTGAACTTCTGCCGGGCCGAGCCCTACCTGGGAACGCCGCTCCATCGCAAACTGGCGGAGGCCGGCAAGCTGTCAGGCAGCTTCCTCGGTTGGGACTACCGGTTGGCCGACGATCGCGCCGAGCTTCTCTTCCGCATTTCTTCGGCCGCCTTCCGCGAACGCAATTTCGCCAGCGAAGGCGTGGCCAATCGCTACATGGGACTCAACTACTCCTGCGGCGTCCTCGACTGGTTCTACCGGGTTGGCGACATTCGCAAGGAACGCTTGCGCGAGCGCGCCCACGAATTGACCAAGGACATCTCACTCGACACCGCCGAGCTTCTCGAACAGGCGCTGGACCTGGCCGCAAGATTGGATCCGCACGACGATGACCGTGTCGCGCGCGAAACAGCCCGGCTCGGCCTGCGCGTGGCAGCGTCGGATGGTGTGTGGCACGCGGCCCTCGATGCTCTGATGACCGACCTGCGCGGCTTTGCGGCAACCGGACGCCGGCGCGAGACTGTCCCGCGGCGGCCGGTCGGGCAGGTTGTGCGTGCGGCGCAAGGGGCGGCGTTTGCTGGCTGGCTCGCCCTGTGGGCTCCTGGCTGTAACAGCAACGGCATGGGCCTTCCCACTGATGGTGGCCGGCGCGACGCCACCCCGGACTATTTGATTGCCGACATGCTTCCGCCGCCCGATGCCAGCCGACCTGACCGGTCCCCGGACTATGCTGTCTACGATCCGCTGCCGCCTGATGCGGGCCGGCCCGACGCCAGTCCAGACTACTTGATTGCCGACATGCTTCCGCCGCCCGATGCCGGCCGACGCGACGCCACCCCGGACTACATCATGGTGGATCCGCTGGTACCGGACGCGGGCCGGCCAGACACCACTCCGGACTACATGATTGCGGATATGCTTCCCCCGCCCGATGCCGGTCGCAGCGATGCCACCCCGGACTACTTGATCGCCGACATGCTTCCACCGGATGCCAGCCCGCGCGACACGACCCCCGATCGCTTGATAATAATAGATCCGCTTCCACCGGACGCGGGCCGGCCAGACACTCCGATGGTCACCGATCCGCCGGTTTCTGCCAGCGGCGTGCTGTCTCCCGCTCGCGGCGACTTTTCACCTGTGGCCGCGGAGGTTGGGGATCACTGGGCCGACACGACACCCCGCCGGTCGGCGCGCGCACGCGACCTGCCCCTGTGCCTGCCGCCTGAAATTCGCGTAGAGGGCGAGTGGGTGGACGGTGCCGTGCGGGTGGACCTGACTGGTGCGGACGGGCCGCTCACCATTCGCTGGCAGAGTGACGGCGAAGCGATCGGCACGGATCGCCAGGTGATCTGGACGCCGGCGTCCGACCAGGATCAGCTCAACGTGGCGGTACGCAACCGAGATGGTGTTGCCGTGGCCGAGCTGCGCCTCGGCCAGGTTCGCGGCCGGCGCGGATAGCGCCGAGTTGTCTGGCTTCAGCCGCAGCCGCAACAGGCAAAGTCATGGAGAGGTACCGCTAGCTTTTCCAGCGCGGCCTTCTCGACCCACCGCTCGATCTCCTGCTCCGAGCCGGCGCGACGAACTTTCACGCGGACCAGCTTGGTCGGAAAGTCGTAGCCGACTAGCTTCGTGATCCTGTCGCCGCGGCCGAGGCGAATCGTATCTTTTCGGTCAGTCGCGGTGAACGAAACAATCTTGGCTCGCACAGCTCCACCCTCGGGGACGGTGAAGTCCATCTCGGCGCTGAGCCGCTCGATGCCGGCCTCGCGAAAGGCCAGGGTGGTCTCCATCGATATGCCACAGTGAAATGCTTCCTTGATGACCAGCGTGCCCTGGCCAGTCCGGACCAAGCCCGATGTGACCCGATTGCCGTAGTCTGGCTTCCACTCGACGCGCGTGCCTGCACCGAAGAGAATGAGAACGCCCGGATCGCCATACATGTCATTGGAGAAGCCGCTGTAGAAAAACGCCAAGGGATGCAACGACTGGCCGGTGAAGACCAGCCACACATGCAATTGTTTCGCGTCCTCCTCCGCGAAGCCGCCAAGGTCTGCCGTGAGCAGAGTTTTTCCGGCGGAAAAGGCCACTCGCGCAAGTGGCAGCAACTGAGTCTGGAAGGCGGGCTTGCCACGGCCATCGAGTGGGACGAAGTCCTGGGCCAGGACCGTCGGCGCGGGCAGCGCCGTCAAACTGACCCAGCCGTGTTGTGGCAGCGAAGCGCTGTCGCTGCACTGGGCTGCATTCCTGCCGGCTGCGTACCAGACCTCCGCCCGGGCGCCACTGAATTCGCCGAGTCGCAGGCCGGTATCAGCCGCGATCGGCGTGCCCGCCTTGGCCGAAGGCGTATCGAATGCCTCGGTGGGCTGGGTAAGCCCGACACAGCGGGCAGGCTTATGCTGGCCGTCGCGAAGCCACGCCGGCAAGTCCTTGGCTGCGAGGCGATCGCCGACACGCTCGCCGAGGTGGCGAAGCGGGGTGTGCGCGAACTTCGCTTTCCAGCCTTCCGGTATCTCGTAGTCGGTGCTGGTCTGCGCCCGAACTTCCCACGTGCTTCCGACGCGTTCCGCGAGCAGCCAGACCACGCCCTGCAGCCACGCCGCGGGTGCCCGTTTCTCGTTGATTGCATTGAAATCGATCGGCTTGCCATTCTTGTGCCAGGGCACGAGCCGTGCGAGTACCCAGCCCGCTTCCTGCTCCAGACCCTCTACGACGAAGGTCACCGGCGCGCCGACTTCCTCCTCGACCGTTGGCCGCACCAGATCGAGAAGCGCGGCACGCTCTGGCGTTCCCGGGCGCAAATCGACCGGCGAGGCGTTCGCCACGGCCGCGAGCAAGAAGATTGGGATCGGTGTCGCTATGGCATTGCGCATGTCTTCGCGCCGAGTTTCTCATAACTGCTACGAGATGCCGACCGGACGGCGAGACAGCAACCCCAAACTCAGGCTGTGCCCGTTGGCGAGAAGAGACCACAGCCACACGCGCTTGCGCCTCCAGCCAAAGCGAAAGCAGGCAGCCTCGGCCGACCAGGCAAATAGCTCGGCCGCGACGATGCTTGGTGGTGTAGCTGCTGGCCGTGGCCGTGGTCGACGGTGATCGCTCCGACCACGCCCACGGCCACGAAAACGACCACGTCCACGACCACCACCGAACGCTCCGATTCCGTGCGCGGCGCGATCGTGGAAAGGCCCGTTCTTCTGGGGCGATCCGCGCCTTCGCTCCGCTTGCCGCGGGATTACGGTTCAGCTTGACCCATGGCCAGAGATCGCGGCATATGTTGGCCTCCCGAAGGTCCGATGCCGCATCCAAGGCCCGAAGGTGGTCGCTTAGAACGAAGAGAGCACTGCTAACTTATCAAGATCATTGCCGGAGAGATGGCCGAGTGGTCGAAGGCGCCTGATTCGAAATCAGGTGTACCGAAAGGTACCGTGGGTTCGACTCCCACTCTCTCCTCTGAAAAACGAATATTTGCAGCTCCCTCGGAGAGATGACCGAGTGGCCGAAGGTGCATGATTGGAAATCATGTGTACCGCAAGGTACCGAGGGTTCGAATCCCTCTCTCTCCTCCGCAGTGAATTCGCCCGCCGCACCTTCGCTTGCCCGCGAGCTCCGCACTCTGGGCGGGCTGGCAGCGCCGTTTGTTGCCGCGCAAGTGGGCATGATGACCCTGGGCGTGGTCGAGGTCGGCATCACCGGCCGCGCCGGCACGGGCGTGCTGGCTGCCGTGTCGCTGGGAAACGCCTGGATACACGGCACCGGGCTGGCCGCCATGGGCGTGGTGCTGGGTGCCGACCCCATCATCAGCCAGGGCTACGGTGCGGGCGACACGCGAGGCGTGGCGCTGACCTTTCAGCGCGGCCTGGTGCTCTCGCTGCTGCTCGGCGCCCTTCTCGGCGTCGCCTGGCTCTTCACCGCGCCGGTGCTGCGCCTGACCGGACAGGACCCGAAGCTGGCGGCTGACGGGGCCCGCTTCGCGGCCGTGCAGGCGCCCACCGCGTTCGGGCTGCTGCTCTTCACCGTGAACCGGCAATACCTGGCCGGCCGCGGGCTGGTGGCGCCGGCTTTCTGGGTCACGCTGGCGGTAAACCTGGTCAACTTGGTTGTGACCTGGTGGTTGGTTTTCGGCGGCGCCGGCTTGCCCGCGCTCGGTGTGCTGGGCGCTGGCCTGGGCGGCGCGGTCACGCGCTTTTTGATGGCAGGCCTGCTGCTCGCCGCGACCTTCGCCTTCAGCCTGCACCGAGCGGCGTGGGTTCCCTGGGACCGCGAGATCATGAATCCGGCGCCCATGTTGCACATCCTGCGCCTCGGCCTGCCCATCGGGCTGCAGTTCGGCCTCGAGGTGTGGGCCTTTCAGTTGACGACGCTCCTGGCAGGCCGCCTGGGCACGGTGCCGCTTGGGGCGCACACCATAGTGCTCAATCTGGCCTCGTTCAGCTTCATGTTTCCGCTCGGGATCTCCATGGCGGCCAGCGTGCGCGTGGGCAACTTGGTGGGAACGGGCGACCTGCGCGCGGCTCGTCGGGCCGCTCTGCTCGCCCTTGCATCAGGCGCCAGTGTGATGGGCGTCTTCGCGTTGACCTTCTATTTTCTGCGCTGGCACCTGCCCGCGCTCTACGGCGCCGACCCGCAGGTGAGGGCGGCGGCCGCCTCCATCCTACCCATTGCCGCGGGATTCCAGATGCTCGATGGAACCCAAGTGGTGGCGAGCGGAATCCTGCGCGGGCTGGGCCGCACGCGTCCGGCTGCGCTTGCGAATTTCGTGGGCTACTACCTGCTGGCCCTGCCCCTGGGCTGGCTTTGGGGGTTGCGTCATGGCCAATCGCTGGCTGGCCTGTGGTGGGGTCTGGCCACGGGCTTGGCCGTGGTGGCCATCGGGCTTCTGGCGTGGATCCTGCGACCTGGAACCTTTGCCGTCGCTCGCACAACAACGTGACGGATCGGCTGTAATAGGCTGACGCTTTTTTGCCTCTAATACTGGCCGAAAATTCCCGAAGATGTACAATTTGCACCTTGCGGCGTGTCTCGGTTTCTTACCGACGGACAGAAAGGAACAAAAATGACTAGGCTAGCTCAACATTCTCTTTCCCTCGTTCTTCTTGCAGCTCCGCTTGTGGTTCTTGGATGCAGCAGTAGCAGCAGCAGCAAGGATGCACTGCCGGCGGACGGGCACGCGGCTGTGCCCGATGGCTCGAACACCCCCAAGCTCGACGGGGCTGTCGGGATCGACTCCGCGAGCACAGGCGGTGCGCCTCCTGCTGGCGGTGCGACCGCTTCCGGCGGCGCGACCGCTTCTGGCGGCGCGACGGCTGGCACGACCGCTTCCGGCGGCGCGACCGCTCCTGGTGGTGCGCCTCCTGCTGGCGGTCTGACCGCTGGGGCGACCGCTTCCGGCGGCGCGACCGCTCCTGGCGGTGCGACGGCTGGCGCGACCGGAACCACGGTCGATGCAGCTGTTGACGGCCCGGCCAATCTCGACGGTCCAACCGACGGCGCTGCGGCGACCGACGGTGGTGCCGTCACTGACGGCTCAGGTGGTTCGACAGATTCCCTGCCGGTTTCGTGTACCCAATTTACCGGCGGAGACGTTCTCGCCAGCTTGACGCTGTTCAAGGCGTGCAGCCCGTATACCATTACTGATCCAATCTTCGTCGACGGCAACGCCGTGCTGACCATCCAGCCGGGCGTCACGCTCAACTTCTTGAACAACGTTACAATCAACGTCGGCGAGAATAGTGCGGCTCAGTTGGTCGCGGTCGGTACCGTACAGGATCCGATCGTATTTACTTCTGCCGCATCCACGCCTGCCGCCGGGGACTGGGGCGGCATCGACTTCTGGGACTACACCATGGCCGGCTGCCAGATCGCGTACGCCAAGCTGGACTACTGTGGCTCGAATGACGATGGTTGCATAGTCGGCAGCAATGTGAAGCCCAACCGCGTGACCCTCGATCACCTGACCATCGACCACGTGGGCACTCGCTCCGATGGCATCTTGGAGAACGATGCGGACTCGAACTTCGTCATCACCAACTCAAGCTTCAGCAATATCCCAACCCTCCCGTTCCCAAGCTACGCCATCTCGGTCCAGGCACCCTCGTTTGCGGGCATCGGCGCGGGCAACGTATTCAACGGTGGCGCCATGATCGAACTCGTGGGCGGGACGATTGCCGCAACCACGGCTTGGACCAATCCGGGAACGGCCATCGCGGTCACTGACGACGTGATTGTCGATGGGACGGGCGGGCCGGTCCTGACCCTTGGCGCCGGCATGACGTTGAAGTTCGACGCCCAACGCACATTCAGCGTCGCTCTTTCCACAAGTGGCGTACTCGTGCTCGCGGGCACCCCCGCTAACCACGTGACTTTCACCTCGCTGCTGGCCACGCCGACACCAGGCGTCTGGGAGGGTGTCCAGGTTTGGGATGGTGGCAAGGCACAGTTGAGCTATGCCGACATTTCCTATGGCGGCTACGACGGCGACAGTGGAGGCGACGTCATTCTCGAGAACGGAAACTCCATCTCCCAGATCGTGGCGGATCACTCTTCCTTCACTTATAGCCTGGGCTGGGGCATTTATGTGCCCTGCACCGACCCGAACGCGACGCCGCTGGCCACCGTGACGGTCGACGCCACCGACACGTACGCGAACAACGAAAGTGACATGACGAACACAGGCACTCAGGGTGCCAATGTGGGGCCGGGCCTCAACGGCCCCGGTTGTTCAACCCACCACCACTAGAGCTGCTTTCGACTGAAACAAGCAAGGGCGATCCCCGACGGGATCGCCCTTTTCCTTGGCGGGCGCCGTGCTGCCTCAGTTGCGTTTGTCGCCCTCCATCTCCTGAATTCGCTTCTGTACGTCGGCTCGGTTGGGTGCATTGGGGGCGTTGCGCAGGTAGCTCTTGTAGAAACTGACCGCATCTTTGTCGTGACCCATCTTGCGGTGGCACTGGGCAATGTTGAAGAGGAACACCGGATCAGGCACCGCCATGTACGCGGCTTCGAACTCGTCCAGAGCTTCCTGATAGTGGCCGAGCTCGTAGTGGCGGGTGCCTTGGTTGAAGTGTTCCTTGGAGGTGGCAAGACTCTCCGGGCTGGGTTTCGTATCCACCGACGCCGAGCGCTGCTCGTTTCGGCCCGTGGTGAGGCGTGCGTCCTTCTTCCCGGCGAATTGCGCCAGCCCGGGTGAGTGAAGCAGGGCCTGCACTACCTTCTCCGCCATGATGAGGGGGAACTCCCTGTCGCGGTGGAGCTCATCGGGGGTCACCGCGATGGCAACCGCTGTGTCGTGGCTCTCGGCGGTCAAGGTCACATGCCCGTGCACGAAGTAAGAGCCCGCGGTCACGTGCAGCTCCAGTCGGACATCCAAGTCTGGCTTTCCATCCCGGCCCTGCACCACAGTGAGGCCGGCGTGGCCCAATTCGGCCTGCACCGCAGCTTTGACCCGTTCGTTGAGATTGGACTCCTTGTCCTCCTTGGCCACGAAGGCCATGTCCTCCAGCACGCGCACGCGCAGGGCGCGCACCGCCGCCGAGATCTCAGGCATGGGAGTCACACCGGGCAGGCCGCCCGAGGAGAGCGAGCCGCTGCACCCCACGGCGAGGACGGCGAGTGCGAGAACAACGGACCGAATCACCGCCTCAGTATCCGACGGTCGCGGAGAACCTTCAACCTTGACGAGCGCTCCCAATCTCGCACCAAGCATGAGCGATGCTCCGCGATCTCCGTTCTCTGTGCGTTCTCAGCAGCGGGTGGCCAGCCAGGTGAATGGACTCGTCCACGGCGGCCGCCGGACTATCATAGAAACGCCAGCCACTCCGGGTGAGCCTGGCTGGCACCCTTCACGACCGCGGTAAAAGCCGCCTGCAACTTGCGCGTAATGGGACCCGGCTCGCCAGAGCCGATGGAGATCTTGTCGATCTCGCGCACCGGCGTGACCTCGCAGGCGGTGCCGGTGAAGAAGACCTCGCTGGCCGCGTACAGCATGTCGCGCGTGAAAGCCTGTTCTACGACCTCGATCCCGTTCTCGCGCGCCAGCGTGACAACCGCATCGCGCGTGATGCCGTCCAGGATGGGCATGGACAGCGGCGGCGTGTACAGGCGGCCCCGGTGGACCATGAAGATGTTCTCGCCGGTGCCCTCGGCCACCGCGCCGGAGGCGTCCAGCATGACGGCCTCGTCGTAGCCCATGCTCACCACCTCGCGCTTGGCCAGCACGGAATTCACGTACTGACCGGAGATCTTGGCCTTGCTCATGGTGTGGTTGAGGTGACCACGCACGAAGGTGGACAGGTGGGCGCGGATGCCCTTGTTCAAGGCCTCGGCGCCCAGATAGGCCCCCCAGGGGAAGGCGATGACGATCAACTCGACCGGGTTGTCGCGCGAGCCGAGTCCCAGCGCGCCGGCGCCCAGGTAGGCCAGCGGCCTGATGTACGCCTCTTCCAGCTTGTTGGCACGCAGAACATCGAGACATGCGGTTTCGATCTGCTCACGCGAGTAGGGAACCGTCATGTCGCAGATCTTGGCCGACGTGACCAGCCGATCCACGTGCTCGCGCAGGCGGAAGACCGCGCTGCGGCCATCGTTGCGCTTGTAGCAGCGGATGCCCTCGAAAACCGCCACCCCGTAGTGCAGTGTAAAAGCGGAAACGTGGGTGGTCGCCTGTGCGAAAGGCAACAACTTCCCATTCATCCAGGCGAACTCGGACTTGATCATGTTTCTCCTTTCAAACGCCGGATCTCCTCTTCGATGTCGGCCAGTCCGGGACTCATGCTCAGGGCAGTCTCGAATTCCCGGATGGCATCATCGGGCAGCCCGGTCTCGGCGTAGAAGCGACCCAGCGAGATGCGCACCCAAGGATTGGCCGGCTCGCTCTCCACTGCCCGGCGCAACTCGGCCAGACCGGCGGCCAACGCGCGCGTGTCAGCCGGCGCCTGCCGATACAGCGCCCAGCCCAGGGCGCTGCGATAGCTCGCTTGCTTGGGCGCCAGGGTGGTGGCCTGACGAAACGCCTCGGCCGCCTGCGGGTAGCGGCGGGAGCGCAGGTGCGACACACCTGTGAAGTACACACGCTCGGCTGCGGTTGCCGTGGACTCTGATCCATCGGGCGCGCCCCCGTCGGCCTGAACTGGTGGCGGGGTCCGCTGCAATTCTGCCAGGTACTTGCGCCGCGAGCCACTGTCGCACAGAACCTCGAACGCCTTCTCCAGCCGCTCGAAGATCTGACCGGCGACGTCGCGCACGTCATCGTCGCGAAGGCGGAAGAGATCGGGGTGGAAGTCGCGCGCCAGGGTCCGATAGGCGTCCGCGATCTCGGCAGTCGTGGCTTCCCGCTCGACGCCCAGCACCTCGAAGTGACTCTGCACACGCATCACCGCCAGCAGGGCCACCAGTTCCTCACGGCTGCGCTCACCGGTCGACACGCCAGTGCCGCCCAGGTCCACCGGCCGGGGCGTGCGGCGGGCCTGGTCCTTCTCGGCACGCTGGGGCGCCTGGGTGGGCGCGATCATGCCAGCCTCGGACATGGCCACCACGAGGAGGCGGGCACGGTCCATGGGAATGGGCGATGAGGCCAAGGCCGCCTCCAGCTTTACTGTGCCGTCCAGCCCGTCGATGAAGCGCCTCTCGCTGGCGTCAGCCGTCATATCCTGCAGGCGCCGGCGTGGATCGGGATTGGGTGTCAGGTACTTCCCCGAAAGGGGCTGCAACACGCTGTGGATGCGCTCGGCATCGTAGTGCCGCCGGATGCCCTCCAGGATCAAGGCCGCGGGCGTGCGTTCCAGCCGCATGGGCGCGTCTTGTCGAGACTGCCCCTTCTTGAAAATGAAATCGCCGCTGGTCCACGAGAAGATCTCGAGCAACTTCGATTCCATCTGCAGCATGAGAGCGCGTGACAGGTTGAAGGGCGAGAGCGCGCCCATGGCCACCAGAACCTCGCCCTGATGCTGATGCATCTCCTTCATCCGGCGCAGGGACTCATCCAGCGTCTCGGCAGAGATGAGACGCTGTTCCAGCAGGATCTGACCCAAGCACTCGGACAGCATGTTGGAACGTATGGAAACCGGGTAGCCCTCGTCGAAATTGACGATCTTCTTGGTGTCGCCGCGCGCGAGCAGCAAGGCGCCGGACATGCGGGCGGAATACACCCGCTGCAGGACGCGGGCGAAGGGCTGACGAGCCAGCGATCCGTGCAGCTCGGTCTCGCCCTCGGCAAAGTGCTTGGCCGTGGTCTCCACCGCGCGCCTCTCGCGCCTTTGCGCCGGATCGGCCACCACCGCGCCAGGGTAGTTGGGCACGGCTGAGGCCTCGGGCGGCTCACTGGGTGGCACGGTTTCGAGCAGACGCGCCAGCAGGCGGTCGGCGTCGAGCGGCGTGGCCAGGTACTCGGCCGGGGCAAAGCGGCGTTGCGCCTCGGCCTGATGGCTTGCCCCGCGGTGCGTGCTGGCGACGAAGAAGATGGGGATCCGGGCCGTGCTGGGGTTGCGGCGTACCTCATCGGCCAAGGTGAAGCCGCTGCCGTCGGAAAGGGTCGTGTCCAGGATGATGGCGTCGGGCGCACGCACCGCCAGGGTGCGCCGGGCCCAGGTCAGCTCGGCCTCGGTCGAGAGCAGGTAGTTTGCTTCGCTCAGCGCTTGGTTAATGCGACGAGCCAGCGCGGCATTGCTCTCGACTACCAGGACGTAAGACGCCATAGGCAGGGATTGTATACCGACTATGAAGTGGCGGGTCGGTCAAGAGCAGATCTCTCCCTGGCCTCCGAAGGAACGGGAGGCCGACTTGGCGGGTGAGGACTATTTCGGCGCAGCGGGTAACGGGCTGTCTCAATCGACT
>Ga0181530_10000864_pt1 | contig 38984 bp, 27 predicted proteins | sample PEATcosm2014_Bin_42_FD_119769 | JGI IMG/M metagenome (GOLD analysis project Ga0181530, IMG submission 119769) | Peatland microbial communities from MTU Mesocosm Facility, Houghton, MI, USA - PEATcosm2014_Bin10_60_metaG | ecosystem: Environmental > Terrestrial > Soil > Wetlands > Peat | place...
ACCTGTGGTATGCCTAAAGGCATACCTGATACAAATCGTGGTTTCATCACAGACTGCCAATGACGCAACCCTGAAGTTGAGGAAATGGAAATGGGCACACACGGAAAACTGCTGATCGTGGACGACGAGTTGAGCGTGCGCGACTCGCTGGGCAAATGGTTTCAGGAAGAAGGATATGAAGTAGCCACGGTGGAGAGCGCCAGCGAGGCGCTGACCCGGCTGGCGGAGCAACGGTGGGATGCGGCGCTGGTGGACATCAAGATGCACGGCACCGATGGAATTGAGTTGCAGCGCCGGATGCACGAAATCGATTCCGAACTCATCGTAATTATCATGACCGGCTACGCGTCGGTTGACACGGCGGTGGCCGCGCTCAAGAACGGCGCCTACGACTACGTGACCAAGCCGCTCGATCCGGACGAAATCGCGCACCTGGTGAAGAACGCGCTGGCGCACAAACGGACGACGGAGGAGAACGTGCTGTTGCGGGAGACCGTTGCTGAGGTCGCGCGCCCGGGCGACATTGTCGGGCAGAGCGGGCCGATGCAGAAGATCTTCGACGCCATCGAGACGGTGGGGCCGACGGACGCGACGGTGCTGGTGACGGGGGAAAGCGGCACGGGGAAAGAACTGGTGGCGCGGGCCATTCATCACGCGAGCCCGCGAAAATTTCATCCCCTGGTCGTGATTCACTGCGGGGCTCTGACCGAGACGCTGCTGGAAAGCGAACTTTTCGGGCATGAGAAGGGCGCGTTCACCGGCGCGCAATACCGGAAGAAAGGCAAGTTTGAGATTGCCGAGGGCGGCACGGTTTTTTTGGACGAAATCGGCGACATTTCTCTGAAGACGCAGACCGATCTGCTGCGCGTGTTGCAGGAGCGGGAAATCACGCGGGTGGGCGGCAACCAGGTCATCAAGGTGGACTTCCGCTGCATCGCGGCCACCAGCAAGGACCTGGAGAAACTGATTGAGGAAGGCAAGTTCCGCCCCGATCTTTTTTACCGGCTTAATATTTTCCGCATCGAGCTGCCGCCGCTGCGGGAGCGCCGCGAAGACATCCCGCCGCTAGTGAACCACTTCATCCGCAAGTTTTCGCTGGCCATGAACAAACGCATCACCCGGGTTTCGCCGGGCGCGATGAATCTGTTGCAGCAGCAACCGTGGCTGGGGAACGTGCGTGAGTTGGAGAATGCAGTGGAGCGGGCGATGGTGGTGGGGCAGGAGCCGGAGCTAAAGGAGCCGGACTTCATCTTCAAGCCGCAAAGCGCTTCCAACATTTCCAGCGGCGCCGGCGAACCGGGCAAGAAGCTGGAGGAAATGGAGCGCGCCCACATTCTGCGGGTGGTGGAGGAATGCGGCGGCAATCAGAGCCATGCGGCGGAGATACTCGATATCGACCGGGTCACTCTCTATCACAAGCTGAAGAAATACGGCTGGACCCGCACTCCGGCTGAACCGCGACAAAACTGAAATTTAGTTCCCAGTTCCCAGTTCTCAGTTCCCAGTGCTTAATCGGAGACTGAGAACTGAAAACTGGGAACTGAGAACTGTCTCATGAAGGTGCTGGAACTCTTGCCGATCGGGAAGATTGACGACGGACTGCTGAAGGAGATGCGCCCCGCCGTCGAAGCGGCCTTCCGCGTTCCCTGCAAGGTCCTGCCTCTAGGCTTGGACCCGGAGTTCGCTTTCCACGCCGAGCGGCAGCAATACCACTCCTCGGAAATCCTGCAACGCATGCAGAGCTACCTGACGGCGGACACCTGGCGAATGTTGGGCATTGTTGCGGTCGATCTTTACATTCCAATTCTGACTTTCGTTTTCGGCGAGGCGCAAATGGGAGGCCCCTGCGCCGTAGTTTCCGCGCACCGCCTGCGGCCGGAGTTCTACGGCCTGCCGCCCGACCGGGAATTACTTCGGCAGCGCGTGATCAAGGAAGCGGTCCACGAAATGGGACACACTCTGCGGCTGACGCACTGTGACGACTACCGCTGCGCCATGGCGCCTTCGCACGCGGTGGAGTGGATTGACCTCAAGGGAAGCACTTTGTGCCCGGCCTGCCAGGCTGTGGTCACGCCGATGACGCAGATATTGCCGGGGCGAGGCCTGTGAGATCGCGACGCAACGCCGCAGGCGCTTGAAGCGTCTCGGCCGCCGGGACGAGGGCGAGACGCCCTCGGGACTGCGGGCAAGATGCCGGCGCTACCTATTCTGGGCGCTATATTTTGGGGCGATCGAGAACCTCGCGAAGTTTTTTTGCCAAGGCATTCTGGGAGAAGGGCTTGTCGAGCAGGTCAACGGCGGGTCTGGCTACTCCGTGGTGAAAGATCATGTCGTCGGTGTAGCCAGACATGTAGAGCACTTTCATCTCCGGCCTTCGCGCCAACAGATGCTCCGCCAGGGCGGGCCCACTCATCTGGGGCATGACCACATCGGTGAGAAGAAGTTGAATGCCGCCCTGGTGGCGTTCCGCCACTTGAATGGCCTCTGCCGCGCCTGCCGCCGCCAGGACCTTATAACCGTAACCCTCGAGGATTTCGTGGACCAACTCGCGCAACCCAAGAGCGTCTTCCACGAGCAGGACGGTCTCACCCCGGTGCGCCATTTCCGGCGGCTTGGCTTCGGGCCTCTTGGGCTTCCTGTCGTCTTCATCCGCCGCCGGCAGATAAACAGAGAGAGTTGCCCCCTGGCCCGGTTCGCTGTAGGCCCAGATGTAACCTCCACTTTGTCTCACGATGCCGTAGACGGTGGCCAGACCAAGACCGGTTCCCTTTTCCGGTCCTTTGGTTGTAAAGAACGGTTCGAAAATATGGGCCAGCGTTGCTTGATCCATGCCAATGCCCGTGTCACTAACCGTTAACCGAACGTAGGGGCCGGGCGTCATGGGCGGATGCTGGCGGGCAATCGTATCGTCGACTTCCCGGTTCGAGGTGGCAATGGTGATGCGGCCGCCCTTGGGCATGGCATCGCGCGCATTGACACAAAGATTGAGGAGAACCTGCTCGATTTGGACGGGATCCGCTCGTACGGATGCCAAATCGCTGGCGAGCTCGGTACGAAAATCAATGTCCTCGCCGATCAAGCGGCGCATCATCTTCGCGGTCTCTTCGACGATACGGTTCAGGTCCAACACCGAGGGAACGAGCATTTGCTTGCGGCTGAAAGCGAGGAGTTGCCGGGTGAGAGCAGCGGCGCGGCGCCCGGCTTCCTGAATATTCTCGAGCCGCCGTCGTAACGGCTCACGGCATTCGGGGTCCTCGAGAAGCATCTCGGTGGTGCCCATGATGACGCCGAGAAGATTGTTAAAGTCATGGGCGACGCCGCCGGCGAGTTGGCCCACGGCCTCCATTTTCTGGGCGTTGCGCAGTTGTATTTCAGCGTTTCTGCGCTCCGTATCGTCGATGAGAAAGCCGTGGATTTCGACGAGTTCTCCCTGCTGATTGAACACGCCCAGCACATTCTCGGTGGCGTACAACGAACTGCCATCCTTGCGGCGGTATTGCTGCTCGTAATACTCGAGGCGGCCGCGCTCCTTGAGTTGCTGGAGGAACCTCTCGCGGGCCTCGGGACTGGCGCGCAGGTCGCCGAAGTTCGACTGCCGGGCTTCTTCTTGCGAGGCAAAGCCAAACATGCGCAACCAGGCGGGGTTACAGTCGAGCAGCACGCCATTGGGGGTAGAGATGTAATTGCCGGCCAGGTTCTGTTCAAAAAAGGCGCGATACTTCTCTTCACTGTGACGCAGGGCTTCTTCGGCGCGGACGCGCTCGGTGACATCGCGGGCATTGACGACAATGCCGGCGACGGCGGGCTCGTCGAGGAGATTGTTGGCGGCCACCTCGAGCACGACGAGATTCCCGCCGGCATGGCGGAAGCCGACAACGCGGATTGGCCTCATGCCGGGGGCGGGGGTCATGGAGCCGTCGCGCATCCTGGCAATATCGGCCAAAGGGAGGAACTCGGAGAGGCGTTTTCCGAGAAGTTCCTCGGGCTTGAGTCCGACGACACGCTGACTCGACGGACTGGCGTAACGGATGGTGCCGTCGCCATCCAAAGTGAGAATGAGATCGGAGGAATGCTCAATGAGAGAGCGGAAGCGGGACTCGCTGCTGCGCAAAGAATCATAGAGGCCGCTCAAACGCTGGGCGGCATCATTGAAGGCCCGCGCCAGCCTCGCCAGTTCATGTTCTCCCGCCACGTCGGCGCGATACTGAAAGTCGCCGCGAGCCAAAGCTTGTGCGCCGGCATCGAGGCGGGTGAGCGGCCCGGTAATGCTGCGTGTGGTCTGCCAGCCCAGCCAGACGGCCATGAGTACGGTCAGCAGGGCGGTGACGGGAAGCACAAACAAGAGCTGGCGCAAGGTCCGCTGCGTGCTCTCGAGGGCTTGCACACGCTGCAAGGCGATCCGTTGCATGACGCGCTCGACGAGCGATGAACTCAACCCGACGAGGACTTCCACCTGGTCGGCCAAGCGAGAGCGCACAGCTGGCCAGTCGCCCGCTTCCGCCAAATCCTCCAGGCTGTCAATTTGCGCGGGCAGGGCGCCCTCGACCGCTTCCAGGTCGCTCAGGATGGAGGGGTCGCGCTCGATGCCAGAGGGAACACTGAGGGTTTGTTTGGCGCGCTCCACGTCGTCCAGAAAATTCTTGCGCAGGGGAACAGCGTCAAGCGCGAAGTGTCGCGCATCCTGGGTGTTCGCCAACCCCTCCAGCCTGTCCCGAAATGCAAGCACGTCGAGGTGGACACGCAAGACGGCGAATGATTCCTGGTCGGCCTGGTAAAAGCGCGCGGTGCGGGCCTGGATGCGCTCGAACTGCCATACGGCAATGGCATCGCCCACCGCCATCAACAGCACGATGGCGGTGAAGCACAAGGTCAAGCGGGCGCCAATATTCAAGCGGTCATAGCGCAAGAGGTCCCGCCGAGAGGAAGGCGGGCGTCCAGTAGCCTGGGTCGGGTCCGTCGCCACTCCTTCTGCCATCTCTCACTCCGCGAACTTCCTGCCCTAGAACCAACAACTTCGGGCTTACTCCCGGCGTCTCTCGTGCAGCGGAGACGCAACCGGATTGGCCCGGTTGGACGGGAGTGGGGGCTCCCCCAGGAACTGGACGTGTGGGCTTGGAGTTCCTGCTTCAAGACCGGTGATCTGCATCAATTCGTTTTGCAGATCGGCCGCGGCCTGGGTGGCACTCTTTTTGCCAGTCAGCACGACATGAACGGCCTCAAAATACGCACGAGAAACATCGGGGTACTTCTTACCCGCAGCGGTGGACGGCCGCAAGGCTACACCCTTGAGATATACCCTCTGTAAGATGGCCAGATAAGGGTTCGCCTGCACGACTTTCGGGTCGCTATATAACTCAGGTAGGGCCGGTGGTGCGCCATCCACCGAACGCGAGACTTGGACGTCGCGCCGGGCCAAATAGCGAACCAGCGCCACGGCTTCCTGGGGATGGAGCGAGTGGCGCGAGACACCGTATTCGGTTCCGCCCACGGCCCCCGCGCTGCCGGCCCGGCCCGCCGGCATAGAGGTCACGCCGAACTTGTCCCAGGGGGGTGAGGATTGGACGCGGCCCATAGTGTAACCGCTCGGCCAAAAGCGCATAAAGGCCGCATCACCCATCTGCCAGACGTTGAATGTATCCCATTCTTTGTAGGCGACCACGCCGGGTGGAGAGATGGAACCCACCCAGCGCGCGGCCCGTTCCCAGGCGCGCACGGTCTGCGGGTTGTTCACGGTGATCTTGCCGTTTTCAACGATCGTCCCGCCTCCCTCGGACACTTGCCATTCCAGCGCGTTGCAGGTCAGGGCCTCGGAGGGCGCTCCTTGCCAGACAAATCCCCAGAAGTTTTTCCGGCCTCGGGCGCGTTCGCCGGCTTGGATTCGCCTCGCCATGCGTTCGAGATCGTCCCAGGTTGCGGGCGGAGACTTGTATCCGTACCGTCGCAGAAGATCGGAACGGTAGTAGAGAACTCCGGTATCGAGGGTGGCGGGCAACACCACAAATCTGCCATTGACGGTGCTGTTTTCGATCAACCTGGGAAACTGCGCTGCGATCTCTTGTGCGGGCAGGTAGTCCTTTAAGTCGACGAGATTCTCCGCCAGGATTCCGGGCCAGATCATGTCCACGGCATAGACATCGGGCACCGGGGCCCCGCTTTCCAGGAGCTTCCTCCAAAGGGCCAATTGCTCCACGGTGGACTCGGGAGCAGGAAGGATCTCAACCTGGATGCCAGTTTCGCGCGTGAATCCAGCGATGGCCTGGGTGCGCCAGTCGATGAACTCTTTGCGCCACCAATCCAGATCTATCAGGGTGATTTTGACATGGGCGGCAGGCGGGACCGGTTTTCGACAAGCTTGAGGCCCGGCAAAAAGAAGGACAAGAAAACAGAACCCGGCTCGAGCCAGCCTTGGAACCGAACTAAAACTAGACCGTGGAGACTGGGCCCGCAAATCATTCCCTACCGATACGATATGGTGGCGCGGCATAGCCTGGGGCCTCCAAAACATATCGAATTCAAAAAGAGTATAACACCGCTATATCACAGATGCAGACCGCGAGCGGATGGACTCACGGATCGTCTTACTGGTCATCTTACTGGTCTTCCTACTGGTCTTCGGCAGCGCTGGTCTGGGAGCCTTCTTCATCTCCGCGGATCAGGCCGAATTTTTTCAGCTTGTAACGCAGGGCGTCGCGGCTGATGTCGAGCAGCTTGGCGGCGTGGGTTTGATTGCCGTTGGCCTGGCGCATGGCCAGCTCGACCATGGCGTGCTCGACTTCTTCGAGCGAGGTTCCGCCTTCCGGGATATAAAGGCGGGGGAGGGTGCGGCCGTTGGGCAAAAGCTGGCCGCCGTCGGCGGGTGAAGTGCGTTCAAAGACAGTGCGGCCACCGGACTCGCCCACGGAAAACGGCAGATAGACGGGCCGCAGGAAGGGCTCGTCTTCGAGGATCATGCCGCGCTCGATGGTGTTCTTGAGCTCGCGAACATTGCCCGGCCAGTTGTGACTGAAAATAAGCCGCTTTGTCTCCTCGGTAATGCCACGGACCGCCTTCTTGAATCTGCGGTTGTAGCGGTCGATAAAAAAATCCACCAGGGGAAGGATGTCTTCTTTGCGGTCACGCAGCGGCGGAATAAAAATGGCAATGATGGCCAGCCGGTAATAGAGGTCCTGACGAAACTGGCCTTCGCGCACCGCTTTTTCCAGGTCGCGGTTGGAAGCGGCGATCACGCGCACATCCACCTGCATATCGCGGACGCCGCCGACGCGGCGGATGACCTGGTCTTCCAGAACGCGCAGGAGTTTCGCTTGCAGGAGCGGAGAGAGTTCGCCGATTTCGTCGAGAAACAGCGTGCCTCCGTCGGCGGCCTCGAAGAGGCCTTTCTTCATCTGCTTGGCATCGGTGAAGGCGCCTTTTTCGTGGCCGAAAAGCTCGGCTTCCATCAGCGTCTCGGGAATGGCGGAGCAGTTGATGGCTACGAAGGGTTTCTCCTGGCGCGCGCTTTCGTAGTGGATGGCTTTGGCGATGAGGTCTTTGCCGGTGCCGCTTTCGCCTTGAATCAGAATGGTGGTGGCGGCGCTCGACGCAACCTTGCGGACGAAGTTCATGAGCTCGGTCATCTTGGCGGAGACGCTGACCACGCTGTCATAACCGGCGCCGCGGCGCACCTCGCCGCGGAGCGCCTGGACTTCGGTGCGCAGGCCGGTGGCCTCGAGCGCGTTCTTGATGGTCACTTGCAGTTCGTCGAAATCGATCGGCTTGCCGACGAAGTCGTAGGCGCCGAGCTTGAGCGCGGCCTTGACGTCGTCGAGTTGCGGATCGGCGGTGATCATGATGACGGCGCGGACGTCGCCATTCTTTTTAAGTTGATCGAGGACTTCGATACCGCTGAGGTCGGGCATGCGCACGTCGAGCAGGACGAGATCGGGCGCTTCCCGCTGCGCCAGTTGGAGAGCGGGTCCGCCGGCGTCGGCTTCGATGACGTGGTAGCCCCACTCCTCGCACTTCTGGCGGAGCGACCAGCGCACCAGGCGCTCGTCATCCACGATCATGATTTTCTCGGTAGGCACCGGTGTCTAATTTACTACGAAATGAGGGCGGCGTGGCTTGGTGAAGCAGTTCTCAGTTGTCAGTTGTCAGTTGTCAGTAAAACAAGCCGGCTTTTCACTGAGAACTGGGAACTTCTCTACGACGCTGCGACCTGCGGCGCAGGCATGCGAAACGGCAGCAGCACTTCAAACTTGCTTCCTTTCCCCACCTCGCTGTTGACTTCGATACGACCATGATGTTCTTCCACGATGCGGCGGGCCAGGGAAAGGCCAAGGCCGGTGCCGCTTCCCTTCGTGGTGTAGAAAGGCCGGAAAATGTTGGACAGGTTCTGAGCGGAGATGCCGCGCCCGGTGTCGCCGACGACCACGCTGGCGTGACCGTTCCGGGCACCGATCTCGACGCGCACGGTGCCCTTGCCCTCGATGGATTGGACCGCGTTCAACAGCAGATTCAGAAGCACCTGGTGAATCTGATCGCTGTCGTGCTCGACTTCGGGCAGATCGGGCGACTTATGCAGTTCGATCTTGATGGGTTGCGAGAGCACCTGCTGGCGGGCCAGCATCACGGCGTGTTCGACGGTGGTGTTGAGGTTGCTGCAATGGATCTGCGGAGGGTGGGGGCGCGCCGTTTCCAGAAGGTCGGTCAAGATGCGGTTGATCTGCGCGACTTCCAGGCGAACGTCTTTCAGCACCGCCCGCGCCGGGCTGGTCGAAGGCAGATCGCGGCCGATGATTTCGATGACTCCGGCGATTCCGGCGAGCGGATTGCGAATCTCGTGGGCCAGGCCGGCGGCCAGTTCGCCGAGGGTCGCCAGGTGTTCGGCGCGAGACATTTGGGTGCGATGGAGGCGCTCAATCTCATCCCGGCCCTCGCGCAGCTGGCGCAGCATGTGGTTGAAGTTGCGGCCGAGGTCTCCGATTTCGTCGTTGCGGTTGGAAAAACCGACGGCGACATCGAGATTGCCTTGGCTCACCAGCGCGATCTTCTCTTGCAATTCGACCATGGGCCGCTGGATCACATAGGCAAGCGCGACGATCAACACGGCGCAGATAACGACGGCTCCGGCTCCGGCGACGATCAGCACGGCGTGGCGCTCCGGGTCGCGCAACGATACGGTCGCCACGATGAACAGAAGCAGCCCCGCCAGCAGCACCGACACCACCGGCAAAATCGCTTTGAGCTGCCAATTAAAACGCACAGAACTCAATCGGGACTCCTCTAGAGTCAGGTTTCAGGGTTTCAAAGTTTCAAGGTTTCAAGGTTGTAAAGATGCTGGTAAAGGCTCAACGATCCCAGCGGTTATGAATCTTTCTGACTTTGAAACATTAATACTTTAAAACCCTGAAACCTGGCTTCTGGGTCATTTCACTGACGAAGCTGTGGCAGAAAGCCCATTCCAGGCCCATAATTACATTCATAGGCTTCCGAGCCAGATCGACCATGTCTCTCAACCTGTTTTTGTTCAATCAGTTAGAACCCGGTTGCCGCCGTCGGTCAGGTGCTTCGGATACGGCTGCATTCGTGCATCCCGACCCTCTGGAGGCTCGGTGAGACTGCTCCCCCATGGTATAAGGTTCGGCAAGAAGGCCGCAAATCACGGCAGCCGCGTTCTGGGCATGAATCTGCCGAGGCTGGCTTTCCCGCGCATCGTATTCCCGCGAACCCAGGTTGCGATTTTCGTAGCGCTGGCAGCGCTGCTCGGATCGCGCGCCACCGCCGCGGTCCATCCCGTTCCCTTGGACCAGAACATCGACGCGGCCAAGTGCATCGAATGCCACGAAGACAAGTCGAAAGGCAAGGCCATCCATTCCGCCATTGCCATGGGTTGCAAGAGCTGTCATGAAGTCCGGGTCAACAGAGACATCACGCGGGTCAAGCTCATCACGACGACTCCCCTGTCGCTCTGCCTGACCTGCCACGCCGACAAAGACGCGGCGACGCTCAAGGGCACGGTGCATCCGCCGGCGGTGCGCGACTGCTTGAAATGTCACGACCCGCATGCCTCCGACAACAAGAACCAGTTATTGAAACCCACGTCGGGAGAGAAGGGCAAGAACCTTTGCCTCGATTGCCACAATCAGGGCTTGAACGTTCCGGAAAAAGGCAGCCGCCACGCCGCGCTCGACATGGGATGCGACACCTGCCACATCACCCATAAAGTCGGCGAAAAGGGCAAGCAGGAATTCGACAATCATCTGACCAAGGCGATCCCGGCGCTCTGCCTCGACTGCCACGACGCCAAGGACGAGGCGCTCATCAAGGCCCATCAGGGACAACCTTTTGCCACGGCCAGCTGCACGCAGTGCCACGATCCTCATCAATCGGCGCAACCGAAGCTGATGCAGCGCTTCACGCATCCTCCGTTTGCCGATCGCAGTTGCGCCATCTGCCACCAAGCAGCGAAAGACGGCAAAGTTGTTTTGACTAACGCCGACAGCCGGGCACTCTGTTCCTCCTGCCACAGCGCTCAAGTGGAGAAGATGGAGAAGGCCAAGGTACAGCATCCGGGGGCCCTGGGAGAATGCGTGGCTTGCCACAATCCCCATGGCGGCAAGACTCCGGGCTTCCTGCAACCGGACCCGGTCACCCCCTGTCTCAACTGCCACGCGGAGCAGGCCGCCGAGTTCAAGAAGGCGCACCTGCATCAGCCGGCATTTCAGCAGGGATGCGCCATCTGTCACGAGCCGCACGGCAGTGAGAACGACCATCTGCTGCGCACCAAGAAGCCGGACACGCTGTGCCTGGAATGCCACGGGCCTGACGCTCCCGCACCGAAGAAGCTCGAGTCCGAACACCTGATCACGATTCTGAATGGAAGCGTGAAACTCCCGGACGACTACTTCATCAAAAATAAAGCGGTGGTGCTGCCGCTGAAATATGGCCGGGGGCATCCGATCGAAGGGCATCCGGTGGCCGATGTGGCCGATCCGGCCGATATCACCAAGGTGCGGGCGCAAATCAACTGCATGTCGTGCCATCAGCCGCATGCCTCGGAACAGCCCGATTTGCTGGTGAAGGACCAGGTGTACAACGCCGCATTCTGCGCCACTTGTCACAAGGACCTAACGCGCAAATAGTTCGCATTGGCAAGAAGCCCGCAGGAGGAGAAGGACGATCATGTTATCAGGCACCGCAAGCTTGACTCGCAGTCCGAAGGGCCGGAGCGGGCTCGCACTTATGCTCAGTCTTATGCTCGGGCTGGCCCTGCTTGCGCCCAATTCCGCGTTCGCCGGCACGAAGAAGAAAACTGCCGCGCCCAAGAAGGTCCCGGTTATCGATTATTCCAACATTGTGTGGCCCAATCCGCCGGCCATTGCGCGCATTCGCTACCAGGCGTTTTATTCGGCAGAAAAAGTCTCGCAGGTGGAGGGCGCGAACAACACCAAGAAGGCAAAGTGGATGGACCGCCTGGCCGGCACCGAGACCGCGAGCGATAGCGGCAATTTCCTGTTCCAGCTTGGCGAACCCTATGGCATGGCCGTCGATTCCAAAAACAACTTATATATCGCGGATCAAAAGGTGGGCGCCATTTTCATCTTCAACACCGAGAACCACGATCTGGACATGATCAAGAACAAGAGTGAAGCGCACTTCGGCCGCATCATTGGACTAGCCATGGACGACGGCGATCGCCTGTTCGTTTCCGACCCCGGCCTGCGCCACATTCTGATCTTCAATGCCGCCCATCAGCCGGAAGACGTGATCACGGATGGGCTGGTCATGCCGGGCTCGCTGGCCATCGATCGCGAGAACCGACTGCTCTATGTTTCCGATGTCGAACTCGATCAGGTGCTGGTGTACGACGCGGACACGCTCAAGCTGATGCGGAAGATCGGCACCACCGGGCATAACCATGAACTCACCACACCCGGGGACCTCGCCAAGCCAAGCGGCTTGGCGGTGGATGCGGACGGCAATCTCTACGTCTGCGACACGCTGAACGACCGCATCGAGATTTTCGACGCCGACGGAAAATTCATCAGCACGTTTGGGAAGAACGGCGATGGACCGGGATACTTCTCGCGCCCCAAAGGAGTGGCGATCGATGGCGACGGCCACATCTGGGTTGCCGACGGCATGCAGGACCGGGTGCAGGTGTTCAACCAGCAGGCCCAGTTGCTCATCGCCTTTGGCGGGCATGGCCTGCTGCCCGGGCAGTTCCAGGGACTGGTGAGCATCGCCATCGACAAGATGAACCGCGTGTTCACATCGGAGATTTTTCCGGGACGGGTGCAACAGTTTCGTTATGTGACCGACGCCGAGGCCGAGCAACTGACCAAGGAACGGGACGAGCAACGCGCCAAGAAAGCCGCAGCGGCGGAGAGCAATGCGTCCCCGGCGGCGGCATCGGCTCCTCAGACCAACTCGCCGAATTAAGACTTCGGAAAATCGCTAGAAAGCGCTGTGCGCTACTCGCCGCTGGGAACGAGGTTCAGAGCCTTTTTCATCGAGCCGCGTTCGATCATGATTTTCTGCTGCAACAGCGTGATCGCATAAATCAACTGCTCGGGACGCGGGGGACAGCCGGGGACGTAGATATCCACGGGGATGACTTGGTTGACGCTCTGCACCAGCGCGTAATTCTGGAACACGCCGCCGGAAGTCGCGCACGCTCCCATGGAGATGACCCACTTCGGTTCCGGCATCTGCTCATAGAGCTGGCGAATGACGGGGGCCATTTTGTTGGAGACGCGGCCGGCGATAATCATCAAGTCCGACTGCCGGGGCGACGGCCGGAAGACTTCGGCTCCGAAGCGCGCGATGTCGAAGCGGGACGCGCCCATGGACATCATCTCAATGGCGCAGCAAGCCAGCCCAAACGTCATCGGCCAGATGGAATTCTTGCGGTTCCAGTTCACGACCGCGTCGAGCTTGGTCATGACAATCCATTCGGGAACAGCGTCTCCGAAGACAAGTTCCTTGACCACCTTCTTGCCGTTCTCGACATCAACGTAGGGGCCGAAGCTGAGCTCTCGCGCCATGGGATTATTTTAACCTCAGAGGGCGGCGAGTGCGCGGAGGAACGGGATTATATCGCCTGAAGTGTACGTTCTCACTCATGGACCGCCTGGCGAGTGAGCGCGCGTCCCCGCGTCAGACAGAAGGGCCGCCTGTCTGGGGCGGCCCTCGCTAGTCTTCCCTTTAAGTTTTTTGTCAATTACGGCTTGTAGACGATGGATGCAAAGGTGCCTGCCAATTCGGCGGTGCCGATTCCCTGACCCACGGTGACGAACAGCTCGTTGGTTGCTCCATTGTTCTTGCTTCCGCCTCCGAAGGCAATTCCCCAGAGGTTGTTGAGGACGATCGGCTTTCCGTTTTCGTCCTTGATCGTACCCACGAATTTCCCAGTATTCGGGTCAAAGCCGTTGATGGTGCCATTAACGGAGTTGTTGGAAACCAGCAGAGTGTTGCTCAGCGGTCCAAAATTGGAGGGAGCGGCGGCGATGCCCCAGGCTTGGTTGAGCTGTAGTCCCTGGATCAGTGTCTTCACAAAGGTACCGTCCTCTTTGAAGAGGTCGATGTAACCCCCGGCGCCGACGTTCGGGACTGCATACGAGACGTAGACCAGGCCATTGATGTCCTGGACGCCGAAAACGGAGAAGCCCGATGGAATCGCCGGATCGCCGAACGACTTCACCAGGTTGAAGTTGCCGTCGAACATATCGATGTGATTGTTCGTGTTATCGGCCGCGTAGAGGAAATTCCCCGAGGCATTGCGGGTGATGGCCAAGCCCGTGTAACTGGCGTGGTTCGCCGAGTTATCGACCGCGATGATCGCTTGATTCCTGTTCAGGCCCGGCGCCCAGGCGCTGATGGTGCCGTCCAGGGTCGCGAAAAGGAAAGGCGCTGACCAGCCCTGAACCTGGAAATCGGTCGACGATCCGTTGTAGACGATTCCCGTCGGTGTGCCTGGGCCGTTTAGACCTGTCGGCCAAGCCGGTCCGTTTCCGGCAGTGGGAATCAAAACCCGGAGTGGCACTTGTTTTCCGGCGGCATTATAGATGGTCGACCAGCCGGTGTCGTTATCACTGATCCACCAAGGACTGGTTGCGCCCCGAGCTAATCCCCAGGCGTTGGCCAGCAGAGGATCGATGTTCGGGGCTTGGTGGACTTGATTGGAAACTAAGTTTGTGAGGCGATATTGTGCTTGGGCCCCGGCCGAAAGCATGAGAAGAGCCAAGCCGAAGCAAGCGGCGACTGCGGTCCTGCATACCTGCATAGTAGTTTCTCCTTGGTGAAATTAGCAGGAGAAGGAAGGGTCGAATCACTGGCGGAATGACTGGGTCCGGAACCTTCTCTGACCTGCTTGAGATGCGATAGTAGGTGAGTCGCAATTCGGAGGTGTCATGAAGTTGTCACCAGCTTGTAAACTTCTTGGTACTTTGTCGCGGCTCGTTGTCGGATCTCGATAGCGAAAGATGGGAACCGATTCAGGCCAGAACGGAACCGGGTAAGCGGAGTTGTAGCGGAGGGATTGCACGTTGGCGTTCACGAAGTTATCAAGCGCGGTGGAAAGAGAGACGTTGATGGTTATGCTCCCGACTCTCTCACTTTAGTGTCGATAACAATGATTGTTAATCTTTGACATCGCCGCTGGAGCGCCTGGCATCGAGGACAAGCCAATCTTTTTGCTCACGGGGTGAGCACAATCTTGCCGAACATCTGGCTTTTCTCCATGTATTCATGCGCCGTGCAGCTTTTAGGCGGTAATCTGATAGCAGGTAAAAATCGCTAGTTTCGAGAATCACTTCCGCTTTTTCCATCATCCAAGGATTAGTTTAGCCTCTGGAAACAACGAAAGGCCCGAGTTATGGCGGACAACAAAACCAAGCCCACCAAAGTAGGCGTATCGGCGTTTATTGCCGCCCTCACGGACGAGACCAAGCGCGCAGACGCCAAGGTGCTGGTCAAGTTGATGGAAGACGCGACTGGCGAAAAGGCGCGGATGTGGGGGCCATCCATCATTGGCTTCGGCAGCTACCACTATAAGTACGACAGTGGGCGCGAGGGAGATATGCCGATTATCGGCTTTTCGCCACGTAAGCCCGCAACGGTTCTGTATAACGTGACCGGATCGAGCGACGCGAAGGCGCTGCTCGCCACGCTCGGCAAGCACACAACCGGCAAGGGCTGTCTCTACATCAAGACACTCGCTGATGTGGACCAAAAGGTGTTGGAAGGCCTGTTCGCCAAATCCGTTGCTGCCATGCGAGCACGGCACTCTAACGCGGCGTAGGTAAAGCGATGGCCTGACCTGCTCGCAGTGTTTAGATATCGCGATTTCACCATGAACCGGAAAATGATGCGTTCGTGAGCTAAGTACAGTTCTTCTCGGCGTTCTCCGCGTCTCGGCGGTGAATAGCTCTCACGGGTTGAGCACGATCTTGCCGAACATCTGACTTCTCTCCATATACTCATGCGCCGTGCGGATTTCACTCAACGGACAGGTATGGTCAATGATGGGCTTGAGGCGTCCGGCGAAGACGTGGCCGAGCACTTCATGGAGTTCGCTCATGGTGCCCATGTACGATCCCAGCAATGCAAGCTGGCGCGAGAACAGGAAGCGCAGATCGAGTTCGACTTTCGGCCCCGTGGTCGCGCCACAGGTCACCAGCGTGCCTCCGGACTTGAGCGAGCGCACACTCTCTTCCCAAGTGGCCGGGCCGACGTGTTCGATAACGATGTCGACGCCTTCGAAGTTGGTGATCTTGCGAACCTCCTGCGAAATCTTTTGCTCATAGTGGTTAATGACGAAATCGGCGCCGAGTTCGCGGGCGCGCTCCATTTTGCGCTCGTCGCCGGCGGTGGCAATCACGCGCGCGTGGAAAAGTTTCGCGATCTGAATGGCGGCAATGCCCACGCCGGAGTTCGCTCCCAGCACCAGCACGGTTTGTCCGGGACGGATGGCGGCGCGTCCGGTAAGCATGTGCCACGCGGTGGTGAAAACCAGAGGTACGCTGGCGGCCTCATTGAAATCGAGCCAGTCGGGGATGGGGATGACGTTCACCGCCGGCACCGCAATCAGTTCGCAGTTGCCGCCGTCCACGGCGTTGCCGAGCACGCTGAATTGGCGGCACAGGTTTTGCAATCCGGCAACGCACTTCGGGCAGCGATTGCAGAAATGCATGGGCGCAAGCAGCACGCGCTCGCCGGGCTTGAGGCCGGTGACGTATTCGCCGACTTCGACAATTTCTCCGGCGATGTCGCTGCCCAGGATGCGCGGCAGGTTCACGCCGGGCAAGCCTTTGCGCACCCAGAGGTCGAGATGATTCAAGGCGCAAGCGCGGACGCGGACGAGCACTTGATCTTTGCGCGGCTTGGGATCGGGCACGTCTTCGTAGACCAGAACTTCCGGCCCACCGAACTGATGTATGCGGACGGCTTTCATGGGGACTCCAGTTTCCTAAAGATTCTCATGTGCCAATTTGGCACACAAATGAAATGTACCAAACGCGCTGTGATAAGTCGCACAGAATGCGATCGCGCAGAATCGTAGACTTTGTATCGCAGGCCATGTCTGGAGGGTGTTTCCAGCGGGTACTGGACGCGGCCTGCGAAGCCGCCGAGTGGCTGACATCAGCCATTGCAGTTCAAGTCTGCGGCCCTCCGTGCAGTCACTCGCACAGGATCTACAAAAGTACTCTTGACAGAGCGATTCACGAACGAGACGATAGAGTCTCGCAGGCCGCGTTACTAGTACCCACTGGCGAAACACCAGTAGCCCCGGAGTGATGATCCGGGGCTTTTGATTGTTCCAACCCACCCTAGGATTTTTCTCGGCACTCTCGGCGTCTCGGCGGTTATGATTTCGGAATGCCCAAGGAAATCGAAATCAAATTTCGAATTGAAGATCTGTCCGCGCTAACGCGATCGCTGAAACGCGCGGGCTTCAAACAGATTACCCGTTCCACTCACGAAATGAATTCGCTCTACGACCTGCCTGGCCAGAAACTGCGCAACCGGGGCGAATTGCTGCGGCTGCGTAAGTACGGCGAGAAGTGGGTGCTGACGCACAAGGCGAAAGGCACCGCCGGCCGTCATAAAGTGCGGGTTGAACTGGAAACGCGCGTGGAGAACGGGCCGCAGATGGACGCGATTTTGCGTGCGCTCGGGTTCGCGCCCACGTTTCGCTACGAAAAGTTTCGCGCCGAGTGGAGCGACCGGGCGGGACACGTGGTGCTCGATGAGACTCCGCTGGGAAACTTCGGCGAGATCGAAGGGCCTCCGCGCTGGATTGACCGCACGGCCGCGAAACTGGGCATCGCCAGTTCCGATTACATTACGCAGACTTACACCGACATTTTCTTCACCTGGAAGCGGAAGACGCGCAGCCCGGCCACGGAGATGACGTTTCGGGGGGTGGGTACTAGAAGAGCTTGAACGCGGCGAATACCGCTGGGATTTACCCACACCGGCAATTCCTCTGGCCGGCACTGCAACTGCAACTCGCCCACAAGCGTCAGGCGGAACGAGAAAAACGATCGCGAACTTCCACCTGCTTTTCTCGCCCGTAGCTTTCATATCCGAGCGTGGCAAAGTAGACGGCCTGATCGAAGAACTGGTCGAGCAGACGCACGAGTTCGAATCCGCCCAGGATTTCGAGCGGCTTTTCGCGCATGCCATGCAACTCCAGAAAATCCCAGAGGTTCTCCTGCGTCGTAATGATCGCCCAACAGAGAGCACTCATCGTAACTCCCTGCTCGGCGCGGTTGCGTCCGAGAGCAATGTACACGCGCTCGATATCTTCGCTGGTTTTAGTGAGCAGCCATTCGCTCAGATTCCGATAAATCTCGCGGCCCCGCTCGCGGATTTCCTGCGGCGGAATTTTTCGATAGTCCGTCGTTCGGGTGGAGCGTTGCAATTTGTGCACAAGATTTTCGGACAGTTCTTCGGAGTGCGACTCGATGAGATGCACCAGGCGGAGAGCGATCATACGATACCTCCTCGCTACAGCCGTAACTACTGTAATTCGATGCGATGACGGCTTGAAAGTATGCAGAATTCATTCGGCCCGCGCACCGGAGCGTTAAAGACCGTTGAACAGTATTTGGTTTCCTTTGATTTTCCCGGCGTCTCAGCGGTGATAACTACGAATTTGCCCCGCAGCATTTTTTATACTTCTTGCCGCTGCCGCACGGGCAAGGATCGTTCCGCCCAACTTTGGCCCCCGAGCGCACGACCTGCTGGACTTGCATGTCGCCGGCCCCGGCCATGCGCGCCTGTTCCAGTTCTTTCTTTTTCTTGCGCTGGAAGGCTTCTTCGAGTTCGTCCATCGAGGTCGCGACTTGGCGCGGCGGGCGTCCGTTGCCGCCCCTGCCGCCGGTGATGATGGAAGGCACTCCGGCTTCGGTTCCGCCGCCTGACAGATCGCTGGGACTTCCCCCACTTCCGCCCGGCCTCACTTCCAGGTCCCGCGGGCGCTCCATGATTTGCATGAGGTAGAGATAGCGGACCGTTTCTTCCTGAAAGCGCTGCATCATTTCTTCGAACATGTCGAAAGACTCGCGCTTGTATTCGACCAGCGGATCGTGTTGTCCGTAGCCGCGCAGACCGATGCCCTCTTTCAGGTGGTCCATCGAGAGCAGGTGGTCTTTCCACTGCGCGTCGATCACGCTGAGCATGATCATGCGCTCGTGATAGCGCATGGCCTCGGCGCCGATCAGCTTCTCTTTCGCGTCATAACGCTCTTTCAGTTTGTCGAAGATGGCGTCGCCCAATTCCTGGCGGTTCATGTTCTCGGGCTTGAGGCCCTCGGCGTAGATATCGACGCCGAAGCTGGTGAAGACCGCGTCTTTCAGGGCTTTGAGGTCCCAGTCGGCGACGTGCGCCTTGGGCGGGCAGTGCAGCTCGAGAATGTCGCCGAGAATTCCGGAAACATAATCTTCGACGATGAGATCTTTCTGGTCGAGGCCTTCGAGCAGACGGCGGCGCAGGCCATAGACGGCTTCGCGCTGCTTGTTCATCACGTCGTCGTACTCGAGCAGATGTTTGCGGGCTTCGAAGTTCTGGCCTTCCACCTGTTTCTGCGCGGCTTCGATTCGGCGCGTGATCATGCGCGATTCGATGGGAACGCCTTCTTCCATGCCAAGCCGTTGCAGCAGAGTAGAAACCCACTCCTTGGCGAAAATCCGCATCAGATCGTCTTCGAGCGAAAGATAGAAGCGCGACGAGCCGGGATCGCCCTGACGTCCGGCGCGTCCGCGAAGCTGATTGTCGATGCGGCGGGCTTCGTGGCGCTCGGTGCCGAAGATGTGCAACCCACCGGCCTCGATCACTTCGCGGTGTTCCTGGTCGGTGTCGTTCTTGTAGCGCGTAAAAATCTCGCTCCACTGATCGGTCGGCGCCGCGTATTCATTGCCCGCGTAATACCAAACCGTGCGATTGGGATCGTCGGCCTCGGCTTCGATCTTGCCCTGGGCGGCGCGGATGGGCTGCGCGATTCCCTTCTTCACGCACTCCTGTTTGGCCATGAATTCGGGGTTGCCGCCGAGTAAGATGTCGGTGCCGCGGCCGGCCATGTTGGTGGCGATGGTGACCATGCCTTTGCGTCCGGCCTGCGCCACAATTTCTGCTTCGCGCTCGTGATACTTCGCGTTCAGGACGACATGCTTGATTCCCTTCTTCTTCAGCAACTCGGAAAGGCGTTCCGACTTTTCAATCGAGACCGTGCCCACCAGCGCAGGCTGACCGCTTTCGTGCAGCCGCTGGATTTCTTCGGCCGCCGCGAGATATTTTTCTTTTTCGGTGCGATAGACGATGTCCGGATTTTCCTGGCGCAGCAGCGGGCGGTTGGTCGGAATGACGACCACTTCGAGCCGGTAAATCTTTTCGAATTCAGGCGCTTCGGTTTCCGCTGTGCCCGTCATGCCGGCCAGCTTCTTATACATGCGGAAATAATTCTGGAAGGTAATGGTGGCGAGCGTCTGGTTCTCGCGCTCGATCTTCACATTCTCTTTGGCTTCGATGGCCTGGTGCAGCCCGTCGGACCAGCGGCGGCCCGGCATCAAGCGCCCGGTGAATTCATCCACAATCAGCACTTCGCCGTCTTTGACCACGTATTCGACGTCTTTTTTGTAAAGCGCGTGCGCTTTGACGGCGGTTTCGACGTGATGCTTGAGCGCCCAGTTTTCCGGATCGGCGATGTTGCCGATGCCCAGCAGCTTTTCGACTTTTTCCCATCCTTCGTCGGTGACTGTGCAGTTGCGATGCTTTTCGTCAACCACGAAATCGCCGGTGAGGATCTTGGGCTCGCCCGGCGCCGTGTCGATCTCTTCGCCCTTTTCGAGCTTGGGGATGATGCGATTCACCTTGTAATATTTGTCGGTGGACTCTTCGCTCGCGCCGGAAATGATGAGCGGGGTGCGGGCTTCGTCGATCAGGATGGAATCGACTTCATCGACGATGGCGAAGTTATGCATGCGCTGCACGCAATCGTGCAGGTCGAACTTCATGTTGTCGCGCAGATAGTCGAAACCGAATTCGTTATTGGTGCCGTAAGTCACATCGGCGGCGTAAGCCGCGCGGCGCTCGGCGTCGTCGAGGTCGTGGACGATCACGCCCACGGTCAATCCTAAAAAGCTGTAGAGCTTGCCCATCCATTCGGAGTCGCGCTTGGCGAGATAGTCGTTGACCGTGACCACGTGCACGCCGCGTCCACTGAGAGCGTTTAGATATACGGGAAGGGTGGCGACCAGCGTCTTGCCTTCGCCGGTTTTCATTTCGGCGATCTTGCCTTCGTGCAGGACCATGCCGCCGATCAACTGCACGTCGAAATGGCGCATGTCGAGCACGCGGCGTCCCGCCTCGCGGACCACGGCAAAGGCTTCCTCCAGCAGATCGTCGAGCACGCCTTTAAGCACTGCGGCGCGTTCGGCTTCGATTTCTTTTTGACGGTCGATATCCTCCAGAGGAACATCTGGACGATCGGGATCGTCCCCGAGCGGTTCGTCGACGATCGAGCTGAGGCGCTCCTGAACGCGGGCACGAAACTCCGCCGTCTTGGCGCGAAGCTGGTCGTCGGAGAGCTTCTTCATCTCCGGCTCGAGCGCGTTGATGGCCGCCACGCGCGGCCGCAGGCGCTTTATCTCGCGCTCGTTTTTGGTCCCGAAAATCTTGCCCAGCAATGTATTGATCAATGCGGAAACCCTTCAGAGGACACGCGTCCTAAGCTACCATTAAAAGCCTAGCACATTAGATGAGGGAGGGACGGTATGCGGCGCAGGCGTCAGCCTTTCGTGGACTTGCGGGACTTCCTTTTCTTCGGCTCTTGCGGCGGGAGCTTCCACTTTCCCGAACCGTAGTCGTCGAGCCATTGTCGAACTTCTTCCTCCAGCGTAGTGCCTTTCGCTTTCGCAATCTGTTCTGCGCGGTCGAGCAACTCCTCGTCCGCGCTAAATGTGATCTTCTGCATCGCCATGAGTATTCTCTCCAAAAGTAAGATCGGCGTACTTCCTAGTTTTCAGCAGCCAACTTTAGTATATTTTTGTTCGACCCATGTCCACCTTCTATCAGCGGTTTCAGGAATCGGCCCGGAAGTTTCCCGACAACATTGCGCTTGAGATTCAGCGGCGCGACACGGTTGAGCGCGTCACCTTTGCGGAATTGACCCGCATGGCGGAGAGCGTCGCCAACTGGCTCTCGACGCGCGTGCCACGGGACGCGCGCGTGGCCATTCTGGCGGCGAACCATCCGCGGTGGGTAGCGGCATATTTAGGGATCATCGCCGCCGGACGGACGGCGGTGCCGCTCGACACGGCGTTCCACGCCGATCAGGTGAAGACGTTGTTGATTGACAGCGGCGCTTCCCTGCTCTTCTGCGATGTCAAACATCTCCCGGTCGCGACGGAGGCGGTCGAGGGACTCAACATAAGTCTGGTCATGACTTCGGCGGCAGCGGAGCTGGCTGGGATGGCCGCGACCACGACTTCGACCACGACTTCGACCATAACTTCGACCATAAAGACAGATCCCACTCATCGCACGGAACGCGATGACCGGGGCACGCAGAGCCTTAGCTTCTCCGCCGATCTCGATTCCATCTTCGCCGCCGGCCCCGCCGGTTTTCAGCCGATCGTGCCGGCCGAAGACGATCTGGCGGCGCTGCTCTACACTTCGGGGACCACAGCCGATCCCAAGGGGGTCATGCTGACCCACGCCAACCTAGTCGGCGAAGCGAATTCGGTGTTCGGCGTCTTTCATATAGGCCCAACGGACGCGCTGCTGGGGATTCTCCCCATGTTTCACGTGCTGGCGCAGATGGCCAATCTTTTCCTGCCTCTATTCAACGGCTCGCGCGTCGTCTATCTGGAGACGCTGAACACCACCGAATTGCTGCGCGCCTTACAGGAACGCGACATCACCGCGTTCGCGGTTGTGCCCCAGTTTTTCTACCTGATTCACGAGCGCATTTTCAAAGAACTTGGCAAACGCGGCAAACTCACGCTGCGGCTGGTGCGCTCTCTGATGGGGTTGAACCGCGGGCTACGCCGAATTGGAATCAACGCGGGCAAGCTATTCTTCGGAAAGATTCACGCCACCTTTGGCGCCCGCATCAGGTATCTGGTGACCGGAGGTTCGCGATTCGATCCCGCCATTGCCCGCGATTTTTATTCCTTTGGCATCGACGTTCTGAACGCCTACGGTCTGACGGAAACATCCGCCGCCGCCGCCGTCAATCCTCCCGGACAGCGCATTGTCTTTGGCTCAGTCGGGAAGCCGCTTCCCGGCGTCGAAGCCAGAATTGTCGATCCGAAACCGCTGGAAGACGGCGCGCCGCCGGTGGGCGAGATTGCGCTTCGCGGCGCGATCGTGATGAAGGGATATTGGAACCGCGCCGAGGCCACGGCCGAGGTGCTGCGCGACGGCTGGCTGTACACGGGCGATCTGGGCTACTTCGATTCCGGCGGCAATCTATTTATCACCGGGCGGCGCAAGGAAGTCATCGTGCTCGCCAATGGAAAGAATGTCTATCCCGACGAGATCGAGGCGCATTATCTTCAGGCGGAGTCCATAAAAGAAATTTGCGTGATGGAGCTGGAGTCGCGCCCCGGAGATCCCACGTCCGAGCGGCTGCACGCCGTGATCGTGCCCAATTTTGAACTGCTGCGCGAGCGCAAGATCGTCAACTCCAAAGAAACGATCCGCTATGAAGTTGAAGCCCTCTCGCACAAGATCACTTCCACCAAGCGGCTGATCACGTATGACATCTGGCAGGAAGAGCTGCCGCGCACGACGACGCGCAAGTTGAAGCGTTTCCAGATTGAAAAGAAGGTCCGCGAGCTGAAACGAAGCGGCGGCGGCGAATCCGGCATCGGCGCGGAGAAGCCGCCGGCCCCGTTGACCAGCGAAGAGCAAACCTGGCTGGAGCGCGAGGACGTGAAGCGTGTGCTGGCCATCGTGCGGGAATTTTTGCGGGAATCTTCGCACGAGCCGTTGCGCAACCGCCTCGACGCGATCCACCCCACCGACAATCTGGAACTCGATCTTGGATTCGATTCCATGCAGCGCGTCGAGTTGCTAACGGCAATCGAACAGCAGATGGGCGGCGATGTGCCCGAGTCGCAACTAGCGGAGATCTACACCCTGCGCGACCTGATCGATGCCGTGCTTCAGAGCGCGGGCGGCAGCGAGAACCAGGCCCACGCGGCAGCTCCCGCCTGGTCGGCAATCCTGAGCGAGCCGGTGACCGATCCCGAGGTGCTGGCGCTGGCGCGCCACAAACCTTTTGCGGAGATTTTTTTCTTTCTGCTGGGGCGGCTGATTTATCTGTTCGCGCTCGACCGCTTTCACCTTAAAATCCGCGGGCTCGAAAACCTGCCGGAAAAAGGGCCCTGCCTGATTTGTTCGAACCACCAGAGCTATATCGACGGGGTGGTGATGGCTGGGGCGCTGCCGTGGCGGCTGTTTCGCTCAACGTTTGCGCTGGGCACAAGCGACGTTTTCGGACACGGATTCATGCGGCGGCTGGCGCGATGGATCCGGGTGGTGGTCCTCGATCCTGACGCCAACCTCGTGCCCGCCATGCGCGCGGGGGCTTACGGCCTGAGCCATGGATTCGTTCTGGTTCTCTATCCCGAAGGCGAGCGCACCAACGATGGCAACCTGAGGGTATTTCGCAAGGGTGCCGCGATCCTATCCATCCACCGCCAGGCTCCGATTATCCCGGTCGCGATCGAAGGCTTCTACCACGCCTGGCCGCGACACAAGACGTTGCCGCAGTTCACCGATTTGCAGCTCGTATTCGGTAAGGCGATTCAACCTCCGCCGCTCGAGGCAGCGAGCAACGCCGCGTATGACAAGCTGACGTTGGAGCTGACGTCGAGAGTGACGGCGATGTGGCAGGAGTTGCGAAGGAACCGCTAACGCCGTGGCCGCTGCGCCGAGGGCGAGACGCCCTCGGGACAGCCGGCAAGATGCCGGCGCTACAACTCATGATCTTCCGGTGACGGTAATGGCAGGGCCGGATGCAACGATAGCGAACTTAAGCTCCCGCGCCCTGCGATCGCTCACCGAGGATTTTCGTAAACGCGTCGACCACGCCGGGATGGAACTTCTGGCCGGCGCCAGCCATGATTTCGTGTTCGGCCTGGCTGGGCGACAGAGCCTTGCCGTTGGCGCCGCTGATTAACTTCTGATAAGCATCGGCCACGGCCAAAATGTGGGCTTCGAGCGGGACATTGAGCGCACTCGCTCCCTGGTCCTTCAAAACCTGCTGGGCGACGATGATTGGAATCACGCGGCGCAGCGAATTTCCGGCGGCCTGAGTGCGCACATCCGCCTTGCGGCCCTTGCGAAAACTCCGGACGACTTCGTCGCGGCTCACATCGGCGGCCTTATAGAGAATGTCGTTGGTGATGCCGAGTTTGGTCAGGTCGCGCAGCAATACCGCCGAACGCAGTGAGTCGACGCGGTCCGAGCTCAGGCCCATCGCTTCCGCCATTCTTGTTGACGCCTCGACCACGCGCAGGTTTTCACCGACGCCAAGCTTCTCGTTGACCATGATATGTTGCAGAACCAGCAGCATCCCGCTGAAACTCTCGCGAATGTCGGCGGTCATGGCTTCCTTGCGCTCGTAGAGAGTGCCCATCACGTAACCGACCACCACCAGAACCCCGGCCCAGATGGCGAGGTTGAACCAGCGCTCCCAGGGCAACACCAGCATTGGGTGCGCGGGCAGCAGATTGTTGAGGAAGTTCAGCAGAACGACCAGGAACACGCTGGCGAAGGCGGTGAGGGTGGCGTGGCGGCGCCCGAAGTAGTACGCGGAAAACAAGGTTGGCAGAAAGTAGAAGCAGAGCGCCATGTGCAGCGACTCCGCGAAAAATTGCACTGTTACGGCGATCAGGAACAGCGACAGCAGCAGGATACTTTCCCTGGCGACTTTACTCATTGCATTGCCCCGGACGTCCCGCCTTGCTAGCTTGAGCGAGGACGCACTTCTGCCATATTCAAGCAAGGGCGCGCCCCGTGCAAAGTTACCGGGGTAACGAGCTTATGTTCACAGGGGTACGGCCAAAACGTCAGGACCACAACTCTGGCCGCGCTGGCGGCAGACTCAGGCCTGCGGCAGGAAAAGCCGTATCAAACAGAAGGTGGTGGCCGCCATGCACGCCGCCGCGGGTATCGTCAAAAGCCAAGCCCACACAATCTGCGTCGCAATCCCCCAGCGCACGGCCGACAACCGGTTGACGGCGCCCACGCCGACGATGGCCCCGGTAATGGTGTGGGTGGTGCTGACTGGAATTCCGGCGAGCGCGGTCGCGAACAGAGTGATAGCCCCGGCGCTCTCGGCGCAAAAACCGCCCACCGGTCTCAGCTTCGTGATTCGCTGCCCCATGGTGCGCACAATGCGCCAGCCTCCGAAATAAGTTCCGCCGGCGATGGCCGCATTCGCGGCGAGAATGATGGGCCAGTGCAGATGTCCCCAGCTGCCAAGCATGTCTTCCCGGCTCATGAATCCGGCGGTATAGAGAGCGCCGGCAACGATACCCATGGTTTTTTGCGCGTCGTTGCCGCCGTGGCCGAGGCTGTAGCAGGCGGCTGAGATCAGTTGCAGCTTGCGAAACCATTTGTCAACTTGTTGCGGCGCTTTGTGCTGCAACAGCCAATAAATGGCGACCATGAACACGAAGCCCATGACCAGTCCCCCGATGGGCGCGACCACGATGAAGATCAGGGTCTTGTACCACCCGGAGGCGATGATCACCGAGGGAGCGGAACGCCATCCGGTGTGCATGGCGGCGTGCATCATGGCGGCACCGGCGTACCCGCCAATCAACGCGTGCGACGAGGAAGTCGGCAGGCCCAACCACCAGGTCAGCAGGTCCCAGATAATGGCGCCGAACAACCCGGCCAGCACCACATACTGATCGACGGCATCGAGCCGGATCATGCCGCGGCCAATCGTCTTGGCCACGGCGGTCCCCAGGATAAACGCGGCGAGGAAGTTGAACACCGCCGCCCACAACACCGCCAGCTTGGGAGACAACACCCGCGTCGAAACCACGGTCGCGATGCTGTTGGCGGCGTCGTGAAATCCATTGATGAAGTCGAAGATCAGAGCGACCACGACCGTGATCACCACCAGCACGACTCCGGCGTTCACCTGGTTTCGCTCCTTTGCGGCAGTAGCATCGGGACAGGACTCACCCTACGCGCTCTTCAGCACGATCGCTTCCAATACGTTGGCCGCATCTTCGGCCTTGTCGGTCGCGGTTTCGAGCACTTCGTAGAGTTCCTTCATCTTGATGAGCTGGATGGGATCTTTCTCGTGTTCGAAGAGCGCGCCAATGGCCTTGCGGCTGACATGATCGGCTTCGTCCTCCAGCCGGTTGACTTCGTCGCAGTGCTGCATCACCTTGCCATTTTTCTCGAGCAGGGAAACGCCGCGCGCCAGTTCTTCGCTTTGCAGCACCAGGATTCCCGCCAGCTCCGCCGCCGCCGCGGTGGGCTGGTCGATCTTGTACATCACCAGGCGCGTGGCCGCCGTATTCATGAAGTCGAGAACGTCATCGAGCGAGGACGCCAGATGATAAATATCTTCGCGGTCGAAGGGCGTGATAAAGCTCTGGTTCAGCTTGGTCATGATGGCGTGGATCGCCTTGTCGCCCCGATGCTCGATGGCCTGCATCTCTTCGACACGCGCTTCCACGTCCCGGGGATCTTCCAGAATGCCGCGCAGCAGGCGCGCTCCCTCGTTCATGGCGGTCGAAAGCTCGGCAAAAAGATCGAAAAACTTGGTTTCGCGCGGAAGAAAACGAATCATGTCACCGTCAGCCGGTTCAAGATTAAGAACTCGGTACTATCTCATGCCGGGGGAGCGGCACGCAATAGGAAGCCGGCCGTGGCTAGTGGGCCAGTTTGGTTCCCATGGGACTTCCCGCCGCCCTAATTCGTGGCATCATCTTTTCGTGCCTCGCCGGGCAAGCGAACATCGGGACTTCGTGACTGTGGCACGGCGAGCTGTTCGTGGACCACGGAACAAGCTCAGGGCTTTCGTCGTATAGAGACCTGAAGGGGCGTTCAATGTCAACGTGGAAGATTACACTCATCGCTAGTTTGATCGGAACGGCGGCCGGCTTCTCGGCCTGGGAACTAAACCTGACCAGAATGGTCTGGCCCGAACATCCCCAGCTGGCGGGCTTTTTCCTTACCATTATTATTACCGTCGCGGTTCAACTGGCTTGGCCGAAGGACAAGTCCAAGACCCCTTCCAGAAACTAGATGGCTCTGGATTCAAACTGACCCGCTAACGGTTGCCGCAGCATAGATGTGCGCCCCCGGCCGGTCGGAACCTCAGCCTCGCGGCGGGCAAACGATCGGAATCGCCTCTCGCCGGTTCCTCCGATAAACCCGGAAATCGCTTTCGTCGGTTTTACCTTACACTGGATCCAGCGCAAAACTGAAGACAAGCTGCGATGGATCTCCCCGAGAAAATCCGCTCCCTGCCCACTTCTCCCGGCGTCTATCTCTACAAAAACGCCGAAGGCGAAGTCATCTACGTGGGCAAGGCGAAGAACCTGCGCTCCCGCGTCTCTTCCTATTTCCACGAAGGCCGATGGGAAGACGCGAAGACCGGCACGCTGGTCCGCGAAGCCGCCGACGTCGATTACATCGTGGTCGCCAATAACAACGAAGCGCTCGCCCTCGAAAACCACCTCATCAAGCAGAAGCAGCCGCGCTTCAACATCCTGCTGCGCGACGACAAGACTTATCCTTACGTTAAGCTCACGCTCGGCGAGCGTTTTCCCCGCGTTTACGTGACTCGCCGCCTGCTCAAGGACGGCAGCGCCTACTTCGGCCCTTACTTCCCTACCCCTCTTGCCTATCGTATCGTTGACCTCATTCATCGGCATTTCATGGTCCCGTCGTGCAAGGTGGATTTAACCCGCTACCACCCGCGACCCTGCCTCCAGTACTACATCAAGCGCTGCCTCGGTCCGTGCGTGAAAGACCTGACCACGCCCGAGATCTACGGCGAAGCGGTCCGCGACGTGAAGTTTTTCCTCGAAGGCCGGCAGACCGACCTCGTCAAATCTCTGCGCGAACGCATGTCGGAAGCCGCCGACGCGCAGGAATTCGAGCGCGCCGCCCGTTATCGCGACCTCATCTCGACCGTTGACCAGTTGCAGGAGAAGCAGCGCATCGCCACCGCCGAAGGCGACGACGCCGATGTCTTCGGCTATCACTACGAGAACCGCATGCTGGCCGTGAATCTGTTTCACATGCGCGGAGGAAAAATCCTCGACCGCCGCGAGTTTTTCTGGGAAGACCTGCCCGAGTTTGCCGCGCAACAGAATAATGGAGCGACGGGCGTCCCCGCCCGTCCCAGCGAGCGCGGCTCGCCCACGCCGTCCGTCGAAGCTGAACATGTGACGGGCGAGGACGCCCGTCGCTCCACAGACTCGGCCGATTCCTTTCATCCCGGCGAGTTTTTCTCCGCTCTGCTCAAGCAGCTTTACCTGGCCCAGCCCTACGTGCCGCGCAACATCTACATCCCCGTAGATTTCGATGAGCGCGAGGAACTGGAAGACGTTCTCAGCGAACAGCTAGCGGGCGAGGGCGCCCGCGCCACACGGGTGCATCTGACCGTGGCGCAGCGCGGCGAAAAGCGCGATCTCATCGACCTGGCCGGAGCCAACGCCAAGCAGTCGTACGACCAGCGTTTCCGCGTGCTCAAACCCAACGCCCGCGCCATGCAAGATGCTTTGCAAGACGCGCTCTCGCTTCCCGAACGCCCGCATCGCATCGAGTGTTTCGACATCTCCCACATTCAAGGAGCGGAAACCGTGGCCTCGATGGTGGTGTGGGAAGACGGGAAGATGAAGAAGTCGGATTACCGTAAGTTCATCATCAAGACGGTCGCGGGCGTGGACGATTTCGCCTCCATGAGCGAAGTGGTGACGCGCCGCTATAAGCGTTTGCAGGAAGAGAAAAAGCCCCTGCCCAGCCTGGTGCTGATCGACGGCGGATTGGGACAGCTCCACGCCGCCGCTCAGGCGCTCGAAGCCCTGGAAATCATCAACCAGCCGCTCGCCGCTATCGCCAAGCGCGAAGAGATCATCTATGTAAACGGACAGGAAAACGACTCCGTAGTTCTCGACCATCATTCGCCCGTGTTGCACTTAGTGCAGCTCATCCGCGACGAAGCCCATCGCTTCGCCGTGACCTTCCATCGCAAGCGCCGCCAGATTAGAGACCGCGCCACCGAGCTGCGAGAAATCCCCGGAGTAGGCGAATCCACCACCCGCCGCCTACTCGAACATTTCGGCAGCCTGCAAGCCGTGAAGCAAGCGAACGCAGCCGCGCTCTCGGCGGTAGTAAGTAAGTCCCAAGCGGAAGCGATTCTGGAATATTTTCGGAAGACGGCGGCTGGCTCTTAGCTGTCAGCTACCAGTTATCAGTTCTTACCACCTTTGTCATCCTGAGCGAAGGACCGATGTATTTAACAGCGCGGCGCTGAGGGTGTAGGTGATGAAAAAGGTCCAAGGTCCGCCCAAGCAAAGCTTGGACGGGGCGCCCGCCGGATTCCGAAGCAGTGCGAAAGAGTTGGCCAACGCCCGACGCAAAAACACCGCCAGAAGAAATTCGTCCTTGACAGAGCCTCCCCTCTTATCGAGGGCCACCTGCCCTCTACCGCGGTTTCCGCATGTTGTGACCATTAAGGTGTTGCAGGCACTATCTTGCTGCTTGCTGCGTACAACCGATAATTTGAATACCGATGGATCTCATTGGAGATCTGATCCTTGAATTTCGAGGTGATGTCAACCTCCCGCGGTAACCATAAAGGAGACGCCATTCCCGAGACGTGCATATCGTCGAATTGAAGTTGCGCAGTTAGCCGCTGAAGTTGAATGCTGGGTATGGTATACAACAGGTCGGTTCGCAGGCGAACAATACGGAAAGTCGACTCGTCAATCCATGCAATGCCCTGATGGAAAAATGGTATCAGCGTACCCTGGAACGCAACCTCTGCCGGAACTTCAACCAGGCGGGGATCTTGGGCGAAGGCCACCACGAAAACCTCATGTTCGTCGATCTGTTGCTCGCCAAGGTAGTGGAATCTAGATTGAGAAAGCTCGGAAGGAACGAAGAGCATCCATGCATCGGCGAATCCTAAACCCTGGGGTTTCCGGGAGTCTTCGACCCCTGGCTGGATGGCCCGCCCCTTTGGGTCAGTTCGATACTCTTCAATCGTTGTACGAGCATTGGCCGGATCCTCATGAAACAGAATTAGATAGTCAAATTCCAGGGGAGGGACATCCTTCAGCGGCTTATCGTTAAACGTCAAGGGGGTGCCTTCATCTAGCTCTTTCCACATGTGGGGCATTGCGGGCATGCCATCTGCTGTATCCCACGCCTCTTTCACCTGTTCATGCGAGAGCAGGCTTGGCATCTTCCGCAACAGGGCCTCAACGGCCTGCCCAACTTTTGCCAGAAGGAGGGGCAACTGATCCTGATTCAGGTCCGGCTTGAGTCCGCGCAGTTCGGGTAAAGCTTTCTGCAGTTCCGGCAAAGAATAATCCACGTAGGATTTTGCCTTCTCCGAGGTGTCGCGGCTAACCGGGTGGTGCTTCGCAAGGGTTTGCGTTCGGCCGGCTGTTGGAACAAACAAGGGCGCGGTCACCGAGCCGATTCGTCCGCTGAGGTTGTCGCGGACAACGAAACGGACGGTGTATTCGCCGGGCGCAAGATCCAGGAATCCGCTGTAGCCAACTCCGTTTTGGCGAATCGACGCCAACTTCTCCGGGGTCAGATGAGTGTCAAATTTCTGGTCGTTGGGCTGATCGGCCTTTTTGCCGTCGGGCGTTTTCACCAGCGTCACGAAATCCAGTGCAAGATGATAATTGTCGGCGTCGTCGATCAACGCGGCGTCGGGCGCCAGTTGGATCTGATAATTTACATGCTTCTTTCCCGGCTCCAGGCCCGCTTCGACTTTGTCCCAACGCGCCACCAGGGGCAGCGAGGTGTAATCCAACGGCGATTGTAATGCCGATGAAATGTCGCTGTTGCGGCTGTTCTCGGGATCGACCGTGGCATTGGTGACAAAGAAGCCGCCGCGAGCGCGGATTTCCGCGTGCTCGCGCTTCACTTTCAGTGCGAGATTGTGCCATCCAGCGCCGGTCTTCGACCGGTCGAGATAATAGCCCAAAACGTAGAATTCGGCGGAATCGTTGACCGCATCTCGGAATCCCTTGACCAAATCGTTGGAGCCGTAATAGGCGCGGCCTCCGGTCATCGAGGCCAACATCGGGAGGGTCGCACGGGTAGTAGAAATACTGCCTTCTTTTTCTGGAATTCGTTCGTCGTCGGGGAGCAGCGCCTGTATTCCCGCGGCGTCCACAGGATAGAGCGCAATCTGTGCCTGATTCAGCAGTTGTATGGAATCCTGGCTCACCAAGGGGAGTTCGTCGCCCACCCAGATCAGCGACTTGCGCCCAGGGACCCCGATCCACTCCTGGGCTAACTCTCCCATCTCTAACGAAGTCTTGGTGACGGCGGAGTCTCGCTTGATCCCCAGACGTTGCCGTTCCGCCATTTCGGCAGAGTGAGTAATGATCCCGTGTGCTAGTGATCCATAATCCGAGAGCCGGGCGCCTGCGATCTCGTCTACCCTCTGCTCCGGGCTATCCACCATCGGGAAGTCGGCCGTCTTGAACGCGTCATGGAGCACCGCTGCCAGCACGCGAGGATCGCTGGTGAAGTCATGCACCAAATGAATGCCGTTGCCGGTCAGGGTGTAGAGGGCCGTTGGCTCGCACTGATCCGGCGCATGCGTTAGATACGTGAGCAATGCCTGGCGCGCCTTCGCCTGATCCATAAGGCCCGTGTTAATGAGGTCGAGCACCATGAGCGTAATGCCCCGGTTGGGCGAGTCGCCCGCCAGGGAATTGCTGAACTCATTCGGTTGCTTGGGACGCGACAGGCCGTGCGGGTCGCTGGTGATTTCCTCGAAGGAGGCAATTTTTTGCTCCGCGCCGTCCTCCAGCACCGTGAAGTCTTCCTTCTTGAGTCCGGTGATGTGGTTGCCAGACTTGTCGGTCACGAGCGTCGGAATCAGCACTAGTTCAGCGCGCGCGGCGAACTTGATTTCGGCGTTGATGTCTTTGTTCTGGGGTACTACGGGTATTGCAAAAACAATGAAACAAGCCAAGACGGCGACGATCGCGACGCGACAGAAGAGTTTGCGGCCAATCATGATACCCACATTCCCTTGCGATGGCGAAGGAAAGCAACGGGAAATTCGCAACCAGGAGCGAATGCCGGACACGAATACCCCGATTGGTTAGCAAGTATATAGCAGGACCATAGGGTAGAGGGACGCCCGTCTCTCCACGACCAGATTTTACAGAGAACTGAGAACTGACTACTGAGAACGGCTCTCTACGTCCAGCGAAACCAGCGCAAGGCCAGGATGAACGAGACTCCTCCCCAGAGGGCGAGGATCAGGAGGCGCGTGGACTGGGAATGGAGCGTCGCGCCTTCCAGGATGGTGGCTCGCAGCGCGTCGTTAAGAGCGGTCAGCGGCAGGGCTTGGATGAAGGGCTGGATTCTGGCGGGGAAATGCTGAGAGGAAAAGAAGACACCCGAGAAAACCCACATCGGCATCATCACTAGATTGATCAGGCCGCTGGCGGTTTCGAGTTTCTGAGCACGGCAGGCGGTGAGGAGACCGACCGCGCCAAACGACACTCCTCCGAGCGCGGCAAGCACGAGCACTGAGAACAGCGATCCGCGCAGCGGCAGGTGAAAGACCAGCATGCCGAAGCCCAGCAGCGCGCCCACTTGCACAATCGTCATGATCAGGCGGCTGGTGGTCAAGGCGAACATGAAATCGCTGCGGCGCATGGGAGTGGCAACGAACCGCTTCAGCAATTTGCGCTGGCGCATCTCGACCAGCGCAAAGCCGATTCCCCACATGCCGGAGTTCATCAGGTTCATGCCGAGCAGGCCGGGAATGAGGAAGTCGATGTAGCGCGAGCCGGGTTCACTGGAAACGCTGCTCGAGGTGGCGAGCGCGTCCTGGCGTCCAGCGGCGGATTGCAGGGCGGCATCGACTTCGGAACGCGAGAGCACGCTTTCGGGCCGCGCCGGATCGTAATGATAGGTGACGCTGCCATCGGGGTTGGGCTCGACAACAAGATCGAACTTTCCGAAATGAAAAGCGTTAAGCGCGGCTTCGCGGTCGAGCACCGTTGCATGAATAAAAGAGCGAGCTGGCGAGCTTTTATCTGAAGAGGCTCTGTCAGAGGAAGCCTGCAGCAACGCGAGCGTTCGCGCAGCGCCGGCGTTTCGGACCACCGCGACCGACGTGTTGTCCGCAGGCTTGTTGCGGAAGGCGATGCCGAGTCCCAAGGCCAGCAGGAGGGGAAAGCCAAATACCCAGAAGATGATTTCGGGCTCGCGCTTGAGTTCCAACATGCGCGCCCCGAGCAGGCGGTTGTAGCCTGTCCAGCGACCGCTGTGGCGAGCGCCAGCGGCGGCCACCGGCGGTTGGCCTTCGAGGTTCGGCGTATGGGATTTAGTATTTTCCGTTGCCATTTAGTTCTCCCTCAAATGGCGGCCGGTCAGCTTGACGAAGACGTCTTCGAGGCTGGCCTGGCGCGTGCTGAGGTGTTCGAGGTTCTGGCCCTGTTGATCGAGGGCGTCGAGCAGCGCGGGGATGGTCAGGTGCGGCTCGCGCACATTGAGGCAGATGGTCGGGTCCTCGTAGCGAACGGATTCGACGCCGGGCAGCGCCCGCCATGCCTCCGCCGCTTGCCCATCGGAGTTTCCGCCGGCGTTATTGCTCACTTCGAATTCGACGACGTGATGGCCGCCGAGGCGGTCGATCAGGTCGGGCGGACTTCCCTCGGCGATGATCTGGCCGTGATCGACGACGGCGAGGCGGTCGCAGAGGCGTTCGGCTTCGTCCATGTAGTGGGTGGTGAGCAGAACGGTGCCGCCTTTTTTCTGGAAGGCGCGGACAATGTCCCAAAGCTGGCGGCGGCTTTGGGGATCGAGCCCAGTGGTGGGCTCGTCGAGAAAAAGAATGCGCGGATTGCCAACGAGAGCGGTGGCGACGGCGAGGCGCTGCTTCTGGCCTCCGGAAAGCTTTCCGACCCAGGCATCGGCTTTTTCCGTGAGTTGGAGTTCTTCGAGGACTGCGGACGACGGGCGCGGCTCGCTGTAAAAACTGGCGAAGAGTTCAAGTGTCTCGCGCACGCTTAACTTTTCCGAGAGGCGCGTGTCCTGCAACGAAATGCCGATCCACTCGCGGAGTTGGCGCGGGTTGTCGGTCCATGTGTGCCCGAAGAGGCGGACCTCTCCGGAAGTGGGCGCGAGCAGGCCTTCAAGGATTTCGATGGTAGTGGTCTTCCCTGCTCCGTTGGGACCGAGCAGGCCGAAGCACTCGCCGGCCTCGATGCGCAGGCTGAGGCCGCGGACGGCTTCGACTTTGCCGTCGTAGGTCTTGCGCAGGTCAACGCACTCGATCGGAGATGGCATCCAAGCATTCTAAATCAGTCTCGCGGTTCGGAATGTAAACGGCTCGTGACAGGCATGGGCGCATCGCCCTTAGCATCCTGCCAGAGGATTGCGTTCAACTTTTTCGCGTCGGCCGCATCCGGCTTGGAGAAATCCATTTGGGACGATTCTTTCGCGCCTACAGCTTTCTTGTCGTTCATCCTATAGATGAGGCCGTTGCGCAGATTCTGGTCGTCGGCTTGATACGACGGCTGGGTTCCCGGGCCGGAAAACAGCGGCGACATGAGCGGGGCGTGCGCGTCGAACAGGTTCATCGGAGGAAGTCCGAGCAGAGCTTCCATGGTGTGGACCATGCTGACGGTGGTGTAGAAGTTGTGATCGACGAATGGTTGCGGCGCTCGCGGCGCATATTTGCTGATGACCAGCGCGGTAGAGCGATGGGCATCGACGTGATCGGCGCCGTCCTGGGCATCGTCTTCGATCACGAAGACGGCAGTGTCATCCCAGTAGGGGCTGTGCGAGACAGCGTCCACGACGCGGCCAACCGCGAGATCGTTATCGGCAACCGAGGCCTGCGGAGTGGGCTTGCCCTGACGCGTGCCTCCGGTGTGATCGTCGGGAAGATAGAGCAGGGTGAACTGCGGGAGTTCTTTTGCGGTCCCCCTGGCTTTCACAAACTCGCCGAACTCGCGGAGGAATTCGTCGGCGCGGAGCTGGTCGGGATAATCGGTATTGAAATCGGGAAAGAGCGGGTCGTAGTGACCGCGCAGCGCGGCCTTGGTGGGACGCATGCTCTTCAGCTGCAGAATCGGCCAGGGCCACGGGCTCGGGCCTCCGCTCGGGTTGCCAACGTTCGCGGGCAGTGGATCGCCTGGCTTGATTTCGGGGCTGGGGCAGGTTGCGGAACGGGGCGACGGAGTTCCTTCCTTCGGCGAATTCGCTTTTACGTTCTTGCACCACACGGCGGCGATGAATTCTCCGTAGATGCGATAGGAGAGGCCGCGGCGGGCTAGGTTGTCCCAGAGGAAGCCGGTGGCGGGATCGTCAATGTCGGGGATTCCCTGCTCAAGCGGAAGTTCTTCAGCCACGCCGCCGCCCCAATCATCGGTGCGTTCCCGGCTGCGGTAGCCGATGGGCCAGGTCTTCTCGTTGTAGTCGCTGGTGGTGGCGGCGGTGGACCAGAGATGGCCGTCGCCGGAAACTTCTCCGCTGTCGTAGAAATTGTCGAGCACTCCGAACTGCAACGCCAGCTTGTGCTGGTTGGGCGTGATGTCTTTGCCGTACATGGTCAGCGAGGGATCGCCGTCGCCCACCGGCAGGTCGCCGAAAATCTGATCGTAAGTGCGATTTTCTTTGAGCACGTAGATCACGTGGCGAATGGGATTCGTTCCTCCGGCGAATGCGAACTTGCCTCCGTCGGAGCGGAGGAGATTGTCTTCTCCGACCTGGCGCGTGTAGGCGGCGAGATTCTTGTCGATGTCGGCGAGGCTTAAGCGCTGGATCGAACCGCCGATCAGGGTCGGAATGTAGCGATGCTCTTTTCTTTTGCGCTCGCCCTTCCGGGTGTCCTGCATATTGTTCGGGCCGCTGCCTTCGCCTTTGGCGGTAGCGATGAGCAGGTCGTTGCCGGCGATGGCCAAGGCGCTCGGATACCACTCGGTGGGGATGAAACCGATCGGAAGCGAATCCGAGGTACGGGCCATCACCGGTGGTCGATTGGAATCCTTGACGTCGAACACTGCGATCGCATCAAGCGCGGCACTGGCGGCGTAAAGATACTTGCCATCCGACGAGAGAGCAATGGACTCGAATACGGATCCAGAGTCACCTCGATCACTGCGATACCGAATGTATGTGACCGCGGAACTTAAATCGACAGCAACTACGGAATCGGCGTTCGTCAGTGCAATGTAAAGACTATTCTGTTTATCATTTAGCAGCATCGCGGTCGCGTGCGAACTCGGAGCTACGGAATCATTAGATGTCCCTACTTCTATCCAGCGTGCGACCTTGCCAGTTTGAAGGTCGAGCTCGGCAACTTCGCTGCCATTCCACAAACTAACCCAGGCCTTGGTTCCGGCTTTGTTGGCGATCACCGTGTAGGGATATGCGCTTGGAATATAGCGGCTGCGGCTGAGGTCAAATGACTTCTCAATTTTTCCGGAGGTGACGTCCAAAAGCACGACGTTGTCGGAAAGATTGTTGGCGATGAGCAGACGGTCGCCGTTCGCGCCGGTTATCACCGCGAATCCGGCCGGGTATGGCAGCGCGGTTCCGGCGGGAGTTTTGCGCAGGCCGAACGCGACTTCTTTGCCTTCGGCGATGGGCTGAGGCGGAATCTTAAGGAAGCGTTCGGGAGTGACTTGCCCGTCCGCGAATTTGTACACGGCGATGCCGTTGCCCGTGCTGGTCGACTTTTCGCCAGTGGGGTCGCTGATCGAGCCCATCGAAGCGTAAAGGTGCTTGCCGTCGTTGGAGAACGCGAGTCCGATGAAATAGCTCTGGTGCGTGGAATAGTCGTCGCTCAGGCGGTCGTCGGGAAAATCGCGCAGTTGATTGTTGCGGAGATCGAGAATGGCGATGGACTGGCGACCGCCGCTTTCCTCGGTGCCATAGCCCTGATTGAGCAGCGCGGCGTAGCGGCCGTCGGGGCTAAGCGCGATGGTCGCGGGAAAACTGTTGGTGCGTGCGAGGTAGCCGGGGACGGGGACGGTCAGGCTTTTGCTGGTCGGAAGATTAATGTGGCGAGCGCGGTCGGCGGCGCGCGCAATCACGAACACGGCCAGCAGCGACGAGACAGCGAGTAGAGACACAACGGCGGTTTTTTTTACGGACTTTTTCACGAGCGGAGGCCTCGGGAGCTTTGTACCATCCGGGGCGTCTGTCAGGCAAACCGGCAAGCTGCTGCGATGCCAAGTTCGCGCCGTCTCTGCCGTTGTACAATCGGTGTTCGCCATTCCACAAAGGCGCGGGTAAGGAGCTTTCTCATGAACCGGAAAATCGTCAATCGTCAACTCATCCAACGCGGAATTGCGTTTTCAACTTTCTTCTGTGTGCTGGTCTTGTCGACGGCAGTGGCGCAGGACGTACCGCTGGTGAAGCCGGAAAGCGTCGGCTTGTCGTCGGAACGGCTGGAGCGGATCGCGAGCGCGGTACAGCGCGGCATCGACGAGAAGCGAATCGCCGGCGCGGTGACGCTGGTCGCGCGTCATGGCCATGTGGCGTGGTTCAAAGCGCAGGGCATGGCGGACCGCGAAGCGGGCAAGCCGATGCGCACCGACAGCATGTTCCGCATCTGCTCGATGTCCAAGCCCATCACCAGCCTGGCGGTGATGATGCTCTACGAGGAAGGCCGTTTCACTCTGGAAGACCCGGTCTCATGGTATCTGCCCGAGTTCAAGAATCCGAAAGTGCTGGTCAAACCCGCGTCGGGCGCGCCGTACACGATCCCCGCCTCGCGCGAGATCACGATTCGCGATCTGTTGCGCCACACCTCGGGAATCACCTACCAGTGGAATGCAGACCTCGGGCCCATGTATAAAGACGCGAATGTCGCGTCCGGCCTGCTGCCGTACGATGGCACCATCGGCGACAGCACGAAGCGGCTGGCGGGCTTGCCACTGCTCTTCAACCCCGGCGAGAAGTGGGAGTACAGCCTGGGCGTGGATGTGCTGGGACGGCTCGTGGAAGTTGTGTCGGGCAAACCGCTGGACGAATTTTTCCGCACGCGCATCTTCGAGCCGCTGGGCATGAAAGACACTTACTTCTATCCACCCGACAATAAATTGGACCGGCTCGCCACGGCGTACACCTTTTACGACGACAAAGGGCTGAATCGCTTCCCGGATGCTCCGATCGCTGACGGACCCTTCGTTTATTCGGCGGACTATCCGGTGCGCGGCCCCAAGAAGCTGTTTTCCGGCGGCGCCGGGCTGGTCTCCACGGCGGGCGATTATTTACGTTTCTGCCAGATG
>Ga0181530_10000865_pt1 | contig 38982 bp, 25 predicted proteins | sample PEATcosm2014_Bin_42_FD_119769 | JGI IMG/M metagenome (GOLD analysis project Ga0181530, IMG submission 119769) | Peatland microbial communities from MTU Mesocosm Facility, Houghton, MI, USA - PEATcosm2014_Bin10_60_metaG | ecosystem: Environmental > Terrestrial > Soil > Wetlands > Peat | place...
AGTGCGGCTGCTGCGCCCGACTGATGTGGCCACTGCGCTCGAACTCTCGACCATCGCGGGATGGAACCAGACGGAAGACGACTGGCGCATGCTGATGGACCTGGCGCCTCAAGGGTGCTTTGGCATTGACGCGGATAGCGAACTGGTTGCAACCGCGACTTTGCTCTGTTATGGAAAGCAGTTGGCATGGATCGGAATGGTGCTGACGAAACCGGAATATCGAGGCCGCGGTTTCGCGCGGGCGCTCGTTACCCAAGCAATAGAATCGGCCGACTCGCAGGGGATCAGGACTGTAAAGCTGGATGCTACCGAGTACGGACAACAGCTTTACGAAAGTGCTGGGTTCGAGGCAGAAGGATCAGTCGAGCGGTGGTCGCGGCCCGGAACCGCGAATCTGCGTGTTACCGGGGAAGATTTCTGCTCCGATCAACAGTTGGCCTTAGATTTCGCTGCCTTCGGGGCAGACCGTTCCGCCATGGTAGAGAAGTTGGCAAAGCATAGTCACGTCGATGCCGGGCCCAACGCGTATCTGTTTGCCCGGGCGGGGCGCGTAACGGCTTATCTGGGACCGTGCGTGGCAAGTGATCCTGCCTCGGCGCAGGCGCTCATCACGAGCACATTGCAAGCGCGTTCATCTGTCTCTTGGTCATGGGACTTGTTGCCAGAAAATCGGAGCGCCGTTGCGCTGGCTTCAGAATTGGGTTTCACCTGTCAGCGTGTTTTGACGCGCATGCGGCGGGGCGAGCCGTTGCGAGGCCGCGACGACATGGTCTATGCCATTGCAGGTTTTGAACTGGGGTGATGAATATCAGAACGATAGAAGAACTCGAGGAACAGCTCTCGCGTCCAACCGAAGCCGATGTCCTGGCGCTGGCCAATTTGGATGGCGATCTGCTCATTCTAGGGGCAGGCGGAAAGATGGGCCCCAGCCTTTCTCGATTGGCGCGCCGGGCTATAGATCAGGCTGGGGCGAGCAAAAGGATCATTGCGGTCTCGCGATTTGCAGACGAGGGCTCGCGCCGCCAGTTCTCTGTTCATCACATTGAGACCATCGCCTGCGATTTACTGGAACCCGGAGCGCTGGCCAAACTTCCCGATGCCAGCAACGTAATTTTCATGGCTGCACGCAAGTTCGGAACTACCGGCGCCGAACACCTGACTTGGGCGATGAACACATTCCTACCCGGTCTCGTTGCCGAACGCTACCGGGATTCGCGCATCGTGACGTTCTCGACCGGAAATGTTTATCCGCTGAAGCGCGTTAGCGAAGGGGGGTCTGTAGAGTCGGATCCCGTGGATGCTCAAGGAGAATACGCTCAGTCAGCACTCGGTCGTGAGCGCATGTTCGAGTACGGATCGCATCGCTGGGGAACCCCGGTCGCGATTCTGCGTTTGAATTATGCTGTCGAACTGCGTTATGGCGTGCTTGTCGACGTTGCCCTGGCAGTTTTCGAGCAGCGCCCCGTCGATCTGCGCATGGGGCATGTGAATGTCATCTGGCAGCGGGACGCCAATTCCTATTGTCTTCGCTCATTTCCCTACTGCCAGTCGCCGCCGTTTCTTCTAAACATCACAGGACCCGAAGCTCTCTCTGTGCGCGTGCTTGCCGGGGAATTCGGCCAGCGCTTCGGTGTGATGCCCATGTTCTCGGGCCAAGAAAGTGACACAGCCCTTCTAAGTAGTGCCGGCAAAGCTCAGGAATTGTTCGGTCTCCCTACAGTGAGCGCCGCGCAAGCTATCGACTGGGTTGCGGACTGGATTAGACGTGGTGCTCCGCGGTTTAATAAACCCACGCACTTCGCCACGCGGGATGGAAAATTCTAATGAACACGCGCGACAAGTTGCTTTCCGGGCTCGTGATTCCCGCGCACCCGCTGGCTCTAACGGCGGAACGCAAGTTGGACGAGCGCCGGCAGCGCGCTCTGACCCGCTATTACCTCGCCGCGGGAGCAGGCGGTATCGCCATAGGTGTGCACACTACGCAATTCGCTATAAGAGATCCGCAGTTTGCGCTGCTCCGCCCTGTGCTGGAACTTGCCATGGAAGAAACCGCCGACAAGAGCGTCGTGAAGATCGCAGGAGTCTGCGGAAAACGGCCCCAGGCATTGAAAGAAGCCGAACTGGCGGCCAGTTTGGGTTACGACGTCGCGCTTCTGAGTCTGGCTGACTTGCGAGGCGAGCCAGTCTCGCAGCTTCTCGAGCACGCCCGCTCGGTCGCCTCAATCATCCCCATCATGGGGTTTTACTTGCAAAGCAGCGTTGGAGGTTGTGTTCTGCCCTACGAATTCTGGTGCGGGTTGGCGGAAATTGAAAACCTGGTCGCAATCAAGATTGCTGCGTTCAACCGCTATCACACGCTCGATGTCGCTCGCGCCGTAGCCGAATCCGGGCGTGCTCGAGAAATCGCGCTCTACACAGGAAATGACGACCACATTCTTCTCGATCTTCTGACTGAATTTGATTTTGGCGGAAATAGAATTCGCTTTGTCGGCGGCCTCCTCGGCCAATGGGCAGTGTGGACGAAAACAGCAGCTGATCATCTCAACCTGCTTAAGAACAGGTCAGGCCCTATTGCTCCGGATTTATTGACGCTGGCGGAGCAGTTGACCGACGCAAACTCCGCGATCTTTGATCCGGCGCATGCCTTTCGCGGCTGCATTCCTGGAATTCATGAGATCTTGCGCCGGCAGGGTTTACTTGCGGGACGCTGGTGTCTTGATCCCAAGGAAGACCTTTCTCCCGGACAGATTGAAGAAATCGACCGTGTCTCGAAAACCTACCCGCATCTGCAGGACAACCTTTTTGTGAAGGAACATCTCGATGAGTGGCTTTCTTAGACTTCTGGTCATCGTAATCATGTGCACCGGTAGTGTGTTTGGGGCGAGCCCGACGATCAAAAGCATCTGGGCGGAACACGATGTCGCTCTCGACACCAACCCGTCTTCTGCATTCTGGCAAGGCGCTGTCCCCGTGTACATGGACAGCAATGCCCAGGGCAAGCTCGATCCCAAATATCGAACTGAGATCCGTATTCGGTGGACGAATCAGAATCTCTATCTTCTTTATGTCTGCCCGTATGAAGAGCTGAACTTGAAACCGAATCCGGAGACGTCCGCCGAGACGAATGAGCTTTGGAACTGGGATGTGGCGGAGGTCTTTATCGGCAGCGATTTTAACGACATCCGCCGCTACAAAGAGTTTGAGATCTCCCCGCAAGGGGAATGGGTCGATCTTGACGTTGACCTCCACAAACCTCATCACGAAGATGGCTGGACGTGGAACTCTGGCATGGAGGTCTCGGCGCGAATCGACCGGGCCGCTCACGTCTGGTATGGAGCCATGCGGATTCCCTACGCTGCGATCGATTCGCGTCCTGCGGCGGCCGGCAACGTTCTGCGGCTAAATCTCTTTCGCAGCCAGGGTTATGCACCGGCTAGGCACGAAATCGCATGGCAGGCGCCGATGAGCAATACTTTTCACGTTCCGGAGCGATTCGGGCTGCTGGAGCTGGTGAAAAAGTAGGCTGCGTTTGGGGGGAACAGCCTTACTCATCACTCAGGCTCCACAGCCGTGCCTCTGAAAGGCCTCCGCCAGCCTTCCGTCTGCTTTGTAAGGAGCTACAGCATTTTCAGTGATGATACACAGCAAGCCCCCAGGGGCTGAAGCCAGATCTAACGCTCGCTTCGCTCGCGGGGCGGACGAGGGCGTCCGCCCCTACACGAACCGTGGAGCCCCGGACGCCCTCGTCCGGGGAGAATGCAGCTCAGTGAGAGTCTCGAACGTGGTTGCTGAGGCGAGCTGGGACCCGCCATTCTGTTCATTTCTTTTTAACCTTCCTCAGTACCGCCGCCGCTTCCGACTCTTTGTAATAACTGTCCAGGGGATAGCAACCGGAAGGCAATCCATTTCTCGGCGCACTTGTGCAATCACTGAAGGTTCTGCAGATCCGTCTGCGGTCCAAGGGGCGTCCTTCGGTCGCATCCCAAAGAAGCTCGGGATAAGTCAGCACCATGCGACCCACGCCGACTGAATCGGTCCATCCCCTGCTCACGGCCGCTTGTGCCACGTTCGGCAGGAATTCCTGAAGGTAGCTGTAGGCTGATCCCACAAAGATCAAATTCGGAAATTTCTGCTTCAGACGGCGAGTCACTTCCATTTGCCGCGCGACTCCTACCAGCGGATCCTCGGGCGGCGCATACCCATCCGAGGGAGGATAGAGCGCGGGCCTCTGAATGTGAGGATTGTAGTAAGGACTTCCTCCTGTCACGTTCACCAGCGAAATCCCCAGCCGCTCCAGGAGCGAGAGCAGTTCAAAGGTCTCGGTCAGATCAATCTGGAGCGGATTCAGCGGATTGATGCCGAATCCATACCGGTACGGCAGCATGTCCTGAAAACCTTCTGGGACTCCGGGCCCACGCCTGCTATCTGACGAGCGAACAGGATCGGTCTGGAAGGGGATCATGTCAAACGCGGAAATTCTGACGCCGATTTCGAGACCTGGCGCGCTGGCGCGAATTCCTGCAACGAGATTTCGCAGAAAACGGGTCCGATTCTCGAAGCTTCCGCCGTAACGCCCCTCCCGGGTCCACGCTCCTAGCAGTTCGTGGCCGAGATAACCGTGGCAGTGCTTGATGTCCACAAAATCGAAGCCCAGTTTCTGAGCTGTGGCCGCCGCCGAGCAAAACTTGTCGATGATCGCATCGATATCCGAGTCTGAAAGAAGAGCGGATTCGTCGGACAATCCCACTCGCTTGTCCAGGATCGGGTGATGATAGGCGATGCGTGGCTCAGCGCGATCGTAACGATGCGGTCGACAGAACCGTCCGGAGTGCGTTAGTTGCAGACCAATCAATAGTCCGTCGTCGGAGCCCGTTGTGAGCCGGTGTTCTTCGATCAAAGCCGCTCTGAGCGCGGCCAGGCCCTTTTCGGTGTGAATTGCGATCAGCAACTGATTGGGATTGGCTCGTCCCTCTTCCGTTACCGCAACGGCTTCCCCGCCCCAGATCAGTTTTCCGCCGCTGCGGCCGAAGTGGCGCCAGCGCCGCAAAGTAGATTCGGTGGGATTGCCATCGCTCGTGCCGTCCCAGCCTTCCATGGGCTGCACGACGATACGGTTTCCGATCTTGAGTGAGCCGCGTTGAATCGGGGTCCGCAGTGGCGACTGATTGCCTGTCAAAATCTCCGTATCGCAGGGAATCGACAGTTGACACGATTTCACGTGCTCCTTGAATTGAGCAACGTCTTTCAGCGCGCCCAGGCGCAAGATCGAATCTGAGTTCATTGATTTAAGGGCACTTTAATAATATGACGCGAGTTCCTGCTGCTCTCCGTGGCAGCGTTTTTCGATTGCTTTCGATTACTTTCCTATAGTATCGTGACGTGTTCTTCCCGAACATGTCAATCAGGGGGGTGTTCCATGCGCAACCGCCCATCCTCGATCGACGCGAAACAGCCTCTCATAGAGCGGCGAGCGCGCCTTCTGGCAGAGCGATTCATCATAACGATTCTCATCGGCTTAGCCGTGTGTCTTTTCGCGAGCGCATCGGGCCCATTCTTTCCGTCTGCCTCTGAAGAGCAGCCGGCAACCGATCTCAGGGCCTTCTCCGCGCTGGCTCCCGTTGATGCGCATGCCCATGTTTTCAAGAACGATCCCGCCTTTGCGGCCATGTTGGAGCGACTCAACCTGCGCATCCTGGATATTTGTGTCGTCGATAAGCACGATCGCGGATTCGAGGAGGCTGCCCCTCAGAATCAGAAAGCCCGCGAGATCATGCACAGCACTCATGGCCGCTCAGCATGGTGCTCCACATTTGATCCGCAGGACTTTGAAAGTCCCGACTTCTCTTCCCGATCGAACCAACTGCTGAACGAGACGTTTGTTCAAGGGGCGGTCGCAGTCAAGATTTACAAGAATATTGGAATGGAACTGAAGAAGCACGACGGCTCCTACCTGATGCCCGATGATCCGGTGTTCAACCCGATCTTTGCTGACATCGCCGCCCACAATCGCACCGTCCTGGCCCATATTGCCGAGCCAACTTCCAGTTGGCGCCCGCTCGATCCTGCCAATCCCGACTACAGCTACTACAAGGATAATCCGGAATGGTTCATGTATTTGCATCCGGAGCGGCCGTCGAAGGAGACAATTCTGGCCGCGCGCGACCGCATGCTGGCCAACAATCCCAAGCTGCGCGTGGTTGGCTGCCATCTGGGCAGCATGGAGGTCGATGTCGATGACATTGCGCGTCGTTTCGACCGTTATCCAAATTTTGCAGTTGATACGGCGGCGCGCGTCATTTATCTCATGATGCAGCCGCCGGAGAAGGTTCGCGCTTTCCTCATCAGGTACCAGGACCGTGTTCTTTACGGCACCGACTTGGAGCTCATGCCCTGGTCCGACACACCAGCCGCGCTCTCACACTGGCAACAGGAATATCTCCGTGACTGGAAGTACTTCGCCACCGACGAGTGGGTAGATTACGAAGGCAGGAAATACCAGGGACTGAAGCTGCCCCAGCCCGTTCTGCAAAAGTTATATCACGATAACGCTGTTCGTTGGATCGACGGCATCGATCGAGGCTACTAGCTTCCCGGACACAGACCTGCTGCATCATGGCGGTTCAAACATGAAGATAATGTTCACGGTAGCCATTTCAATACTTTGCTGGAGCACTCTTTCGGGTATGGATACACCGCCGCCCGATGCCTTGCGTGTCCTTCCATCCACCTCTGCTTCGGGACCAACCATCACTCCGTACTTGGAATATCAAACCGAGATGGCTTGGCTTCAGGACGATCAGCGCCAAAAGAGATGGGCGTCCCTCAGAACCGAGAAAGACTTGTTGCAGTTACAGAACGAGATGAGGGGACACTTTCTCGACATGCTCGGTGGCCTTCCGGCAATGAAGACTCCGCTGAATCCTCAGATTATGGGCCGGATTCAGATGCGGGGCTTTCACATTGAGAAGCTGATCTTTGAGAGTTTGCCGGGCGTATATGTCACCGCTCTGGTGTACGCACCGGATGACGGAAACAAGCTTCACCCCGCCGTTCTCGTGCCTAGCGGCCACTCTGAAAACGGGAAGGTGCACTATCAGTCTCTTTGCCAGCGCCTGGTGCAGCGCGGATATGTTGTCATCAGTTGGGACCCGGTCGGCCAGGGAGAACGCAGTCAGTTTTGGGACAGCAAAAAGGCAAAGAGCCGCTACAACCTGATCTGCGCGGAACATGCGGTTCTGGGCAATCTGGCTTACCTCGCCGGAACGAACCTGGCACGATGGGAGATCTGGGATGGCATTCGAGCGCTCGACTATCTGCTGACCCGCCCCGATGTAGATTCGGAACGCATCAACATCACGGGCACCAGTGGCGGAGGAACTCAGGCAGCCTACATCGCGGCTCTCGATCCGCGAATCAAAGTTGTGATGCCGTCGTGCTTCACTACTGCCCTTCCCATGCGTGTGTATAACCGCATTTTCCAGGACCCCGACAGCGACCCGGAGCAGGACCTCTACGGGATGATCTCGAAGGGGATCGATCACCCCGGCCTCCTGCTGATGATGTATCCCCGTCCAGTCTTCGTAGCCGCGGCCGTACTGGACTTTTTCCCCATCGAAGGCACGCACAAGACATTTCGTGAAGTCGAGGATCTTTACTCGCGCTTCGGGCATCTCGATCGGATCGCGATGCATGAGGGATACCACGGTCACGAGTATTCCGCAGAAAACCAGGAAGCGGCATTCCAGTTTCTAGATCACTACAATGGCCTTCCCTATCGGCGAGGTCTTCCTCCGGTTGAAGAGCTAGAGGAGAAGAGCCTGCATTGCACCCGTACCGGCCAAGTCGTGACGGACTATCCCAACGCTCGATCGCTGATGGACGTGGTCCGCGAATATTACGAAGAAAGGAAAGAACAGGCAGGCCCCAGCCTCAAGCAGCTCTACTATTCGGGTCTTCACCCGGAAATTCAATCGTGGAGCGTTTCGCAGTATCAACGCCCCGTGTACGGTTCACACGAGATCCAGTGGGAACTCATGGGGCAAACGCAGTTCAGCGATGTCACGATTGACCGGTACCTGCTTCGCCACAGCCGGTATCTTGAAATGCCCCTTTTGTACATCCACAAAGGTGGGGGCCACCGCCCGATTCTGTTCTGGCTCGGCCCCAAGGGGAAGGTGACGCCGGAGGATTGGCCTGAGATCTCAAAGTATCTCGATCAGGGGTACGACGTCGTGTCAATTGACCCGCGCGGACAAGGAGAGACGCGAATGCCGTACAAAGCCGCCTCTCCAGACGATCCCAGCCTGGCGCAAATGGACGCCGATGTGGCGTACGTTAGCCCGCTCTCCGGAGTGCTGGCCGACTACGTCTACAACTCATTACTCACTGGCAGGCCGTATTTTCTGCAGATGATTGAGGACATTGAGATCGCTGCTCGTTTCGTCCGGGGGAAAATAGACGATCGTTCTGAGTTCGCAATTGCTGGCGCCGGCGACGCCTATACCCTCGCCAATGCTGTCAGCGAGACGCTCCCTGACGTGAAGTTGATTCCGCAATCCGACGCGCAAGCTTTGAAGTGGTCACAACTGGTAAACGAAAAAGTGGAACTCTGGCCCGTGCAATATCTGTTGCCAGGCGGTGCGTACGTTCATTGATTTCGACTGCCTCTTCAGTTGCTACGGGGCCCTTGGGGGGCTTCGCACAATCATGAAAAACACTCTCATTATGCTGTTGGGCTGTGCCGTCATCTTGAGCCTTGTTGCCTGCAACCAATCCAAACATTATTCCGACCGGTGGTTTTATGTTTCGACTGACCTCGAGAGCGACCAGGAACTCGCGCGGGTGGAAGGCCTCGCGAAGACAGCTTCCGAACACGGCCTGAACGGGATGCTCTTGTCCGCAGGCTTCGATGCGCTGGATTTGGCATCTCCGGAATTTCTGAGCCGCCTGCAACGGCTGAAGCAGACTTGCGACGGTTTGCGAGTAGAGATCATTCCCGCCGGTTTCGGTGTTGGATACGGCGGCGGTGTGATGGCTCACGATAAGAATCTGGCCGCTGGTTTGCCGGTGCACGGAGCGCTCTTTGTGGCGGGCAAACACGAAGCACATTTTGCACCCGACTCACCGGCGAAGCTGCTGAACGGCAATTTCGAGCGCATCCAGGGAGATTTGCCCGCAGACTTCACGCTGCACGGCGCGCGGGCCACGGTCGATACGCAGGTCTATCACTCAGGGAAAGCGTCTGTGCGTTTCGAAGACTTTGCCCACAGCCCTGGCGGCACCGTGTATTTGGCGCAGACTCTTCATGTTCAACCATACCGTAGCTATCGCATCCGCTGCTGGGTGAAAACCGAAGATGTGGCGCCGCGTGAAGTTTTTTACCTGTGGGCCATTGCCCAGGATGGCCGTGACCTTGCTTACCTGGAACCCTGGATGACGCCCACCAGCGACTGGCACGAACTGGTGTGGGCATTCAACAGTTGGAACTCAAACCAAATTGATTTTCGGATCGGCGTTTCGGATGGTCAGAAGGGAAAAATCTGGGTGGACGACGTTCAAGTAGAGGAGGTGGGACTTACCAACGTCATCCGTCGTCCAGGAACGCCGGTCAAGGTCGCGAACGAGAAGACCGGCCATGTTTACGAGGAAGGCCGCGATTTCTCTCCCATATCGGATCCCCAACTGAATTTCAGATGGGACCACGACGGACCCGTGATCAGGCTCTTGCCGGGCAGTCGGATTCATACCGGCGATCGGCTCAGAGTGGACTACTTTCACGGCACAACCATTTATCGGGAGCAGGTTCCCATCGACATGTCGGAACCCGCGGTGTATGAAATCTGGCAGCGGCAGATTCCGCTTATCGAGCGCTACCTCGCGCCGAAGAAGTACTTCCTGAGCATGGACGAGGTTCGCATTGGCGGGTTTTGTGAAGCCTGCAAGCGGCGCCATCTGAGCATGGCACAGATCCTGGGTGATAGCGTCAGCCGGCAGTACGCAATGATCCGGGCCGCCAATCCTCAGGCCCAGGTTTATGTGTGGTCTGACATGTTCGATCCCAATCACAATGCGGTCGCGAAGTACTATCTCATCGACGGCAGTTTCGAAGGCACCTGGAACTACCTCCCCAAAGACATCATTATGGCCTGCTGGTATTTCGAGAAACGCGACCAGAGCCTGGGATTTTTCTCTAAACTCGGCCACCATACTCTGGGTGCCGCATATTATGACGCAGATGATCTCCAGAATCCGAAAGATTGGCTGCGCTCGCTCGACCAGACGCCCGGCGCCACCGGAATCATGTACACCACATGGGAGAACAAATACGAACTGCTAGGCGCCTTCGGCGATCTAGTCTCCAAGAGGTAAATCGAAATCGCAAGGGAGCGCCAGTTTGTGCGCGTCCTGCCTGAGTACGCTTAGAGTCGTTGCACGGTCAATCCGCCGTCCAGTACGAGAACCGAACCGGAGGCGTACGGCAATTCGCCGCGTACCAGCATAGCCACAGCCTTGCCTATGTCTTCCGGCTTTCCCCATCGCTTTTCGAGCAGGAGTCCGGCCTCAATCATCGCATCGTAATTTTCGCGGACTGCGGCAGTCATGCCGGTGTCGACAATGCCCGGCCGAATCTCATAAACCTGGATCCCGAATTCGGCAAGCCGAACTGTCCATAACTTGGCCGCCATCGCGATGCCGGCTTTGGAAATGCAGTAGTCCCCGCGATTCGTGCTGGCGACCGTGGCAGAAATAGAACCGATGTAGACGATGCAGCCGCGATAAGAAGTATCGGCCTGTTTCTGACGGATCATCCATTGAGCGGCGGCTTGGGTAAGGAAATATGGACCTTTGAGGTTCGCCGCCATTACTTCATCAAAGCTCTGTTCCGAAGCTTCGAGGACGTCTGCGCGGATGGGTGGCGCAATGCCAGCGTTATTAATCAGGACATCAAGACGCCCCAGACTTTCCTGAACCTTCTCGAGGAGTGCGCGGCGGTCAATCGGACTCGACACGTCGCTCTGAAGGTATTCAATCCGGGTGCCGTGCCGGCGCAAGCGTTCAACAACGGCAGCGCGGTCCTCGCTGGGGCAACGTCCGGTAATGACGAGGCTGCAGCCATCCATCGCCAAAGCTTCAGCTATGCCCAGCCCGATTCCGCGGGACCCGCCGGTAACCAGCGCGACTTTGCCCATTGTGTTCACTCAGCAATTCAGAAAAATGTGTAGTACTCTTTCTCCGCCATGCGCCAGATTAGCAATCCCAGTTCGAGCAGATGATAATCTCCCCACATGCAGGACTCCCCCGCCGGTACGTTTGAACCTTTCGGGATGTAATCCCATCCCCTGGGACGATGATAGATGCAATGCAGGAGGAGTCCCTCGTGCTTGAGGTCGGGTGACAGGTAGGGCTCTTCCAACAATCGCCGGCTGACGGTCAGTCCAGCGAGCAGATATTGCTTACCCTTGGTTCCAAGAGCAGCGCCGAGCCGAATCAGTCCCTGGGCAGCGATTGCCGAGGCCGACGCGTCGACAGGTTCGCACTGGTTGTACGGATCGGCGGGCATGCGGCGCCAATCGCCTAGTTTGTGGAGGTTCGGAGCGCCTGTGTCCCAATAGCAGAGGCCATCGGAAGCAGTGCCCTGGCCGATGTAGAAGTCGCAGGTTACGCGTGCGGCCTTCTCCATCAAGGCCAACTCCCGGGCTTTGCTGGTACCGCAAGCCTCAAAGTCTTTCTCTGACAGAGAACGCAGGAATTCCAGTTCCTCTGCAAAACCGAGCATGGCCCACGCCAGCCCGCGAGTCCACGTGCTGAAGGGAGAGTAACCCTGCTGCGACGATGGGCAGCGATAAGCTCCGCTGACAGGGTTGAAGATTGCCTCGTGGGCGACGCGCCCGCATTGCTCCTTCGTATCGTAATTGTCGCGCCCTTCGCCGTAATAGACGTTGTATCTTGCGGTCGTTGCTGCGTGCTGCAACAGACGTGTCAGCAGATTGATTTTCTGGTCTTGTTCGCCCCTCAGTTCATGGCCAAGAACATGGGCCAAGCCGCAGATGCGGAGTGTTCGCATGGTGTCGATGAACAGGGAGTGCGGACCATTAAAAGAATAGATGTAGCCGCCGTCGGGCAACGGCGTCCAGCGCGAGGCCTGAACCGCTCCGCTTACTTTCAGGGCGAGTTCGTAAAACCGCAACTCTCCATCGTCACGAGGGATGCGACCCTCCAGCATAAGCCGGCGAAGCTGGCCATAGGTCGACACGTTGTTAAACCCGTGGTCGTGCACGCCAGTATCCGTGAGGTGCGGGGCCATATCGCGGAGCGTGTGGTCGCGGCCGATTGCTAACAGTTTCTTGTCACCCGTCAGATCGAAGGCCAGTAATGCGTTGCCATATTGAAATCCCTGTGTCCATTGCGTCCATCCGCGAGTTGTGTACTTACCTCGGGCGGTGATTACGGGTGCGCCGTCGCGCGTTCGCCAGCGCTTGTCCAAGGCTGCAGTCTTTCTTGCTGCCAGCTCAAACAACTGCGTGAGTGGCTTCCTGAAATCAGCCGGAGAAATGGTCTTGCAGATGTCCATAACGAAACTACGTGCGCGGCGAGAGGTGAGCGCTACGAGATAAGCTTAACTTGAAACGGTGGCCTCGCGGAGCGTATTGAGCTCCGGCCAGTCCTTTTTCACTTCCGCGATCACCTCCAGCGCAGCTTCCTCCATTATTTGTGCGCCCCATTCGCGACGAGTATGACGGCGAGGATCTTGCGCTTCGCGGAGACAATGATCCGGTGTCGGATCGCCATCAAAGGTGTCCCCGTCCACGATGCCAAAATCCGCGTTGCGTAGCTTTCCTTCACGGGGCAGCTTCGCGAGATCGACACATCCGGGCCAACTGGCTGCCAACATGGACGTCTCCTCGGCGCATGCGTGTCCGATCGCCCCAGCAAGCAGGGAACGAGGAAACCCAGGGTACACCCATTTCACACGCTGTCCCTTTCCGGAAGACGGGTCGTTAAACTCGTGGCAGAGCCGGTTGAGCACATCCTTCTGATTGTCAGCACCGTGGCCGTTCACGATCAGGACGTATCGAAATCGCATCCTGCCCAGCAGGATGTTGAGAGTATCACGTACAACAAGGGCAAAGACCTCTTCCCGCAGATAGGCGCTGGCAACGGAGTGGTTGGGAAAATCCATTCCTTCGATCCGTGCGTCGCGCTCGAACCCGATGGACTCCAGAGTCTCCGGCCGCCGCTGGCGCTCAGTGCCTACGAAAAGCGGCGGATAGTAGGGGCATTGGAACTCGCGGGCCAGACGACGCGCGAAGGCATGGGCCAGCAGGTTGTCGCATCCCATCGCGAGATGGGGTCCGTGCCATTCCACGGGTGCGATTGGAAGAATCACCAGCCCATTACGTGCTCTCGCCTCAGCTACTTCATCGGGGAAGAGAAATGCCATGTTCCAATCGCCCTCTTCGACAGGTCGAACCGTCTTGAGCGTGTTCATCACTTGGTCTCCGTTTGTCTTGATCAATAGGCGCCGATGTTTGGCGTCTGACGTCGCTCTCCGGCGACGTTTCGCTGCGGCAGTTGTTTTTGATCGACGCTGTCTGCCAATACCGTCGAACCGGGCCGCGGGTGAAAATCAGGACGAGCGGGATTCATACGCCACATCCCATCCTCAATGACAATCCAGGGTTCTTCGTTGTACTTCAGGAATTCCTTCGCGACGCTTTCGCGATTCAAGCCGACGCGCGAATGATTGGCTTCATCGAGATTCAGGGCCACCTGCTTGAAAGACGGAAGCATCTCCGTTTCGCTAAACGGACTCGTCACCGCCTTGCTGCCGGGTTCGATTACCCAGGGGAGAGAATGGGCTGAGATCCCGACGTAGTGGATCGTGTTCAGAATGTTGAAACCGGAATCGAGGCGATAAATGCTGGTGGCAGTGACCTCCAGCGAATTGGGCTGGTCGTTAATGAGTATATTGTTCCGGACCACGTTGCCCCAGCTTCCGTTGTTCAGCAGCAAGGCGGCGCGTCCTTTCGCATCGAGCAAAACCGTGTTGTTGCGGATGACGTTCCGTTGACAACCCCAGAACGGCAACAAGGCGGGGTCCCGTGCCTGTTCCGGCGAAGAGGGACCTGGCAGCACGGCGGAAGCGTCGTAAGGATTGCCATTATCCCAGAGTGCAATTCCATGACTGAAGTTGCCGTAAATCAAGTTGTTCTGAATAAGCGAATCCTGCAGACCAGCCAGGTTCAATGATCCGCCGCCGCGCTTACCGTTACCGTTGATTACGTTCTCTTCGACGATGAAGTTGATGCCTCGGCCGTCGGGATAATTGTTCTCCCCAAACTCCTGGTTGGCTGCTTTCAGCAGTTTCTGGGACCACTCGCGCGTGGGTTGCTCGGCAGGAAAATCCTTGAAGCGTGTATGCCTGAGGACTTCATGCAGTGAACTTTCGGGATCCAGATTGATCTGCAGTCCGCTGGCATAGCTGCCAAAGAAGATATTCCGGCGAATCACATAGTTATCCGAACCGTCAGAGACATAAGCCGAGTGCTCAATGCAGGACAGGGCAAATACGCTGTCCTCGATGAGCACGGTATGCGTATCGGTTGAATGAAGTCCCCACATTCGATGGTTGTGAGAAAACACCCGTACGACTGCGATATGGTGAGCCTGCTTTCCGTGCAGGCCGAAGTTGCTGCCGAGCATGATGCCGGCTCTGGGACCTTTCGGTTCGAGACCGGGACCAGTCATACCTGCGATGTTGAAGCCTTCCAGAACGACGTAGTGAGCGGCTTCCAGTAAGACCATCCAGTCGGGGATCTGGCTGGCCTGATCGATGACCACCGAACCTGGAGTTCCCAGGGCCTTGAAGTGGATGTACTTTCCATCTCCAGCATCGCTTTTGTCTCTGAGCACAAAGCCCGCGTAGTGTCCGGGAAGGACCGCGACAATGTCGCCGCCGTGCGCTGCGTCTGCGGCTTCTTGCAGAGTGGCAAAGCGCTGGAAGACCGGATAAGAGCGCTCTGGCTTTTGCGCGAACGGATCGTTCAAATCCAGAGGCGCGACGCTCACATTCTTGATATCCGTACCGGAACCCACCAGAAGCACGCGAGAGTAGCGTTGTTGAAGGTGAAATGTCTTCGCCACCCACTCGTCGGAATTCTGCGTTCTTACGAACTTTGGCGATGTTGGCGCCGCCGCGGCCGGGATCACGAACAGAAGAATGAGTGCAACCGCAATCAAGCCTTTACGCCCATCAAGCATGGTCATGGATTTCGGCCTCCTTAGGCGCCACGTCGTTTGCCGCCTGGATTGATTGCTTCCCCCTGATGAACTTCAGCGAGAAGGCGATGAGCAGTGTGATCGTGGCATAAGAAATGACGATAGGGCGGTCCGCACGCGCCACAAAGAACAGCAGCATCAGGGTAAGTGCACCCACACCGGCGGTGATCCGGCTGAGGAAGCGGAAAACGGTTACAGTCTGGTCAGGGCAATCCGCAAGCTCGCGTTGCACGTTGACTGGCGTGTTCAGCCTCGCGAAGAGCTTCTCCCGGCGCACCACATGGGCACCTTCTGGCCGGTCGAACCATCGGCTGGACAGGAATATCGTGATTGAAACCGGCACCACCACAACGACGTTCATGACCAAATCCCAGCCGAGAAAAAAACCTCCTACGGACCCGATGCCCAAGCCAGCTAGGAAGGAAATCAGGCCCGACCAGGGCGGGCTCCTTTTGATCAACAATCCAAGCAGGGCAGGCGGGCCATAGGCCAGGGAGATGATTGTGTTGAACGTCACCATCACTTGGAAAATACTTTTCCCCTTTACCGCCAGGACCACTGCCAAAACAGTGATGGTCAAGGCGACGATCACGGTCGTGATTCGTCCTACTTTTAGCAGCGCACTGTCACTGCTTGTCTTCGCAAATAGCGTTTGGTAAACGTCTTTTGAAATGATCCCTGCGTGCATGTTGAAAGTGCCGGATAGGCTAGCCATGGCGGAGCTGAACATCGCCGCCAGCATGATTCCGATCAATCCGTTCGGCAGCAAAGTAAGGCTGGCCGCCGCGAAAGCAGCTTCGTGGGCGTTGGAGAAGCGGGGCATGACCGCTGCCAGATCGGGATGCATCACTCGCATTGCCATAGGCGGGATAAACCAGATAAATGCGCCTACCAGAAACAGTCCGAAACACAACAGCGCAACTTTTCTCGCGGAACGTTCATCATCCACACTGAAGTAGCGTTGTGCCATAGCTGAGGTGTTGTAGCCGACGCTCACCATCAGGCTCCAGGCAAACACATAGAGCCACCCGTACTGACTGGGCAGGCGCAGTGAGACCATCCCACTGGGCAGAGAGTGATAAAGCCCCGACAGTCCGCCGACCCGGATCAGGGAAGCTCCAACGAGGACCAGGCAAAATGGCATGAGAATGACGGCTTGAAGAAAGTCGGTCACCACCACGGCCCAGAGGCCTCCGAGGGCCGAATAGAGCAGCACAATGAGCCCGCAGACTACGATCGTCCCCACGAGCGGCACGCCGCAACTCGAGGCCATTAGGAGCCCCAACCCGTAGAGAACGCTGGCCGCCATGAACATTTGGAAGAGCACGCTGACTACAGAAAAGGTCTGCCGGGTTCCCTCGTTGAAGCGTTCGTCCAGGTATCCCATCGTGGTCGTGACCCGCGACCTCCGCCAGCACCGGGCAAACACGAAGTAGCCCAGCAAGAAGGAAAGGGCATTGCCAACGTAGAGAAGTACGACCACAATGCCATAGCGGTATGCCATCCCGGCTGCCCCCGTGAATGTCCAGGCGCTGAAGCCGCTCATGAAACAACTCAGTCCGGCTACCAGCCAAGGGATGCGGTTCCCCCCGCGAAAATAATCAGAAGCGCCCCGGTTGAACCGCATAAAGACGAATCCGATACTCAGCATCGCCACCATGTAAATGGCGATAATCGAGAAATCGAGAATGTTAGCTGTCTTCATTCGGATTTCTTCGGAATGAGCAGACTCATGGGACCGGGGCACCCCTCGTCAACCATGCGAGGGCGTTGTTGCAGGCATGCTCATTCATTTTCTTGTTTCTCTGCCCCGGCGCTCCAACTGCCAAAGGAGACCAGAGAGAAACAAAAAGAAAGTAAACAATAGCCAAGGATGAGCGCCTGCGTCCAAATACTATTCCTGCAGCGATCTTCATCGCAACTGCAATAGTTCTTAATAAACCAAGCAGGCTCAATGAAAAAGCAGGATATTCGGTGTCAGGATCAGACCCGCGAGGGGCCTTCACAGAATGAAATCAAACAAAATAAAACGAAACCTACTCACTTGACATTGCAGGCATCCAACAGGTTGAATGGGTGCGAGTCCCCGGCTGTGGTATTCCGCTTTGGCTCCCTGGTTTTGTCACGGCGGACGCCGCCAACGCAATCCGCCAAGCCATGATTTGCGGCTTGCCGACGGCAGTTAAAGGAGCGAATCTAAATCATGAGCGTGGATTGCAAGACTGCGTTCGCTTCACGCCGGACCGGTCGCCCGGTAGTTCGTCTTTGTGTGCTGGCCTTGATTTCATCTTCTTGCATCATCCTGGGAAGTTGCAGCAGTTCAAGCTCTCCCTCTGGCACCGGCTCCGCGCCGGCAATCACCTCCTTTACTGCCAATCCGACAAGCATAAAATCCGGCTCCAGCAGTACGCTAAGTTGGGCGACAACCGGGGCAACGAGCATCTCCATCGCGCCCGGAACGTTCACATCTACCTCAGGCAGTGGCTCGACCAGTGTCAGTCCGACCGCGACCACTACCTACACGTTGACTGCGACCAACGCCGCGGGTTCGGCCACGGCTACGACGACCGTTACGGTGACCGGGTCCGGCAGTTCGCTGACAATCACGACGACTTCCTGTCCGAACGGAACGCAAGGCGCCGCCTATGCCGGCTGCACCCTCGTTGCCAGCGGTGGCACTCCGCCCTACACCTACTCAGTCAGCACGGACCCGAGCTTCCCGCCATTGCCCGAAGGCATGTCCATCGACGCGGCGACCGGCGTGGTCAGCAGTTCCCTCATCGGAGGGCAGGGCACGTACACACCCCAGTTTGTGGTCACGGATTCGACGAATGCGCAGGCTACGCAAGACATCAGCATCGCCATCACGGGAAGTAATGCATTCCTGGCCAGCATCTTCCCGTCAGATTCGATCTTCCACCATCGTGTCGATGCCGCGACAACCAGCCTTCCCGTAGATACTTCGCCCGCAGCACCCATCTACAGCAGTTATCTCTCGGCGACAATCAAGCCTTTTTTTGGCACGGGCTATGCAGGATTCCCCAACGGCATACCGGCCATTTCAGTCCCCTACAACCAGCCGATGGTTTCGGTAACGACGACGATGTATCAGTCATACTTCACTTCAGGTCCCATTCCGCCGTATGCGCCGGTGGAGGGCACGAGCGCTGCTGCCGCGTCCGACGGAGACAGACATGTTCTGGTTTACCAGCAGGCGGGCGGTGGCCAGAAACCGGCCCTATATGAAATGTGGCAGGGAATTTACGAAGGCGGCCCTTGGACCGATTCCTCAAACGCCCTTTGGCCAGACGTAACTTCAGACGCTCTTACGCCTCAGGGAAATGGCACAACTGATGCCGCGGGCCTTTCGATCAGTCCCCTTATCGTGAATGCCGACGAAGTGATCGGATCGGGCACGCCCAGCGCGCCGACTGGCGCGATTCAGCATCCCATCCGATTCACCGTACAGCACATGCTCAACTACTGGGTCTGGCCTGCCACGCAATCGGCCGGCACGGGAAGTTGCACCGATTCGAACGGGCAGACCATTCCCACGGAAACAGAAATTTCCCAGCCTTCTTCGTCCCCTCAACTTCCCGTGCCCCAAAGCTGCCCCACCACGACGGGCCCTGCCGGCGAGATCTACCGGCTGAAGGCTTCCGTTACGACTCCCTCGTGTGCCTCTACCAGTCTGCAGGCTTCGATCATCATTACTGCATTTCGAAACTATGGGATCATCCTGGCGGATAATGGGAGCAGCGGTGGCCTCATCGGCACGCCCGACGCGCGCTGGGATGACAATGATTTGTCGTGCCTTAAAAGCCTCACACTGGCAGACTTCGAACCGGTTAATGTCTCCAGCCTGATGGTCAGCAATGACAGTGGCGCCACCAGCCATTAATCACATTACTTCTGGCGCAACGGCTGCCCATGCGAGGCGACGCGCTTGAGGAGACGGTAAGCAAACTTGGCTTCTTCTGCCGTCCAAGAGTCGAGCCTTCCCCGCAAAGAGCAGGCAGGTGGGAGACCCTCTCCGGTCTCCCACCTGCCTTAGAAAACAGCTCAGCTAGCTAACCTCGCGCTGTCGCCTAGAAAGTCAGGTGCAACGCAAACTGGATGAGGCGAGGGCCGTTTTGCGGACCCGTGACCAGGCTAAACGTCCCGCCCTGATTTGCGCCATTGACGAAGTTGGGCAGCCCATCGCCCAAGGACGTATCCGGGTCGCCCAGTCGCTGGCGGTTAAACACGTTGAACATATCCGCCCGGAACTGAAGGTTGAAGCGCTCGCTGAGCCTCGTATTCTTCACGATCCCAAAGCTCTCGCCGCCGCCCATTTGCACGGGCCCGCGCACATTGGTAAGGAAAGGTGGAGAATTCCCGTAGCGCAACGCGAATCCGTTGACTGGTGATGCTGGCGGGTCCACGAAGGCCGCCGGGTTCAGGTAGGGTGTCCCGTTGATGGGGTCCAAAGGTCCCGACGGTACTTTCGGCGAAACTCCCGGAACGATATCGCCTCGTATTCCCCACGAACTCACGAAGCCCGAGCCATCGATGGAGTAGATGGTCAGTGGATCACCCGAAGTGTAGTTCTGAATAGCGCTAAGCTGCCAGCCGCCGGCCAGCCGATCCAGGACCCCGCCAGAGTTGAGCCATCTCTGCCCGCGTCCAAAGGGCAGATCGTACACCCACGTCAGCTTCAGTACGTGGGTGTAATCATAGCTGGCAATGCCCTTTTCTGACTGTCGATTCCAGATATCCTGAACATTCTCGCTGCCGCTGGCATACAGCGCAGCGTCCGAGTCCGTGAGCAACTTGGAGTAGGTGTACGCCGCAATAAACATCAGGCCGTGCTTGGTGTTCTTGCGGGCCATGAGTTGGAGAGAATGATAAGTGGAGCTACCCATGGTCGGGTAATTGTTCATCAGCCCGGTAATTTGTGGATACGGCTGAATGGCCGCCTGGACCAGCGATTCCCAGTTATTTGCTTCGAAATCGGGATATGGCAGACCAGTGATGCCGTAGCCCGCCAGAATCGCGGCCGTGGTCGGGTTCTGCAAATCCGTCTGCAGATCGTCCAGGAGCATATCGCCCAGGCCCATGTACTTGGTCTGCGGCTGATTGAGTAAGCCCCCGAAGTAGCCGTTCAGCAGCCGCGTCCCCTTCGAACCCATATAGTCGGCCTGGAGTAGGAGGTCGCGCGGCAACATGTACTGGAATCCGGCGCTCCAGTTCTGAGTATAGGGCTCTCTCGTACCGTTCCTCGGCAGAAAGTCAACCGAGTTCCCGTTGGCGAGGGTGGGGTCCAGATCGGGGAGCGTACCGGTGTACGGACGCAGTCCAATCGTCCCGGGCGGCGTTGCGGAGGCGAGAGGTGACCAGTAGATCGCCGGGTCGTTAACAAATCCGGTCGGCGAGCTTCCTGCGTGTGCATTCACATAGTCCGTGAATCCCAGGTAATCCAGAGTGCCGAAGTTATCTTCAATGGGAGGGGCGAAAGAGATGCCATAGCCGCCACGGAACACCAGCTTGTTGGTAATTCCGTAGGCCACGCCGATCCGTGGCGCGAAATCCTTGAAGTACCAGTTTTCGAGCGAATGGCGGCCGTTGCAGGTGGAGCAGCTGCCCAGGAATTCCAGCGCTCCCCCAATGTTATCCGCACCGGCATTCAGCAACGTGCCGCTGAACCCCGATTCGTGATTGTTGATTTCGGTCTGTGGCATGGCGATTTCCCAGCGCAGCCCCAGGTTCAGGGTCAGCTTGGAAGTTGCCTTAAAGTCGTCCTGAGCGAAGAAGGCGTACAGCCCAGAGCGGTAGTGTGGTGACGATGGGTAGATTTGCCGGTTGCCGTTGTTTACGGCCCCAACAATAAAGCTGGCGTACGGATTGCCAGTGACGGTGAAAAAGCCGGGCAAACCCGTCGAGTCGCCCAGGAAATTGAAGCCACCGGACACGGTATCCGGTTCAAACGTGTTGTAGCGATACTTGCGATATTCAGCTCCGAATTTGAGGCTGTGCTTGCCCCGCAGGTAGCTGAAGTAATCCTGCAAAATGAAACTCTCCATGGGGTCAATGTTCGCGCAGGAATGTCCAAGTTGTTTCGGTATGCCTTGAATATACCGGCTACTTAGGTTGATCCCCGGAAAACAAGTGTCCGGCACTCCCACAATGGATGATGGGAAGTACTTGACGTCGTTCGAAAGGCCGTTCCTGTTTTGGAACCGGTTGTAGCCGACCTGGAATTCGTTCAGACTGCGGTCGGTGATGTTCCAGGCGTGCGCCAGGCGAACCTGCGGACCGCCTACATCCTGTTGCTTCACCGGGTTAATCGGCCACCCCGGGAATGGAGGGAAGGTATTGGCGCCTCTTTGAAACCGCGATCTCCAGTTGTAGTTAAAGGATCCCCAAATCTTCTGCTTGCCTGTCAGCACGTGGTCAATTTTGACCGTGTAGGCATCGCGAGTGAGGGTCGGACAGCAGCCGTTGAATTCGGGAGTGTTCTTGATGGTTCCATTCTGCAATGACTGCTGGGCAGAGAACAGCGGAGCGGGAAACATCGGCAGGAGCGTGGCCGATGCCGTGCTGAATTCCGCTGCCGGGATCACGCCGGCTTTACCATTCGAGGTGAAGGGGTCACGGATGACGGCACTGGCGGTCGCCGTCAGGCCGGTTACCGGGTCAACGTGGCCAGCCGTCACATTGCGCGTTGTCAGCGGATCATAGACCTGATACTCGTAGACGGGCCTGTTCAGCGCATCAAAACAGGGCAAGTTGTTGCCCTGGCCGCCCGGATTGGCGCCCGTGGAATCGCAGGTCTGAAGCTGCTGCGATCCCAACATCCCGCTGAAATCGCCCGTTATCATCGCGGGCGTAGGTATGGTTAGCGCCCCGGAATACGAGAAATCCCGGAAACGATAGCCTTCATACGAGAAGAAGAAGAACGTGCGATCCTTGAAGATCGGTCCGCCAAAGGTAAAGCCGAAATCATTGTCCTTCGTATTGTCCTTCGCGGTGTGATAAACGTTTGCCAGCTCACCAGCCGCATTGAATATAGGATTCTTAACGTATTCGAAGGCCGAGCCGTGAAACTGGTTGGTACCGGATTTGTAAGTGAAGTTGGCGACTCCACCGCCGGTATCCCCGTATTCGGCGGAATAGTTCGAGCTCTGCACCTTGAATTCCGCAATCGCGTCTGTGCCCGGCTGGGTCTCGGTCAGGCCGCCGCCACTCAGGTCGTAGCGGCCGATGCTAACGCCGTCAATCATGATCTCGTGGCTGAACAACTGCCCACCGTTGATGGAACCCGACCATGAGCTGCCGACGGTTCCCGGCAGGCTGCTGAAGATGAAAGTCTGAAGATCGCGCCCGCCATCACCTATTTCGACAGGCAGGGACGCGAACTCCTCTGGGGTCACGGAGGAGCCCACCTCCGCGCTCGAGGTTTGCAGCAGCGGAGCCTCCGCCGTGACTATCACCGTCTCCTTGATACTCCCCGGTTGTAGCTTGAGATCCACCGTGACCACTTGCGCGACCGGCACTATGACCTGATCGGCTACGGCAACCTTAAAGCCGGCTTTCTCGGCTTGCACCTTATAGGTGCCCGGAGGCACCGGCGCGCGGTAATAACCCGCGCTGCTGGTCTTGGCTGTCCATTTCACGCCAGTATCTATGTTGGTGATAGTGATTGCGGCATCGGGCACAACCGCGCCGGTTGTGTCTTGTACGGTCCCTGTAACCGCTCCCAGATTTCCCTGCGCATAACCTGGTACTGAGAAGAACAGGAGCAGAGCGATCAGAGAGGTAAGGAGAACTAATAATAAAGTGCGTCTTTTCACAATATCCTCCCGGATACACTTCCGGATTCTTGCCAAATGATGCTGATTTAGCACAAAGTGACGGCGATGTGCAAGAAAAAAATATAAATCGAAATAGATTGAAACTCACCAGGCGGAGCGGGGCATGGGCAGGTCATCGCGGTCTCGAGTTCGTGTATAAGAACCTTTGAACGTCCTGTCGCCGCCGATTTCTCAGTTTATGGCGCGCTCAGTCGGGTCAGTGTGCGAGTGCTCGTCGCGCAGGACGGCTGCTGCGGTTCGATATAACGATGCTATCTGTCCGTTCCTTCCGCCGAATGGCAGCCCGGGTAGGCGTGGTCGCCTCCTTACTGGGCCTATGTGTCGCTGGTTTGGGATCCCTCGGTCTTGCCCCTTCAACCCTGCCGTCCACGGGTCCCATCCGCTTTGAAGAAGTTGCTCAACGTGCAGGCCTGCACTACGTCACGGCGAACTCCGGCACAGAAAACAAGAATCAACCGCAGACCATGCTGGCTGGAGTCGCACTCCTGGATTACGACAATGACGGGTACCTGGACATTTATCTGGTAGGCGGAGCTGCCATTCCATCTCTGGTAAAAGATTCCCCGTTGTACTGGAATCGTCTGTTCCACAACAATCACGATGGGACATTTACGGACGTTACGGAGAAGGCTGGCGTGGCTGGATCAGGCTACGCCACAGGCGTGGCCGTGGGCGACTACGATAATGACGGATGGCCCGACATCTTCGTCGCAGATGTCACGGGCAATCAACTGTTCCACAATAACGGCGACGGTACATTCACTGATGTCGCCGCCAAGGCAGGTGTCAGCGGCGCGACGTTTAACGGCAAGAAGATGTGGTCGGTCGGGGCGGGCTGGTTCGACTACAACAACGACGGCCTGCTGGACCTCTTCGTGGTGAACTACTGCGGCTGGGAAGTGAACAAGGATCCCTACTGCCTTTTGAAGCAGGGAGTGCGCTCTTACTGCGATCCCAAGTATTACCCCTCGCTTCACAACACACTCTACCGCAACAACGGAGACGGAACGTTTACCGACGTCTCGGTGGAAACGGGCATAGCGCAACACTTCGGAAAGGGAATGAGCGTGAGTTTCGCCGATTACGACGGCGATGGTTATCTGGATGCTTTTGTGGCTAACGACACCACGCCGAACTTTCTCTTCCACAACCTGAAAGGCAAAGGGTTTGAGGAAGTTGCGGTGACGGCTGGCGTGAGCTACGCGGCTGACGGCGAGACGCTCTCAGGCATGGGCTCGGATTTCCGGGATGTGAATAATGACGGTCTCCCGGATATCTGGCACACCGCAGTCGAAAGAGAGGAGTTCCCTCTTTTTATCAATGCGGGTGGGGGCGATTTTGTGGACATGACCGTGGCCAGCGGTCTCGGCAGCACCACCGACATGTCGGGTTGGAGCAACGGGATGTTCGATTTCGACAACGACGGCTGGAAGGATCTGTTTGTGGCCCGCTCCAACGTCTTGGACAATATCAGCCTTTTGAAAATGGCGCGGCACTATCCCGAGCCGAATTCCGTCTTTCGAAACCTTGGGAACGGGAAATTTGCGGATGTCAGCAGTCTCGCCGGCGCTGATTTTCAAGTGGAGGCGGCGCATCGCGGTGCTGCATTTGGCGATTTAGACAATGACGGGCGTGTCGACGTTGTGCTTTCTGTGCTGAACGGCCCGGCAAAGATCCTTCACAATATTTCGGACAACTCGAACCACTGGATTCTCCTGAAGCTCGTCGGCACAAAAAGCAATCGCATGGGTATTGGTGCGCAAATTCGCCTGGAAGCACAAGACGGTTCGGTGCAGTGGAATGAGGCGACCACAGCCGTGGGATACGCTTCTTCGAGCGATCCTCGGGTCCATTTTGGCCTGGGCAAGAACGCGCGGATCAGGTCCATCGAAATCCGCTGGCCGAGCGGAATCAAACAAACCCTTCACGACGTAAACGCGGACCAGTTCCTTACCGTGAAGGAGCCGGAGAAATAACCTGCTGGTCCTCAAAGAGTGAGCGGCGCGACGCTTTCAGTGCCTGACCTCTGAGCCGCTCTCCGATTCCTTGTTTAACTCCGCGAAGGCCGCCCGGGCGCGCGCGGCATCTTCCTTCCTCCCGGCTCGCGCATACGCGGAGCCCAGCGCAAAGCAAATCTTGGCGTCCTGCGGAAGAGCCCTCCGGGCTATCTCGAGTTCAGGGATGGCCTTCCTGTAGTTGTCGGTGTCCAAATAAAGCAGCCCCAGCAGATAGTGCGCCGAGGGCACGAGCGGATTCAGCTTGACCGCCTCCTCCGCATACGGCAATCCCGCCGCGGAATCCAGTTTGTACTCGGCAGCGGCGATTTCCAGTCGGGAGTTGATGTCGTTCGGTTGATTCTTCAGTTCCTGCTGGAACTCGGCTACCGCTGCGGGCACATCATCCATATCCACCCAGAACCTGCCGACAGCGTAGTGAAGGTACGGATACTTTGGGTACTCCCGTTCCAACGCGCGGTATTCCTCGCGCGCATCGTCAAATTGTTTCTGAGCCGCAAGGCAAGCCGCGTGACCCACGCCTTGCACAATTCCCGACCCCGGTGTCCCTGTCGGCGGCAAGTCCTTAGGTGAAATGCGTAGATACGCCAGCCCGATGTTCTCGAGAACGTCCGCGCTTTGCATCCCCGCCCGGCAAAGCGAACTAAGGCTGACCTGCGCGGCCTTGAAGCTGCCCGCGCGTAGAAACAAGAGTCCTTCATGGTAAGCCGCTGCGAATCGCAAGTTCGGATCGGACACGCCGAGTTGCTTGCCGCGTTCCAGGTGTTGCAGCGCCTTTTCGTCCTGCCTCAATTCAAATTCGCAAAGACTCAGCAGCACAGACGCGCTCCCGTCGTTAGGAGACACCTGAAGAACGTGGTCGAAGGCTTCCTTGGCCGCCCCGTAGTTGCGGCGTTCGTATTCGATTCTACCGAGCGAACTCCAGCCCTCTGCCCAGTCGGGCCGCAGTGCGAGGGCACTCTGATATAGCGAAACCGCTTCGTCCAGATGGTTGGCGCTGCGAGCTTCGGCCGCTCGTTTCGCGAGCGTATCGAAGCCGGTCTGCGAAGCAGAGGATTGTGCGCGCCCGAGAGCGGTGATCAGCAGCAACCCGCTCAGTATGGCCAGAACCGCCCGGTGAGTCGTTTGACGCATCACAAAAGTGGTTGCCGCGGCTTCACGCCTCTGAAGTATCAGGGCACTTCCGCCGCTACCCGGCTAGAGCTTACCAAGCTTGCGGCGCACCGTTTGCCTCAACTGTACGCCAAAAGAGAGATCCCTTCAGGAAATGGCTCAAAGCTATAGGTCACGCCTTCAAGGTATTTGCACTCAAACCCCTCAATGAGTGCTCACAGGATTTTCCCTCAACTGCGCAACTGAGGTACACTCCTGACTGTTTCAGCGCAGTCTGATCGGCTGCATCGCATCAGTCTGCGCGTGAATCCCAGAAACTTACTTGCACAGGGCACTCCTAAAAAGGTCAAGCTATGAACATCGGTTGTTTCTCGCATTTGCGCTGCGCGGCAAAATCAGTTCCAAAGACTTTTCCATTTCCCTGTCTCAGCCGGATGCTGCCTCTCGTGCTGGCGTCACTTCTACTCGCCGTCTCCAGCCTGGCCGCAAATGACGATCCTCAGGCCAGCGTTGATGCGCAGCGCCTTGAGAGCATTCGGCAGAGGATGCAGGAATTCGTCAATGCCGGAGATGCCGCCGGAATCGTCACCATGGTTTTGCGCGGCGGCCATGTCGTGCAGAAGACGGCGGTAGGAATGCAGAACCTCGAAGAAAAGCGCCCCATGCGCGAAGATTCGATCTTTCAGATCATGTCCATGACCAAGCCGATTACCGCGGTCGGGATCATGCTGCTGTGCGAGGAAGGAAAGATCAGCTTGTACGACGAAGTGCAGAAGTACTTGCCTGAATTTCGGGATCAGAAGCTGAATGTCAATGGATGGTTGAGGACACCGTCACGTTCTATCCGCATCGGCGATTTGCTCTCCCACACATCGGGAATGCGCCAGATGCCCCAAGGCGACATGAAGGACATCCACTGGAAAATGGATCACACGCTGGCCGAAGCCGTGGCTTCATATGCCAAGGAACCGCTTGAATTCGAGCCCGGAACAAAATGGCTGTACAGCAACACGGGGATGGCAACGCTTGGCCGCATCATCGAGGTTGTCTCCGGGCAGTCTTATGAGAGCTTTATTGAAAGTCGCATCCTGAAACCATTGCAGATGAAAGACACGTTTTTCTATCCGCCCAACGACAAACTGGATCGAATTGCCATGGTTTACAGCCCCAACAACGGCAAAATGGTTCGCGCGGGCGCGCAGATACTCGGCGGCGACCCGGGCGCGTTCCGCAAGGGAGCAAAATATCCAGGACCTGAATATGGACTCTTCTCGACTGCCGAGGATCTCTCTCACTTCTGCGAGTTGATCCTGAATCGCGGCACTTGGAACGGCATTCGCCTTCTTTCTCCCGCCAGCATCGAGGCGATGCGTCAGGTCCAGACTTCGGGGATGGTGGCCGGGTGGTATCCCGGCTCCGACTACGGATTAGCTTGGGAAATCATCTCCAGGCCAACCGGAGTCTGGGGACTGCTGCCCGTCGGAACCTTTGGGCATGGCGGCGCCTTTGGAACGCAGGAGTGGATCATCCCAGCGCACGACATGGTCACAATTTACATGGTGGCGTGCGATGGCGGCTGTTCGGAGACTCCCGAGCGCGCTTTTCAGGAGATGGCACTGTCCAGCCTACATTAGCGATCGCACTCGCAGGAGTCGTGAACTGCTCGCCTGAGTGCCGGCTCTACTTCACCGCGAACCGCCTGAACTCCACGCTTCCGACAGTGTTTCGCGAAAGGGCTCCATCCACGAGCGCGTGCCAACATGAAGACAGGAGAACGTGGCAACCTGTGCGGCAAAACTGAGTGCGCCCACAAAATCATTTCTTTGCCGCGAGAATTGATAGCAAAACGCTCCGTGGAAAATATCTCCTGCACCAGTGGTGTCAATAGCCTTGACTCGCTCGACAGCAATCTCGCCCGCTGCGCCCTTGTCCAAATAGAGAACTGAATTCATCCCTCTAGTGATAGCGATTCGTTCAATTCCATGATCCCTCAGCATCTGGAAAACATCCTTTTCATTCTGACAACCGGGGGGACGAAAGTCGTCCGAGCAGACCGCGATGTCAACGCTCGGAAGCAGCGCACCCGTCCCTTCTTTCCAACTCCCAGCATCAAGCACGATGTCGAGACCGCGCGAGCGACCGCTGGCTGCGATTGTCTGGCACACCGGCATGTGGTGGCCGTCCACTAGGACCACATCAACCTCGTCGAACCATTGCGAGTCGGGCCGAATGTCCAGCGCGGGGAATACTTGCGCATTCGCCGAAATGACTGTGCGTTCCCCACCCGAAAGCACCAGTATTGAAGATATCGGGGGAGCTCCGGTGTAATCGCCTGCGAGGTCATGCAAACGAACCGCGAACTGATTAAGGTCGTTACGAATCACACCCGTGAGAGGGTGCTGACCAACAGGACTTACCAGTGCGCTTTTGCCTCCAAGGAATGCAAAGGTCACTGCTGCGTTAGTGGCGGGTCCGCCCGCAGCAAGTACTTGCACCGAGGCCGATATTTTTGAATTTCGTTTCGGAATATCGTCCACAATGTAGGTCAGATCGATGGTCGATAAGCCTGCGAAAAGACCGCTTGGCCTTTGACGAATCCCGTTGATGTGAGTCATGCGTATCCTGAATTCAACACCCGATTTTCCCGTTGCATGATAATTGCATTTTCCGTCCGCCCACGCCCGTTTGAAGCCACTTAGTGCCTTTTGGAGATTTGCAACCCGTTGATTCCACGTGGCCCCGCCGCGTCTAGGCCGCTTTGAAGACCGGGACGATCACCGGACCGCATGCGCTTCCGCATTTTCTTACGATCACTTACAGATGACATTTTTCGTATCGTTGCATAATCGTTGCACAAATGTCATTCCGAAGCCTGCAACTCCCCACAGGTGGGCCAATGGGCAGGCATCAAACGGGATACATCTTTGAGTCGAAGTCAGGTACATTCCACGTCCGGTACTACGCTACAGAGATTGTAAACGGGCAACTTCCGCTTCTTAAGCAGTTCCTTCAGGTCATTTCGACGCTGTCGGTTAGACCAGCACAATCACCAACGACGACAAGAAGAGAAGAGGTCAAGGTCGAATCAAGCTGGCCTTCAACGTGGATGCAACCCGCATAACCATCTTTGGTTTATACGCGACGATCTGCTGCGCCGTTCCGCGACAGTTGTGAAGTTGGCTATTGCCCCGCGCTTCAAGTTCAGTTCTCCAACTTCGAGGGCCGCACTTGAGCACGTGCCCGTGGTGTAACAATCGATCAAGCATGACGCTGACTCCGGCTCCATCGCCCAGCAGTTTTCCCCAGTCTTTGACGGGAACGGTTTGAGGTCAGCAGAGTGCTGGCTCCGTTATGCTATGCCACCTCATTCTTGTACCGACCTGGTGCGGGATGCAGGAATCGAACCTGCTTCGTCTCGCTTAAAAGGCGAGCGCATATCCCTACCTGCCAATCCCGCGCATCTGGTGATGACGCTGGGATCGAACCAGCCTTGTCTCGATTGAGAGTCGAGTGCATCTGCCATCTCTGCCGGTCACCCATGCTACGTAGACAGGCTTGACTCGGTCCCACGTGAAAACGTGGAAACAACTCCGCAACAATCCGCACGGCGAAATGGGGATTCCGCCGGATCTCTTGCAAGTTGTTGAAGAGATTGGTGGCGGCGGTTGGACTCGAACCAACGACCTACGGATTATGAGACCGTCGCTCTAACCACCTGAGCTACACCGCCACTTGCCTGCAAATCGGGGAAGGAATTTACGAAAGGAGGCCGCGGGCCAGACCTAAGAGTCTATTTTAAAAGCGCCCGCGGAATAGGTCAAACCATTGCGGCGGCACGCACCGCTCAGGGGCAGAGTCGCCAAAGCGCAGGGACCGCCTTCCAAACCGAGAATCCCTCGCGAGTTCGGAACTCCGCTACCACACGGCTAGCAGTTGCACGTCGAAGATCAGCGTGGCGTTAGCCGGGATGACTCCGGGGTAACCGCGTTGGCCATAGGCCAGCTCAGGCGGAATGCGCAGTTGCCGCTTTCCGCCGACCTTCATGCCGGTCACGCCTTCTTCCCACCCTTTGATGACATCGCCCTTGCCGATGGTGAATTCGAATGGCTGGTGCGCGTCCACCGAACTGTCGAACTTCTTGCCAGTGGTCAGCCACCCGGTGTAGTGCACCTTCACGTGGCTGCCATCTTTGGCGACGGCACCGGTACCGGCCTTGATATCCCAATACTGCAGGCCGGAGTCGGTCTTGACACCATCGCCGGTGACCTTGGTGGGAGCTTTCGTGTTAGGCGCGACGACTTGAATTTTGGGCTTCTGGGTGGTCGTTTGCGCCCAGAGCGTAGCAGTCGCTAGAGCTAGGATGGTCAGGCTGATGAATTGGTTCTTCATGATGAATGCTCCTTTCGCGAAAAAACCACAACCGCAGAGGACGCCGAGTACGCCGAGAAAACGTCTGCCAGAACTCGACTGGGATCAGGTCGCGGTCGACAATTGAAAACCTACGCTTCCGTGCGCGTCCTATGCGACGTCTGCGTTCTTGATTTCGTCATTCCAGCGCGATTACGTCGATCTCCACCAGCACGTCCTTGGGCAGGCGCGCGACCTCGACGGTGGAGCGTGCCGGAGGCACCGAACTGAAGTACTTGCCGTAGACGGCGTTCATGGCAGCGAAATCGTTCATGTTCTTGAGAAACACCGTCGCGCGCACCACTTTGCCGAGACCGCTGCCCGCCGCTTCCAGAATTTCAGAAAGATTGCGCAGGACGCGGTCCGTCTGCGCGGCCACGTCTCCGGCGATGACTTGTTGCGTCACCGGATCAATCGCCACTTGTCCGGACACGAATACGAAGCCGTTGGCCTTGATGGCCTGCGAATAAGGGCCGATAGCCTGGGGAGCATGTTTGGTGGAAACGATTTCGCGCATGGGAATCAGTTGTCAGTCGTCAGTTGCCAGACAAACAAAACCACAGAGCGCACAGGGTAACACAGAAAAGATGCCCTCAGAACTTCCCACGGTAGCCGTCGAGCATTTGTTTCGCTCCCCAAGTAAGGACGGCGAGCGGCAGGAGCAGACCTACGACGTTTCGCGTGGTAATCCCGTGGGTCGCGAGGGCAAATATGACGATCGAACTCCAGATGCACACAGCAATGCAGGCCGCAATGAAACAGGACATGAAGTACGACTTCGACCAAGAAATTTTTAGTCCGCCGCCTCTTATAGTTCGGCGCTTTCTGGGTAACACCGGTTCCCTCAGGGGCTAAAGCCCGTTTCCTTTCCAGGCCTGGTTTGGCACGGCTGAAGCCGTGCCCTTCCCAAAGCATTTCGACGAAGCCAACCGGGTAGTGCGTAGGTGCTTCGCTTCGCTCAGAATGGCAAGACGCTGTTCTTGCTGGCCCTGACCACTGACCCCTGGCCACTGGTTTTCAGATTTTCTGCAGCCTCTGCACCTCGTGCACACCGGGAATCTTGCGCAGGCCCCCGATGATCTGCTCCAGATGCTTCAGATCTGCAATGTCCAGGACGACCTCCACGCTGGCCTGGCTGTTGGAAGTATGTGCGGCGATGTTGCGGATGTTGCTCTTCGCGTCGCCGATCACGCCCGTAATACTCTTCAGCATGCCGAAGCGGTCGTCGCAGAAAACGGTGAGTTTTACTGGATAAGCGGTCGGGGTGCTGTCATCACGGGCCCACTCGACATCAATGCGGCGTTCGGGTTCGTAGAGAAGGTTGGTAACGTTGGGGCAATTGACCGAGTGCACGGCTACGCCTTTGCCGCGTGTGATGTAGCCGACGATGCCCTCGCCACGGATGGGATTGCAACATCGAGCGCGGTAGACGAGCATGTCACCCTGTCCGCGGACGGTGATCGCATTGTGATCCCCAAAAACTCGGCGGACTACGCTGGCAATGCCGCCCGGTTGCGAGGTGAGGCCTTCGGACTCGATATCGCCGGCAATCGAGGGCGTCGCACCGGCGGGCAGCAGGCGGGCCAGGACCTGGCGGGCGGAATATTTTCCGTAGCCAATGCCGGACATGAGGTCGTCGGCACGTCCGAGGCCGTAGCCGGAGGCAATTTTCTGCAGGTCGTCGTCTTTGATGTCCTTGAGGGCAATGCGGTACTTGCGCGCTTCTTTCTCGATCAGCTTGCGGCCGATTTCGATGGCGCGCTCGCGCTGGTGCACGTTGAGCCAGTGCTTGATCTTGTTGCGCGATCGTGAAGACCGGACCACGCCGAGCCAGTCGCGGCTGGGCTTGTGTCCGGGCTGAGTGAGGATTTCGACGATATCGCCGGAGTGCAGCTTGTAGCGGAGCGGCACCATGCGTCCGTTGACTTTGGCTCCCACGCAGGTGTGACCGACTTCGGTGTGAATGGTATATGCGAAGTCAATGGGCGTCGCGTCGCGCGGCAGCACGACGACTTTGCCTTTGGGGGTGAAGGTGTAGACCTCTTCGGGATAGAGATCCACCTTGAGCGTGGAAAGAAATTCGTTGGGATCGCTTACGTCCTGCTGCCACTCGACCACCTGCCGCAACCAGGCCAGGCGCTGTTCGTCCTGGGCCGAGACGGGGCCGTCCTTGTATTTCCAGTGAGCGGCGATGCCTTCCTCCGCCATCTTGTGCATGTCCTCGGTACGGATTTGAATTTCAAACGGCGTGCCGTCTTCGGTGATGACCGAGGTGTGCAGGGACTGGTAGAAGTTGGGGCGGGGCATGGCGATGAAATCCTTGATGCGCCCCGGGACCGGCCGCCACAGGTTGTGAATGATGCCAAGAACGGCGTAGCAATCCTGCAGCGAGCGGGTGATGACCCGCATGGCGCAGAGATCGTAGATCTGGTCCACCGAGATGTGCTGCCGCTGCAATTTCCTGTGGATGCTGAACAGGCGCTTGATGCGGCTTTCGACGCGGGCCTGGATGCCTGCCTCTTTCAGTTTGTTGGTGATGATCTGCTGCATTTTGGCGAGGAAGGCCTCGCCCTGCTTGCGCCGCGCATTGACCGACTTTTCCACCTGCTCAAAGCCGAGGGGATCGAGGAACCGGAAGCCCAGGTCTTCGAGTTCGCCACGAATCTTGCCCATGCCCAGGCGGTGGGCGATGGGTGCGTAGATTTCCAGCGTCTCTTCGGCGATCTTGTGCTGGCGATCGGGCGGCAGGTGCTCCAGGGTACGCATATTGTGCAGGCGGTCGGCCAGTTTGATGAGCACGACGCGGATGTCGTCAACCATAGCCAGCATCATCTTGCGCAGATTCTCAGCCTGCTGTTCCTCGCGAGTGGCGAAATCAATCTTGCTGATTTTGGTGACGCCCTCGACGATGTGGGCGACCTGCTCGCCGAACTCTTTGCGAATGTCAACGATCGTGACCGAGGTATCTTCGACCGAATCGTGCAACAGGCCCGCGGCGATGGCGATCGGGTCCATCTTCATTTCGGCCAGCACAAGGGCGACTTCAAGGGGATGGATGAGATAGGGGTCGCCCGAGGCGCGGGTCTGACCCTCGTGGTTTTTCAGGGAATAATCGTAGGCTTTCTTGACGATCGTCAGATCGTCCTGCGGACGGTTCTCCTGCATCCGCCTCATCAGCTCGCGGAACTTGGTCAGCGTGAGAGCTGTGGTAGCGATCTGTTGGCGCAAGCTCGCCATGCAGGATTATAGCCCGCGGACCGCCCGGGGAACGCGTGGGGGACAGGCGTGAAGACGGGGCTCCTGGCTCGATTATAGCGGTTGTGGCAGACGACCTGGAAAGCCCGCGGCTTGTGCGGCTGTCCTCACATAGTTGCCTCGGTCGACTGTTTCAAAAGGTGTGAAGGGAATCTTCGGGTTGAGAAATACTCCGCGGTGGAATTATGCAGAAGGCGCTCGCAGCCACGCGAAGTCTGGTACAGTCGCACTTGTGAGCCTGCGCATGACCAAGATTCTGGTGAGCGGAGTTTCGGGGCCGATTGGGGTCGCGCTGGTGCCGTCGCTCGAATCGACGGGAGCAAAAATCGTGCGGCTGATGCGGGCCGGTTCCAGAGTGAGCGCGGCTGCAACCGAGATCATTCCCTGGGATCCCGGGAAGCCGATTGCCCCGAAGGCAGTTTCCGGTTTCGATGCGGTCATTCATCTGGCCGGGGAAAGCATCATCGGACGCTGGAGCGCGGCGAAAAAGCGGAAGATTCGCGACAGCCGGGTCGTGGGTACCCGCAACCTGGCCGAGGCCCTGGCGCAAGCGGAAAACAAGCCACAGGTGTTCGTCTGCAGTTCAGCCATCGGGTATTACGGCGACCGTGGGGACGAAGTGCTGAACGAGAAGAGCACCCCTGGCACCGGATTCCTTGCCGACGTCTGCCGGGAATGGGAGGCGGCCACGCAACTTGCCGCCGACGCAGGCATCCGCACCGTGCAGATTCGCACCGGCATCGTGCTCAGCCCCAAGGGAGGTGCGCTCGCGAAAATGCTCACCCCGTTCAGAATGGGCCTGGGTGGCAACATCGGAAACGGCCGGCAGTGGATGAGCTGGATTGACGTCGAGGACATGGTCGGCGCGATTCATCACATCCTGAAAACGAATCTTGTGTGCGGCCCGGTGAACATGGTTGCGCCCAAACCGGTAACCAACGCGGAATTTACCAAGACCCTGGCCAGCGTGCTGTCGCGTCCGGCGCTCTTGCCCGTGCCTTCGTTTGTGGTGAAGTTGGCCTTTGGCGAGATGGGGAAGACGGTCTTGCTGGCTGGCCAGCGAGTCGAACCGGCTCAGCTTGTCACCAGCGGGTGCCCCTTCCGCTTCAGTGAGTTACGAGCGTCGCTCGAGAACACGCTGAAGCCTTAGCCGGCTGCTGAAAACTCGACCTTGGGTGGCGCAGCGCTTTCAGCGCTAACCCCAACTTTTCTGTGAGGGCTTCAGCCCCTGAAGCCACCGGAGCGAGTTTCTCTGCAGCGTCTTACGGCGGCGCACACTCAGCTGTGACAGCAATCACAGATCACCGATCCCGCCCGTGTCAGTCTATTCACCTAGGCTTGCCGGAATGTCGAGGAGATTTATCGCCGCCGCTGTACTGGCCTCGCTGCTTGGCGGCGGTGTTCCCCTGGCCCAAGCTTCGTCGTGGCTCGACGCTTGGATGGCGCAGAAGGCGACACCCTCCTCCACTTCCGCCGCGCATGATCACTCCTGTTGCCCGGGAGTCCACTCTCAGTTTGTACCTCCGATCTTCGTGAAGCCGGCACCGGCTGGCATGCCGTGCAGCCAGCATCCGTGCTGCGCCAAACAAGCACCGGACAATCCCCCATCTCTACCCGCGGTGACCAGGATTCTACGTTCTCACTCGGAAGGTTTGCCGGTCGCTCTTCCCGGCGAAGGCAGTCGCGATCGTGCCATGATTCCGACGGGGATTTTGGGAAGCGATCCCTTTCAAGCCCACTTTGTGCGAAGCATGGTCCTTCGCATCTGAGGTCTCCGCTCGCGCCAGAGGCGCAATCCCGTTCCACAAGCAGACCAGGCGAGCCGTTGCGTTTGCCGGCCTTCCACTGGGCGCAAGCCCGCAGAACGAATTCACGAATTATGGAGACTTGAAATCATGAAATATAAAATGTTAGCCCTGATCCTGGCCCTGACCGTCGCGTCCTGGGCCCAAACCGCAACTCAGAACACGCCCGCCGCTCCAGCGCAGAGCACCGCGCCGGCCGAGAAGGGCAAGTGTCCGTGCTGTGACAAGATGACTGACGCCAAGGCAGGGCAATCATGCTGTCACCACGAGATGGCTGGAAAAGACGAGAAAGCCCTGTCGTGCTGCTCGGGGAAGGACGCGAAGTCATGCTGCGGCGGTAGCGATGCCAAGTCCTGCATGAGGAGTGACAAAGACAAGACAGCATGCTGCGCCGACTGCGGCAAAGATAAGACTGCCGCCGGGTGCTGCGGTGGCGAATGCGGCAAGCACCACGAGACAGGCTGCTGCTCACACGAGAAGAGCGAAAAGACTGCCATGAATTGTTGCGACAAGCAGTGCGCGTCCCATGCTTCCGCTGGCGCCAGCAAGTAGCAGATTTGGACAGCAAGGCCCTGGCTGTGAGGCTGGGGCTTTTTCTTGCTGGCAGTCCGTCATGCAAGTGCGGTTCGTACCAGGACATGCCTTCAGAGCCTGCCCTGAGCGGAGTCGAAGGGCATGCCGTAAGTGCCGCGAGCATGAATGGGCCGTCAGGCGCTGAGAGCGGAGATCCGAACTTCGTCACAGGCTTCCGGAAAATCCCCGACCCCATTCACTGTGGGTTGGGGCCGTTCATCTCTTCTTGCAGCTTTTCGAGGAGCGCTGTGCGCTGCTCAGTGGTCAGTTCGCGCTGCAATTCTTCCAGGGCCAGCGCCACGATGTGGTAGTGGTGCGCGGCGGCGTACTTGGGATCGGCGGTGATGTCGAGCCAAAGCTTGTGCATGAGCTCGACATCCTGGGGCCGCATGCGGGGTGTGTGCGGCCCGAGTGCGTATTCCCGGATAGAACCGTCGGGACCGCAGACGTCCAGGGCCAGGCGGGGACGCGGCTCGGGCAGACGCTCCCAGGCATCTCCGGTGAGTTTGGCCTGTTCGTCGGAAGTGAGCTTGTTGGAAAGCCCGCACACCACTCGGCTGGAATTCAGCCGCTGCGCCGTCACCATGATGGCTTCAAAGACATTGGTTGCGGGCACAACCAGCAGCGAGATCGGCTTGCCTTCCTTTTCGGCCACAGCGACCGCCGCGGTAAAGAGCTCCTGTTCGTAGTGATCAAAGACCTGTTCCGCGTCGAAGACGGTGCTGCCACTAAAAGTGTGTTCGCGGTGGTAGAGGCGGGCGCTCATCACGACAAGGTCCTGTTTGACTGTGTTGGTGTGACTCAACACGTGACGCAGGTAGTACAGATTGCGGGGATCGCGTACCGCAACGAGAATGTTGCCCGGGCGCACGCCCATCGCGCCGCTGCCCAACTCCTGATTGCCATAGACCCGGAACTGGTCGAGTTGCTCCGGTTTGCCTTGGCGCTCTTTAGCGACATGGCGCTCGGACAGCGAGAAGATGGTGAAAAATACGCCACTGAAAATTATCCCTGCGATGGTGGCTTCATATTTGGTCAGCAGGTTGACGATGGCCGTAATGAACAACACCGCAGAAATCGCAATCAGACCTAGGGGAATCTCGATCTTACCGATGTGCAGGTTGCCGGGGACTTTCCATTCGCGGTTTCCCGGCTCGGTGAATCGCAGAACGAGCACCGCCAGCGACTTCATCGCGAAGCTCCAGATCACGCCAAACGCGTAAAGCGCAGCCAGAACGTAGACGTTGCCCAGGCTGAGAAAGATCGTGAGCAGCTGCATCCCGACGATGAGATTGATAATGCGATAGCTGGTGCCGAAACGGTGGTGCGGCTTCTGGAACCAACTGGTGAGCACGCCGTCCTCGGCCACGCGGTTCAAAACGCCGTTCGCGCCCACGATGGACGTGTTCTGCGCGCCGGCCAGGATCAGCACGCCTACCAGCACCACAAATCCGTGAAACAGCAGCTTCAGACTGGTCGGCCCGGCCAGGTACATGGCGATTCCGCCAATCAGGTTGGCGAAAAAGGTGGGCCGAATGTTGTCGGGGATAATCATCGCCGCGAAGAACGAGACCAGCGACGTGAAGAGCAGGCTGTAGATGAAAATCACCAGCCCGGTCTTCTCCAGGTTCTTCAGCTTGGGATGCTCGATTTCCCGATTGACCTGGGCCAGAGTCTCCTCGCCGCTCATGGCCAGCACGGAGTGCCCAAAACCCACGAACAGAAGGATCCAGGTCACATGAGCGAACCAGCTTCCATTCAGCCAGCCCAGCGCTTCCTTGTTCAGGGGAATCGCGCCCGCGGAACTCAAGGGACTGGGGGGCAACTGAACCGGTGTGCGCAGAATCGTGATCGTGCACCACACGATCAGAATCACCACCATGACCGTCGTGATCACCATGATCTGCAGAGCTTTGCTGCTGGATTCATGGATGCCCTGCGTATTCTTCCACCAGAAATAGATCACGACGATAACGGCCAGGCCTGCCGCGAAGTAGTCGTCGTTGAAGGTGAACGGGTGGTGAATGTAAATCCCGATGTCCTTCACAAAACCCGCGAGGTACTGCCCGGCGGACACGGCACTGATGGGTCCGGTCAGGACGTAGTCGAAGAGCAGGGCCGAGACGGAAAACTTGGCCAACGTCCCGCCCATGGCTTCCTTGACCACGCGGTAGACGCCGCCGCGCACGAACATGCTGCTGGACTCGATGTAGAGCGCCCGCACGGCGTAGCTGAAGAGCATGACCGCGAGGATGAACCAGGGAGCGCTCCTGCCGATGACCTTTTCCGCGTCACCGCCGGCATAGTAAGCGGAGGAGGCCAAATCGGCCAGAACGATGGCGGAGGCCCGCCAGAAGGAGATGAAGGTCAGCATCACCGTGGTGGCGACGAAGACCTTTACTGCCGGTTTGGAGCTCTCAACCGATGTAGCCATTCTTCAAAACGAATGCGGACACGGATTTATGAGGTAAACCTATTGAAGATAGCACAGGGAGGAGGAGCAAGGGGGGCAGCTGGTTGTCAGCCGTCACTCAGCCTCTAACTGCACGAGACAGTTGCGTCTGCTAACCGCCGCTCCGTCGGCGCGAGGTAGGTGTGGGTGATCCGGTCATGCCAGCAGAGGGCGTCTTCGTCGAGAAAGGCCCAGGCAAACCCCATGCCGAGGGAGGCTCCCGAAAGGTA
>Ga0181530_10000866_pt1 | contig 38956 bp, 36 predicted proteins | sample PEATcosm2014_Bin_42_FD_119769 | JGI IMG/M metagenome (GOLD analysis project Ga0181530, IMG submission 119769) | Peatland microbial communities from MTU Mesocosm Facility, Houghton, MI, USA - PEATcosm2014_Bin10_60_metaG | ecosystem: Environmental > Terrestrial > Soil > Wetlands > Peat | place...
CCGTTGATCACGAACGCGATCGATCCGGCGCTGCTGCGGGTGTTGGACAAGCGGGGCCAGGAGCGCGATTCGGCGGCCCGGCGCAAGCGTCCGCCGGCGCCCGAGAAAGCGGCCGACGGCGACTACGCAGGAGACAGTAACCAGGAAACAGGTCCCGACGCTCCGAAGCACACGCTCGACAACCTGGCATGATCGCGATAAAGACGTGGCCCAACGATTGGGTCTGCTTGATCGGTTTGACAGTTTGCTGTGACAAGTTGGCCTGAAAAAGAAATCCCACGCCATGGAGAACATCGCCACATCGCTTCCCGCACTCGGCAAACTGATTGAGCAGCGGTTCGCGCTGGTGCGAAGTTTAGCCGAGAGTCTGGAGTCGAGCACCACGGCGCTGGCGCAAAACGACGCGGAAGCAATCATGCGCGGCGCGGCGCATCAAGCCGAGCTGTGCCGGCAATGGAGCCATCTCGAAGACGAGCTTCGCCGCGAGGCGGGCCGTCGTTTGGCGCCGCCATCGAACGGCGCATCCGGCAATTTCCCGGAAGCCGCGCATTCCGCCAAGTTGCAAACCGAGTGGCAGGAGCTTGAAGCGCGTATCCGTTATCTCACGCGCGTCCACTGGTCGCTGCTGCGGCACCTCGAACGCAGCCTGGCGGTCCTCGGCCGCGTGGTTGACAGTTGCGCGCCCACTTACACGCCCAATCCCGGCTTGCATAGGACGGAAGTCCGGCTTCGGGCCGGAGAGTAACGACACACGGAGAATCACCATGTCGGGTTTATTCGGGACTCTTTCGACTGCGCTGAGCGGGCTCTCGGTCAGCCAGGACGAGATGGCAACCACGTCCAACAACGTGGCCAACGCGAACACTCCCGGATACTCTCGGGAAGTTACCGACATCGCTGCCGGCGACCCGATCGAGGAGGGAGCGATCGGCTATGGCACGGGAGTAGTTTTGCAGAAAATCGAGAGCCTGCGCGACCCTATCCTGCAAATCCAAATCCATCAGGCAACCGGGCAGAACAGCTCGCTCAACGCCGCGCTGACCGAACTGCAACAGATTCAATCCCAGTTCGCGAGTTCCAGTACCGGCATCGGCGCGGACATCAGCAATTTCTTTAACAGCCTACAGCAACTCTCGCCCGATCCCACGAGCGTGACTTTGCGGCAGGGCGTGCTGACGGCGGCCGGCACTCTGGCCACCGACTTGAACACCGCCGCGCAATCCCTTCAGACGCAGCGCAGCGATATTGACCAGAATGTGGTGCAGTCGGTCAGCCAGGTGAACTCCCTGACCTCGCAGATCGCCAGCGTCGACCAGCAGATCGCCACACTCCAGAACGCGAAACAGGGTACTGGCACACTGGTGGACACTCAGAACAACCTGATCCAGCAGCTTTCCGGGCTGATCGGTGTCGCGGTGATCAAGACCGATCAGGGCATCTCGGTAGCGACTGCGAACGGGACGGCTCTGGTATCGGGATCGCAGAGTTTCGCGCTCTCGACCCAACTCGGCACGAACGGCGTGCAGCACATCCTGTCTGGGGCCCAGGACATCACTAACTCGCTGACGGGCGGAAGCCTTGCCGGCCTGATTCAGGTTCGGGACCAGGAGATTCCGGCCATTTCCGGCAGCCTCGATCAGCTTGCCGCCGGCCTTGCGACCAATCTCAACGCCGCCAATGCGATGGGGACTGACCTGAATGGTGTGGTTGGCGGCAACATCTTTGCGACTCCGCCCGCTGGCGGGGTGGGAGCGGCGGCTACGATGACCGTCACCATGACCGACCCGTCGCTGATTGCCGCCAGTTCCGACGGCACTGTCGGCAGCAACGGAAATCTGGCCAATCTCTCCGCCGTTGCCACCGAGCCGCTGGCCAATGGGCAAACGCCGATCAATACCTATGCCGACCTGGTATCTCAAGTCGGAAGCGATACGGCGAACACATCGGCCGATGCCGACTCCTCGAGCTTGATCCTGCAACAACTGAACGACGAGAACGGAAGCATCTCCGGCGTGTCGCTTGACGAAGAAGCGTCCAATCTCATCCAGTACCAGACGGCCTATCAGGCCGCTGCCCACGTCGTTTCAACCATCAACCTCTTGCTTCTCGATGCCGTAAACCTTGGCATGGACGCGGCGGAGGAATAACGATTGGGAGGTAACTATTTATGCGCGTCAATCCGAATCCCATGCCCGATCTGCTGGCGGCGCTGAACCAGACCCAACTGGAAGAGCAACAGGCCGAGCTCCAGATCTCGACCGGCAAAAGCGTGAACGAGCCCTCGGACAATCCGGCCGCCGCCGCCCTGCTGATCGAGAACAACGATCAGGCAACTTTCACCAGCGGCTATCTGCAGAGTGTCAGCGCGGTGCAGGGCCAGCTCTCGACCGCCAGTTCGACGCTGGCTGCGATCACATCCGCGTTGCAACAAGTCATCAGCCTCGGCGTCGAGGCGGGCGGCGGCACGCTTTCCTCTAGCGACCTGGCCGGAATTGCCAATCAACTGCAAGGCATTCAGGGCCAAATTGTCTCGCTGGCCAACACGGCGTACGAGGGCAATTACATATTCGCCGGCACAAAGACGGGTGCGGCGCCGTTCGTGGCGGACGCTAGCGCCCCTGACGGCTCCGGCGTCAACTATGTTGGCAACACCGGTATCAATGAGGTATCGATCGGCGCGGGATACAAGACCGCCGTCAGCGTGCCCGGATCGCAACTGTTTTCCGCTCCCGGCAACGATGTTTTTCTTGCCGTCAGCAATCTTATCCAAGCGGTGCAGACCAATACCGGCATTCCCGCCGCCGTCAACGCGGTCAGCGCCGCCAACAGCTATCTTTCGGCGCAGACCGTGTTTTATGGCAACGCCGCGGACCAGGCCACATCGCAGACCACCTATCTCAATTCCGCAAAACTGCAAATTGCCCAGCAGCAGAACACCCTGGGCGGCGTGGACATGGCGGCGGCGGCCAGCAACCTTACCCAGGCCCAGACCGACAGCCAGGCCGCACTGGCCGCCATTGGCAAGTTGTCGCAGAACAATCTTTTCGATTACTTGACGTGAGGGAGAGAACGGCTGGCTTCCAGCTTTTCTAGCGAAACCAGAGTTGCAGTGTCGGGAATGCACGCGGTCTGATCTGTCAGGGATGCTCCCGGTCTGTACCCGTCCCCCAGGTTAACGCCGGAGGACCCGGCTTCGACTTCACATGAATAAACTGGCAACTCGCGAACCTACTCGATCCGCTTGGCTCGCTGGTCCATGCCGTTCTGATGTAGAACCAGCGCCACAGCCCGTCCTTGTGCGTCGGTTTCGAACGTGATCTGCGCGTCGACCACCTTGAGGAAATAATCCTTTGGACCCTCCGCAAACACCTCGAATTTCGGCTGTCCAGTTGCTTGCACAAAGAGATGATCGCCCTCACGGGTCACGGTCAGGATGAAACTCGGCGCAAGTTCGTAACGGCCTGCATAGCCGTCGAACAGTTTGGGATCGACTGCTGTCTCCTTATGCTGCTTGGGCGGCGCCAGCAGGGGGACTTGCTGGTCAAGCAGATGCCTGCCAATGTCGTCCACGCCGGCAGTGGTTTCGGCATTCGACAGCACGACGACGCCAACTTGGGTCTTCGGGTCGAAGCCGATAAACGAACGGTAGCCACCCGTGCCACCGTTGTGCCAAACGATTTCCTTGCCATTACTCGTGAAAACATGCCAGCCGAGAGCGATTTCGAGATCGGGAACGCCGGTGGGACGGCGGACCTTCAGCATAGCGGCCATGGCAGGAGCGAGCGGCGTTTTGGTGTATCCCAAGTTCGCTGCCAGAAAGGCAAGCATGTCGTTGGCCGTGGAGCGCAGAGCCCCGGCACCCGCGAGCGTTGGCAGGTCCCAGTTCGAAACCGGATCCATGGTTGCGTTATGGCCAGTGGCGAGCCGCGTCTTCATCTCCGGAGAAAGTGTGATCCGGGTGCTGGCCATGCCCAGGGGGTCGCAGATGCGCGTTCGTACCAAGACTTCGTAATCCATGCCTGCGCGCCGCGCCAGCACGTGCCCGAGCAGACCCCCGCCCAAATTGGAGTACTCGTACTGCGCGCCGATGTCGCGAGTTAGCTGGTAACTCGACAGGAACTGATAGAGTTGCTCGACCGAGTAGTCGGCGTAGGGATTGGCTGGATCCTTGGGAGCGAGATTCGCCGGCATGCGGGGCAGGCCCGAGGTGTGAGTCGAAAGATCTTCGAGCGTGATCGCACGGCCGGCCCGTTCCGGCATTTTGACGGTCGCGGGCAAGTACTTTGCCACCGGATCGGTGAGTGCGACCTCGCCACGCTGCACCATATCGGCGAGCAGCAACGAAGTGAAGACTTTGGTTGCCGAGCCGATCTCGAAAATTGTGTCGCCATTGAGCGGGCGCTTGTCGTTCTTGGCCAGGCTGCCGTAGGCGATCACTCTGCGCCCTGCCGTCTCGATTACACCCACCATGATCCCAACGCTCTGTTGGTTGTCGACTCTTTCCGCGAGGATTCTGCGAATCTCGGCGTCCGGTGGAATCGGAGAAGCTGGAACCGACTGCGCTTCCGCGGTGGCTGCCGCCAGAGTGATTGCGAATGCGAAGCTAAAAATATTCAGTGGTGTCATGACTCCTTCTCCATTTCGTTCAACGCGTCAATCTCGCGTTGCAGCTTTTGGGCCGCCCATTGATTGAGTTTGCCTATGGCGAAGAATACGAGGGCGCATGCGGCAGCCGTGAGCGCAAAAGTGATGATGATGACGCGAGCGTGGGCCGGCGCGTGCGGCAGTGTCATGGTCCAACGGAAAAGACCAATCAGAAAAACAGCTATGCCGGGAACGAACGGGAGCAGGTACCAGGTCCAGACGCCGCGCAGAAGATCGCGTTGGCGCTCCAGTTGCTGGCGGTGGAAGTCGAGGCAAGTGCGGAACGCCATCTCCGCCGGCACGGTTCGGGCGGCGCCTTTCTTGTGAAGCTGATACACCACGAACAAAACGCCCGCGATTACCAGCATGCACCCGAAACGGATCATCGGAGCGGGGAATTTCCAGATGTAGAAGCCGAAGCAGGCGATTACGATGGCGCTGGCCGCGTATTCCCCGAGATTCCTCCAGCGGACGCGCTGTTCAAGCTTCTGGGCTTTCTGGTGAAGCTCAGCCAGCGAGATTTGGATGGGTTCCGCTTGCTGGTTCTGCCAGAGGTTTTTTACGTCGCCGCCAGTTTCATTTTCCATGATCTTCTCCTTGGTGGAATTTGGTCGTCAGGACGTTCTTGATGCGGTGGATCTTGGTCGCGACGTTTCCCGGTGAGATGCCGGTGATTTCCGCGATCGAAGCCGCATCCATGTCTTCGAGGTAGGAAAGCATAATTTGCCGGTCGAGTGGTTTTAGCTGGTGGATCAACAGGAGGAGCTTAGCGAGGGCGTGGCGCCGGTCGATGTTACTTTCACGGCTGCTGTCACGGTCACGCTCGTCGTTTTTGGCGGGCAAGGTCTCCAGTGCCTCGATGCCCACCATTGTCCGCGAGTTCAACCGGTGCTCCCGAATCACATGCGACGTGGCTACGTTGTGGGCCACGCGATAGAGCCAGGTGCGCAGCGAGCAGCGGGCGTCGAAGCCCGCGAGACTCTGCCATAGAGCGAGATGAATCTCTTGCAGGAGGTCGCGGCGGCGGTCGGGATCGGCTTCATAGCCACGCGCCAGCCGCCCCAGGGCCGTACCGTAGCTGGCGGCGGCTTCCTGATAAAGCTGGTCTTGCCGGGACGCGGCCTCCGGGATGGAATCGAGGTTCATGGTCACGATCATAACCTCATTACATAGAAGGTAGTCGATGGGCGCGGCGCTTTCTTACAGGCTCGCGAAAACCCGGGATATTGTTAAGGGGGGCGTACTTATGCCGCCAATTTTGATAAATTGAAGTATGGCTTCCGAGAAAACCGCACTTCTGGTTATCGATGTCCAACGCGGCATTTTGAATGACCCCATCCTGGCACGCAAGAAGGAAATCAACCGGGCGTTCGACGAAACGGTTGCGCGCATTGCCGGACTCATCGAGCGAGCGCGGACGGCGTCCGTGCCTGTGATCTACATGCAGCACGATGGGGGGCCGGGTCACAGGCTGGAGCCCGAAACTTCAGGCTGGCCGCTTCGAGATGAAATTGCGCCCCGAGCCGGCGAACGGGTCATCCACAAGCGCGCCTGCGATTCGTTTTTTGAGACCACTCTTGATGCGGAGCTCACGGCCGGCGGAATCAAGCAACTGGTGATCTGCGGATGCATGACGCAGTACTGCATTGATACGACGGTGCGCCGGGCCGTCGGCCTTGGCTATGATGTTGTCCTCGCTGCCGACGGGCACACGACGGCGGACACGGAGACACTCCGCTTCGAGCAGATCATCGCTCACCACAACGCTCTGCTGGACGGTTTTGAAGCTGGCGAGCATGAAGTGCGGGTTTGTGCATCGGCTGAGATTCGTTTCATTTAGAGAACGTTCAGTTCTAAGCAAATCCACAGTTGCCGCGACTGCGGACATGTGCCGAGCTTCGCTCGGCTGGACGGGCGGGGCGCCCGTCCCCACACAAACTTAGTACTTAGTGCGGTCATCCCTATGCAATCCGGGCGTTTTTTTGGGGGTTACGCCGCGATCCGGGCCGGGTTATAATCCACGTAGCTGCTATGCGTTCGAAAGGCCATATTTCGCCGCTCCAGACGAGTTGGGTCGAGGGACGCGCTTGTCCCCGCCGGTACCTTTCGTTGCTGCCTTCGCATGTGCGCGCCAACCTCTTTGGCAGCGACTAATTCTCTCTTCTTTTGTTGCTTCGCTAATTGCAATGGCGCTGTTCGCTGTTCGCTCTTAGCGATTGGCCCATGCAGCCTATCTCCGTGGACGCTGCTCGACGTTCGGCCTAGTAACACTGAGAACTGAGAACCGGGAACTGAGAACTGATTCTGGAGGATTCCATGACTACCAAGACTTTGACGGTCGGCCCCAAGCTGAAGACTGCGATTCCTGGGCCTAATGCCAAGCGCATTCTGGCTGGCGATGCGAAATATATTTCACCTTCCTACACACGCTCTTATCCGCTGGTTGCCAAACGCGGCCACGGCATTGTGGTCAAGGATGCGGATGGCAACGAGTTCTTCGATTTTTCGGCGGGGATTGCGGTGACTTCCACCGGGCACTGCCATCCGGAAGTGGTGGCCGCGATTCGGAAGCAAGCGGGCGAATTGATCCATATGTCGGGCACAGACTTTTATTACGAAGGCATGGTGGCGCTGGCCGAGCGCCTGTCGAAGATCGCGCCCATGCCGGGGCCGCACAAAATTTACTACGGAAACTCCGGCGCCGAAGCCATCGAGTGCGCTTTGAAACTGGCGCGCTATCACACCAAGCGACAGCAGGTGATCGCGTTTCTGGGAGCGTTCCACGGGCGGACGATGGGCGCGCTCTCGCTGACTGCCTCGAAGCCGCAGCAGAAGCGCCGCTTTGCGCCGCTGGTGCCGGGAGTTACACACGTGCCTTATCCCAATGTGTATCGCGGCTGCGCGGGCGGTGCGGAGGATGGCGAGAAATTCGCGCTCGGCTGCGCCCGCTACATCGAAGACAAATTGTTTAAGACGATCCTTGCGCCGGAAGAAGTGGCGGCCATTTTTGTCGAGCCGATCCAGGGCGAAGGCGGGTACGTCGTGGCTCCTACGGTTTTCATGCAGGAACTGCGGAGCATCTGCGACCGGCACGGCATTCTGCTGGTGGTGGATGAAATCCAGAGCGGCATGGGCCGCACCGGCAAATGGTTTGCCGTCGAACACACGGGCGTGCAGCCTGACATCGTTTGCATTGCCAAGGGCATCGCCTCCGGGATGCCGCTCAGCGTGACCATGAGTAAGGCGGAGATTATGGATTGGATTCCCGGTTCGCACGCTTCGACTTTCGGCGGGAACCCCGTCTGCATTGCTGCGGCGTTGGCCACGCTCGATGTGATTAAGAAGGAAGGGCTGCTGAAGAACGCGCAGCAGGTCGGCGTCCACATGATGAAACGCATGGCCGACTGGCCGAAGAAGCACAAAATCGTCGGCGACGTTCGGGGGCGCGGGCTGATGATTGGCGTCGATATAGTGAAAGAGCAGGCGACCCGCGAACATGGCGCGAGCGAGCGCGATCGCATCGTGCAGCTGGCGTTTGAGCGCGGCGTTCTATTTCTGGGCTGCGGACCGAGCACGGTTCGCATCGCGCCTCCGCTCATCGTTACCAAGGACGAAGCCGACGTCGCGATGGATGCGCTGGAAGAGTCGATTACAATCGTGGAAGCTGAAAAACACGCGTAATCGATGCCGCGCTACACATCTCGCACGTTCGCCGCTCTGGCGTTTACGCTGGTGGTTTGGGCCTCCGCATTCCCCGGCATTCGCGCCGGGCTGCGCGCCTATTCGCCCGCGAATCTTGCGATCCTGCGCTTTCTGATCGCGTCCGCGGTACTCGGTGTCTATGCCGGGATCGCGCACTTTCGCCGTCCGGAGATGCGCGATCTTCCCGGGCTTGCCCTGAGCGGAGCCATCGGGATCAGTTTCTATAATCTCGCACTCAATTATGGAGAGACGCGGGTGACGGCGGGTGCGGCCAGTCTGCTGATCGCTTCGGTGCCGATCTGGACCGCGTTGGCCGCCAGGTTTTGGCTGCACGAGAAACTGACTGTGATCGGATGGTGCGGCGTGTTGGTGAGCTTCGTGGGCGTGGCGCTGATCGCCAGCGGGGAAGGCGAAGGCATACGCCTCTCGCCGCAAGCGCTGATCATTCTTGCTGCCGCGGTAACATCCGCCTTCTACATGATTTTGCAGAAGCACTATCTCGGCAAATATAGCGCGCTGGAATTCACCGCGTACTCGATCTGGTTCGGCGCCGCGTTAATGCTGCCCTTCGGTCATGGACTGGCGCAGACGATGCGTGCCGCTCCCGCGTCGGCGACGCTGGCGGTCGTCTATCTCGGCATTTTTCCGGGAGCGCTGGCGTATGTTGGCTGGGCGTATGTGCTTTCCCATGGCGACGCGGGACGCACGACGACGCTGCTCTACCTGATTCCTATCGTGGCCATCGGCATTGCGTGGATCTGGCTGGGCGAGGTGCCGAAGGTCATCTCGCTGGCGGGCGGCGCGGTCGCGCTCGGCGGGGTGGTGATGGTGAACACGGTCGGGAAAAAGCGTTGAGGGTGGGTATCCGGACGGAGCAGCGCTGGCGCTGGTTTCCAAGTCGCGATCGGAATTTGCAACCAGCGGCGGGGATGAGCGCGACCGCCGAATTGTACCCACTGCGCGGTGATGAAGATCACATCCCGCGTGTTGCCGTCAGGCTAGGGTGAAGATGGGGTTTCCCATGTTTGCCGGACGGCTGACGCAAGCTGCAATTCGCGCGCTGGACTGGCTGGCGGCAAAAACGCTTCGGCCCGAGGACTTGCCTGCGCACCAGCGCACCGGGCGGCGCGGCGAAGAGGACGCATATTTTTATCTTCGGCGGCGGGGCTATACGATCATAGCCCGCAACTACCGCTCTCCCAATCATCGCGGCGAACTCGATCTGGTGGGCTGGGATGGGGACGTGCTGTGCGTGATTGAAGTGAAGACCCGGACGACGCGCGACGTCAAGCCCGCCGAAGCCGCCGTGGATCGCAACAAGCAGAGGGAGTTGTCGCTGGTGGCCCGCGATTTTCTGCGCCATCTGCCGGGCGCGTCCGAGTGGCGGTTCGACGTGCTCGCCGTATATTATGAACACGGACGCCGAGGGCCCTCATTCGAGCTGTTCCAAAATGCGTTTCCCGTATCGTACAATCGTAAATTCGCAGCTTCCAGATTCGCGGAGTACAACTGAGCGGACTACAACTGAAAGGATTTAGTACGTGCCTGAACTGAGAAAAGACCCCATCGTGGGGCGGTGGGTGATCATTTCCACGGACCGCGCCAAACGGCCCACGGACTTTGTGCGCGAGGCGGTGAAGATCAAGGGCGGATTCTGCCCCTTCTGTTATGGCAATGAAAGCAAGACGCCGCCGGAAATCCTGGCGTATCGTCCGGGCGCCACCGGCAATCCTCCGCAAAAAGACAGTCCGGGCTGGACCATCCGCGTGGTTCCGAACAAGTTCCCGGCACTCGGCATTGAAGGGAATTTGAATAAGCAGGCCGAGGGCATGTTCGACAAGATGAATGGCATCGGCGCCCACGAAGTGGTCATCGAAACGCCCGACCACAACGCGAGCCTGGCCACGCTGCCCGCGAAGAAGATCGAAGACGTGCTGTGGGCCTTCCGCGATCGCATTCTCGATCTCAAGAAAGACCGGCGCTTCAAGTACATTCTGATCTTCAAGAACCATGGAGAAGCGGCCGGCGCCTCGCTCGAACACTCGCACTCGCAGCTTATCGCGTTGCCGATTGTGCCCATCTATGTGGTGGAGGAACTGGAGGGGGCCAAGCAGTATTACATCTACAAAGAGCGCTGTGTGTTTTGCGACGCCATCCGGCAGGAACTCGACAATGGCATCCGGGTGGTGGCGGAGAACGAGGATTTCCTGACGCTGGCCCCGTATGCTCCGCGATTTCCCTTTGAAACCTGGATCCTTCCCAAGCGCCACGAATCCGCATTCGAGAATTCGTCGTCGCAAATGTTCGAAAATCTTGCGAAAGCGCTCAAGTTGCTGCTGATGAAAGCGGACTGCGTGCTCGATAATCCACCGTACAACCTGGTCGTGCACACGTCGCCGGCGCAGGATCCGACGAACGAGTATTACCACTGGCACATTGAATTCATGCCCAAGCTGACCAAGACGGCGGGATTTGAGTGGGGGACCGGTTTCTATATCAACCCCACGCCGCCGGAAGAGGCGGCGAAGTTTTTCCGCGAGGCGAGCGTGGAAAACGCGGACCCCGGCGCGGCGGGCGCGCGCTGAGTTCCTTCCGACCGTCGTTGACTGTTCTGCAATCATGCCGGCCGCCACACCCGGCAGCGCTTCTGATGTATTCTTGACGCAAATTCCGGAGACAAGCGTATGCGAGTTTTTCTGCCGATTTTTCTATTTGCCGCGATGAGTCAGGCCCAAACGCCGCCTGCGCCGCCGATTGCCAACATTGCCGGGCGGACAACGACAAGTCTCAATGGACCGTGGCACATCATTGTCGATCCGTTGGAGACGGGCCTGAACGCCGCGTACTATCGCAATCGCAAGCCGAAAGACAAGCGCGAGCTGGTGGAGTACGACTTCGAAGCGTCGGAAACGCTGAACGTGCCCGGCGACTGGAACACACAGAAAGAGAAGCTGCTGTTTTATGAAGGGCCGATTTGGTACGAAAAAACATTTTCATGGGCGAAACATGAGCACACCCGCGTCTTCGCGCATTTTGGCGCGGTGAACTATCGCGCGCGGATCTATTGCAACGGCGAGTTGCTGGGCGAGCACGAAGGCGGCTACACGCCCTTCGATTTTGAAGTCACGAAGCTGCTGCACGACGGCGACAACTTTCTCATGGTCGAGGCCAGCAACCAGCGCCGGCAGGAGGGCATTCCATCTTTGCAAACCGACTGGTGGAATTACGGTGGTCTCACGCGCGATGTAATGCTGATTGAAACGCCGGAGACCTTCATCCGCGATTACTGGGTGCAGTTGGCCAAAGGAGCGCGAGACCAAATCGATGGCTGGATCCAGCTGGATGGAAACCACAGCTCCGAGCAGCGCGTGTCCATAGAAATTCCCGAAGCTGGGATCAAGGCTTCGGCGATTACGGACGGTCAAGGCCGCGCGGGATTTCACCTTCCCGCCAAGCTGCAACTGTGGTCCACGAAGAATCCAAAGCTGTACGACGTGTTGATCTCATCCGCCGACGATGCGGTCCACGACTCGATTGGCTTTCGGACCATCGAGACGCGAGGCTCGCAGATTCTGCTGAACGGAGAGCCCATCTTCCTGCGCGGCATTTCGCTGCATGAAGAAGCTCCAGTGCGCGGCGGGCGGGCCTACAGCGCGGACGATGCGCAGACCCTGCTCGGATGGGCCAAGGAACTTGGTTGCAACTTCGTCCGGCTGGCGCATTATCCCCACAACGAGAATGAGATTCGCCTCGCGGACCGCATGGGTTTGCTCGTGTGGTCGGAGATTCCCGTTTATTGGGACGTTGCGTGGAAAGATCCGGCGACCCTTGCCAACGCCCGGGCGCAACTGCGAGACATGATCGCCCGCGATCACAATCGGGCCGCGGTAATTTTGTGGTCACTCTCGAATGAGACTCCCGCCAAACCGGAGCGGCTTGCTTTCCTGCGAACTCTGGCGGAAGACGCGCGCCAGTTCGATCCGACCCGCCTGATTACATCGGCGCTGAACAGCGCGGAAAACACTGGACCCGATCAGCAGATTCTCAAGGACCCGATGGGTGAGTTTCTCGATGTGCTGGGACTGAACGAATACTACGGATGGTACGGCGGGCGTCCAGAAGATGCCGATCGCCAGACTTGGACTATCGCGTATGACAAGCCTCTAGTCGTAAGCGAATTCGGCGGCGGAGCTCCGTATGGGCGGCATGGGGACGCCGAGTCCCGCTGGACGGAGGAGTACCAGGCCAGTCTGTTTGTCCATCAGTTGAACATGGTGAACAAGATTCCGCAGTTGGCGGGGCTTACCCCGTGGGTGCTGATGGATTTTCGCTCGCCACGAAGGCCGCTGGCGGGAATTCAGGATTACTACAACCGGAAAGGATTGTTTTCGAACACCGGCCAGAGGAAGCAAGCATTCTTTGTGCTGCAAAAGTTCTATCGGGACATGCAAGCGCACGAGGCGCCGGCGCGATAGTCAGTCCTGGGTCCGATCCAGGACCTCCTCATGCCAGGCCATCTGGATGGCCTCCAGCTTGGCTTCGTTCGACTTCGCGGGATCGTCTTTGAATCCGGGGAGCGCGATCACATATTTGTGCAGGTCGGTGAAACGCACCGCGAGCGGGTCGAGTTTGGGATGGATTTCAGAGAGCAAAATTCCGATGTCTTCGAAATCGGTCCAAGTCAGTTCTTTTGGCATAGTAACCCCGCTTTTCGTCGTTCGCTAATCGCTATTCGCCTGGTCAACTTCACTTTCGTGCATCCGCGGAGCAAAGAAAAACGGCGAACGACCAACAGAGAACAGCGAACAGCTTGTTCTCAGTGCTCTTCCGAAACATAATTCCGGTTCCAGGCCGGAATTTCCACGACCAGTTTGCCCGGTTTCTTGATTACTGTTTGGCATCCCAGGCGCGAATTCAACTGAAGATCGGCGGCACTGTCGAGCTTGTCGGCTTCGTCGTCTTCCAGTTCCGAGAGCAGGTCAGCGCCTTCTTTTACCCAGATGTGGCAGGTGGTGCAGGCGCAGTTTCCTCCGCAAGCATGATCGAGATGAATGCCGAAGTTCAGCGCTACGTCGAGCAGCGATTCTTCTTTGCCATGGTCTTGGTAGGGCAGCTTGCCGTGTTCGAAGGTCACCGTCTTGCCTTCGGGAAGAAAAGTGACCTCGACCGTGTTTTCACTTTGAGCATCCACCGTGCTGGTTCCAATTCCGTGCGTTTTTTCTTCAGACATGTAAGGTCCCCAGGTTCATTTGAATTCCGCCTTCGCCACCGGATGTCCGGCCTGCGGGCCTTCTTCCAGATCGGTGTCATCCATGGTCTTTCCCTTGAGCGCGGACGTGACGGCGGTATCCATCATTAATTCCGCCAAACGCATCGTTGCCTGGTTCAGCGCGTCAATGGCTGCGCGGATCGCGTGATAGTCGTTGTTGTTGCCGTCTTTTATCGCGACCAGCGTCTTCTCCAGCGTCTCGACGTTGCTTCGTTCGTCGCTAGTAAGATCCTGCCAGGCTGGATTCTGTTTTCCTTTTGCAAGCGCGGTCAGGATCGTGTCCGCTTCGCGCCGCGCTTCGATCACCTGCCGCTGGCGGAGATCCTCTTCCGCGTAGTCGAAGGACGCGAGCAGCATGTTTTCGACCTGCTCGTCGGTGAGGCCGTAACTGGGCTGGACGTCGATTTCAGCCTCGCGCCCGCTGCGTTGCTCGCGCGCCGAAACGCGCAGAATGCCGTTGGCGTCGATGAGAAACTTCACTTCGATGCGCGGCATGCCGGCGGGCATGGGTGGAACGCCCTTCAGATCGAACCGCGCCAGCGACCGGCAATCGCGCGCCAGCTCGCGTTCGCCCTGGAGCACGTGGATCGCGACGTTGGCTTGGCCGTCGACCTGGGTGGTGTAGTACTGCGTCGCCGAAGCCGGTATCGTCGAATTGCGCAGGATAATCTTATCGGTCACGCCGCCCGCGACTTCGATTCCGAGAGAAAGAGGAGTTACATCGAGCAACAGCATCTCTTTCGTGATATCGGAGCCGCCGCCCAGAATTCTCGCCTGCACCGCCGCGCCGAGGGCAACCACCTCGTCGGGATTCAAATCCGTGTGCGGCGCGCGCGCAAACATTTCTTGCACCAACCGCCGCACCTTGGGAATGCGCGTCGAACCGCCGACCAGCACGACTTCGTCGATTTGCTCGGGCTTCAGGCCTGCGTCTTTGAGTGCCTGTTTGCAGGGACCAACGGTGCGATCGACGATTGGCTGGATCATCCGCTCGAAGAGTTCGAGTGAAATTTCGCGCCGATACTTTCTGCCATCGGGCAAATCGACGTCGAGCTTCGCTGTGGGCTGCGACGAAAGCGCAATCTTTGCCTCAATCACGGCCTGGCGGATGCGTTGCACGGCTTCGCCGCTGCGCCGCACATCCACTCCGAGATCGCCGCGAATGTCGCCGAGCGCGGTTGCGATCAGGAGATTGTCGATGTCGTCTCCGCCGAGATGGGTGTCGCCGTTGGTGGAAATGACTTCGAAAATGCCGTCGTGCAGCTTGAGGATCGAGATATCGAACGTGCCGCCGCCCAGATCGTAAACCGCAACAATGCCATTCTTCTTTTTGTCCAGGCCGTAGGCGAGCGATGCAGCCGTCGGTTCGTTGACCAGGCGCAAAACATTCAACCCGGCGATGCGTCCGGCATCTTTCGTGGCCTGGCGCTGCGCGTCGTTGAAATATGCGGGAACGGTGATGACGGCCTGGGTCACGGGCGCTGCGAAAAAGCGCTCGGCATTGCGTTTGAGTTGGCGCAGCACGAGCGCCGAAATCTCAGGCGGAGTGTAGGTTCGCGCGCCAATCTTGATGCGCAGGACCTCGCTCGCTTGAAGGTCCTCCGCCAACTGGAACGGAAACAGCTTCAGTTCGTCTTGTATGTCTTCGACGCCGCGCCCCATCAGGCGTTTGATCGAGTAAACGGCGCGCTCCGGCGTTTCGATCAGATATTTTCGTGCGACGTTGCCCACGACGATCTGGTTCTGTTCGTCGAGCGCCACGACCGACGGCACAAGGTTCAGCCCGTCTTCTCCGGGGATGACGACAGGAGAATCTCCCTGCATGAAGGCCACGAGCGAGTTCGTGGTGCCGAGATCGATGCCGACGATGTGGTCAGTTGTCATAGGTAGATCAAGACGGAAGTCAGAAGTCAAACTGCAGAAGTGAAGTCGATCTGGGTTACTTCTGCAACTTTACTTCTTACTTCCGACTTAGCTTTCCATTGCCTCATTCACGTCTCGCAGCAGATTGCGGACATAATTTCCGCGGTTCAGCACATCGAGCATCTTGTCGAGGATCTTTCGCCGGCCGGCGGCGTTTTCGCTCGATTCGGATTTCTCGTCCACATTTGCGTCCCAGTGGTTCCATTCGGCCTTGAGTTCGTTCAAGAGCACACTGTATTTCTCGTCCAGCGAAAGCTTGGCCTTGCCGATTTCTTCAAGCAAAGCGGGATCGTCGGCGCCTACCTTTTTCTGGGCCCGCAGTTCTTCCAAATGCAGGTTGAGTTCGAAGACTTCCTCCAAGAGATCGGGAGGCACGACCTGTTTCTTCAATTCGCCAGTCGCGCGAGCTTTTTCCGTGGCCTGCTTTGACTGCTCTTCCATCTCGACGCCTTCGAGGCGTAGCAGGTACTCGGTGCGTTTGATCGGATCTTTCAGCGTGCGGTAGGCGTCGTTGAGCATGGAACTTTGTTCAAGGCTCCACGCACGCTCCCGGGCTTCAGCTTGCCCGAAAACGTCGGGATGCAAGCGGCGGCTCAGCGCGTAGAATTCTTTTTCCAATTCGGCGGTATCGAGGTTGAGCTTGCGCGGAAATCCAAAGAAGGTGAAATAGTCCACCGGGACCGGCGGCTGCACTTTGCCGCACGAACTGCAAAAATGCACCGCACGCATCGTACCGCACGACCAACAACTAGAGGTTGCCTCTCCGGGTGATGGTCCGGGCGATGGACTGGGCATGATCAACGACGATTTGGATTCTGTCATTTTGTAATTTAGCCATCGGGTAATTTGAAGGCAATACGGCTTCTCAGATTACAAGATTACCCGATTACCAAGCCATCTTGTTGTTACGAGAAAGAACTTCCGCAGCCGCAGGACTTGGTCGAGTTCGGATTCACGAATACGAATCCCTGCTGCATCAGGGTTTCCTGGTAATCGAGAGTCATCCCGTGCAGATAGATGAAGGATTTCGGGTCCACAAAAATCCGCACATCTTCAAACTGAAATACGCGGTCGCGCTCGCGCGGTTGCGAATCGAACCGAATGTTGTAGGTCAGGCCTGAGCATCCGCCGCCCTGTACACCTAGACGAAGGCCGCCCTGTTCCTGCGAAACGTTTTCTTTCAGCATCGCGGAGCGGATCTTCTTGAGCGCGTTTTCGGTCACCTGAATGCCCTTGGCCGGAACCGTAGATGCTGTCTTCACCGCTTCGTCTTTAATTGCTTGGTCCATAACCCTTCGCAGGCGGAATTAACGCACTCGCCTTAGAGCCCCCTTGGTTCCGGTCTTTTAGAACCAAAGACTTAGGAGGGGACATCGGCTGAGTCTTTGATAAATAAGGGCTTACACGTAAAGTCTTTATAAACCAACGACTTAGCTGGAATATCCTAGTGCGCCTGCACTTCGGCCGGCTTCGCGGCTTCCTGCTTCTTCTTCCAGTCGCCGATGGCGGCCCGGATGGCATCTTCCGCCAGCACCGAGCAGTGAATCTTCACCGGCGGCAAGGCCAGTTCCTTCACGATCTCGGTGTTCTTGATTTCGAGGGCCTGGTCGATCGTCCTGCCCTTGACCCACTCGGTCGCCAGCGAAGACGAAGCAATCGCCGAGCCGCAGCCGAAGGTCTTGAACTTGGCGTCTTCGATGATGTTGGTCTGCGGGTTGACTTTGATCTGGAGCTTCATCACGTCGCCGCACTCGGGCGCGCCGACCAGGCCGGTGCCCACATCGGACTCCTTTTTATCGAACGAGCCCACGTTGCGCGGATGGTTGTAGTGGTCGATCACTTTATCGCTGTATGACATCTGCAATCTCCTTGGGAACCTGAACTTAAATGCTACCCTCAGGGGCTAAAGCCCCCGTCTGTAGTCGCTCTTTGTGACGCGGCTGAAGCCGCGCGCTTTCAAAACATGCATTCCTAAACGAAGACGCCGTTGTGTCGAATAATCGCGCGAACCAATTCGAATTCCCCTTGTGTTTGGTCGGTCCAGTTCTGATTCGACACCGAGCGTGAAACTAGCTTGTCGTGCCATTTGACTAGCTCGGCTAACATCCCAGCTCCAACTCGAGTTTTTGGCTTTAGTCCATTCAGAAGTTGTCTCAATTCCATAACTGCCTCCTGAAAATGCGACGAGAGCACGAGTTAATGCGCTTCGGCCGCCCACTTCACGGTCTTCAAATCCACGCCCTCCTTCGCCATTTCGTAAAGGGGCGAGAGTTCGCGCAGACGCAGTACGGTTTCGACCACGCGGTCGGCCACGTAATCGATCTCGGCTTCAGTGTTGAAGCGTCCAATGCCAAAGCGGATCGAGCTGTGCGCCAGATCGTCGCCGGTGCCGAGAGCTTTCAGAACATAGGACGGTTCGAGCGTCGCCGAAGTGCACGCCGATCCACTCGACACCGCGATATCGTTGATGCCCATCAACAGCGACTCGCCTTCCACATAGGCAAAACTGATATTCAGATTGCCGGGGAGGCGATGCTCCACCGAGCCGTTGATATAGACCTCGTCGAGCCGGCTCATGATGCTGTCTTTCAGGCGATTGCGCAGGCCGGCAATTTTGCAGGCTTCCTGCGGCATTTCTTCCTGCGCGATGGCGCACGCCTTGCCGAGGCCGGCGATGCCGGGAACGTTCAGCGTTCCGGAGCGCATGCCGCGCTCGTGGCCGCCGCCGTCAATCAGCGGCACCAACTGCACGCGCGGATTCTTGCGGCGCACATAGAGCGCGCCCGCGCCTTTCGGGCCATACAGTTTGTGTCCGGTGATCGACATGACGTCTATGTTCATCTTGTTCACGTCGATCGGGACCTTGCCGATTGCCTGCACCGCGTCGGAATGGAAAACGACGCCGCGTTCGCGACAGAGCTTGCCGATTTCCTCGATCGGTTGCAGCACGCCGATTTCGTTGTTCGCCGCCATGATCGTCACCAGGATGGTCTTGTCGTCCATGGCGCGCTTCAGGTCGTCGAGATCGATCAGGCCGTCCTTTTGCACCGGCAGATAGGTCACGCGGAACCCGAGCTTCTCCAGATGCTTGCAGGTATCGAGCACGGCCTTATGTTCGGTGGTCGCCGTGATGATGTGGTTGCCTTTCTCGCGGTACATCTCGGCCACACCTTTGATGGCAAGGTTGTCGCTTTCGGTGGCGCCCGAGGTAAAAATGATTTCTTTCGAAGTCGCGCCGATCAGCTTGGCAATGCGCTCGCGGGACAATTCGACCGCTTCTTCGGCCACCCACCCAAAGGGATGATTGCGGCTGGCCGCGTTGCCGAACTTCTCCATGAAGTAGGGCAGCATGGCTTCGAGTACGCGCGGATCCATGGGCGTGGTGGCGTGATTATCCATGTAGATCGGCAGCTTGATGCCGTCGGGGACGGCGCGCCGTGCATCGTGACGGGCGTCGTGAGGCACATCGTGACGCAGATCTTGACGTTCTTCGCGGCTGGTCAGGGTCGTGGTGTTGCCGTTCGTGCTCATGACTGCTTTTCTCCTTAACAAATTACGAAATCTTGACTAACTCCGGCGGCGTTATTGTCTCCGGTGTGCCAACATGTTCGTCGAGTTGGATCACTTCCGGCTCTTCCTTCATTTCGGAAATCATGATGTTCCGGAGCACCTGCTCGATGCTCTCGTTGACTTTGCGCAACGGCTCGCGAATGGTGCAGCGATTGCTCTGGCCGCATTCGCCGCGCACGCTTACGCACGACGTGATGAAGAGCGGGCCGTCGATGGCCTTGATCACTTCGAAGGCGGAAATCCTCTTCGGATCGCGCGTCAGCGTGTAACCGCCGTTCATGCCGTGCTGCGACCGGATCAATCCGACCTTGGCCAGCCGTTGCAGGATCTTGGCCAGCGCTTCCTGCGGAATGCCGTAAGCCTCGGCCACATCCTTGGCGGAGCACGCGCCCTGGTCGGCGTGCTCGGCCAGATGCTTCATGGCCATGAGGCCGTAGTCCGCTTTTTTGGTGAGTTTGAGCATGGCTGCAAATTGCGACCTATAGAGTCGGATTAAACTCCGACTGTTTCGGTCGCAATTTAATAATAACGCCGACGGCGAGTTCGCGCAAGCTCGATCAGGCAGTGGTCGAATTTCGTGGTCGAACGGTAAGCTTTAGCAGGTAAACGGGTTAGGGTGCTGATCCGCTCTGTTGGCTCCCCTGTGCAACCCTGTGTGGCTAGAGCTGTTGGTTCTCAACAACACACAAGCACGGTGGAAGCGCGGAGAGGCGTCCCAGAGGTATCTGGGTAGAGTTTCGCTCGGCATCGAATTCTGCTAATATCGTGTCAGCGGGTCAACCGCACATACGGGCTTGAGTCAAGGCTCCTCGCCGATAAACAGAGCCTCCGCGAGACGCAGTAAAAATCTCGAACGACACGGAGGCGAATTGAATGTCATCCACGCTCACCTGTTTTCGACAATAGAGAATGACATCTTCAGCGTTGCGTATCTAACAATGGTGATCGTGTGGCTGTGTCGACATGTGTTGCATGGTCTGCGAAGCCGTAGACCAAGAACAGCGACGGAAATCCAGTGTGGTATCGTTCGCAAGTCTACTGCCGTCTGGTTTCAGTATCGACGCAGATAGTGAGGCGGCGCAAGAGGATTTGAAGATTGAGGAATAGAGTCCATGGATCATCCCACATACACGGTGTTCTGCGACAGGCACCCATTGCAGAAGATGGATTGGATTGTGATTACGCAGCGGAAGCCTGAACCAAAGCGTAACGCGGATGCCTTCAAATGCTCTCAATGCAGCCGCGTTTATATTTGGGCAGAGAACTGGGGATACGCGGACTATGTGAATCACGCGCTATTTCCTAATGCTAATTCGCAGTTGCGGTGCTCTCAACACGATATTCCGATGTACCTCGCAGCATTCGGGTTGAATGGAGATGAAAGCCTGCGAACCTGGAAGTGTGCGGGATGCGGGGAAACAAGGACTACGATTGGGGAATCACTCTTAGAACCTCGCCAAAACGATCCGCTGTAGATGCGTGATGCCGGGGTCTTTCAGACTGGACAAATTAATTTCTGGTGGGCGCGCTCCGCTTCAGCCTCTGCAGCACCAACCCGCAGATTTCGTCGGCGAAGGTTTCGTCCAGCTTGTCGTGGCGGATCAGAAAACGCATATAGATCGGGCCGTAGAGTGAGTCGAGAATTAGGTCGAGGTCGGTGTCCGCGGGGAGTTCGCCGCGGTCGATGCCGCGCTGCAAAGTCCGATACGCCTGTTTGCGCCGGGGCCACAGGAAACGGTCGCGAAAGGCCTTGATCAATTCCGGGTCCGACTGGCCTCCGGCGATCAGCGCGGCGACGACCTTGCCGCGCTTGGAGCGGAGGATGCGAATCAACTGCCGCATCTGGAGGCTCATGTCGTTTTCTACGGAGCCAGTATTCGGGAAGCGAAGTTCGTCGTCGGCGCTGGCGGAGAAAGCGTCGGCGACCAGAGCGGCCTTGGTCGGCCACCAGCGGTAAACGGTTGTTTTGCCAACGTTGGCATCGGCGGCAATGGCTTCAATGCTCAGTTGCGGGAACCCACCATCCCGCTTGAGCAGTTTCACGGTACTGTGCAGGATGGATTGACGCGACTCCTCGCTGCGCGGCCGCCCGGGTGCGCGTTTGCCATTCGTCCCGTTGCTTTGTTTCTGGGCGGTGGCGATTCGGACGTCCCGGTTCTCGGCGTGCCGGGTGCGATTTTGACTCATCGCAAAAGTATAATATAATTTGAATTCGAAACGTAGTGTTTTGAATCTAACGTGGAAGGTCTCCGGCGTGGGGACGGGCGCGATGCACGTGCCGCAAGCCCTCAGGGGCTAAAGCCCACATGTTGATTGGCCGGCAGTGGCACGGCTGAAGCCGCGCCCTTCCCAAGATCATCTATAGGGCCAGCTATTATAAGGTTTCGGGAACACCAGTTTTGTCCGTCTTATGTGGATTGTCGCATTAGCGCTTCGCCGCCCTTATACGTTTGTGGTGATGGCCCTGCTCATCATCATTCTGACGCCGATCACCATTCTGCGCACCCCAGTCGATATTTTTCCTGAAATCAACATTCCGGTGGTCAGCGTGGTGTGGAACTTCGACGGCATGTCGCCGAATGAGATGGCGAACCGGATCGTGAGCAACTCCGAACGCGGATTCACGGTCACTGTCAACGACATCGAACATCAGGAATCGCAGTCGCTGAACGGAAAAGCGGTGATCAAGATTTTCTTCCGGCCGGGTGTCAACCTTCCCATGGCGGTGACGCAAGTGACCGCGATGTGCCAGACCATGCTGCGCGGACTGCCTCCGGGTACGACTCCGCCGCTGGTCATTACCTACTCGGCGTCCACGACGCCGATTGTGCAACTGGGGTTGAGCAGCAAGACGCTTCCGGAAGAGCGGGTGTTCGACCTGGCGCAGAATTTTCTGCGCACGCAGTTGACCACGGTCCAGGGCGCGGCCACTCCCTATCCTTACGGCGGCAAGCCGCGCCAGATCCAGGTGGACCTCGATTCGGCCAAGCTGCAGGAGTATGGCTTGGCGCCCGCCGATATCGTCAACGCGGTGTCGGCGCAGAACCTGATCCTGCCGGCAGGCACCGCCAAGATCGGGCCGACCGAGTACCAGGTGGAGATGAACGGCAACCCGGGGACAGTCGCCGAGCTGAACGATCTTCCGGTGAAGTCCTCGAGTTCGGCCACGCTTTACCTGCGCGATGTGGCGCATGTGCGCGATGGATTTGCGGTGCAAACCAACATCGTGCGGCAGGACGGCGTGCGCGGCGTGCTGATGTCGATGTATAAGCTGGGCGGAGCTTCCACGCTGACGGTGGTGGATGGCATCAAGGCGATCATACCGCGGGCGGCACAGTCGCTGCCGCGCGATCTTACGATCAAGGCCCTGTTCGATCAGTCGCTTTTCGTGCGCGCGTCGATTCAGGGAGTCATACGGGAAGGCGTGATCGCCGCCTGTCTTACGGCCGTCATGATTCTGGTTTTTCTGGGCGATTGGCGTCCGACCTTGATCATCGCGGTCTCCATCCCCCTGTCCATTTTCGTTTCCGTGATTCTGCTGAGCGCGCTCGGCGAGACCATCAACATCATGACCCTGGGAGGGCTGGCGTTGGCGGTCGGAATTCTGGTGGACGATGCGACGGTGGAGATCGAAAACATCGAGCGCAATCTGGCCATGGGCAAGGAGATGAAGAAGGCCATCCTCGACGGCGCGCAGCAAGTCGCGGTGCCCGCGTTCGTATCTACGCTGAGCATCTGCATTGTGTTTGTGCCGATGTTCTTTCTGGCTGGAGTCGCGAAGTTTCTTTTCGTGCCGCTGGCGGAAGCGGTGAGCTTTGCCATGCTGGCGTCGTACCTGCTGTCGCGGACCCTGATTCCGACGATGGTGATGTTTATCATGCGGGGGCATGAGCACCGCGCCGCCGAGCCGACCAATGTGTTGGCGAAATACCAGCGGAGGTTCGAGCGCTGGTTTGAAAGGTTCCGGGGCGGTTACCGGCAACTGCTGGAAACCACGCTCGAACACAGGAAATCTTTTGCCCTGGGCTTCGCGGCTTTCTGTTTCGTGTCGCTGTTGCTGGTGTTCTTTCTGGGGCGGGACTTTTTCCCGCAAGTGGATGCGGGGTTGATCCGGCTGCACGTCCGCGCCCGGCCCGGCCTGCGCGTGGAGGAGACGGCGCGCCTGTGCGATGCAGTGGAGCGCGAACTGCGCAGCGAGATTCCGAAGGAAGAGCTGCAAACGGTGCTGGACAATGTCGGCGTCCCATACTCGGGCATCAACCTCTCCTACGCCAGTTCGGGTGTGATCGGGACGAGCGATGCGGAGATCCTGATTGCGCTGAATCCGGAACATCATCATCCGACCGCGCAGTATGTGCGCCAGTTGCGCCGCGAACTCCCGGCGCGCTTTCCGGGGGTGGAGTTCTTCTTCCAGCCCGCCGATATCGTGTCGCAAATTCTTAACTTTGGATTGCCCGCGCCGGTCGATATTCAGGTGGTGGGAGCCGATATGAGCGGGAATTACTACATCGCGCAGAAGATCGCAAACCGATTGCGCCAGATTCCCGGGACGGCCGACGTCCACGTGCAACAGATGATGGACCTGCCCACTCTGCACCTGGAAATGGACCGCACGCGCATCAATGAAGTCGGACTGAACGCCCAGGAAGTCGCACAGAGCGTGCTGGTCAGCTTGAGCGGAAGCTTCCAGACGGCGCCCACTTTTTGGCTCAATCCGAGGAACGGCGTCACCTATAACGTTGCCATTCAGACGCCGCAGTATCACATGACGTCGTTGCAGGACTTGATGAACACGCCGGTGACGAACCCAGGTACGCCGATTGCTCCGCAGGTGCTCGGCAATCTGGTTCAACTCACTCCGGTGGCGCGCCCCGCCGTGGTCAATCACTACGCCGTGCAGCCGGTCATCGATGTGTATGCCAGCACACAGGGGCGGGATCTGGGCGGGGTGGCGGCGGAAATCACGAAGGCGCTCAAGCCATTCGAGGACCATCTGCCGCGGGGCACGAGTATCGCGGTTCGTGGGCAGATTGAAACCATGCAGTCGTCTTTCTTCGGTCTGGGCGTTGGCCTGCTGGGGGCGATCGTGCTGGTCTATTTGCTGATCGTGGTCAATTTTCAGTCGTGGCTCGATCCCTTTATCATTATTACGGCGTTGCCGGGGGCGCTGGCGGGAATCTGCTGGTTTCTGCTGATCACGCGCACCACGCTCAGTGTTCCGTCGCTGACTGGAGCGGTCATGTGCATGGGAGTTGCGACTTCGAATTCGATTCTGCTGGTTTCGTTTTCCCGCGACCGCATGAATGCGGGAGTTCCCGCGCGTCAGGCGGCACTGGAAGCGGGGCACACGCGAATACGGCCCGTGATTATGACGGCGCTGGCCATGATTATCGGGATGGTGCCGATGGCGCTGGGCTTCGGAGAGGGCGGCGAACAGAATGCGCCGCTGGGCCGCGCCGTGATTGGCGGCCTGCTCTTCGCCACCGTGGCCACGTTATTTTTTGTGCCCAGTGTATTTACGATTATTCACGGCCGCCGCGAGGCGCGGCAGCAAGCGGAACAGAAATAGGCCGACGCAAGCTTCGGGAAGAAAAGACTAGAAGAGAAGAACCGAAGCAGAGAATTATTTGGAGACTGTGATTATGCCAGAACAACCGACGCCCGTAACCAACGAACAGAACGAGACGGAAGCCGTGCGCCCAGATAGCTACCAGCCCTCCGATTTGGGGCCGGCTCCGGTCGGCCGGGCCAAACTTCTGATCGGCGCAGTGCTGCTCGTTCTGATCACCGCCGGCGCAGTTACCTTTTTGAATAAGAACGCTGAATCGAACGCGCTGGCGAAAGAAACCGAAGCCGTGTCGATTCCGACCGTTGCTGTGGTGCATCCGCAGGCCGAACCCGGGAACGATGAACTGGTGTTGCCAGGAAATTTGCAGGCGTTTGAAGAGTCCCCGATTTTTGCGCGCACCAACGGTTACCTGTTGCGCTGGTACAAGGACATCGGCAGCAAGATCCAGAAGGGAGAACTGCTGGCGGAGATTGACACTCCGGAAGTCGATCAGGAACTCTCGCAGGCCAAAGCCGGTCGCGAGCAGATCAAGGCGGCGCTGGAATTGGCGAAGATCTCGGCCGACCGCTGGGCGAACCTGCGCAAGACCGACTCGGTTTCACAACAGGAAGCCGACCAGCAAGCGAGCGGATATCAGCAGGAGCTGGCGAACCTGGCGGCAGCGGACGCGAATGTTCGCCGCCTCGAAGAAATGGAGTCTTTTAAGAACGTATATGCCCCTTTTTCCGGCGTGCTCACTCGGCGCAATGTCGATCCGGGAGCGCTCATCAATTCCGGTGCGGGCGCGGCAGGCAAAGAGCTGTTCGATGTCGCGCGCGTCGATCCGCTGCGGGTTTACGTCAGCGTGCCGCAGGCGTATGCGCCCAACATGAAAGTTGGGATGAAGGCCAGCGTTACATTGCAGGAGTTTCCCGGCCAGAAATTTATGGGGACGGTGGCTCGCACCGCCGATGCCATCGATCCCGCCACGCGCACCCTGAATACGGAAGTGGATGTTCCCAACAAAAACGGCAAGCTGCTGCCCGGTTCATTCGGCCAGGTGCATTTTGCCACCGGGACTTCCGTTCCGCGGATTACGGTTCCGGTAAATGCCATGCTGTTCCGAGCCGAGGGGCCGCAGGTTGCGGTCGTCGGTAAAGATGGCAAAGTACACTTACGCCCGATCACCATTGGACGCGATTTCGGGGCGACGCTCGAGATTCTTGGCGGGCTCGAGGTCAGCGATCAAATCGTAATCAACCCGTCGGACTCGCTCGAGGACGGGCAGCAGGTACACGTCGCCACGCCGAGCGCGGGAGATGCGCACTCGTGAAGCGATTCCCTCCAATCTGTAGAGCCGGGGCTTGCACTGTCTCCGGAGACACGGCGAGACGCGGCAATCCGCGTCTCTATAGAAAATATGTTGGTTGTGTAGTTGCCGCCGTGCTCGTGGTTTGCACTCTGGGCTGCACGGTGGGGCCTGGGTATCGGCGTCCCACGGCGCAGGTTCCCGACGCGTGGAAGGGCGAAGGGCCGTGGCAGACGGCTGCTCCGAAAGACGCGATTCCCAAGGGGGCATGGTGGCAGATCTTTCATGACGCGGAACTCGACCGGTTGGAGCAAGAGCTGCTGCAGGCAAACCAGTCGCTCGCGGCGGCTGAGGGCCGGCTTTCGCAGGCGCGTTCGCAGGCGCGGATCGCATCCTCGGCGTATTTCCCTGCGGTCACCGTCGATCCCAGCGGGCAGCGGCAGGAAGTTTCCAGCAACCGAGCGTTTGCGGGCGGGGAATTGCCGCCCTTTACCCAGAGTAATTTTACCGTCCCATTTTCCGTTAGCTACGAACTGGATTTGTTCGGACGCGTGCGGCGCAATCTGGAAGCGGCCAATGCTTCGCTGCAAGGGAGCGCGGCCGACCTGGAAAATGTGCGCCTGGTGCTGACCGCCGAACTCGCCGCCGACTACTTTAACCTGCGCGAACTTGATCGCGAAGCGGGAGTGGTACGGCAGTCGGTAGAAATTCAGCAAAGAGGATTGGACCTGGTCAACCATCGCCACGAAGGCGGGGTTGCGAATGGGTTGGAAGTGGCGCAGCAGGCGGCGTTGCTCGACGCGACTGCGGCACAGCTTTCGCTGGTGCAGCAACAGCGAGCGCAATACGAACATGCCATCGCCGTGCTGACGGGTAAGTCGGCATCGGCTTTCAGTCTGGCCGAGGCGCCGTTCGACGCCGCTCCTCCGGCGATTCCCACCGGAATTCCATCGGAGATTCTGGAGCGGCGGCCTGACATTGCCACCAGCGAGCGCCAGATGGCGTTTGAAAACGCGCAAGTCGGATTGGCGAAGGCTGCGTTTTATCCGCACATTACGCTAGCCGGGGGCGGCGGTTATGAAAGCCGCGACATCTCTTCACTGATCAGCGCTCCGAGCGCTTTCTGGTCGCTGGGGGGCGATCTACTGCAGCCGATTTTCAATGGCGGACGTAATCGCGCCACGCTCGCCGCCAGCCGCGCTGCTTACGACGAATCGGTCGCCAATTATCGCGAATCCGTGCTGGTGGCATTTCAGCAGGTTGAAGATGGGCTTTCGGGCCTCGCGCTGCTGAACCAGGCTGCGAGAACTCAGCAAGCAGCGGTGGCCGACTCGCGCCGCGCACTCGACATTGCCAACAGCCGTTATGTCGGCGGCGTTACTACATATCTCGATGTGATTACCGCGCAATCCACGCTGCTCAACAACGAACGCCTGGCAACGCAGTTGCTCGGCCAGCAAATGACCACTTCGGTTTACCTGGTGAAGGCTCTGGGCGGCGCGTGGGACGCTTCCGAAATTCAGCGCGAACAAGTGAAGCCGGCGCTGGTCCAGGCCGTGCAGCCGTAAATTCGCCTCCGGCATTCAAATCGATGGTTCGGGCGGGAGGGTTGGTATCGCGCGCGTCCGCCAATCCCGAGTAGGCACAGCTGTGACACTCGCCCGAAATTAAGCCGAGACATTGCCAGGTCTACGTGCCAGGTCTACGCTGTCACGCTGTCATGTGGCGTGCCAATCTGCCGTAGCGGGAACGAATCTCGCGCTCCGCAATCAGCCAATCCTGGTTCTCGTCGCCATGCTCGCCGCCCACAGTCGCTCGGCGCTGCAGGTACAGTTCGTAGGCACGGCGGCGAATCTCCTCTTCCAGATTGACGTTAACATTGGCGGGAAAATTGGCGGGGATCTTGCCAAGGGCCATTCGAGCCGGCTTTCCGTTCTTCCGGGCTCCAGCCTTGCGAACTTCGGTCTTCACCAGTTCAGCCGCAGCCTCCACGGCGGCAGGCGGAACTGTTGGTTCGGGCTTCTTGTTGGGCGTAGTCGTTGTGATCTTGGTCGTCTTGCGAGCCATACGGTACTCCTCACAGATACTCAACTGCAGTCATCGTTTTAGTTTTACCCAATGGATAAGCGGCAGGTTGGTCACCCGCCCAGCCGCTGTCCGGCGTTGTGCGAGCAACCGCTCATTCCAAAACCGTGTCCCCAAAACCTTCGCAGCGCGCTCTCCGCTTTTTGCGAACGACGAACAGCGGACCACGATCCTACTTTCTTTAACTATAGCCTGAACGCCTGTGGAAGAGTGCACAAGGTGACGAATATTCCTTCCTGCGTACAAAAGAAGGTACCCTTTTGGGCAGCGAGAGACTGGCGACGCCGCCAGCAGGAAGAAGTACCCAAGTAACTTGTAGCATAGTTGGTCACGCACGCAGGATAGACGAGTGAGGCATCAAGGCCAAGACCATGTCATTGAACGGCAATCCTAGTTTTCCAACCAAGGCCGCCAAGGCCAGCCTCGGCGATCTGGAGAGCATGCTTTTAGAATCTCCAAGTTCGGATCGAGCCTGTCTGAAGCTGGCCCAGATCCTGCGGGTGCGCCGCAATGAGGTGGCTCTGCTCCGGTTGGAGAAGGGCAGCCTGCGATTTGTTTTCCCGCCCGAGCTGCGGTCCGCGGGCGTTTTGCCATTGACAGGATCGGCAATTGCGGCGCGGACGGCAGCGACGCGCACTCCGCTTCTGTCCAACACCTTCATGCGGGTGAAACATGTCAACCTGTTTGAATCGGTCAAGCTGGGAGCCCAAGAAGAAGATCGAAGCCAGGACCAAATGCCGATTCAGAAAATCATGTCCGTTCCCGTGGCGGTCTCGGGCGGGCAAGTCGTGGGAGTGGTGCAGATTTCACGCAAAGGACTTGACGGTTTGGGCGCGGGCGCAGACTTCACCAGCGAGGACCTCAAGCAACTGGAGCAAGCGGCGGAAATTCTTTCTCGCATGCCCTTCATGCAGGAAGGCGCGGAGATCTAAAATTTGCGATTGGTAATTTGTGATGGGTAATTGAGATTCAATTGGCTATTGCTTGCTATTACAAATCACAAATCACCAATTGCCTTACACCGCCTGCCCGGCGCAAAATCCCGACGCCCATGCCCACTGGAAGTTGAAGCCGCCGAGCTGGCCTGTGACATCCACCACTTCTCCGATGAAAAACAGGCCGGGCACTTTCCGGGACTCCATCGTTCTGGCAGAGAGTCCGGTGGTGTCCACGCCGCCCGCGGTGACTTCCGCCTTTCCGTAACCCTCGGTGCTTTCCGGTGTGACTTCCCAGGCGTGGAGTTGACGTTCGGCGTCGGCGAAGTTGCGATCGGAGTTGCCAGCCAAAGGATAAACTTCGAGCCAGCGATCGGCGAAGCGGCGAGGCAGGACTTCCCGTAGCAACAATTTCCAACTCGACGAGTCGCGATGGCCCCGCCTGCGCAACTCAGCGGCGAGATCGCGGTCCGGCGCCAGATCAAGATGAATGGGTCCCTTGCCGTCCCAATAAGAAGAGATCTGGAGGATCGCTGGCCCGCTCAGGCCGCGATGCGTGAAAAGCATATTTTCCCTGAACGTTTGTAAGCGCTGTTTCGCGCCGCGAGCGGAAGCGATCACTTCGGTCGAGACTCCCGCCAGATCGCGCCAACGTTTGCCTTCCCGTTCGCTGAAGACGAGAGGGACGAGGGCGGCGCGCGTGGGCTCGATCTGCAGCCCGAATTGCCGGGCCAGATCGTAACCAAATGAGGTGGCGCCAATCTTCGCAATCGACAAACCTCCGGTCGCGACCACCAGGCGCGCCGCGGCGAAGCTGGCGTCCGCGGTTTTCACGGTGAACCCGTCGTTCCCGCCCACCTCATTCTTGTGCACTTCAAACACTTTGGTATTGAGCCGGATTTCAACTCCCGCGTCGCGGCATTCCCGCTCCAACATCGCCGTGATGTCGCTGGCCCCTCGGTCGCAAAACAACTGGCCGAGCTTTTTTTCGTGATAGGGGATTCCATGTTTTTCGACCAGCCGCAGGAAGACCGCCGGAGTATAGCGGGCGAGCGCCGACTTGGCGAAGTGTGGATTGGCGGAAAGAAAATTCTCCGGGGTGGTGTGCAGGTTGGTGAAATTGCAGCGGCCGCCGCCGGAGATCAGGATTTTCTTGCCGATGCGGTCCGCGCGTTCGAGCAGCAGAACGCGCCGGCCGCGCTTGCCCGCTTCGACGGCACACATCAGGCCGGCAGCGCCCGCTCCGAGAATGATGACGTCGTAGTTCCGATTCACTCAGAAATGAGCTTAGCAGGGCTGGAGCGGATTCAGTATCGTTGCATCGGGCAACGCCAGGACGTAGGGGCCCTCGGGGATGACCGCGACACTTGCGGTGCTGGGCAGTCCCTGCAGCAGTGCGCGGACTGCACCATCAGCGGAGGAATGCGAGGTTCCCCAGAGGGAGGCGTGGCAGGGCGTTGGCAGGCCAGGAACGTAGTAGTGGACTTCTGCGTTGGTAGTCACGAGCGCGAGTTTCTCCAGTTGCCACTGGTCAATGGTGACGGGGTCCGCCGCGATCTGCGCTAGAAACTCACGATCGGAGCAAGGGCGTGACGACATCTCGCTGAACTCACGGCCTCCGGCGCCTTCTTCACAGGCGGCCAGCAACAGGATTCTGCCTCCGGGTTTGACGATGTGGGCCGCAGCCGAGATCCCTTTGATCGCCTGGTAGAAAGTCAAATCCAGGGGGTAACCAGCCGCGGTAGTAATCACGGCGTCCACAGGGTTCTCCAGGGATTGGAGCATGGTTTGGGACACAAACTGGACCCCGCGGTGGTGCGCCTGCAACGGGTCTCCGGCAAACACGGCGGCGATGGGGCGTGGTCCTGCGCCTGGGCTGCGCGCCAAGGCCACGTCCACCATGAAGTCGTGCCGCGCTAGCCGAGCGATTTCCAGCAGTTCGCGGTGGAGCGGGTTGTCGTCGATCGAGCCCTCCACCGCGCGCTGGTCACGCATGAACTTGGGGCTATGCAAGGCTTTGATGGTCGTCTCGGCTGCCAGTCCGGGGGCAATGAGCTTGCGGCCGCCGGAGAATCCCAGCATGAGATGAGGCTCGATGAAGCCCACGGTGATGTGCAGGTCTGCCGCGAGAAAGCGCTCGTCAACGTATACGGGCGTGCCCGATTGGGTGGCGCCGAGGAAGCGGTGCTCCCGAAGTTCGCGCGCCTGGTGATTGAGTACGCGGTAGTTTCCGGCAACGAAGTCCCCGCAAATCTCGGCGATCTCCGCATCGGTTGCCGGGCGATGGAGCCCGGTGGCAATCACGATGGTGATGGCGTCGCGCGGGATTCCGGCGGTCTCCAGCCTGTGCAGGAGGGGTGGAAGAATCTGCCCGTTCGGGATCGGCCGCGTGATATCGCACACGGAGATGGCCGCCGACTTGTTATTCTTCGCCAATGAGACGAGGGAGCCGCAGCCAATCGGGGAGTCCAGAGCGCGTTCGATGGCTGCCTCGGGCTGATCGAGCGGCGAGGCGGATCGAGCTTCGAGCACCTTGTAGCGGAATGGGCCGGGAAGGTCGAGGGGCAATCCATTCCTGCCAAAAGCGAAGTTGATTCGCATTTCGTAATCTTAACTGATGTGTTCCGGCCCTTTCTCTTTTGGTGCAGCCTTGCCGGATGCGCGCGGGCTACACTTTCCGTGAAATCTCTCTCAATCTGCGACGGCCAGCCCCGAAGGTTGCGCGTCTGGATCAATTTGGGGCCGGTTTCTCCGACTGCGGGTTCAAAGGTTGTGGCTTCAATGACTGCAAGAAGGCGACAATTTGCCAGCGCTCTGGTTCCGGCAGCTTCGACCAAACCGGCATGCCGTGACGGACAACTCCGTTGGACAGTACCCAGAAGAGCGCGCCGGGCGTGGCCTGCCGCACTTCTTCGCGCTGCAAACTTGGGCCTTGCCTTGCGCCTCCCGCCTTTCTTCCGTGACACTCGGCACAGTGCTGCTCAAAGAGTTTTCCGCCTGCAGCCACAGCCTGCGTGTCGCCTTCGAAGGGATTTTTCTTCATACGTGCCTTTTCGGGGGCTTCTGTCAGCGCGCCATACGTCGATGGATTCTTCTCCTGCTGTCCCAAGGTCTGGGGAGTCTCGAACAAGATCGTTCCAAACATGGCTATTGAGATGCTTGCGAAACCGATGCTTCGGGCGCGGCGAAACCAAGCGACAGTAAAATTCAAAATTGCATTCACGGTCGGCCTCCGAACAACCGCCTGACGGCTTCCCCAAAGCCAGAGAATTCACGCGAAATTCCCCAGCGCAAAAGGAGGCGATGGCTGTTACCGTTAAGGCCGAAGCCGCTCGAAAGACGAAAAGTCCAGTCCGACGGGAGATTCCACGCGACCACGGGCGCGAGGTAGTGAGACGTGTTGTGCAGGCCGGGGCTCTGTGTGTCTCCCAAGCCGCCGTACATTTCCACTCCGGCAATAAAATTCTCGCGGCAGAGATTACAGCGGTTGGGCGAGGCCTTCAGCGCCAGCGGACGGCTTGCGCCGATGGCATAGGCGAACTCCCATGGTTCGCTCGGCAACAGGTTTTTGGTAACGATGGGATTCACGGCGACATTCCATCCTTTGAATGTGCTCGAAAGCAGAAGTTTCATTTCCAATTCGTGGTCGTGCTCTTTCCGCAAAACCGCGTTGCGAATGGCGTAGTCGGACTCGACGTCGTGACCTTCGACCTCCTTTAGAATTTTGTCGGCTGCGCTGGTGTTCTCGAACTCGATATAGAGCACGGGATTGACAATGTGCTCGCGTTGCAGCAGGCGGAACCGGTTTTCCCATCGAGAGCCTGTAAAAATCGTGCTGTCGTTGAAGGTCGTCTGGCCGGCCAAGTAGACCTCCGTGGTCCACCATGCCTTGGCGCCGTATTCAAATTCCGCCCAGAAGGCATGGAAATCGTTGCCGCCGCGCTGTGTTCCAAAGGTGGAGAAATATTCCACCTCCAGGCTGCCGGGTTCTTCGAGGTAATGGTCGTAAGTCACGATGTAAGGACTCTCCTGCGCAAAAACCAAAGACGAACGGCAAAAAAGCAGAAAGAGAAGCAGAGCGATGAGACGGGGAACCCTTTGCCGCATCGACTTGCGAATAACGTGCGCGACCATTGATTTTCCTAATTTGAATGGTTCTAGTTGCGACTGGGTCGCAATACGATTTACAATAAAAAGAGTAGGGTCCGCCTCGGCGGTCTGTCAACGTTGTGCAATAAGATTTCGTTGCATATTATCTGCGACCATGTCGCAACTGGAAATGGGAGGGTGCGCATGCCGCTTCCACAAACCGAGATTCCCGGACGTTTGCAGCTTCAACTCGCCGAGCGCGGCATCCGTATGACCGCTCCGCGCCGGGCGATTCTGAGCGTGATCGAGACCGCGACCAAGCATCTTGATGCCAGCCAGATACTGCGCAAAGCGAGAAGGATGGACGCTTCGGTCGATCGCAGCACCGTTTACCGCACGCTCGGCCTGCTCAAGCGGCAAGGACTGATCGACGAGCTCGACCTGATGCATCTGAATGGCGAAGGCCACTACTACGAACGCAAGCTGGCCCGCGATCATATTCACATGGCGTGCCTGAGGTGCGGGAAGATCACCGAATTTGTCAGCAAGACTTTCGAGTCTTTGAAAAAACAGTTGGAGCGGGATTGCCGCTTCCACATCCTGGTAGCGCGCTTCGAAGCCGGTGGATACTGCTCTGCTTGCCGGCGATAGCGCCTTTGCATTTACATTCCTTTCACAGTCGCGTCTTATGCTAGCTTCGTTACAGCGACTGGCTGGTCTGGAGGGCGCGAGTTCCAATGGCCCGAAAACAAACGTATCCGGCTCCACGAGCGAGGAAAGCGCGCGCGCATCCCGCGGACAATCGCAATCAGGATTTGGCGGAAGATGAACTGACGGCGCTCGTCGTCCGGGGATGCCTAATTGCCCGCGACGCGGTCTTCAACGTCAGGGACTTTCTCGCCGACGGTTCGCGGCTGGCATTTCTGGCGATCAAGGATTGCGAAAAAGAACTCGACCAGATCGAGCGCAAGGTTGACGATCAATTGCCGGAAGCCATCACCCGCGTGGGCGAAGCCAAGGCGCGCGAACTGCTGGCGTGCTTGAAGTTCATCACCGACCTGGAACGCATCGGCGATCTCGCTTACAACGCGGTCGTGCAGCTCGAATCGCGCCGCGAAAAATTGCCGGCAGCCGACTCCCGCCAACTGGTGGAGATGGCGGCTCTGCTTTGCGAAATGCTGGAGCAGGTGCATCGCGGCTTCGTCGAGCGCGACGTGAGCGAAGCGCAACGCGTTCTGAAATCCGATCCGGAAGTGGACCGCTTGTGCCATGCCTTGTTTCACCGGCATCTGGCGGAGCCGAACAGTCCGACGGGGCAGAAGAATTTCGACATTCTGCTGGCCGCGCAGGCGCTGGAGCGGATCGGCGACCACGCCAAGAACTTGGCGGAAGAGCTGTATGGTTTGTCCGAAGGCCGCTCGTTGCGGCACAATGCGAGGAAACTTTCGACCGCTTAGGCCTCGTGCGCGAGTGGGCCACGCGCGATCATCTGAAGGTCATGATCCGAATTTCTTTGTATTTTCTGGCCATGGCACCGAAAGTGGTGATTTCAGGATAGGTCTCCAATTGATGAACGATGAGCGTATCCTCGCTGAGGACGCCTCGCTGGTTGCCATTCCGATAGACGGCGGCCACGTGCTTGCCAAAATGGAGCAAAAGTCCAGCATTCAAGAGGTCGGGTGTCACTCGAATCGGACCGTGCCGACCATAGGCCACTCCATTTTGGAAGCCTCTGAACTCGTCGATTTGATCCAAATAGGCCAGCAACTCTTTGGGATTCAGGTAAGGGATTGGGAAGCCTTCCCGCCGTCGGCCGTAAATGATGAAATTGCTACAATCGGCGCCATATCTGGCATCCGCGCTGTTCTTTCCTTCCACCCTCAACAAGGCGCTGCCGTACACATAGGGTAGATTGAAAATCTCAGTCAGCTTGCCGATGTAGCCAGAGCCTTCGTAGCGGGAAAAGCGAATGATGTTTGAAATATAGGTTTCTTTTCCGCCGTGCACCTCGCAATAGATCCGCAGCGTTCCCAGCGCTGTCTTCTTGTCCAAGAACGGAAACAACATCTCGCCGCGAACTTCCGGCAGGTCGTCCGCTGCCGCTACCGACTCCTCCCGGTAAACGATGTACTTGGGCGAGTGATCGGCAAATCCTTGATTCTCATTCGTCAAATTGTATTTTTCGTGACTCGCGACCAGAATCTTCCAACGAATTCGCAGGCCCCTCAAGTTTTTCCAATTCTCAATTTTCAAATGAAATGACTTGTCGGCGGGAATTTCGTGTTCATCATTTTCACCCAGGCGATGATCGTTTACCCACAAACTGATCCGCGGAACTTTCGCGTCGCTTTGCCACTTCGCGAGTAGTTCATCCCAACGCTCCCGGTTGTCATCCACGTCGACGCGAGAGGCATTTTGCAGGAAGAATGTCCTCAAGCGAGGCGACGCGTTTTCCACGCTGTAATGCGGGACAGCCATTTTCTTCCGATAAAACTCTTTCGCTTTTTCGGAATGGTCTTCCCCGGTACTGGCAAAAGGTTCGTAGTGTATCTCGGCGTTGACGATCCGCATCATGTGGATCATCGCCTCGTGCAGAAGAAAATCCGCCTGGTCGTCCGAGGCCAGATACGGCCTTGAAATGGAAAAAGTGACCGCCTGGAGATTGTGAAGTTCCAAAACAGAATCCAAAACTCGATCTAACCTTGCTCGAATTTTCTCGAAGCTTTGATCGGACGCGAAGTAGTCGAGGTCGACGGTGACGACCACAGGACTGTCGATTTTCTGGCGAATGAAGTGGCCGAGGTCGATAACTTCATATCTGGCGCTGAAGTCTCCTTCCTTGCGCGCGATTGCCGCTTCGTGCGCATTGATCTCTGACCGGACCTCCCGCTGTTTTTGATCGATCTGTTCGGCGGTCATGGAATCCGCGGGAATCCACCAGACCTTACTGATTGGGCGAGGAAGGAGGGGCTCGATCCAGTTAAAGCATTGAATGTTCCCACGGGAACGCCAACGTCGAACGAGTTGATCCAACTGGTTGTCAGTCGCGGCCCGCAGGACGTCTTCTCGGATCGAATCGGAATTCAATATCTCGCTAGCGTCACTGTGCGCGTCGATCAGAACCAACTGGTAGTCGCGATCCAGCGGCAGGTTTTGAATGATCCAATAGAAAGTGCCGGCGTGGGAGTCTTCGATATAGACGGGGAGATTGACGGGAACGCCCGCAAAGGCGGCGCCGCCAGCAAACAGCAGGATTAAGGCAACTAAAACACGCTGAGGCAAGTCTAGCGGGCTCCCTGAACCTGCGGCTTTTCCTTGAGCCGCTTGCGCAAAAGAATCTCGCTAATGCAGGTGTCGTTGTACTTACTACCTGGATAGACTTTTTTCACGGTGAGCGCGATTGTCTGGGCGTCGCCGTCATAGTCGCCCAGTTCGATCAACTCGTAGCCTTTCTTCGAATACGGCCCATAGGAAATGTACTCATCGGGCAGGGTGGCCTTGACTACATGGTTGCCGTTGACCACGATTTCAAGCTCCTGTATCCGATTGTTTGCGAAGTAGAGACTTTTGGACTTCGCATAACCGGGAATGATGCCGATCTCGTTCACGTGTTCGGGTTTGGTCAGGGTGAGAGTAATACCTTCATCCAAGCCGCCGTTCTTTCCTGCCACCCATGCGGTTTCCGCCTTCGTATCAGCGACGTTGGCGGCTGGATATCCAGTTTTCTCCGAGGTCGCTTTCGGAGTGTAGCCGTGGAAATCGAAGTAATACTTGTCTCCCTCAAAGGAATACCAACTGGCATCACTTTGGCTTTCGGAGCTGTAGTTGAAAACCGTGGAGAACTTGTTGTTCAGGCAAATTTCGATATTGTCAGCCACAGTGGGCTTCAAATTCTCAAACTCCCAAACGAATCCAACTTTGAGCGGCTGGAAGCGGCCTGCGGGCTTTATGGTGATCGACTTGGGATCAACGGTAGCGGTCTTGATCGTGATCCTGCCCTTCTGAATCGGGCCCTTCCAAGTGCTGGCGGTCGACAACAGATAGCGGAAATAGTCGTTGTTGTAATCGGAATCTTCGGATGGTCCGCCAAAGCTGAATTCATATAGCGATTCGTAATGGATTTTGATGTTCTTGGTCTCACCTTTTTCGAAGTGGACTGTGGAAGTCAGCCAGAGCATTCGCGGCGGGCCCACCTCCTCGCCGGTCATGTTTATGAAATCCTGGTCAAAAACTCTTTTCCAGTTCTTGACATCGCCTTTTTCGGTCCTGTATGGAATTTCTTTTCCATCTGCTGTGAGCTGGTAGTCCTCGATCTCGATATAGTTCTTTTTGTCCTCTGGTGCAATGCCAAGGCACGGGAAACCCGCTGTAACGTCTACGGCATTGCCCGTGTTTCGTAGAACGTATTCGACCTGGACTTTCGCCCGGTCGCGGAGCAGCCAAATAGTCAAATTTTCACTCTGCATTTCGACCTGATCTGTTCCCACAGCCTTAAAGGTGCCGGTGGCAACGCTACCGCCAGCATCGCCTCCCCAGTTCGCATAGAGTGGTACAGCACAAAAGATGAAAAACGCACAAATCAATAACGAGGTCCTCATCGCTGCTCCTCCGTCACTCTTCTGGGATCACTTTTTTGGACGACTCCGTTCCCGGGAAAAACCAGGGAGTGTTGCTGAAAAGTCTGGAAGGTCAAATTCTGGATCATCTTATACGCATGTCCGCGCTTATCCAATACCGGAATTCCATACTGGAGGTCGTAGCTCTCGATGCGGGCAGACCGAAAATCGCCCTTATTATCCAAATCGATGGAGATCGAGTAGCCGGGGGCATGGGGGTTCATCTCCACACCGGGGTAATCGAAAAGGAAATTTCCGAGGGAATAGACGATCAACTTGTTTTTGTACAGTTCGATGCCTCTGGGTACGTGCGGGCCATGTCCAAGAACCAAATCCGCTCCCGCATCGATACAGCGGTGACTAAACTCAACTACATTTCCACGTTTCTCGTCGCCGAAATACTCCATCTCGCGTGGAATCCGGTGGCCCAGGTGATTCTCGCCGCCCATGTGAGCCGAGACAATGACGATTTCTTTTTGTTTTTCTCCAATCACAACCGGGATGTCAGCAAGGTTATTGACGTTGTTTCCGGAGCTGAAGGAAAAACCAATAACTCGCACGCGAAGACCGTTGATCTGAGCAACAACGCCGTGACCCTCCCGGCCAGCGACCCAAAACCCCTGTTGAGCGAGGAGCAAACGGGTCTTCTGGTAGCCTTGTTCGCCAATGTCCAGCGAATGGTTGTTGGCAAGATTGACGGTATTGAAGCCTAAGTCCTTCAAGAGGCCCAGGGATTCGATGGGTACCGAGAACTTCCACGGATCGGGCGGCACGGACTCGGCAAGAACGCCCTCGAAGTTGCCGAAAACGAGATCGCCCTTGAGATTAATCTTGCGAATTGCATCCAGGCTGTTCTTGGCAACCCCTCCCGTAATTCTCACATCGCCCACAGCGGTCACCGTAAGGGCTGTTTTCTCTTGCGCCGCAGCGAGAATGGAAAGAGAACCACCGAGGAAGGTCACGAAGACCAGAGTTGCGAGGCAAAACTTGGCAATTGGGACGTGAACTAGAAGCCCCGGGAATATCTCTTTCGGAAGCAGATTTTGGATCGTCATGTCTGACGGGCGGGTGGTGCAGCCTTCGGTTTTGATTTCCTTACCTATAACACAACTGTGGGTGCGCCGCGCTTGCTTTTCGAGTGCGGGTAGCGATGTCGCCGACACGACGAGTGCGCGTTGCTTTGTGCGAACATTCCCGCGCCCACCCTTCGCGAAAAGCACGCGAAGGATGGGGCACCCACTTTGTCGGTTGTATCAGGGAAATGAA